>Ga0111538_10007011_pt1 | contig 15224 bp, 26 predicted proteins | sample SoiMethybrSBSTD1_FD_79669 | JGI IMG/M metagenome (GOLD analysis project Ga0111538, IMG submission 79669) | Bulk soil microbial communities from a Populus tree surrounding site in Tennessee, USA - Soil MetaG P. TD hybrid SBSTD1 (version 2)... | ecosystem: Environmental > Terrestrial > Soil >...
AAATACCCCTTGAAATATCAATACCAATAACAATATTACGTATACTTTACATACCCACAACCCTGTAAAGACTATCCGCGAAGATCACCCAAGTCAAGAAGTTTGTCAGACCCTCAAAACTCACAAATATTGCACTTCACATATCCATGGCCACGTGCACGTACGCTATATAAGTAGCGACGCTCAGGCTCGGGAAATTACTTATACTCGTTGTGGGCCTGACGAGGCATTGTAGTATAAATCCACTTTTTTAAAAAGGTTATAGTATGAGCATTTTTAACTGGAGCAGGAAGTGTGCTCCTAAGCTATCTCCCTTCTTATGTAGATAGTGAGTAAATTCCATTAGATTGCGAGGCTGCTTTGACTGGTACGGATGGCGAGAACATGTTAGAGAGATCGTCCCAAGTAGCTTCTCCCGTCCAACTTTCGCCAACTGCTTCCGCCATGCAGGTGGCGCCCCACAGGCCGCTGCTGATCATGGCCTGAAGAGAACATGCCGGACATGAGTTAGAAAATAGAATTACGCTAATTGTCAAACTCGTCCATTAACCGGTGAGTCATAGTCATTATCCACCAACCCGGGTCTACCGGGGACGCTTTGCTCCATCCCCATCGGGGCCGCTGCATCTGGGCTCTCTTGTTGCGGCGGTGGGAAGTTACGTCGAGGCAAAGGCTCATAAAGGCGAATGGCTGCTGCGGATAGAGAATCTCGATCCGATGCGCGAAATTTCGGGCGGGTCGGAGGAAATCTTGAAAGCGCTCGAAAAACTGGGAATGGAATGGGATAGGCCAGTTGTCTATCAGAGCGAGCGGAGTGAATCTTATCAGGCAGCGCTCGCGAGACTTGAAGAACAGAATTTGATTTACCCCTGCAGTTGTAGCCGAAAAGAAATAATGGACTCGACACTCAGCGGCATAGAAGGGCCTGTGTATCCGGGAACCTGCCGGAAGCACCTGCACCGTCGAACCTCCCCCGTATCATGCCGCATCCGGACTGACAACGAGCCGATCGAGTTCGTCGACGCGCTGCAAGGACCAGTCCGCCAGCAGCTACAACAGGATATCGGCGATTTTGTTTTGCGCCGTTCCGACGGGGTTTTCGCTTATCAATTGGCGGTTGTGGTGGATGATGCCGAGCAGGGTGTAACTCACGTAGTCCGCGGTGAGGACTTGCTGAATTCCACACCCCGTCAAATTTACCTGCAACGACGATTGGGTTATCCGACGCCCTATTATTTTCATCTTCCCGTAGTAGTAAATGCGAAGGGCGAAAAGCTGAGTAAACAAACGCGCGCTGTGCCGGTTAATACCGCTAATCCAATCCCCCAACTTATCACGGCGCTCCGGCTGCTGGGCCAGACGCCTCTCCCGGAGCTGGTCGACGCTGAGCTTGCCTCATTTTGGAAATGGACAATAGCTAACTGGCGCCCAGGGAGAATCCCGCGCAACGTTTTGACGGCTCCCTTAGGAACGAGGGTTTAGCCCTAGCCCAATCTTTCGAAACATTGATATACGCTGATGCGTGCGATTGTTATCATAGACCTCGGCATCTAGGAACGTTCGTCCAGCTGCAATTAGTAAAATTCCTCACGGAGTTCACATATTGTCGGGCTAACCAGCTTGCCTTCACAAAGGAAAAACCGTGCCTTTTTTGCCGTTTTACATCTCTGGCCCTAAACCCCTTAAAATTATCATCGCCGGCGGAGGTTATGCTGGCGTTGCAGCACTGGTGACCTTGTTGCGGCATATGCCTGAGGCATATATAACAATTATTGATCCCGCAGACCAACACATCAAAATCACTCATCTTCACGAAACGTTCAGATATCCCCTCGACGACTTTTTGGTCCCCTTTTCCGCGTTGGAAAATCGCTTTGGCTGCCGACATGTCCGAGCCGAATTGACGCCTGAAGAAGGCCTTCTTCAGCAGTGGCAAAATGATGGGTTTGTCACCGTTAACGATGAGATACTGGAATTTGATTACTTGTTGATCGCTTCAGGCGCTTCTGTCGAACGATCAGTTAAATCTCCCAACGTCCTGGATCTGAAGGACTTCTTTTCTTCCTCGGGCTCCCGATTACTGGAATCGCGGCTCAGTGAGATCGACGCGAAGGATCGAATGATTTCAGTGGTAGGCGGCGGAGCCACCGGAATTCAATTCCTGTTTGAACTTGCGCATTTCCTCCAACGCCAACAAACCGGGTGCAAGCTGCGTCTGATTCACGGGAACGACCGCGTGCTAAACCAATTTCCGACCGGATTTTCTACCTACACGGAAGCCCGTATGCGCGACCTGGATATCGATTTTTACGCTAGTACCCGTTATTGCGGGCAAGAAGCGGATGAAATGATGGTGGAAAACCGCGACACCGGGAAGCGCTTCGGCCTGCCATCCGCGATCTCGCTCCTGTTCCTAGGCAAGACGCTCCCGACAACGCTTTCCGCAAACGTATTCGGCCAGATTGTGATTCAGCAGCAGCCACTACAGAACATTTTCACCGCCGGCGATTGCTCCATCTATCATTCCTTCGGTTCGAATTCCATGACTGCGCAATCTGCGGTACGCAAAGGAATGCTGGCGGCGAGAAATATTTTGCGTCACTCAGGTAGTTTTAAGCTACTTGAGCCCTATTTTCATCGCGATTTAGGTTATGTCGTCAGCCTAGGACCAGCCGACGCCGTTGGGTGGCTGGCGCTCGAAGGTAATGTGGTAAATGGGATCCCCGCACTGGTGATCAAAGAAATAGTGGAAGCCCAATATGATCTATTATTGACGGGAATCGACACCTATGTGGTGTGAGAACTGTGGACGCGTTAGACGAATTTTAGCAGTGCAGCCCAGCACGGTTGATAAAGAGCGGGGAACTCACTCATCAGCTACGTTCTAACAAGTTTCTGATTCACCCCTCCGTAATGTTCAAATGGATCGGTCCGGTGGCAATATCGATGACGTGACTAGTCCGTGACGGAACCAGATCTCAATTGTATATTCGTAGAACTTCCGATTACGTGTGCCGTGGAAACTCTGAGCCAGCGCTTTTCCCTGCTCAGTCAAGATAACATGCCCGAGATCAAGCTGGTTTTTGCTGTCCTGAGGAAATTGAATTTTGGTGGGCCTGCCAAAATAAAACAGACGCGTATGTTTTCCAAACCATTTTTTTACATATCCAGCTGCATCCATACTTAGCAAACCGGCTACCTCGAGCCGTTTTAACATTGGAAAATCGATACCCTCGGTGGTGTATATCTCGTGCCCTATTTCATATACTAAAAGAAGCGGCTCCCCCTGGATCCAGATGAATTGGCTAAGGGATCTGAGAAGTCCAACGTCATGCTTATCAACGTTCGGTAGATTTTTTTCTGGCCCCGAAGACATAAGACTGATATGGCTTGATAAAAACTAAAAGCATTGATGCCACCTCGCACATCTCTTGATAAGTGCGTTTGGCCTCCCGTGCCCCTTGCCCTCCGGTTAGACATCAGGCTCACGCTCGAAATCAGGTCAACGCTTGTTCATTACTTAAGCCCCGACGAGAGAGCTCCTGTTCCAACTTTTCGAGAAAGTCCATATTTTTTTTACGCTGCTTGTTGCCCTTATACCATGAGAAACACGCGATTACCCCGAGCACTGTCACGCCCGCATTGTGAGGCGTCGGTCCCCCGAAAAACATATCCGTAAGACCGGTAAGAAAAGCGAATGCGCCCAAATAGCCTGTCCAGCTCCAGAATCTGTTTCCCCAAGTAGGGGCCTTGCGCTTAAGACACCACACATGCAGTTCCGCACGCACTGAAATAAGTTCAGCGTCAGACCAGCTTTCTAAATCCATCGGGACAGCTCCATTTGAACTTAATCTCCGCCAACCGCTAGCATTTCATTGTTTCTGCTCGAAACGGAAACATAGAGGCTGCTTCTAAATAATGTTCAGCGATCTTATGCGACGGATTGCCTCCAAAAGTAACCTCGGATTATAACCGGTTTGCAAAAAAAAGCCGGGGGACGCCCGGCTCTCACTTTCGAAACGACAAAAGCCCGCCCTACGTGTCTGCTTTATCAGGTGATGGGGTGACGACCTGCTCGGGGCGATCCATCAACTCAACCAACGCCATGGGCGCGTTATCGCCCTTGCGGAAGCCAAACTTTAGAATCCGGATATACCCACCGTTGCGCGCCTGATACCTCGGGCCAAGCTCATTGAATAACTTGCCAACCATATCGCGGTCGCGTAGCCGGTCAAACGCCAGGCGCCGATTTGCCAGCGACGGTTTTTTTCCGAGGGTTATCATTGGCTCGATCACCCGGCGCAGCTCCTTCGCCTTCGGCAGGGTGGTTTTAATCACCTCATGCTGCAGCAATGAGTTCGTCATGTTCCGCAACATTGCGAGTCGATGGCTGCTTGTACGATTTAACTTTCTGAGTCCATTATGGTGCCGCATGGTTTGATTCCTTTTTACCTTTATCCAGCGTGGAAGGAGGCCAGCTTTCAAGTTTCATTCCCAGCGTCAATCCACGAGAGGCTAATACCTCTTTAATTTCATTAAGAGATTTCCTGCCAAGATTTGGCGTCTTCAGCAACTCCGTTTCTGTACGTTGAATTAAGTCACCGATATAGTAAATGTTCTCCGCTTTGAGACAGTTGGCGGAACGCACCGTGAGTTCAAGATCATCTACCGGCCGGAGCAATACCGGATCAATCTGTGGCAACTTTGGTTGTTCTATCGGCAATGGCGTACCCTTAAGGTCGGCAAACACTGATAGTTGCTCTACCAGAACTTTTGCGGCATACCGGATGGCTTCTTCGGGATCCACGACACCGTTGGTCTCGATATCCATGATAAGCTTGTCAAGATCGGTGCGCTGCTCGACCCGCGCACTCTCCACCGCGTAACTTACTCGCCGTACGGGGCTGAAGGAAGCGTCCAGTAATATGCTGCCGATGGCGCGGCTTTCATTCGCCAGTTGCCTCACCGTTCCTGGTACATACCCGCGCCCCTGTTCAACCTTGATTTGCATGTCCAATTTTCCGCCCGCTGTAAGATGGGCGATAACGTGGTCGGGATTGATGATTTCCACATCGTGCGATGTTTCGATATCGCCCGCGGTTACCGTGCCTTCGCCCTTCTTCTTAAGTATCAGAATCGCGTCGGGACGATTATGCAATTTGAGCACAATGCCCTTGAGGTTAAGCAGAATATCGACCACATCCTCCTGCACCCCATCCAATGCAGAATACTCGTGCACCACGCCGCTTATCTGGACTTCGGTTGGTGCAAATCCCGGCATGGAAGACAGAAGAATTCTGCGTAACGCATTGCCCAGGGTGTGCCCATAGCCGCGTTCAAATGGTTCCATGGTGATCTTGGCGTGCAGCGGCGAAACGTTCTGAACGTCAATAATGCGCGGGGTAAGAAAAGTATTACTTTGCATAGCTGATCCTTTTGCGGAAAGCCTGGGCGTTGATTACTTGGAATACAGTTCGATTACCAAAGACTCGTTTATGCTCGATGGCAGCTCGGATCGTTCCGGTTTCGTTTTAAATATACCCTTCATCGCTTTGACATCCATGTCTATCCAGTCGGGAAAGCTCCGCTGTTCGGCTGCTTCCACCGCCGCCTTGATCCGCAAATGATTTTTTGCTTTTTCAGCAACCTCTATCACGTCGCCCGGCTTGACTTGATAGGATGGAATATTGACCCTTCGACCATTGACCAGAATCCCATTATGACGCACGATCTGACGTGCTTCAGAACGTGATGCACCAAAACCCATACGGTAAGAAACCGTATCCAGGCGGCACTCCAGTAACTGGAGCAAATTTTCACCGGTAATACCCCGCTGCTTGTCTGCCAACTGGTAGTTGTTGTGAAACTGCCGTTCCAGTATTCCATATATACGGCGCAACTTCTGCTTTTCGCGCAACTGTACGCCATAATCGGAGAGGCGCGCGCTTTTCTGACCGTGTTGACCCGGCGCGTAGTTTCTGCGTTCTATCGCGCATTTGTCAGTAAAGCATTTCTCTCCCTTCAGGAATAATTTTTCGCCTTCCCGGCGGCATTGCCGACATTTGGGATCAAGATTTCTTGCCACGGTCTTACTCCTTAAATACGACGTTTCTTCGGCGGACGACAACCGTTATGAGGTACGGGGGTCACATCTGAAATACTGGTAATTTTGAAACCAGCCGCGTTCAATGCTCGGACCGCAGATTCGCGCCCCGGTCCCGGACCCTTGATTCGCACTTCCAGATTTTTCACGCCACATTCCTGCGCGACTTTGCTCGCCTGCTCGGCTGCGACCTGAGCGGCGAAAGGCGTGCTCTTACGCGATCCCTTAAAACCCGCGCCACCCGAGGTCGCCCACGAGAGGGCATTGCCCTGGCGATCCGTTATCGTCACAACAGTGTTATTAAACGAAGCATGAACGTGCGCAATTCCCTCCGCGACGTTCTTCTTAACCTTTTTTCTTACTCGAGTGGCTGCTTTTACCATTGACTTTGTCCTTTGACCTTGTGTTCAGTTAGCTCCGAAAACAGTTCTGTTACTTCCCTGCCGCTTTTCCACTGGAGGCACGAACTGCTTTCCTTGGGCCCTTTCGCGTCCTGGCGTTCGTACGCGTCCGCTGACCCCTGACTGGCAAGCCGCGCCGATGACGTAATCCGCGGTAGCAGCCGAGATCCATTAGCCTCTTGATATTCATAGAGACTTCGCGCCGAAGATCACCTTCAACCGCAAATTTCGCGACTTGATCCCGAAGTTTATCCATCTGGGCGTCGGTCACGTCTTTGATCTTGGTAGAGGCGCCAATCCCTACCGCCGCACAAATCTCGCGCGCCCTAGTGCGGCCTATGCCATAAATAGACGTCAGTGCGATCTCAGCATGCTGATGATTTGGTATATTTACTCCAGCTATACGGGCCATACGCCTTTCCTACGAAAAATTTTCGATTATAACATTGACAGCACGTTTATCCGATTAACCCTGCCGCTGCTTGTGCCTCGGATCTGTGCAGATTACGCGAACGACGCGATTGCGCCGAATGATTTTGCAATTGCGGCAAATCTTTTTTACTGATGCCAGTACTTTCATATAAATCCCTTTCCCGCTACTTCGCGCGGAATGTAATGCGAGCTCTGCTTAAATCATATGGTGTGAGATCTACTGTCACCTTATCACCGGGCAAAATACGGATGTAGTGCATCCGCATCTTGCCAGAAATATGCCCCAGCACCACGTGCCCATTCTCCAACTTGACCCGGAACGTCGCGTTGGGCAACGTCTCCAGTATCTCGCCTTGCATTTGAATAGTTTCTTCCTTAGCCATCCTGTCCTTGGGTGAACTATCTGGCCGGTAGGCCGCCACCGCCCTTGAAGTTTGTTTTCTTCAAGAGACTCTCGTATTGATGCGACATGATATAGGCCTGTACCTGCGCCATGAAATCCATGGTTACCACCACAATAATCAGGAGTGACGTGCCACCGAAATAAAACGGCACGTTCCACTTCAAGATCAGAAACTCAGGCAACAGGCATACGAGGGTCACATAGATCGCTCCGGCTAACGTGAGTCTTAACATGATGCGCTCGATATAGCGCGCAGTTTGGTCACCGGGCCGAATTCCAGGTATGAAGGCACCGCTTTTTTTCAGATTCTCCGCCGTCTCTTTAGGGTTAAATACAAGCGCGGTATAAAAAAAACAGAAAAATACGATCATCGCCGCGTACAACATGACGTAGACCGGTTGACCCGGCGATAACGCACCACTGATATCTTTCAGCCAGCTCATGGATTCCCCGCTGGAAAACCAGCCAGCCAAGGTAGCCGGAAACAGGATGATGCTAGAAGCGAAGATCGGCGGAATAACGCCGGCCATATTAAGCTTCAGTGGAAGATGAGAGCTTTGTCCGCCGTACACCTTTCGTCCTACCTGCCGCTTCGCGTAGTTGACCAGAATTTTGCGCTGCCCCCGCTCAACAAAGACGACAAAGCCCGTAACTACGGTCGCTGCAACAAAAATTCCTAAGGCCACTAGAAAATGCATCGCACCAGTTCGAACCAGCTCGAGTGTACCACCTATCGCGCTTGGTAGACCTGCAGCAATTCCAGCAAATATAATAAGGGAAATCCCGTTGCCGATGCCACGCTCGGTGATCTGTTCCCCCAACCACATCAGAAATATCGTCCCTGTAACCAACGTTATTACCGTGGTTAACAGGAACATGGGGCCAGGCTCTATTACCAGCCCGGCCTGCGATTGTAGAGCGATTGAAATACCGTATCCCTGAACCAGCGCGAGCCCCAACGTGCCATACCGCGTGTACTGCGTTATTTTCCTACGCCCGGATTCACCTTCCTTCTTGAGAGCCTCTAGGTAAGGGAACGCGACCGTGCCCAACTGCATAATGATGGACGCCGAAATATATGGCATGATGCCGAGCGCGAAAATCGAAAAACGCGAGAGCGCGCCACCGGAAAACATATTGAACATCCCGAGGATGCCGCCTTGCTGAGACTCAAACAAGTCTTTCAGCACGACGGGATCAATACCTGGTACCGGAACATGCGCACCGATGCGATAGACAATCAAGGCGAACAGCAAAAACCATAATCGACGTTTCAAGTCTCCAAGCTTTCCGGAGAGCCCCCGTAGGGAATCGCTAGCGGCCAATCTATCTCCTCTTAAGCTTATTCAACGCTGCCGCCGGCTGCTTCTATGGCCGCCTTGGCACCTTTCGTAACCGCAACGCCCTTTAACCTAACCGCACGTTCGATCTCCCCAAAAAGTATCACTTTGGCGGTGACGGCAGTATTCGGAATGATTCCGGCCTGCTTTAATGTCAGCATATCGATCGTCTCTTCTGATAACCGGCCCAACGCTGACAATCGTACCTCCGCTCCGCTCTTACCGGTAAGCGAAACAAACCCTCGTTTCGGCAAGCGCCGTTGCAGAGGCATCTGCCCCCCCTCGAAACCAACCTTATGAAAGCCGCCGGCTCGGGATTTCTGTCCCTTATGTCCCCTGCCCGCCGTCTTGCCTAGACCAGAGCCAATTCCCCGTCCTACGCGTCTTCTCGCGTGTTTTGCGCCCGCGCCAGATTTAATTGTATTCAGGTGCATCTATGCCTCACTTTTTACGAGGTAATAAACGTGATTGATCATCCCTCGCACCGCCGGGGTGTCTTCCAGTTCCGCGCTGCTATTGATCCCACGAAGTCCTAGTCCCCGCACCGTGGCCCGATGTGATCGTTTTGTGCCGATGAGGCTTTTGATCAAGGTCACCGTTATCTTTTTCCCGTTATCGCTCATTTCACCAACCCAAGGATATCTTCAACGCTCTTGCCTCGCTTGGCCGCAATTTCCGCGGGAGTGTTCATATCCCTCAGGCCGTTCAGTGTTGCCCGTACCACATTATAGGGATTAGTTGAACCGATACACTTTGCAAGAATGTTATGCACACCCATCACCTCAAATATTGCTCGCATTGGACCCCCAGCAATAATGCCGGTACCTTCGGAGGCAGGCTGCATATACACGGTGGCAGCGCCATGTCTACCGATCACAGGGTGATGCAACGTTCCATTCTTGAGGCTGACCTTTATCATCTTGCGTCGCGCTTCGTCCATCGCTTTTTGTACCGCCACGGGGACCTCTCGGGATTTTCCTTTGCCCATGCCCACGCCGCCATCGCCGTTCCCAACCACGGTCAAGGCAGCGAATCCAAGTATGCGCCCCCCCTTAACCACCTTGGTGACGCGGTTTATGGCAACCATTTTTTCCTTGAGTCCATCGCCACGGTCATCGCCTTGAGGCACTTTCCCCTGCATTCGTCCCTGCATCTTAGCCATTATCTTTCCTCATTTAGAATTTGAGGCCATGCTCACGAGCAGCCTCGGCTAAAGCCTTGACGCGCCCATGATATTTGAAACCCGAACGGTCGAATGCTACCGACTCGATGCCTAGGCTTTTCGCCTTTTCCGCAACCCGCTTGCCGACTGCGGCTGCCGCGCCCACGGTACCTCCATTCGGCAATTCCTTGCGCAGATCCGGTTCCAAAGTTGATGCGCTCGTTAGCACCTTGCCGCCTGCACCGTCTATCAGTTGTGCGTAAATGTGGCAGTTGCTACGATGAACAGCCAGACGCACCACTTTCAATTCCGCAATCTTGGCTCGGGTTTGACGAGCTCGGCGCAAACGGGATTTTGTTGATTTCAGCATATGTACATACCCCGATTATTTCTTCTTGGTTTCCTTCAACACGATCGCTTCGTCAGCGTACCGCACGCCTTTACCCTTGTAAGGTTCAGGCTTGCGATAAGCCCGAACGTCGGCCGCTACCTGACCGACCTGCTGCTTGTCCATCCCTTTGATTATGATCTCGGTCTGGGTTGGCGTTTCCACTTTTACGCCTTCGGGCATCTTGTGGGCCACGGGATGGGAGAAGCCCAACGTCAAATTAAGGATGTCTCCCGCTGCCTGGGCGCGATAACCAACCCCTACCAGAGTCAATTTTTTTTCGAAACCGCTCGTGACTCCTTTAACCATATTGGCTAACAGGGCGCGCATCGTACCAGACATCGCATTTGCCTGCTTTGAATCGTTCGAAGGTTTTATCAATAAACTCTCGCCCTCACGTTCGACACGAATGTCCGAAACAAGGGTTCGATGCAAGGTGCCCAGTGGACCTTTAACTGATACCTCGTTCGTTGACAGCGCGACCTCGACATTCGCCGGCACCACCACGGGATTTTTACCTACTCGCGACATGTTTTTTCCTTAGGCCACTATACATAACACTTCACCGCCCACCCCACTGGCGCGTGCTTTACGTTCAGTCATTACCCCTTTAGAGGTTGAAACTATTGCCACACCCAGTCCGTTCATGACGTTGGGAAGCTTGTCGCTGCCTTTGTAAATTCTCAAACCAGGTCGGCTTACACGCTCGATTTTTTCGATTACCGGACGTCCCGCGTAGTATTTAAGACTTATGTCCAGCACTGGCTTTCCGTTCGATTGGTGAACGACAAAATCTTCAACATAACCTTCATCCTTCAACACTTGAGCGATAGCCGCTTTAAGCTTTGAAGCAGGCATCGCAACGGATGTTTTTTCTGAAAGCTGCGCGTTACGGATACGCGTCAGCATATCCGCGATGGGGTCACTCATACTCATCTAAGGGTACCTCTGGAAATCCAAATTCCGGAACAGGTCAATAGGCCATATCCGAGAACACTTACGTTAACCATACTGGACCTGCTCTCTCAAGCAACATTGCGCATCGCTTGTCCGCGCCAATTCTAACGCCCGATGAAAACATAAGGTACCGTTCACCAGCTCGCCTTAATCATGCCTGGAATTTCGCCGCTCATGGCGATATCGCGAAGCTTGCCACGGCCGAGTCCAAATTTGCTGTAAACACCGCGGGGGCGGCCCGTCAATGCGCAGCGGTTACGAAGACGTACCGGACTTGAATCCCGCGGCAGCATCTGGAACTTGATCCTGGCCGACTGCCGATCGTCATCGCTTAAATTGGCGTCATTGATGGTTGCCACCAACGCAGCGCGCCGAGCCGCATATTTCTTAACCGTTTCGCGGCGCTTCAGATCACGGTTGATTACAGATACTTTCGCCATACTATTCTCAATTTTTGAATGGAAATTTAAATGCTGCGAGCAATGCCTTAGCCTCCGCATCCGTTTTAGCCGTGGTAGTGATCGTAATATTCATTCCCCGCAGCGAATCGATCTTGTCATACTCTATTTCCGGGAAAATGATCTGCTCCTTTATCCCCATATTATAATTTCCCCGTCCGTCGAAAGCCTTGCCGGAGATACCGCGGAAATCGCGAATGCGCGGGATCGCCACGTTAACCAACCGATCCAGGAACTCGTACATGCGTACGCTGCGTAACGTCACCATGCAACCTACTGGATAACCATCCCGTACCTTAAATGTAGCGATCGATTTCTTCGCCTTGGTTACGACTGGCTTTTGTCCTGCTATCTTCTGCATGTCTCCGACGGCGTGGTCCATGATCTTTTTGTCGGCCACGGCCTCGCCTACACCCATATTCAACGTGATTTTGCTGACACGAGGCACTTCCATAACAGACTTGTAGCCGAATTGCTCGACCAACTGATTCACGACCGTATTGCGATAATACTCTTGTAAACGAGCCATATGCCTTCCCTTCTCAGATGTCGAGCAGCTCGCCGTTTGATTTGAAATAACGGACCTTGCCCTTGCCTTCCACAATTTTAAATCCTACCCGGTCGGCTTTCTGCGTCGCCGGATTGTAGATAGCTATATTTGAAATCTGCAAGGGCATCTCCATCTCGACGATCCCACCGGCTGTACCTTTATTCGGATTTGGCCGCTGATGCTTCTTGACCTTATTAGCGCCCTCGACGACCACCAAGGCATCATCGACCATGCGCAACACCGTTCCCCGTTTACCTTTATCCTTGCCCGTGATGACAACCACATCATCGCCTTTCTTTATTTTTCGCATACTGACTCTCCTGGCGCGCTTACAGAACCTCTGGTGCAAGCGAAACAATTTTCATGAAGCGTGCATTGCGCAATTCACGTGTTACCGGCCCGAAAATACGCGTACCGATGGGCTCCAGCTTCGCATTCAGCAGTACTGCGGCATTGTTGTCAAACCTGATCATAGAGCCATCGGCACGGCGAACCCCTTTGGCAGTTCGAACCACCACGGCGTTATAAACTTCGCCTTTTTTCACACGTCCCCGTGGGGCGACGTCCTTCACGCTAACCTTGATAACATCGCCGATGCCCGCATAACGCCGCTTCGAGCCACCCAATACCTTTATGCACATAATGGAACGTGCACCCGTGTTGTCAGCTACCTGGAGGATAGATTGCATCTGAATCATTATTTACTCACTCTCTCCAACTTTTCCAGCCCCGACCGCGACATGGATAGTATTGGAACCCGTTTGGGTTGTGGTGCAGCAGGAACTAGCCGGCTGCAGGAAAATTAAAGGCTGAAAACAAAAAGGCGGAATTCTAAAGCATATTGGCAATAAAAACAAGGCAAACGTTTTTTGCTTTTTTCCGCTGATCAACCAACCTGCTCCGCTTTCTCCAGAGCCTGGATCACGCGCCAAGCCTTGGTTTTCGAATAAGGACGGCACTCTTCTATCGTTACCATATCCCCTGTATGAAACTCATTATTTTCGTCATGGACATGATACTTTTTCGAGCGAACGACAATTTTCCCATAGAGCGGATGTTTCACCTTGCGTTCGACCAAAACCGTGATCGTCTTATCCATTTTATCGCTTACCACTTTGCCGCTCAGGATACGGTTTAGACTGGTATCGCTCATGACTGTTTCGCCTTCTCGCCAAGAATTGTTTTTGCGCGCGCAATATCACGGCGGATGTTCCGTAATTGGGCGGTGTTACCTAACTGCTGGGTAGCATGCTGCATGCGTAAACTGAATTTTGCCCTTACGAGCTCCAATAGCTCGGATTGAAGTTCCCCAATATTCTTGGTTCTTAGTTCCTTCGCCTTCGATTTCATAATTAAGCGCCTACTTGTCGGATAACAAACGTAGTCTGGATCGGCAGTTTGGCGGCCGCGAGGCGAAATGCCTGTCTCGCTAGCACTTCATCAACGCCGTCCATTTCGTATAACATCTTTCCTGGCTGAATTTCAGCCACAAAATATTCGGGATTACCTTTTCCGTTACCCATCCGCACCTCAGCCGGCTTATGGGAAATCGGCTTATCGGGGAATATACGAATCCAGATACGTCCTCCGCGTTTTATATGCCGCGTCATCGCGCGCCGGGCCGCCTCGATCTGCCGCGCGGTCAAGCGGCCGCGCCCAACTGCCTTAAGCCCGTACTCGCCAAAGCTGACCTTGGCTCCGCGCGTCGCAACCCCCTTGTTGCGGCCTTTTTGTTGCTTGCGGTATTTGGTTCTAGCTGGTTGCTGCATCGTTCGCTCCTGACATCACTGTCGTTTTGGCTGCCGGCTTGGCCGCGGCGTCTTCAACCCTGGCCTCAGTCTTGCGCGGCGCTTTTCTTTCGCCGGGTTTCACGTCGCCCCTGGAATCAGTCTTTATAGCGGGCTTGCGGGCGGAACGCTTGGCTTCCGGTTCTCCTGCCGCGGGTTGCGTCTGCGGAGATACGCCCGGCTGATCGCCTCGACCAATCACCTCGCCCTTGAAGACCCACACCTTAATACCAATCACCCCGTAAGTCGTCTTTGCTTCGGAAACGCCGTAATCGAGGTCGGCACGCAACGTGTGGAGTGGCACGCGGCCTTCTCGGTACCATTCCCTTCGCGCAATTTCGATGCCGTTCAACCGGCCCGAGCTCATGATCTTGATCCCCTGAGCGCCCAGACGCATGGCGTTCTGCATCGCACGCTTCATCGCGCGACGGAACATGATGCGCTTTTCCAACTGCTGCGCAATATTGTCGGCAATCAGTTGCGCATCAATTTCGGGTTTGCGGATTTCTTCAATATTTACATGTACCGGAACACCCATGAGTTTCTGCAACGCACCGCGCAGAACCTCGATATCTTCGCCCTTTTTTCCTATTACCACTCCGGGCCGGGAACTATAAATCGTGATGCGCGCATTCTTGGATGGCCTTTCGATGATTACCCGACCGACCGACGCATGCGCCAATTTCTTTTTCAGATATCCCCGAACTTTAATATCCTCGTTCAGCATTCCAGGAAAATTTTTGCTATTGGCATACCATTTCGATGACCAGTTTTTCAATACTGAAAGTCGAAAACCCGTCGGATTTATTTTTTGTCCCATATATTTGGTACGCCCTTTATTTTTTCTTGCCGGCTTTGTCGCCAACGGTAAGATGAATGTGGCAGGTGGGCTTGACGATCCGGTTACCCCGTCCCTTGGCCCGAGCACTGGTACGCATCATGGATGCGCCCCTATCCACATGTATCGTCGATACCTTCAATTCGTCTATGTCCGCCCCATCATTATGTTCTGCGTTCGCAATGGCTGATTCAAGCAATTTGCGAATAATGACCGCTGCTTTTTTGGGACTGAATGCGAGCAGATTCAGCGCTCGATCAACCGGCAACCCGCGGATTTGATCGGCTACCAGGCGGCCTTTTTGCTCCGATAATCGGACTCCGCGCAATATAGCTGTTGTTTGCATATTCGATATTCCTATTTCCTCGACCCAGCCACAGCCTTCCTGTCGCCTGAGTGCCCCTT
>Ga0111538_10007012_pt1 | contig 15224 bp, 15 predicted proteins | sample SoiMethybrSBSTD1_FD_79669 | JGI IMG/M metagenome (GOLD analysis project Ga0111538, IMG submission 79669) | Bulk soil microbial communities from a Populus tree surrounding site in Tennessee, USA - Soil MetaG P. TD hybrid SBSTD1 (version 2)... | ecosystem: Environmental > Terrestrial > Soil >...
CAGCCCCGGCAGCGCCGACGCCTTCCTCGTCAAGTTCGGTCCGTAGTCCGCCGGCCGCATCGCGGCCGTGAGGCGCTCCAAAAGTAAAATGGGCGCCCCCTGTGCAGGGGGCGCCCCATCCTTGCCAAGCTCACTCCTTGATCGTCTGGCGGGCGATGTGCTCCTCGGATCAGCGACTGTGGCATGCGGTCCGTGCCGCTTACCCCGAGATTGACCGCGATCCTGTCGCGTGTTACAAAGCGGCCGGCTCGCCCCTGGTGTTCCACAACCAGGCCGGAAAGGCTTGGCTTGGCCGAGCCTTCGTGAGCCGTTGAACGAACTGTTGACGACCGCCGTGGGCACGAGGTAGATAGGGGAGTCAAATCGTTGCAAGTCGTTCAGGCATAAGAAGGTCGGGGCGTGGCGCAGCCTGGTAGCGCACTTGCTTGGGGTGCAAGGGGTCGCTGGTTCAAATCCAGTCGCCCCGACCAAAGATTTCCAACCTGCGTGGGGACCTCCGGGCCGGCGGAGGGTGATGCCGGCACGGTCGGGGCGCATGCCTGCGGCCGGCGACGGCGCCGGGCGGAACGGGCTGAGTGAGATGGAGCAGGTCCCCATCCTGATCACCAACGACGACGGCTTCAACGCCGACGGGCTGAAGGTCCTCGAAGAGGCGCTGCAGCCGCTCGGCGAGGTCTGGGTGGTCGCCCCCGACCGCGAGCAGAGCGGACAGGGACATGCGCTCACGCTGAACCACCCGCTGCGCATCGAGCGGCGTGGTCCGCGGCACTGGACGGTTCAGGGAACCCCGACCGACTGCATCTACCTCGGCGTGCACAGCATCCTGGCGGAGCGGCGGCCGGCGCTCGTCGTCAGCGGCATCAACAAGGGGACGAACCTCGGCGACGACATCACCTACTCGGGGACGGTGTCGGCCGCCTTCGAAGCGACCCTCATCGAGGTGCCGGCCTTCGCCGTCTCGCAGCAGCTGGAGGACGGCCGGGCCGACTTCGCCGCCGCCGGCCACTTCGCGCAGAAGCTGGCGCGCGCCGTCCTCGCGCGCGGCATGCCGGCCGACACGCTCCTGAACGTCAACGTGCCGCGCGGCACCCCGAAGGGGGTCCGCGTCACCCGCCAGGGGAAGCGGCTCTACCCGGGCGGTGTCATCGAGCGTGCCGATCCGAAGGGGCGGACCTACTATTGGATCGGCGGGGCGCCCGCCGAATGGCAGGACGACCCGGAGAGCGATTTTGCCGCCCTCGATCAGGGGCTCATCTCCCTGACCCCGCTGCACCTGGATCTGACCAATCACCGCGTCCTCGACGAGGTGCGCCACTGGAAGCTCGAGGCCTGAAGCCCGAAGACGACTTCGCCCGCCGGAGGCGGCGGCTGGTCGATCGCCTGCGCGCGCAGGGGATCCCGGAAGGACCGATCCCCGGCGCCTTCCTCGACGTGCCGCGCCACCTGTTCGTGGACGAAGCCCTCCGGGCGCGGGCGTACGGCGACGGCGCCCTGCCGATCGGCTGTGGCCAGACTCTGTCGCAGCCTCTGGTCGTGGCCCGGATGATCGAGCGGCTGCGCGCCGCGCCGGGGGAGAAGGTGCTGGAGATCGGCACCGGCTCCGGCTATCAGGCGGCGCTCCTGGCGCGGATGGGCTACGAGGTGCGAACCGTCGAGCGGGTGGAGCCGCTGCTCCTGCGCGCGCGGGGGAACTGGGAGCGGTCCGGGATCGCGGGGGTGCAGGCCCGCCTCGGCGACGGCAGCCTCGGCTGGCCCGAGGAGGCCCCGTTCGCGGCGATCCTCGTCAGCGCCGCGGCGCCGCGCGTGCCGCAGGCCCTCCTCGAGCAACTCGCCCCGGGTCGTCGCCTCGTCCTGCCGGTCGGAAGCGCCTTCCGGCAGACGCTGCGGACGCTCGTGCGCACCGCCGCGGGGGCGGAGGTCGAGGACGGAGAGGAGTGCCGCTTCGTACGCCTCATCGGCGCCCACGGGTTCGGCGAATGAGCGCGCCGAAGACGCCGATCTGGGTCGACACGGAGGCGGAACTTCAGGAGACCGCGCGGCACCTGGACAAGGCGACGGCGATCGCCATCGACACCGAGGCCGACTCCTTCTACCACTACTTCCACAAGTGCTGCCTCATCCAGATCTCCGACGGGCACGAGGTCTGGCTGATCGACTCGATTGGCCTCAAGGACCTGGCGCCGCTCGCGCCGGCGCTGCACGGCTCGAACGCGCGCAAGGTGCTGCACGCCGCCGAGCAGGACGTGCTCTACCTGCGCCGCGACTTCGGTCTCGAGGTGCAACCGCTCTTCGACACGATGATCGCCGCGCAGATCCTCGGCAAGCGGTCGGTCGGGCTGGCGGGGCTCCTGCAGGAGTACTTCGAGGTCGCCCTCGACAAGGGCTGCCAGCGGGACGACTGGTCGCGCCGGCCGCTCACCGAGCGGCAGCGGGTCTACGCCGCCGAGGACGTCCTGCACCTCATCCGGTTGCAGCACCAGCTCGAGGCGGACCTCGAGACGCGCGGCCGGCTGGACTGGGCGCGCGAGGAGTTCGAGCACATCGCCCGGCGCTCCTGGCCGCCCCGCGCCTTCGACCCGGACGAGTTCTGGGGCATCAAGGGGGCGCGCGACCTCGATCCGACGGCGGCAGCCGCGCTGCGCGGGCTCGTGGCCATGCGCGACGATCGGGCGCGGGCCGCCGACGTGCCGCCATTCCGGATCGTCTCGGACGAGACCCTCCTGGCCCTGGCGCGCCGACTGCCGCAGGCGCCCGCCGATCTGGACGGGCTCAAGGGGTTCACGCCGCTGGTGCGGCGGCGCATCGGACCGCTGGTGCTCGACGCGGTGGCGCGGGCGCTGGCGCTGCCGGATGACGAGAAGCCGCGCCCCCCCAAGGGGCAGGGACGGCGGCGGACGACCGCCTTCCGAGTGCGGGTCGAGCGCCTGCGCGCCTGGCGCCGCGAGCGCGCGGCGGAACTGGGGCTCGATCCCGGGGTGCTCTTCCCGCAGTCGACGCTCGACGCGCTCGCCGACCGCGGCCTCGCCGGTCTCGACGGCGGGGAACCGATTCCCGGACTGCGGCGCTGGCGCCGGGCGATCCTGGGCCCGGACGCGGCGCGCCTGCTCGCCTAAACGCGTGCCGGATCCCGGTCTCGCCGGGCGGCTGCGGCAGCGGGCGGCCGAACTGCGGCTCGGGCCTCTCGGCTTCGCCCGCATCGGCCCGTCCGATCATGCCGACGTCCTGAAGCGCTGGCTGGCGCGCGGCCATGCGGCCGGAATGACCTGGTGGATGGAGCGTACGGCGAAGGACAGCGTCGACCTCAGGCGCCGCTTCCCGTGGGCCCGAACCGCCATCGTCACCGCGCAGCCGTACCTTCCGTATCGGGGCGATCGCCGCGCGCAGGGAGGACTCGTCCCATTCGTCGCCCGCTATGCGCTCGGCAAGGACTACCACGCGACGCTGCTCGGGCGTCTGGAGGCGCTCGAGACCTTCCTGAAACGTGAGGCGCCCGGTGTCGAGAGCCGCGCCTACGTGGACACCGGTGCGATCCTCGAGCGGGAGCTGGCGGCGCGTGCGGGGCTCGGATGGTTCGGCAAGAACACCAACCTCATCCGGGAAGGGGGGCCCTCGTGGCTCCTCCTCGGAGAGATTCTGACGAGCCTGGACCTTGAGCCTTCGACACCGGTCGGGGATCACTGCGGCACCTGCACGGCCTGCATCGACGACTGCCCGACGGGCGCGATCCTCGAGCCCTATGTCGTCGACTCGAACCGCTGCATCTCCTACCTGACGATCGAGCTCAAGGACCGGCTTCCCGAAGGGGACGCCGAGCGCCTCGGCGACTGGGTCTTCGGGTGTGATGTCTGCCAGGAGGTCTGCCCGTGGAACGACAAAGCGGACCCGGTGGACGACCCCGCCTTCCTGCCGGGGGAGGCGCTGCGCAGGACCGACCTCGCGGATCTGCTCCGATTGGACGAGCCGGCGTTCGAAGCCCGCTTCGCCGGGACCCCGTTCGAGCGGCCGGGACGACGGGGAATGCTGCGGAGCGGGCTCGCCGTGGCCGCCAACACCCGCGACGAGGCCGCCCTCCACGCCGCCGAGGCTCTCCTCGATGACGCCGACCCGGTCGTGCGCGCGGAGGCCGCCGCAGCCCTGCGCCGCGCCCGGGGCGAGGGCTAGGAGGCGCCGGGCGCGAGGTTTGACGTCTCGCAAAAGGGCGTGCTATAAGGGCGCCTCGCTCAAGCAAGGTCGGGGCGTAGCGCAGCCTGGTAGCGCACTTGGTTCGGGACCAAGGGGTCGGAGGTTCAAATCCTCTCGCCCCGACCATGCCGGGACTCATGACGGCGAAGCGCCTGCTGATCCGCGGAATCGTGCAAGGGGTCGGCTTCCGTTATTTCGCGGAGCGGGCGGCCCGCCACCGCGGCCTCCGCGGCTGGGTGAGGAACCTGGCCGACGGACGCGTGGAGGCGGTGGCGGCGGGGGAGGCGGACGATGTCGCGATATTCATCGCCGATCTCCGCCAGGGGCCGGCGGCAGGTCGGGTGGACGGGATCGACGTGAGCGATGCGACGCTCGAGGAGACGGTGACGCGCTTTGAAATCCGACACTGAACGATCCCCGCGCAGCCACGTCGACCTCCGGAGCCTCATCCGCGACGTCCCGGACTTCCCCAAGCCGGGAATTCTGTTCCGCGACATCACCCCGCTCCTCCAGGACAGCGAGGCGCTGCGCGAGGCGCTCGACCGGCTTGCCCAGCCTTACCGCAAGAGCGGCATCACCAAGGTCGTCGGGATCGAGTCGCGCGGCTACATCTTCGCCCCGGCGATCGCCATGAGCCTGGGCGCCGGCTTCGTGCCGGTGCGCAAGCCCGGCAAGCTTCCCTGGAAGACCGCGTCGGAGGAGTACTCCCTCGAGTACGGCAAGGACCGGCTGGAGATCCACATCGACGGGCTGGCGCGCGGGGAGCGGGTGCTCATCGTTGACGACCTGCTGGCGACCGGCGGCACCGCCGCGGCGACGCGGAAGTTGGCGGAGCGGCTCGGGGCCGAGGTGGTGGGGGCCGGGTTCCTCGTCGAGTTGACCTTCCTCGAGGGGCGGGCGCGCCTCCTGGGGATGGACGTCATGAGCCTCATCCAGTTCTGAGGCTCGACGCCGCGCGACGGGCCTGTAGCTCAGTTGGATAGAGCAACGGATTCCTAATCCGTAGGTCGCCGGTTCAATTCCGGCCAGGCCCACCACCCGGCGGGCGGCCGGGGATGCGAGACGGTCGACGGGAGAGCACGATGAGGAAGGAAGAGCGGCACCAGATCAAGCGGAACGACCTGGCCTCGGCGATGGAGACCGCGGCCGACTACGTCGGCGAGAACCGCCGCAGCGTCACCCTGATGGCCGCGATCTTCGTTGCCGTCCTGGCGCTCGGGTTCGCGGGGCGCGTCTGGTGGACGGCGCGGCAGGGGGAGAGCGCCCGCCGGGTCGGCGAGCTGATCGCCGCCGCCAACGGCTCGATCGTCGCCACGGTCGAGGAACTCGGCAACGCCCGTGCCGGCGAGCAGACGTTCACCTCGGTCGAGGAGCGGGCGCGCAAGGTCGTGGAGATCGCCGACGACATCCTCAAGCACGGCGCCTCCGGCGGCCCGGCCCTGTCGGCGCAGCTGTACAAGGGGTCGGCGCTGGCCGACCTCGGCAAGGCGGACGAGGCGGCGGCCGCCCTCGAGGACGCGGTGCGGCGCGACCCGGAGGGGATCGTCGGCGGCGCCGCCCGGCTGCGCCTGGCCCGCCTGCGCGAGACGCAGGGACGCCCGGCGGACGCGCTCACGCTCTACGAGAAGATCGCCTCGGACGCCTCCGGCGCGCTGCCGCCGGAGGAAGGACTCCTGGGGGCGGCGCGCTGCCAGGAGGCGCTGGGGCAGAAGGATGCCGCGGCGGCCAGCTACCGGAGCCTGATCGAGAAGTACCCCGACTCCGAGTACGCGGCCGAGGCGCGCACCCACACCGGCGCGTCGTCCTAATCCGCCCCGCCGGCCGACGTCGCTCTCTCGTCCTGCCTAGAAGGGGATGTCGTCGTCGGGCGGGGCTTCGTCCACCATCACGTCCGGCGCCGGAGCGCCGCCGCCCCGCGGCTCGCCCCCGCCTTCACCCATCCCGGCGCGGCCCAGCATCACGACGCGTTGCGCCTTGATCTCGACCGTGGTCCGCTTGTTCCCCTCGCGGTCGTCCCACTGTCGCGTCTGGATCGATCCCTCGACGTAGATCTGCTTCCCCTTGGTGAAGTGCTCCTTGACGATCTCCGCCTGCTTCCCCCACACGACGATGCGGTGCCACTCGGTGCGCTCCTGCCGCGCCCCCGCCTTGTCGTTCCACACCTCGTTGGTCGCAAGGGTGAAGTTGGCGACCGCCGCCCCGCCCTGGGTGTAGCGGACCTCCGGATCGCGCCCGAGATTGCCGATGAGGATCACCTTGTTGACGCTGGCCATTCCTTGCCCCCTCCGTCTCCGATCGCGCTCGGGCGTAGCCTACCATGCCGGTCGCGGAAAACGACCGCGGCAACCCTCATGTCGGGAGGCGCTGGAGGGACTGGTCGGCGCGGGGGCGGCGGGTACGCGAGCGTGGCCGGATCCCCGGCGAAAGGGCTGCGCTTCGCGGCCGTGACTCAGGCGCGGGGGTGGGTCTTCCTGTACACGCGCTTCAATCGGTCCTTGTTGACGTGCGTGTAGATCTGCGTCGTGGAGATGTCGGCGTGCCCGAGCATCACCTGCACCGACCGCAGATCGGCGCCGCGCTCCAGGAGCTGCGTCGCAAAGGAGTGGCGGATGACGTGCGGGCTGAGGCGGCCGCGCAGGCCCGCGGCGGCGCCGTGATCTTTGAGGATCTTCCAGAACCCCTGGCGGGTCATCGCGCCGCCGCGGCTGTTGAGGAAGAGCGCGTGCGGCTGGCGGCCCCGGACGAGCGCCGGCCGGGTCGTCGCGAGATAGAGGCGCAACCGGTCGATGGCGGCGCGGCCGATCGGCACCAGCCGCTCCTTGCTTCCCTTCCCCATGCAGGAGAGCACCGCCGCATCGAGGTTGGCGTCCCGCACTTTGAGGGACACGAGCTCCGAGACGCGCAGCCCGGTCGCGAACAGCAGCTCGAGCATGGCGCTGTCGCGCCGGCCGAGCGCCGTCGAGCCGTCCGGGGCGGCGATGAGCCGGTCGACTTCCTCGAGGTTCAGGAAGCGCGGCAGTCGCTTGGAGGTGCGCGGCGGGCGCACCTGCGCGGTCGGATCGAGGGTCACGACCTTCGTGGCCAGGAGGTACCGGTAGAACGCCCGCACGGCATTGAGGGTGCGCGCGACCGAGCCGGCCTGCAGGCCGTTCGAGGCGAGGACCCGCATGAACTCGTCGATCTCCCCGCGCCGTACCTGCCGGGCGTGGCGCGCCTTCCCGTCGAGGAAGCGCTCGAACTTCAGGAGGTCCTGGCCGTACGCCAGAAGCGTGTTGCGCGCCAGGCCGCGCTCGACCGACACGTGGTGCAGGAACTCCTCGACCAGCGGGCGGGTCTTCATGCGTCGGGGGCGCGGAGGATGAGGGTGACCGGTCCATCGTTCACGAGATCGACCTCCATACGCTCCCGGAACCGGCCGGTTTCCACGCGCAGGGGGGTCCTCTGCCGCAGGCGGGCCACGAGATCCTCGAACATGGCCCGGGCGATCTCCGGCGGCGCCGCACGCTCGAACCCCGGACGCCGGCCGCGCCGCAGGTCCCCCACGAGCGTGAACTGCGACACGACCAGAAGGTCGGCCCCCACCTCGAGCGCCGACCGGTTCATGCGTCCGTCGCTGTCGTCGAAGATGCGCATCTCTACCACCTTGTCCGAAATCCAGTCAAGGTGCTGCGGCGCGTCGTCGCGCTCGACGGCGACGAGCACCACGAGCCCCCGCGCGATCGCCCCGACCGTCTCCTCTCCGACGCGGACGGACGCGCGCGTCACGCGCTGCACGACGGCGATCACGCGGTGCCCCGCGGACGGCGGAACGCCGAGACCACCAGCTTCAGCTCGGGGCTGCCGGTGAGAAGCGCCACGCCCACGTAGACGCACCAGCCCGCGGTGATGAGCGCCACGAGCGTCGCGGCCTTGGGCACGAACCCTTCGCGGGCGAACGGATCGAGGAACGGCCGCGCCGCGACCAGCGTGCCCGCCATGGCCGCCGCGGCCACGGTGGTCCGCAGCACGCAGGCGCGCACCGCGGCATCGAAGTACTCCCCGAAACGCCGGCGCAGCAGGAAGGCCAGGAGCGCCGCGTCGGCGAAGGCGCTCAGCGAGGTGGACAGCGCGATGCCGCTGTGCTGCATCGGGCCGCGCAGGGCGAAGTTGAGGCCGAGGTGCAGCGCGAACGTCGCGAGGCCGACCTTGACCGGCGTGCGCGTGTCGCGGTGGGCGTAGAAGGCCGTCGCCAGGACGTTCACCGCGGCATAGGGCAGGAGTCCCACGCTGTAGTACGCCAGCGCCTCGGAGGTGAAGCGCGTGTCGTCCGGGCCGAACTGGCCATTTTCGAACAGCACGTGGATGATCGGCAGGCGCAGGAGCACGAGGCCGACGGTCGCGGGAATTGTGACGAAGAGCAGGAGCCGCATCGCCGTCGACAGGGTGTCGAGGACGCGGCCCCGGTCCCCGTCGACCGCCGCGCGCGACAGCATCGGCAGGATGACCGTGGACAGGCTGATGCCGAAGACCCCGAGCGTCAGCTCCGTCACCCGGTTGGCGTAATAGAGAATGGAAGCGCTCCCCGTGGCGAGGGAGGTCGCGAACTGCGAGTCCACCACCAGGTTGATCTGCGTGATGCCGACGCCGAAGACGCGCGGCAGCATCAATCGTCCCACCTCGCGCACGCCGTCCCGGTCGAGCGGTCGCGGCACGACGAATCGGAAGCCGTGGCGCACGAGCGCCGGGATCTGGATCGCCAGCTGCAGCACCCCGCCCACGAGCACGCCGGTCGCTAGCGCGTACGCCGGGTCGCGGAACGTGTGCCGGAACAGGAGCGCGCAGGCGATCATCGACAGGTTCAGGAGGACCGGCGTGAACGCCGGCAGGGCGAACGAACCGAAGGCGTTGAGAATCGCTGCCGCCAGGGCCGACAGCGAGATGAAGAAGATGTAAGGCCACATCACGCGGTTGAGGGAGACGGTCAGATCGATCTTTCCGGGGGTGTCGCCGTAGCCCCAAGCGAGGCCGTGCACGATGAGCGGCGACAGCAGCACCCCGCCGACGACGATGAGCCCCAGGACCGCCGTCAGGACCGTGCCGACCGAGGCGACGAAGCGCCACATCGCCGCTTCGTCCTTCTCCTTCATGTAGCGCGTGAAGGTCGGGACGAAGGCGGAGGTGAGCGCCCCCTCGGCGACGAGCCGGCGCAGCAGGTTGGGGATGCGGTAGGCGATGACGAAGGCGTCGGCGGAGTAGGTGGCGGTGGCGCCCAACAGGTCGGCCGTCACGCGGTCGCGGAAGTAGCCCGCGATCCGGCTGGGCATGGTCATCGCGCTCATCGAGCCCGCGGCGCGAAGCAGCCTGTGATCGCCTTCCTTCATCCCGCGCCGGCGCCTCCCAAGAGCGCGCGGAGTCTAAGTCAACGCTCGCGCCGGATTCAACGGCGTCCCGCCGCGCGGCGGCGTGCGTCGATGGAGTGCGCCGATCGGACGTTGCTTTTTCTTGCGCGGCGACGCCCCGCTGTGCTTGACTTATGCGCGATGGCGCTCGAGGAAGACGACTTCGAGAAGCCGCTCCGCGATCTGGAGAAGAAGATCGAGGAGCTGTCCGGCATCCCCGGGGGCGAGGATCGCTCGGAGGATCTCGGACGGCTGCAGCGGCGGCTCGAGACGATGCGGCACGAGGTGTACGGTCGCCTCACGCCGTGGCAGCGCACCCTCGTCGCCCGGCATCCGCGCCGCCCCTACACGCTCGACTACATCCATCTCCTGTTCACCGAGTTCCGCGAGGTGCACGGCGACCGCAAGTACGCCGACGATCCGGCGATCGTCGCGGGCTTCGCCCTGTACAAGGGGCTGCCGGTGATGGTCGTTGGCCACCAGAAGGGGCGGGACACCAAGGAGAAGGTGCGGCGCAACTTCGGCATGCCGCGCCCCGAGGGGTACCGCAAGGCGGTGCGCGTGATGGAGCTGGCGGAGAAGTTCGACCGGCCGATCTTCACCTTCGTCGACACGCCCGGGGCCTATCCCGGGCGCGGCGCCGAGGAGCGCGGCCAGGCGGAGGCGATCGCCCACAGCCTGCGGGTGATGGCGCGGCTCAAGGTGCCGATCGTCGTCACCGTCACCGGCGAGGGGGGGAGCGGGGGAGCGTTGGCGATCGCTGTCGGGGATCGGGTGCTGATGCTCGAGCACGCCGTCTATTCGGTCATCAGCCCTGAGGGATGCGCGGCGATCCTGTGGTCCGATCAGGGGAAGGCGCGCGACGCCGCGCGCGCCATGCGCGTCACGGCGCCCGACCTGCGCGAGTTGGAGATCATCGACGACATCGTCCCGGAGCCTCCCGGCGGCGCGCAGGCCGACCCGTCACGGCAGGCGCAGATCCTCGACGAGTATCTGAGCGGGGCGCTGGCCGAGCTCACCGCGCGTCCGGAGGCGGATCGGGTCGAGGCGCGCTACCAGAAGTTCCGGCGGATGGGGCGGTTCGGCCAGGCGAAGTTTTTCTGAGCCGCGTCTTGGCCTCGTCCCACAGCGCCTCCATGCGCGCGCGGTGCTCCGGCGCCGGGACGAGCCCTTCGCGGCGCAGCCCCTCCTCGACGTAGCGGAAGCGATCCAGGAACTTCCGGTTCGCCTCCTGCAGGATCTGCTCCGGGTCGAGTTCCTCCTGGCGCGCAACGTTCGCGAGGGTGAACAGCAGGTCGCCGATCTCCTCGGCCACCTGGCCGCGGTCGCCGCGCTCCCGCGCCTCCTCGAGCTCGCGGAGCTCCTCCTGCACCTTCTTCCAGAGCGCGGCCCCGTCCGGCCAGTCGAAGCCGACGCGCGCCGCCTTGGCGGAGATGCGCAGCGCCTTGAGGAGCGCCGGCAGCCCCGCGGGCACCGAGGCGAACATCGAGTCCTCGCCGCGGCGCCGGCGCTCGTCGCTCTTGATCTCTTCCCACTGGCGCAGCACCTGGGCCGAGGTCTCGAGCCGGTCGGCGCCGAAGACGTGCGGGTGGCGCCGGACGATCTTGTCGCCGATGCCGCGCATCACCGCCTCGAGGTCGAACGCCCCCTGCTCCTCGGCGATGCGGCTGAGGAAGACGACCTGGAACAGCAGATCGCCGAGCTCTTCGCGCAGGTCGGCGGGGCCGCCGCGATCGATGGCGTCGATCACCTCGTACGCCTCCTCGATCAGGAACGTCCGCAGCGTCCCGTAGGTCTGCTCGCGATCCCACGGGCATCCGGAGGGGCCGCGCAGCCGCTCCATGATCCCCCGCAACCGTTCCGCCTCGGACATTGAGGAGCCTCGCCTCCGCCGGGCGCGGCGCCGTGCCGCGCGTCACTTGTCACCGCGTCGGCGCTGATGCTACCATCCGCCGCGCTTCCGGGGCGTGTCTTGACGGAAGCACCACCCCATGACCGATCACGGCGAACACACGCGGCGCAACGAACCGGTGCGCGTCATCGATCGCCGCACCTTCACGCCGGCGGGGGAGCCCCGTCAGCCGGATCACCCGGCGGAGGAGCCGGCGCTGCCGCTGCGCGCCGATCCGCCGGCGGCCGCGGCGCCGCCCGCACCGGCCCCGGGCCCGACCGCACCGGCCGGACCGGCCGCCGACCCGGTGGTCTCGGCGCACTTCCAGAATCTGGTCGTCAATCTGGCGCGGCAGGCGGCCGCCAACCTCGGGGCCTCGCGGCATCCCCTGAGCGGCCAGATCGAGGTCGATCTCGAAGGGGCGCAGCAGATGATCGATCTCCTGCAGGCGCTGCGCGCCAAGACGGTGGGAAACCTCACGGCGGACGAACAGGAGCTGCTCGAGGGTCTTATCGGAGATCTTCAGATGCAGTATGTCGCGGTCCGATCCAAGGGCGGCGGACGCCCCTGACGCGGGCGCGGCGGGGAGCCGCCGGGTGAGCGCGCGCCCCGCGCCGCGCCGGCGCCGCGCGCTCGTCCTCGCGTCCGGCATCGCGCTCCTCCTGACCTCCCACGCCGCGCGCGCCCAGTCCGATCCGAGCTCTTCGGTCGAGCCGGAGGTGATCCGGCTGGAGCCGGCTGGCGCCGCGTCGTCCGGCGCCACCCCGGGCGCCGAGGGGGCGCTGAGCCCCTCCGCGAAGGGGGTCAACGCCCGCGAGGTGCTGATCAACCAGTTCTGGTTCAAGCACCAGACGCTGCGGCAGCGCGGCGCGACGAGCGAGGCGGCGGCGCTGGTGGATCAGGCGATCGGCTTCATGGAGCGTGAAGGGCTGCGGGCCTCGCCGGAGATCGGCGCGGCCTTCCTCGCCGGGGCACGCCGCGCCCGGCGCGACGGCGAGATGGAGTCGGCGCTCGACCAGGTGCGCCTGTCGCTGCGCTTCGATCCGGGACGGGCCGACGCCCGCTTCACCCTCGCCGGGCTCCTGCTCCGCCAGGGGGATCTGGCGGGCGGGATCGGGGCGCTCAAGGACGGGATCGTCTCGCTCGGGCGCGATCCGGAGCTGCTCTTCTACCTGTCGGGGGCGGTCCTCATCGCCCTCTATCTCGGGATCGTCGGGGGTCTCGCGGTGGCGCTCCTGCTCATCGCGCTGAAGGCGCGCCCCGCCTTCGTGCACGACCTCCAGGAACGGCTGACCGGCCGGCTGTCGCCGGCGGGGGCGGCGGTCCTCGGCGGCGCCATCCTGGCGCTGCCGCTCCTGCTGCCGATCCCGCTGGCCTGGGCCCCGGCCTTCTGGGGGGCGCTCCTGTCCGCATGGATCGACCGCTCCGAGCGGCTGGTGGTCGCCTGCGCGCTGGCCGGGCTCGTCGTCGCGGGGGCGTTCGGATCGGCGGTCGCGTGGCACGCGGACACCACGACCGATCCCCAGGCGCGCGCGCTGCTCCAGGCGGCGCGTGCCGGCGCCGACCTGCGGCACGAGGCTGCCCTGAAGCGCTCGGCGCAGGAGCATCCGGGCGATCCGCTCTACCCGTTCCTGCTCGGATCGGCGTACCGCGTCGGCGGCCGCCCCGACGAGGCCATGGCGATGTACCGGCAGACGCTCAAGCGCGACCCGGACAATGCCCGCGCCATGGTGAACCTCGGGAACCTGCACGCGCTCCGGCAGGAGTTCTCGCTGGCGCAGGCCCTCTACAAGAAGGCCGCGGAGATCGATCCCCGCCTGATGCTGGCGCACTACGACAGTCATCTCGCCTACCTCGAGACCTTCAACATGGAGGCGGCGGACGAGGCGTTGCGGCAGGCGCGGCGGGTCGACGAGGCGCAGGTGAACAGGCTGATCGGCACCGGGTCGTCGAACGCGGCGCGCCGCTCCCCCCAGGACACCCTCTGGCCGCAGCGCGAGATCGTCGCGCGGGCGCTGCGCCTGCGTCTCGCCGGGGGTCCGTCCACCTTCGTGCGGGCCGGGATGACGAACGCCACCGGCCTCGCCGCGGCGGCCGGCCTGCTCGCCGCCTTCCTGCTCCCCGGGCTCGCGCTCGCCCCGCGCGGCCCGCGCGCCCTGCGCTGCCAGCGCTGCGGCCGCGCCTACTGCCGCCGCTGCCAGATGGCCACCAAGCACGCCGGCCACTGCGCCCAGTGCGTCCACCTGTTCCTGCTGCGCGACGGCGTCGCGCCGAGCGTGCGCGAGCGCAAGCTCTCCGAGGTCGTGGCCTACCGCCGCCGGCTCTTCCTGGAGACCCGGCTGGCGAGCCTCTTCCTGCCCGGCTGCGGCCAGGTGGTCGGGGGCCGCGCCGTGCTCGGTGCCGTCCTGCTCGCCGGCTGGGGCATCGTCTGGTCGGGACTCCTGCTGCGCGGCCGGTTCCTCGCGCCCCCCGGGGCGATCGAGGCGTCCGCCCTCGGCCCGGGGGCGATCGTGCTCGGGCTGCTCGGCATCGTGGTCTGGCTCCTGGCGAACCTGACGCGCCAGGAAGCTGCGGACTAGGCGGGCCATGGCGCTCCAGGGAACGCTCAAGGACTTCAGCCTCGCCGACATCTTCCAGCTCATCGGCATCCAGAAGAAGACCGGGGTGCTGACGCTCAAGAACGATCAGGAGACGGTGACGGTCGCCTTCGCCGACGGCCAGGTCGTCGGCGCCGACTCGACGCTGCGGCGCCTCGAGGACCGGCTCGGCACCGTGCTGGTGAAATCGGGCCGCCTGACCGAGGCGCAACTGCAGGACGCTCTCCGCCAGCAGCGCAGCACGATGAAGCGCCTCGGCGCGATCCTCGTCGAAGGGCAGTTCGTCGACGGCGCCGGCCTCTCCGAGGCCTTGCAGGTGCAGATCAGCCAGCTGGTCTACCGCCTGTTCCGCTGGACCTCGGGCTCGTACCACTTCAGCCAGGAAACCCGCGTGGACGACGATCGGGAGCTGATCTCCCCGATGTCGGCCGAGAGCATCCTGATGGAAGGGGCGCGGATCCTCGACGAGTGGCCGATGGTCGAGAAGGGGATCCACTCCATGCAGGCGGTGTGGCGCCACGCCAACGTCGAGATCGCGCGGAGCGCGGCCGCCGCCGGCGGATCCGACGGCGAGGCGGCCGGCGCGGTGACGCTGAGCGACACCGAGCGGATGGTCTACGGCCTCGTCGACGGGAAGCGCCCGGTGCAGGAGATCGTCGATCGGTCGGCCCTGAGCGAGTTCGAGACCTGCCGCACGATGTTCGAGCTGATCAGCCGCCAGCTCCTCGAGGAGGTGCGCCAGGCGGCGCCGCGCGCCTCCGCCTCCGCTTCACCCTCAGCCGCCGCGGCGGCCGCCCCGGCGAAGCGGGCCCGGCCGGGGCAGGGGGCGCCGATCCTGCTGGGGTTCGCCGCGCTCGTCCTCGTCGTGGCCGCCGGCGGCGCGCTCCTGTGGCGCCTGCTGCCGGAGATCCCGCGCGTCGTCTCGGGACAGGGACTGGTCGTGACGCTCGAGCCGTTCCTCCGCCGCACCGACGAGGAGCGCCTGACGACCGCCCTGTCCCGTTCGCGGCTGCAGCGGGTGGATGGGGCGATCCACGTGTACTACCTGCTCAATCGCGGCTTCCCGGCCGACCTCAATTACCTCGTCAACGAGGGGTTCCTGGGCCTGCCCGCCCTGCACGACACCTCCGGGCAGCCCTTCGTCTACAAGGTCAACCAGGACGGCTTCGCCCTCGC
>Ga0111538_10007013_pt1 | contig 15223 bp, 11 predicted proteins | sample SoiMethybrSBSTD1_FD_79669 | JGI IMG/M metagenome (GOLD analysis project Ga0111538, IMG submission 79669) | Bulk soil microbial communities from a Populus tree surrounding site in Tennessee, USA - Soil MetaG P. TD hybrid SBSTD1 (version 2)... | ecosystem: Environmental > Terrestrial > Soil >...
GCTGCAAATCGTGCAGGACGCGGAAGACGATCACGCGTCGCTCCTCGGCGCCGCGATGTGGCTACGTCGCTCCGCCGACGCGTCGGCCGTCGCGTTCGTGAGCGAGGGGGCCAGCGTGCCGATCGCGGCCGCCGGCTGCACGAGGCACGATCTCGAGCGGGGCGAACTGGCCGAAGCGCTGCGCGAACCCATCGGCCGCGTCGTCGTCGGCGCCCGGCACGCGGCGTTTGCGCTGCCGATTCGCTACGCCGGCGTCCGTGTGGGAACGCTCGTGGTGCGCGGGCCCGCCGCCGACGTGCCGGGATTGCAGCAGCCGGCGCACCTCGCGGCCGCGCTGTGCGGACCGGCCCTGCGCACGCGCCTCGACGCGCTCGCGCTCGCCCGCGCCAGCCAAACCGCGCTCGCCGACATCGTCGGCCGAAGTCCGTCGATGGTGGCGCTGCGCGAGGCCATCGGGCGGGCAGCCGCGACGCCATTTCCGGTTTTGATCGAAGGCGAGAGTGGCACCGGCAAGGAGCTGGTCGCCCGCGCGCTCCATCGACTCAGTCCGCGTCGCGACCGGCGGTTTTGTGCGATCAACTGCGCGGCGCTCACCGACGATCTGATGGAGTCGGAGCTCTTTGGTCATGCCCGCGGCGCGTTCACGGGCGCCATCGGTCCGCGCACGGGCCTCTTCGAGGAGGCGCACAACGGAACACTCTTCCTCGACGAAGTCAGCGAGCTATCGGCGCGTGCACAAGCGAAGTTGCTTCGCGCGCTCCAGGAACGCGAAGTGCGGCGTCTTGGCGAAAATGGCGCCCGGCCCGTTGACGTGCGGCTGGTGGCCGCGACGAATCTGCCGTTGAACGATGCCGTGGCCGGCGGGAGGTTCAGGGAGGACCTGCTCTTCCGGCTTCGCGTGATTCGCCTGCAGATCGCGCCGCTCCGCGAACGCGTCGAGGATGTGCCGCTGCTGGCGGTCGGGTTCTGGTCGAAACGGCTGGAAGACACCGGGAAGCACGCGGTGCTGGCGCCCGATGCCATGGCCTCGCTCTGCCGGCATCGGTGGCCAGGGAACGTGCGCGAACTGCAGAACGTGCTGTCGGCACTGGCCGTGCTGGCGCCGGCCCGCGGCCGCATCAGCGCCCGTCATGTCGCGCAGGCGCTCGGTGATTCGAGCGCGCGCCCGGCCGTGGCCAAGCTCGGACAGGCGCGGGCCACCGCCGAGCGCCAGACCGTGGCGGCCGCGCTGGCCCGGCATGGCGGGCGGCGTACGGCCGCCGCGCGAGACCTTGGCCTGACACGGCAGGGCCTCACGAAAGCCATCAAGCGCCTGGGCATCGCCGCCCCCGACGAGAACATCGGAGTTGCCTGATGACGTGATCTGAGGCGATCATCGCCGCCACCGTGCTCGCGTACGTCGTTCGTCGCTGCCTGCTCACCGTTCCCGTGCTCGTCGGCGTGGCGACGCTCGTGTTCCTGCTGATCCACCTCGTGCCGGGCGATCCGGCGGAAGCCATGCTGGGCGAGTCAGCCGCGCCGACCGACCTCGCGGCGCTTCGGACGCGGCTCGGACTCGATCAACCGCTGGCCGTGCAGTACAAGCGGTTCGCGACAGGCTTGCTCCACGGGCAGATGGGCACGTCGTTCCGGTACAACACGCCCGTCACTTCCGAAATCCTTTCTCGCCTGGGTCGAACGACGGAACTGGCGCTCACGGCGATGGCGGTGGCCATCCTGATTGCGCTGCCGCTCGGAGTACTTGGCGCTGTCTATCGCGGCCGCGCGCCGGATCAAATCGCGATGCTGGTCTCGCTCGCCGGCGTGGCGATGCCCAACTTCTGGTTGGGGCCGGTGCTGGCGATCGTGTTTGCCATCCAACTCGCGTGGCTGCCCGTGTCCGGGACGGGGACGTGGCAGCACCTGGTGCTGCCGTCAGTCACGCTTGGTGCCGCGTTGGCGGCCGTCACGGCGCGTATGACACGGACGACGGTGAGCGATGAGCTGCGGGAGTTGTACGTGCTCGCGGCGCGGGCGCGCGGCCTGTCGCGGTTGCGCACCGTCGTTCGCCATGCGCTGCGCAACAGCCTGATTCCGATCGTCACGATTCTCGGACTGCAGCTCGGCACCGTGCTCACCGGCACGATCGTCACGGAAACCATCTTTGCCTGGCCGGGAGTCGGACGGCTGCTGATTCAGGCGATCAGCTTCCGTGATTACCCGCTCGTGCAGGGCTGCATCCTGTTCATCGCGGTGACGTACGTCGCGATGAACCTCGTCGTGGACGTGCTGTACGCGTGGCTCGATCCGAGGATCCGGTACCGATGATCATCCGGCGCATCGGTCTGGTGATTGTGCTCGTGACGATGGCGGCCGCGATCGTGGGACCCGCGCTCGTGCCGTACGGTCCGGCCGCGCTGGATCTGCCTCAGCGTCTGGCCGGTCCATCGGGCACGCACCTGCTCGGTCTCGACGAGCTGGGCCGCGACGTGCTGGCGCGCCTGCTGACGGGCGCGCGGGTGTCCCTGTTCGTCGGCCTCGCGGTCGTGTCGTTGTCGGTCGCCATCGGCGTGACGATTGGGTCCATCGCCGGCTACGCCGGCGGATGGCTCGACGAGGCCGTCGGTCGCGCCATGGACATCCTCCTCGCGTTTCCGGGCATCCTGCTCGCCATCGCGCTCGTCGCAATGCTGGGGCCGAGTCTTCAGAACGTCGTGCTCGCGCTCGTCACGATTGGCTGGGTGAGCTACGCACGCCTCGTGCGCGGGCAGGTGCTCAAAGTGCGCGAGCTCGAGTACGTGCAGGCCGCGCGTGCGCTGGGCGCGCCGGCGTGGCGCATCCTTGTCCGTCACGTCGTGCCCGCGACGCTGTCAGCGGTCATCGTGCAGGCGACGCTCGGCATGGCCGGGGCGATCATTGCGGAGGCATCGCTGAGCTTTCTGGGTCTGGGCGTCCAGCCTCCGACGCCGAGTTGGGGCACGATGCTCGACGCCGGCCGCTCGCACCTGTTCGATGCGCCGCACTTGACCGTGTTTCCTGGCCTGGCGATCGCGATGCTGGTGCTGGGATTCAACCTGGTCGGAGACGGGCTCCGCGATCGGCTGGATCCGAGAGGGAACTAGAGGACCACACCCCGCACGGCGAGCACTCTGCGAAATTACTTGATCGTCCTGGTCAGCTTTTTCAGGGCAGCGTTGCGGCGGTCCTGAGCGATGGCTTGCTGCAGGGCAGTGCGCGCGCCCTCCGCGTCGCCGATCTGCCATCGCGCGCGGGCGAGCTGGCCGAGCGTGGCCGCGTCGGCGCCGCCGGTGTCTACCGCGTGGACGAAGTATTCGGCCGCGGTCCACGGATCGGATGCGTCGAGCGAGAGCGTGCCGATGCGGCGCGCTCGGCGCGTCCGCACGTCGAGCGGCGCCGTGTCGCCTTCGAGGACGTCGAGGTTGAGCAACGCATCGCGCGCGATGATCCGGTGGCCCAGTCGCTCGGCCGCGTCAGCCAGGTACGCGAAGGCCTCCAACGCCACCGGAGACGTCGTCACGGCTTCGCGCAGGAGGCGCTCGGCCGCGCCCGCGTCGCCAGAGAGATACATCGCGCGGCCGTAGAGGGCGAGTCCCTCGCTCCGTCGCGAGGTGCCGGCCAATGCCTTTTCCAGGATCGTGCGCGCGCGGTCGATCGACAGGCGATCTTTCGTCTGTTCCGCCCGCGCGAGGTTCACGCGGCCGATCGCTAATTGCACGCGCGAGTCCTCGGGCAGACCGGTGACCGCTTCGTTGAGCGTGCCCAGCGCACCATCGAACTGCTGGTGCCGCGCTTCAGCGAGCGCGATCGCGATGCGCCGCGAGGTCCGATTGTCGAGCGCGGTCAGGGCCTGCAGGTGACGCATCTCGTCCACCGGGCGGTTTGCGACGGCGTACAAGTCCGCCAGTTCTTCGCGCGCCGCCACCAGTGTGGGCTTCAAGCGGACGGCCTGCTCGAGCGATGCGGTCGCGCCCTCCATGTCCTGGCTGTCCCGGTAGACCAGTCCAATCAGGTAATGCGCCTCGGCCATCGTCGGCTGCCGCGCAATGGCGCGGCGCAACGGGTCGCGAGCGGCCGCGGGGTTGCCGGCGCGATAACGGGCCAACGCCAGCGCGTAGAGGAGGCCAGCGTCTTCGTCTTTCTTGCGATCCGCGGCCTGCCCGTACCAGTCCGCCGCCTGGGCCATGTCGCCCCGCGCGTCGGCAATCTCAGCCAGCGCGACGAGCGGTTCGGGCGCATCGGGCGCCCGACGCGCCGCTTCCCGCAGGTCCCGAATCGCCTGGTCGTCCTGTTTCTGCTGTCGGTAGGCGGCGCCGCGCCGCAAGTAGGCCGGCATGGCCTCGGGACGGAGCGCCTGGGCGCCGCTGAAAGCCTCAATCGCCTGATACGTCTCGCCCCGTTGCAGAGCCGCTTCGCCGTCGGCCAGCAACGTCCGATACCGCCGGTCGCGATCCAGGCGTTCGGCGCTCCAAAGCGCCAGGGCGACGACGACGGCCGCCAGCAGTACGGGGAAGGCAAGACGCCTCACGGGCGACCATTGTACGGCCGTGGAACCAGGCGCCAAACCTGGGGTCTAAGGCAGTAGAGGCAGCCCGCCGGCGAGGGGTGCTACGATGGCGGCAGAGACCACCGTGAAGCCTTTTCGTGCGCTTACTTGGCCCGATGCCGCAAGCTCCGATTGGGCCCTCGTTCAGCAGTGCGCCAGTGGAGACGAGGCCGCTTGCGCCAGGCTCGTAACGGATCACCAGCGCATGGTCTACCAGCTGGCGCTTCACCTGCTGGGCGATCCGCAAGAAGCGCTGGACCTTTCTCAGGAAGTGTTCCTCCGAGTGTTCCGGATGCTGCCGAGATTCCGCGGGCAGTCAACGCTCCGGACGTGGATCTATCGCATTGTCGTCAACCAGGCGTCGAACCGGCAGCGCTGGTGGAGGAGACGGCATCGTTCGCAGCAGGTCGCGCTGGACGATCACGCGGCGGTGCATGGTGAGTTGGCTGAGTCGCGAAACTTTGCGATGCCCGATCGCGTCCTTCAGCAGAGAGAGACGGCGGGCCGCGTGTGGCAGGCGCTCGACGCACTGCCATTCGATCAGCGCGCGGTCATCGTGCTTCGGGAGATTGACGGTTTGAGCTACGACGAGATTGCCGTCTCGCTGGGTGTTGCGGTGGGCACCGTGAAATCACGGCTGGCTCGCGCGCGCGATACGTTGCGATTGATGTTGAGGCCTGCATGACCAGCACTGTCGAATCCGCGACGCTGCGCCTGAACCTCGGCGTCCGGGCCGATTCGCCCGGATGCAACGACGTGCGCCCGTCGCTCGGTTCGTTCGTCGACGGTGAACTCACCGGCGCCGACAGGCTGCTGGTATCGGAGCATCTGGAGCACTGCGTGCCCTGCAGCGAACATGTTGCCTGGATGCGCGACGTTGGCTCGTTGCTGCGCGACGTGGCCGACACACCGGTGATGCCGCCGGCGCTCGACGGTCTCGCCGGTGGCGTGGTCAGCCGCACGCGCGCCGAAAGGGCGCAGTCCTGGCGCGGCGTGCTCAGCCGCGCACTGGACGATTGGCATTGGGTGCTGGTGGGCGCCGGTTCGGTGACCGCGTCGTTCGCGACCACGCTGTTCGTCAGTGCGCTGCTCACGTTCGGTCCCTTGCCCGAGCGCAACGACTCGCTCTCCGCGTTGATTACGAATCTGGGGACACCCGTGGGGTCGCTGTTCGTCTATGCCACCCCCGCGGGCAGCAATCTCGACTCGATGTTGCTGCAGGTGGACGATAGCGAGTCCTCGAGGTTCACTGCGGCACTGGCCTCGTACGACGCGCCTACGCAGGCGGACCTCGTTGACGCGCTCACCGACACGGTGACGCACGACGGCCGGCTGCTCGATCTCTCGCGCATGCATCCCGATACGCGACGCTACGCCGAAGCGTTGCTCGATCAGATCAAGAGCGTCCGGATGCTCGGTCCGCTGCCCACCGGCGCCGCCGTCAACGTGCACGAGGTCCGCCTCGTGACCAGCACGGGCGTCACCGCCAAAGGGCTCTGATCTCCCTAACGAACTGACTGGGAAAGCACGTTCTGCAGCAGGTCCGTCGCGCGGATGACGATGCGCGCGGCGTCGGCTTCGCTGGCGAGCGGGATCTCGTAGCGCTCATCGGGTGAGTCGGCGAGCCCGTCCACCGGATAGACCACCAGCCACGCGCCGCCGGCGAGGGAGTACTCCAGCTTCTGAATCGGACTGCGCGCGTCGTGGACCCGCACGACGAGACGCACCGCCGACCCGTTGCGCGCAATTTCGGTCGTCGCCGTCGGCGGCGTGTTGTCCACTTCGACAGGATCGGTTTCGCGATCGCCCGTGAGCGCGCGATCGGCCGCGTTCGACGGCGCGTCGCTCGCGACGATGCGCAGCACGTAGCGGCCATCGGCCACCGAGGTCGTGTCCCACACGAAGATCGCGTCGCTCAGGCCCGCTCGAAGATCGCGCCACGCGGTCTCGCCTTCGCGCCGGTACTGGAGGGTGTACGACAAGTGATCGCCGTCCTCGTCGTCGCCCTTCCAGGTGATCGTCTGCAGGCCCTTCTGGAACATGCGACGGCCCGGCGCGGGCGGCGTCGGACCGGTGTCGCCGGGGGGGCGTCGAGCATCCGCCACCGCATCATCCAGTCCGGCAATGGCGCCGTCTTCGCTCGCGAACGGCCGCTGAAAAACGACACCCGGAGGGTGGACCGTGATCGATGGCAGCGTCGGACGATTGTTGCGTCCGAGATAGGCCACGGTGACGGCCGTGAGTTGCGTCGGTGCATTGGTGGCTGGCGTCGCGCCTGCCGACGGTTTCGTCAGCACCGCTTTCCATTGGAGGAAGCGCGCGGCCGGGCTCGCGATCGCCTCGCCGTCCTTCTTCGTGTATGCGGCGGACCAGTCGCTCCACGAGTCGTCGGGCTTCTCGGTGTTCCCCGAACGCGTGAACATCGTCACCGTGCCCGCCGATTCCCAGCGAATCAGACCCCACGATGACACGCCCTTCGTGTCGCGCACTGGCGAGACATACGTGGCCGGCGACTGTTCGCCCGATCCGATCGCGACGATCCGGCCCGGATTCGCCGTGGCAAACGTGACGGGCGCACCGGCTCGCGCCGAAGTGGAGAAGCGTGTGATCTGTTTGGCGTCAACGCCAGTGAACATCGACACCTGACGATCGCGATCGACGCGGTAGAGCCGGCCGTCGCCGCCTGTCGCGACGAGCACCGCGTCCTGGTTCTGAGCTGCCACGTCATAGATCACGTCGCTGGTCGTCCACACGTCCTCCCAGGCGCCGTTCGGCTCGATGCGATAGAGCACCGAACGCCGGCTGGATGGTGTGCTGGTGGCGGTAGACGCCGTTGGCGCCGTCGTCGCGGCAGCCGTCCCCGACGTGCTGCTGGCCGCGGCGGCTGCCACGGCAGCCACGGAGGCCGGGTCACCGGCGCTCGATCCCTCGTCACCGCGTGACACGGCCGCCGCGAAGATGACGCCGTTTGCGCCGGCGATGATCGAGCGCATTTCACTGAGACCCGAATCGAGCAGGACAAACGGTTTGTCGGCGGCGTCGAAGCGATACAGCCGGCCCGGGGATTCCGTTCCGGCCAGCACGCGGCCGCTGCTGTCGCGCGTGAGCGCCACCACATGCGCCGCCGGTGGACGGTAGACCACAGCGCTCGTACCGTCGGGCATCACCCGGTAGATGACCGCGGGATTGCCCGTGCCGACCCACAGCCGGCCCGTTGCATCCACTGCCAGTGCCCAGATGTACTTCTCTGCGGGATCGAAGAACACGCGCGCCGGGGCGGCGCCGTCGATGACGTACACCTTCCCGTCGGGACTCGTCGCGGCATAGACCCGCGTGCCCGACAGGGCAATCGCGAACACGTTGTTCTCAGCGGCGTCGAAGACGGTTTCTTCCGGTTGGCCCGGACGAAGCCGGATCACGCGTCCGTCGCCGCCAGTGCCCGCCCACATCGTGCCGTCGGCCGCTTCCACCAGGCTCCAGATTTGCGCGGGTGTGGTCGTCAGGCGATTCGTGAGCTGCGGGCCGGAACTGACAACGCCGTTCAGGTTGACGAAGACGCCGTCGGACGTGCCACGAAGGAAGTCCGCAGCCGTGGCAACGGTCCAGAACGACGGACCCGAGGTTGCCGCCACCGTGCCGAGCGCGACCGTGAACACCACGGTCAGCAGGAAAGCGATCCGGATATGGGACATGACGAAGGAACGCGCCCTCACTGGCGCGGCGTGAGGGTAATCGAGAGTTCGCGCGAGCCGCGCACGGCGACGTCGAGGCGCTGTTCCCATGCGCCGACAATGCTGCGCGAGACGGCCGCGCGTGACACCGTCGCGTCCGCGTCGAGCACCGACCGCACCGACACCGGCAGCGCCGGCAGTGTCTCGCCGCCGACGACAGAGCCGCCGGTCGAGGCAATCAGCCGCACGTACAGGCGGTTGTTGCGGCGCGTCTTGTTCAGGTCGGCCACGAGGTCTGTCCAGCTCGTCGGTTTGCCCGGGTCAAGATCTTTCTGCTCGAGCTGGGTCAGGGTGGCGGCGTCGCTCACGAGTAACGTGATCGGCCCGTCAGCCTGCGCCGGCATCGTCACTGGCATCGAAATCGTACGCGACGCGCCGCGGAAGTCTCGAAGCTGCACCTGGAGCGTGTGCGTCGCCCCGAGGCGCGGCCGCGTGGTGTCGAGCCAGGCGCGCTCGATGGTCGTCGTGTCTTCGCGCTCGGCGGCGCGCAGCTCCAGGTCGAGCCGCGTCGGCACGGCCTGACGGAACTCGTTGTCCATGACGCGGCCGATGGGAGAAGCAATCGCGCCGGCAGTTCCGGTGAGTGCGCCGTCGCCCGAGAACACATCGTCAATCGAGACCTGCGCCCCGTTGTCGAAGGTCATCGTGCCTTTGGCGCCGACCGAGAGAGTACCGACCTGGCGCTCGTACGACACCAGCGCGTTGAGAACGGCGACGTACGTGTAGAGCGGCGTCAGCAGTTGATCGTGGATGACGTAGAACGTGAAAGAGCGTGACGGTGTCCGCGCTGACGACAGCGTGATGTGCGTTTCGAGTTCGTTCGGCAGCGCGCCGAGGGTGCCACCCACCGCGGTCGCGCGGTCCTGGCTCATCGTGCCGATCACCGGGCCCAGCGCGGCGATCTTGATCGAGCTGTCCAGACTCGGCAGCGTCGTGACCACACGCGCTCTGGTCATCGCGAACGCCGTCGGGCCGAGATTGAGGAACGGGTGTCCGAACGCGTAGACCTTGTTTCCGTCAACGTGCGTGACGGTTCCCGTCGCGCCCATTTCCAGATCGCCACGCATGACCGCCATGCCGACCGCTTCGCCCGGGCGCAACGCTGCCGTCGCGGCAGGCGGCGTGCTCCGCGACGACTGGTCGCCCGTGCCGGCAATCGCCAGCGCCTGACGCAGATCGTGATCCACTGCGGGATCGAAGCCGCTCACGACCATGGCGGCGCCGATGGGCCGTAGCGCGGGTGCCAGATCCGCCAGCGTGGCCGGACCGACGACGCGCAGATCCCGTGACGGTTCGCCGAGGGGCCACTGCGCGCGTGCCGCGACGCGAGCGAGGGCCGCGTACACCTCGCCTTGCGACGCCGGCCAGCGCATCGCCAGACCCCGGCCGGACGGCCGGACGTCCGAAGGCGCGTCCACGGCGCCCGTCATCTCCGCAATGGGAGTAATGCCTGCGAGCGGTTCCTTGGGAAACGAGCCAATCGAGTAGGACACCGCGCCGACCAGCTTGCCGTCGATGTAGACGGGGCTCCCGCTCATGCCGGCGACGACGCCGGTGTTGGCGAGCGGTCCGCCTTCGAGGCGGGCGAGGATCAGGTCGCGTCCGGGGCCGATGACGTTGCGGAGGACGCCGACGATGTTGGCGCGAAACTCTTCGAGCTTGTCGCCTTCGAACACCGTGCGCCCGATTCCGACCATGCCAGGCCGGACGTCGTTGATGGGAAAGAACGCCGGTGTCTGGGCCGCCGCGAGCGTCAGGACCGACAAGGCTGAACCCGCGAGAACGAGGAGCAGCTTTCGCATGAATCTCCTGGATGGTGCGCAGGAACGGTTATAACACGCGCTCAGGTCGGTATTTGACCGATTGGGGGCCCTCTGGTAGGCTCCTGAGCGAGATGTTCCGCTCTCTCCCTTATCGGACTGCGACGCCGGCCGCCTGGTCGTATTGGTGGTGGTCTGCTTCGGTGGCTGAGGGGGCTCGAGCGCTCTAGCACGACGATCTGACGCGCGACGAAACAAGCGGCCTCTTCAGCCAGACGCTGAAGGGGCTTTTTTTATGTCTAGAGACAGATCAAGTTTGAAGTTCGAAGACAAAAGACAGAAGTGAGGTTCGGAGTTTGAGCCTGGTCACCGAAACGATTGCCGAGCCCACGATGGCCGGTTTGCGCGCCGCGCGCGATCGCGCGACGGCCGCCGATCTCGTTGAGCTGCGCCTGGACTTCGTCGAAGACCTCGACGTGGCGGGTGCGCTCGCGGGCCGCACGCGTCCGGCCATCGTGACCTGCCGCGCGGCGTGGGAAGGCGGTCGTTTCGGCGGCAGCGAGGAGGAACGGCTCCGCATCCTGTCGCACGCCGTCGCGCTCGGCGCGGAGTACGTCGATCTCGAGTGGCGCGCGGATCGATCGCAGGTGCCTGTACGCGAGGGCACCACGCGCGTCGTGTCGTTTCACGATCACGAGGGCATGCCGCGCGACGTCGCCGGTCACGTTCGGGCGATGTGCGACGAGCCGCAGTCGATCGTCAAGATCGCCGTGACCGCCCGTCGCCTCCGGGACTGCGTCACGCTGCGCGACGCCGTGCGCGATCTCGACCATCGTCACGTGGCGATCGCGATGGGATCGGTGGGGCAGCTGACGCGCCTGTGTCCGTGGATCGTCGGCTCGGAGTGGACCTACGGAGGCACCGCCGCGTCGGGCCAGACGTCGACGGGCGATCTCATCGACACCTATCGCGTGCGCACGACAGGCCCGGCTTCCGAGATGTTCGCGGTGGCGGGCGCGCCGCTGGGCCACTCCGCATCGCCGGCGATGCACAACGCGGCGCTGGCCGCATGCGGCATGGACGGCGTCTACATCCCTCTCGAAACGGCAGATGCCGACGAGCTCCTGAGCGTGGCCGAGGCGCTGGGCGTGCGCGGCATCAGCGTGACGGCGCCGCTCAAGACCGGCGTCTTTGCCCGGGCGACGCATCGCGACGAGCTCTCGACGCGCGTCGGCGCGGTCAACACGCTGCGGCGCACCGCGAACGGTTGGGAAGGCGCGAATTTCGACGCGGCAGGCTTTCTGGCACCCCTCGACCGCCGCGGGCATGCGCTGGAGGGGACGCGCGCGGTGGTCCTCGGCGCGGGTGGCGCCGCGCGCACGGTGGCCTGGGCGCTGGCATCGAGGGGCGCGCATGTCGAGATCTCGGCGCGGCGTCGCGAGCGGGCGGATCGAGTCGCCGGGGAACTCGGCGTCACCGTCGGAGAGTGGCCGCCGGCGGCTGGATGGGATCTGCTCGTCAACACGACGCCGGTCGGCACCTGGCCTGAGACCGCCGCGTCACCGATCGCGGCATCGCACGTGCGCGGCGGCACGGTCTATGACCTGATTTACAACCCGGCCGCGACGCAGTTGATGACCGTGGCCGAGGGAAGCGGGCTCAGGGCCATCGGCGGACTCGAAATGCTCGTGAGCCAGGCGGGCTTGCAGTTCAACTGGTGGACCGGGCGCGAGGCGCCGGAAGACGTGATGGCGCGCGCGGCACGCGAATTCATTGACCGAGGGACGCGGGAACCCCATGAAGCACACCACGTTTGACGAGTTCGTCGAGTTGTCGCGCCGCGGCACGTTCGTGCCGGTGTGCCGCGAGATCATGGCGGATCTGCTTACGCCGGTCTCGGCGTTCCTCAAGATCGCCGAGCATTCCGACTACGCGTTTCTGCTCGAGAGCGTCGAGGGCGGCGAGCACGTCGGCCGGTACTCGTTCCTCGGCAAGGATCCGTTTCTGATCCTGCGCGGCCGCGACGGCCGGGCGTCGATCGAGCAGGCCGGCGTCCGTGCGGAGCGCGTCGAGCCGTTCATCGACGTCCTCCGCAGTCTGATGACCGAGTTCCAGGCGCCGTTCGTGGCCGACCTGCCGCGCTTCACGGGCGGCGCGGTCGGGTACTTCGACTACGACGCCGCGGAGTGGTTCGAGCCGGCCGTGCGGCTGAAGAAGCCAGGCACGGATCGCGATCAGGCCGGGTTCATGGTGTTCGACACCGTGCTGGCGTTCGATCACGTGAAGCACCGCATCCTTGCCATTGCCAACGCGCGCCTCCGGCCGGGTGAGGATCTGCGCGCGCTTTACGACTTCGCGTGCGCCAAGATCGATTTCCTCGAACGGGAGCTCGAGCGCAACCTCTCCCGGCCGCCGCGCACGCCGGCGGCGCCCTTCGAGGTGCGGGCGAACCAGACACGTGAGGCGTTCGAAAGCAGCGTCCGCAAGATTCAGGAGGACATTGCAGCCGGTGAGATTTATCAGGCGGTGCTCTCGCAGCGCTTTGACGCGGAGACGCCCGCATCACCCTTCGACGTCTACCGCGCGCTGCGGTACGTCAACCCGTCGCCGTACATGTATTTCATTCGGATGGGCACCGAAGCGATCGTCGGCGCCTCGCCCGAGATGCTGGTCCGCGTCGAGGGACGCCACGTCGAGACGCACCCGATCGCCGGAACACGCCGCCGCGGTGCCACGGAAGATGAGGATCAGCGGCTCGCTGATGAGCTCCGGCGGAATGAGAAGGAGCGCGCCGAGCACGTGATGCTCGTGGACCTCGGGCGCAACGACATCGGCCGGGTCGCCGAGATTGGCAGCGTGCGCGTGCCCCAGTACATGGGACTGGAGCGCTACTCACACGTGATGCACCTGGTGTCGCGCGTCGAGGGCAAGCTCGCCCAGGACAAAGACCGGCTCGATGCGCTCGTGGCGACGTTTCCCGCCGGCACGTTGACGGGCGCGCCGAAGATTCGCGCCATGCAAATCATCGGCGAGCTCGAGCCGACTCGTCGCGGCTTGTATGGCGGCGCGGTTGGATATCTCGACTTCGCCGGCAATCTCGATTTCTGCATCGCGATCCGGACCATTGCCATGCGCGGCCAGGCCGCGCAAATCCAGGCGGGCGCCGGCATCGTTGCCGACTCGGTGCCGCAGGCAGAGTACGAAGAGACGCGCGACAAGGCGCGGGCGCTGGTGCAGGCGCTCGAAATGGCGACGCGGGGGATCTGAGTCGTGGTCCTGCTGATTGATAACTACGATTCGTTCACCTGGAACCTGGCGCATCGCATGGGCGAGCTGGGCGCCGAGACACGCGTGGTCCGCAACGACGCGATCACGCTCGACGAGATCGAGGCCATGCGGCCCGAACGGATCGTGATCTCGCCCGGTCCGGGCCGGCCCGAATCGGCGGGCGTCTCGGTCGAGACCCTGCGCCGCTTCGCGGGCCGGCTGCCGATTCTCGGTGTGTGTCTGGGCCATCAAGCGCTCGCCACGGCGTTCGGAGGGCGCGTCGAGCGAGCGCCCGCGCCGATGCACGGCAAGGTGTCGATGGTCGCGCACGACGGCCAGCACGTGTTCGAGGGCATCGGGCAGCCATTCGAGGCCGGCCGGTATCACTCGCTCGTGATTCCGCGCGACGCGGTGCCGCCGGGCTTCATCGTCTCGGCCTGGGTCGCCGACGAAGACACGGTGATGGGCGTGCGTCACGAAACGTGGCCCGTGTACGGCGTGCAGTTCCATCCCGAGTCGGTGCTCACATCGACCGGCCATCGTCTGTTGCAGAACTTCCTGGAGCGGCGCTGACATGTTTCCGCCCCTGCTCGAGAAGCTGCGCCGTCACGAAGACCTGACGCACGAGGAAGCCGCGGCCGCCATGGGCGCGATCATGGATGGCGTCGCGCAGCCGGCGCACATTGCCGGGCTGCTGATGGCGCTCGCGCTCAAAGGCGAGCGGCCGGACGAGATGGTCGGCTTCGCCCGCGCGATGCGTGATCGCGCGGTACCGCTGAGCGCGCAGCCCGGCAGCGTGTTCGACACGTGCGGCACCGGCGGCGACGGCGCGCACACGTTCAACGTCTCGACCGCCGCGGCGATTGTCGTCGCGGCCGCCGGCGTGCCGGTGGCCAAGCACGGCAATCGTGCGGTCTCGAGCCAGAGCGGAAGCGCCGATGTCTTCGAGGCGCTCGGCGTGAACGTGTCGGCGCCGGCCAGCGCCGTCGAGCGTGCGCTCTTCGATGTGGGGCTGGCGTTCTTCTTTGCGCCGTCCTGGCACCCGTCGATGCGCCACGCCGGGCCGACACGCCGCGAGCTTGGTGTGCGCACGGCGTTCAATCTGCTCGGACCGCTCACGAACCCGGCGGGCGCCCGGCGTCAGATCGTCGGCGTATCGCGACCCGAGCACACCGAGTTGGTCGCGCGCGCGCTCGGTCAACTTGGCTCCGAGCGCGCGTGGGTGGTGCACGGCGCCGGAGGGCTGGACGAGCTGTCCACGCTTGGCCACACGAAGGTTTCTGAGCTCGTGAACGGCGCGGTCAACACGTTCTACGTGCACCCGGCAGACGCGGGTGTGGCCGTGGCATCGCTGAAGGACCTGGCCGGAGGGTCGGCGGCAGAGAACGCCGCGATGATCACCGGCCTGCTGGCCGGCGAGAACGGACCGCGCCGCGACATCGTGCTCTTCAACGCCGGTGCCGCGCTGCTCGTCGCCGGTCGGGCCGCGTCGCTGCGGGAAGGCGCGGCGCTTGCGGCCGAAGTGATCCGCGATGGCCGGGCCCGTGAGACCCTGGCGCGGCTTCGATCGGTGTGTGCGCCATGAGCGGCGACGTCCTTCGAACCATCGTCGCGGCCGCGAAACGCTCCGCCGACGAGCGCGCACGTGTCGCGGATCGCGTCGCCCTCGAGCGCGCCATCGCCGCGCGTCCGCCGGATGGCGCGGCCTTCCGCGCGTCGCTCGCGGCGCCCGGTATTCGGGTGATCGCCGAGTGCAAGCGGCGGTCACCTTCGCGCGGCATCCTGCGCGCCGGTTATGACCCGGTGGCGATTGCCGTGTCCTACGCGGCGGCCGGCGCCGCCGCGATTTCAGTGCTGACGGAGCCCACGTTCTTCGACGGCGCGCTCGACCACCTGCGGGCCATTCGCAGCGCGGTTCCGAC
>Ga0111538_10007016_pt1 | contig 15220 bp, 11 predicted proteins | sample SoiMethybrSBSTD1_FD_79669 | JGI IMG/M metagenome (GOLD analysis project Ga0111538, IMG submission 79669) | Bulk soil microbial communities from a Populus tree surrounding site in Tennessee, USA - Soil MetaG P. TD hybrid SBSTD1 (version 2)... | ecosystem: Environmental > Terrestrial > Soil >...
CCGCGCCGTCCGGCTCGCAAGGGCCGAGCGTGGCCGAGACGCGCAATACGACCGGCGACGAGACGACGACGCCGTCGGCCGCGCAGCGCACCGGTCCTCGCAGCGCGACGCGCACCTCCTCGCGATCACGATCGAGCCGGGCGACGGCGCCCCCCGCCCGCAGCGCCCCGATGGCCAGCGCGCCGACGGCAATGGCACATTGCGCAAGCGTCATCCGCCGCCGCAACACGAGCAGCGAGACCACCGCGGACACCGCGGCGGGCGCCGGGCAGACCGAGAGCAGTCCCCCCGCTACGAGCGCCAGCCCGAACAACACCGCACCATCGACCACGCCGAGGGCCAGTGCAGATCGCGCGCCGCGGCGAACCGCGCGAGATTGCGCATTTCCCCGCGGCGCCCCCGGCGGACTCGCCGGCGACCGCCGCTCGGTGCTAGGTTCTGCCGGCCATGCTCCTGCGGCTCGCGTTCAGCCCCGATTCCGACGACCTGTTCATGTTTTGGCCTGTGATCAGCGGCCGCGTCGACACCAAGGGTTACCGCTTCGAGCACGTGCGCGCCGACACCGAGACGCTCAATCGGCGCGCCCAAGCAGGTGATCTCGATGTCGCGGCCATCAGCATCGCCGCGTACCCGTCGGTGGCCCACGATTACCTGCTCTTGCCCCATGGCGGCTCGGTCGGACGCGGATACGGACCGGTCGTCGTCGCGAGCCACCCCATCGAGCTCGCGTCGCTCGGCGGCAAAAAGATCGCGGTGCCCGGCGCCGGCACGACGTCTTACCTCGTTCTGCGCCTGCTTCTCCCCGACTTTCAGGCGATGTTCGTCCCCATCGAGCCCTACGATCGCGTGTTCCACGCATTGCGCGACGGCGAGGTCGATGCCGCGCTCTTGATCCACGAAGGGCGGCTCACTTACGAACGCGAGGGATTCGCCAAGGTCGTCGACATCGGCGAAGCGTGGAGCGCGCTCACCGGCGGGTTGCCGCTGCCTCTTGGGGGAAACGCGATCCGGCGCGGGCTCGGCGAGGCGCGCATCGCCGAAGTCTCGAGCTTGCTACGCGAGGGCATCCGCTACGCCTTGAACCATCGCGACGAGCTCATCGACGAGCTGCTGCGCGCCGAAACCCGCCGCACCGTGGGGCTCGAACGCGCGCTGCTCGATCGCTACCTCGACATGTACGCGAACGGCGACACGCTCGGTTATCCGGACGACGCCCGGCGCGCCGTCGAGGTTCTGTTCCAGCGAGGCCGCGAGGCGGGACTTCTTCCGCCGTCGGCTCGCGTCGAGTGGGCCCCCTGACGCTATCTTACGTCGGGTACGCCAGCATCGGGTGACGGTCCCGGGCCGCTCGAACGGCACGCTACGCCGGTACCCGACTCGACGCACTCCGCCTTAGCCCCCGTGATGGGGGGCGGCTCGCAGCGATTCCGCGAAACCGCATAACCCGCGTGGCAGCCGATTTGTAACTCGGCAGAGCAATACGCCATGCGACCGTCGCAATGCGGATCTGGATTCTCGAAAATCGCGCAAAATCATCGATTGTCGCTCTCTTTGATGCACGCCGCTTCGCACGTCACGGGGGGCTGCCAATCGAGATCGCAGTCCTCGCACGCGCGGCCGCACGTGAGGAGGTTCTTCCCTTCACAACGCGAGGCTCCGGTTTCGCACGGGTCCGAGCAGGCCGCGGTTGCCACGCCGATCAACATCGCGAGGACACTCGCGCAGAGGGCCGTTACGGCGTCCGCGCGGCGCCGAGGGTGACGTTCGTTGTTCACGGCGAAATTAGCCGCGACCTCCGTCGCGCGCGCCGCCGCGCCCACCGCTGCCGCCCGTTCCGCCGGTGCCGCCCGTGCCGCCGCCCGTTCCACCGGTGCCGCCCGTGCTGCCGCCGGCTCCGCCGGTGCCCGTTCCGCCGGTTCCACCCGAGCCGCCGGTGTCACTGCCACCCGTGCCGCCCGCATTGCCGGACCCGCCCGAGCCCCCTGTCGTCGTGGCCGTCGAGCCGCCACACTGCGAAAGGGCAGGTTCCATGCACGAGCCAATGGTAGCTTGACCACTCGCATTGCACGCGACGGTTGCGGTGGTGAGGCACGTCGCGAACGCGTAATAGACGGCGTGCTGGCAATCGGTCGCGAGCCTCGACCACTGGCTCTGAAATGTCGAGATACAAGCCGTGGCGCTCGTCAGAGGACACGTGTTCTGGACCCGACTGCAAAAATCGACGAGGAGGCTCGTGATGTCGGTGGAACCCGCTACGCCCGGCGGACCCGAGGTGAAGACACCGGGGTTGTCGTAACTCGAGCGGCCAGGGTTACCCTGGCCGGAGAAGGGTCCGGCCGGATCGTCCGATACCTCGGCGGATCCTGCGCCCCCATTGCCGCAGGCAATGAAGAGACCGCCGAAGGCCATCACGCGAGCGATATTCTTAAGCTTCATAGTCTCACCTCGCGATCGTCATCGATGTCACGGCTCGGTCTGCAAATGACGACGACCTTATGCCTCGACGGACGATGTGCTCAGAAATAATAGCGCGCCGCGATATCTTTGCGAAAGATGTCCCACGGCTGGGCAACGCTCGAGGTCGAAAGGATGAAGGTCGAGAACCGCGTGGAAGCGCCGCCTGCGCTCACTTTTCCGCTCGCGGAGGACAGGAAGACACCCGCGCTACCCTCTAGAGAAAGCTGCGGAATTCCAATGAAACCAAAGAAGACTTCGGCGCCCGCACGGACGCCGCCTTCCAAGAGGAATCCGCTGAGATCGGCGTTGCCGTCCATCTGGGTTCCTTTGCCCGTTCCGATGCCAACATTCAATTCCGGTATGACCACGAAACTGAAGTTGCCGACGTCGGCGAGCGAGAGGGGAACCCCTGCGTGCAGCACGAAAGACGTGCGGCTCGGGCCCTGAACCGTGGCGTTGGTCGTAGCTTCGGTGCGGGTAGCGCTGTTCGTCGTAAAGAACCCGAGACCCGCGTCGATGCCGAGGGTCGAGTTCAGCCAATAGCGAATCCCGACGACGGGGGTCGGAATCGGAGCGGTGGCTGCTTGCACGGCCGGGCCGACCGGAACATCGGCGGTGCCGAGCCAACCCACGCCGATACGTCCGACCGCGGCTTCGTGTGCATTGGCGGCGGGCGCAGCGCTGGCTGACGATGATGCGCGCCCTTCGCCGGGATCCGTCGTGCGCGCGCGCCCGGAAGGAATCGTGGTCGACGCGCCAACCCCCACCGTTGCGTCTTGCGCGAAGGAAGGGGCAGCCGTAAGCAGCACCGCCGTCGATGTCGATAGCCAACCCAGGATGATGCTCCTCTTCGTCGATCGATTCATCGATGGACCTCCGACAAGGCGATGCCCAAGCGTTCGCCGTGGAAACGTCCAGCGGTCGCGCAGCCCGCACGCCACAGGACAAGGCAACTGTGCAATCTTGTGACTACCCGTTCGAGCGGGCCAAGTAAATGCTGGGAGCCCGACGGCGCGTACTTCGATATCTTCTCGCCGCATTTTTGCTGGCGGCGTCCGATTGCCATCGGGCTTCACGCGGCGAACGAGAAAAGGGAACGCCAACGCGCATCGTATCGCTGTCGCCCAGCACGACGGAGATCCTCTTCGCTGTGGGAGCTGGCAAGCGCGTCATCGGGCGCTCGCGCTTTTGCGACTATCCGCCGGAGGTTGCGGCGCTTCCCGTCGTCGGCGGTTTCGTCGATGCCAACTTGGAAGAAATCGTGCGCCTCTCCCCCGATCTCGTCATCGGCGCGCGCGGTCCAGCCGGCCCCCTGCTCGCGCAAAAGCTCGAATCGCTGGGCATCGCTACCCTATTTCCACCCACGCAATCGATCGCCGAAATTGAATCGGCCATCACCGAGATCGCCGCGCGCGTCGGCCCGCCCGACCGCGGCTCGGCTCTCGTGGCATCGATGCGCGCGCGCACGACGGCCATCGCCGCTGCAGTCGCTGCAGAGCCACGCGTGCGAGCTCTTCTCGTTTTCGGCGTGGCCCCCATCGTGGTGGCCGGGCCACAATCGTTTCCCCACGAGATGATCGAGCTCGCCAATGGTCGCAACGTCGTTACGAGCGGCGGAGCGTACCCCGCCATCAACGCGGAAACGCTCGTCACGGTGGATCCCGACGTCGTCATCAATGCCGCCGTGACCGATGCAGGCGCGGGCACCATCGACCCCAGCGCGCCGGGCTGGCGCGAGCTTCGCGCGGTGCGCGAGGGGCGGGTCGTCCCACTTTCGGACGAAGCCGCGTTGCGACCCGGTCCTCGCGTCCCCGACGGCATCGCCGCCATCGCGCGCATCTTGCACCCGAGCGCGGCTCTCCCATGACGGCGCGCCGCCCACCTCGCGTTCGCGTCGATCAGCTGCTCGTCGAGCGCGGTCTCGCCCCCTCGCGGACCAAAGCGCAAGCACTCGTCATGGCCGGCGCAGTGTCGTCCGCCGGACGTCGGGTCGACAAGGTCGGAACGCTGCTCGAAGCAGACGCCGAGCTCGTCGTCGTGTCACGATCATCGGCATTCGTGTCACGCGGTGGGGACAAGCTCGAAGCCGCTTTGACCGAGTTTTCACGGACCGGTCTCGACGTCGCCGGGCTTACCGCGGTCGACGTCGGCGCTTCCACCGGAGGATTTACCGATTGTCTCCTGTCGCGCGGCGCCGCCAAGGTGTACGCCGTCGACGTGGGCTATGGGCAGCTCGACGCCAAGCTCCGCAGCGATCCGCGCGTGGTCGTCCGCGAGCGCACCAACGCGCGCGACCTCGAGGCGCACGATTTCGCCGAGCCGATCGATCTGGTCGTCGTCGACGCGTCGTTCATCGGCCTCGGCAAGCTGATGCCTGCCATCGCCCGTATTGTGCGAGCTGGTGGCGCGCTCGTCGCGCTCGTGAAACCGCAGTTCGAAGCGGGCAAAGAAGCGGCAAGCCGCGGCCGTGGCGTCATCCGCGATGCCGCGGTGCGCGAGCGCGCCATCGGCGACGCCCGACTCGCCGTCACCGAAGCTGGGTTCGCGATTCACGCCGAGGCCGACAGCGCCGTCCCCGGTCCAAAGGGGAACGTCGAGCGCTTCCTCTACGCCAGCCGCGCCCGCTGAGCCTTCACGCGTCATTCGCCTCGACCCGCGGCGTCGTTTTCCGACGGCACGCTGGGTCCATCACCGTTCGGCCTTTCATCCGATCCTTTTTCCGAGCCGCTCTCTGATCCATTCGCGGCTTCCGGCGACGCCGTGCCGTCGCTGGGCGCCGGTTCTTCCGCCGAAGCACCCTCGCTCACGACCTCGGCGGGGGTGAGGACGATCTGCTCGCCGCGGGCGACTCTGCCGCGCCCGACTTGAATGGGTCTCGACTGGGTGTCCACCATTCCCTCCGCGCTCACTTGCAGCACGTACGTGCCGGGGGGCAGATCGTCGACTCGGAACGATCCGCGCAGGTGCTCGGCCGTCTCCCCCGATCGCGTGGCCGTGCCCGCCGCGGTTTCTTCCTCTGCTTCGAACGACGCGATGGTCACCGAGAAGAGGGCAACCGATTTGCCGCGCTCGTCCACCACCGTTCCTTCGATGGCTCCTCCCGTGGCGAGTCGCAGCACGATGTCGCGGCGATCGCCAACATGCACCGAGCGCGATCCCGCGAAACGTGGGTGCGACGCCATCGCCCAACATCCGACGGCCGTGGCAGGAAGCTCGAATGCCCCCGCTCCGTCCGATAGGGCCGTTTCGGCCTCCTTGCCCGGGCATGCCGACACGCGGGCCCCGGCCACCGCACCACCGAGGGCATCGACGACGATCCCACGCAGCGGGCGCGCGGCGTGGAGCCGCACGTCGCGCTGCACCTCACCCGAACCGAGCGCGCTCACGTTGATCGTCGTCGCTTCGTATCCGCGCGCCCAAACGGTGAGACGATCGACGCTCCCTGCGGCGCCCCGTAGCGCGAAACGACCGTCGTCGTCGGCGATGACCACCCGAGCGGGCGCGCCCCACTTGCCCGCGCATTTGATGGCCGCCCGCGCAATCGGGGCGCCTCGTTCGTCGAGCACCGCGCCGCTCACGCTCACGGTGCGATCGAGGACGAGCACGACGTCGCGCGCACTGCTCGCGTCGAGCACAGGGCTCTCGACGATCCCCGCATCGACGTCATGCGCGGCGATGCGCACCTTGCCGGCGGCGACACCGTGGACCTGAAAGTAGCCATCGGCGCCGCTGCTCGTGACCCAATCCCAATCGGGGCGCCCATCCGAGCGAACGCGCACCGCGCTGCCCGCCATCGGTCGTCCGTCGGCATCGAGCACGCGACCCGTCACCGCGGTCCGCGCGCCGGCGGCCGTTGCCACGACGATGTTCGCGTCGGAGACCAATTCGATGGATGACGCGATTCCCAACCAACTGCGTATGCTGCGACACGCCGGCTCCGTGAACGCGCCGCGCGCCACCGTGCCGACGCCGGCGAATGCCATGGCCCCCGCGAGGACCATGGTCGAGAAGATCGCGACGGCGATGGCGCCCGCGCGCGACGATTCGTTCGGCGGCGGTGCCGCGGCGACACTGAACGCTTTGGAATGTGGCATGGGGGGCGACCTCGACCCTACTCGCGCGGCTACACGCGGCGGCGCCGCGCGCGAACGGACTTGCTCGACGCCGGACATCGCTCGACGACCTTTGCCCATAGGACATCGATCGATGACGGCGGTTCCCGCGCGCGCGGCGATCGCGCCGGCTTGGGTTCAGCCGCGCTTGCCGAGAAGGACGGCGCGCACCAGCGAGAGCGCTGCAAAGGCCGCGAACATCTGCACTTGGCGGCGATCGCCGGGGAAAACGCGCTTCTGCACGATCGTCTCGCCCCCCGGGTGGGCGACCGCCCAATAGACGAGACCCACGGGCTTTTCGGGCGTGCCTCCGGAGGGGCCGGCAACGCCGGTAATGGCAACGCCGATGTCGACATTGCAGCGATTGCGCACACCCTCCGCCATGGCCGCGGCCACGACGGGGCTTACCGCGCCGTGCTCGCGCAAATCGTCTTCGCTCACGCCGAGGAGAATGGTCTTCGCCTCGTTCGCATAGGTGACGGCGTCGGCGAAGAAGTATTCACTGGCCGGCTCGCTCGTCAGCAAATGACCAAGCAGACCGCCGGTGCACGATTCGGCTACCGCGAGGCGAAAGCCGCGCGCGGCGAGCATACTTCCGACCACCTGCGGGAAGGTGTCATTGCCTTCGCCATAGATCACTTCGGCAAGGCGATTGCGCACTTCGCTTGCCGCCGTGTCGGCGAGCGCGCGCGCGGCTTCCGGCGAAGCCGCCGTGGCGAGCACTTTGACCTCGATCTCCGGGAAATGCGCGCGATAGCCGAGGATGACGCCCGGATACGCGGCTTCGATGCCAGCGAGTTTTTCTCCCACCACGGATTCCGGCAAGCCGAACGTTTTGAGCCGTCGTTGAAACGTGATGCGCGGCGCCAACCTGGCGATCGCGGGGACGATATGGTCGGCGAACATGCGCTTCATCTCGCTCGGAACGCCGGGCATGAAGAACGCGCGGCACCCGCCGAGCAAGACGCTGAAGCCGGGGGCCGATCCGACGGGGTTGGCGAGCACGGTGGCACCTTGCGGAAAGTCCGCCTGCTTCTCGTTGCTCGGCGACATCACGCGGCCGATCGATTGGAAACGCTGGCGGATCGCTTCGAGTGAAGCTGCGTCGCGGACGACGGGAACACCGAGCGCCTGGGCGACGGCTTCCGACGTGAGATCGTCGGTGGTCGGTCCAAGCCCCCCCGTGGTCACCACGACTTGGTGCGCGGCCGCCAATCGCTTCAGCGCAGCGACGATGCGCGCGGGATCGTCGTCGACGGTGACGGCCTCCGTGACTTCGAAACCAATCGCGGTGAGCTCGGCCGCAAGCCAGCTCGCATTGGTGTTGACGATCTCACCGCGCGTGAGCTCGGTGCCGATGGAATAAATGGCTACGGTCATGGCGCGCACAACCTATCATGGCGAAGGGGCGACCACGTCGTAAGCACAACGCGCCCCGATTTCGGGAGACCGGGCGTTCGCCGGCCTCGGGACTGCTTTCCAGGTCCGCAAATCCGTGGCGAGCTGTGCGGCAAAAGAGCCGCCGCGCACCGCTCCCTCGGCGCCCGGCCCGCCCGCGATCCATTCACTGACGTTTCCCGCCATGTCCTCCACCCCTTCGGGGGTCGCCCCCTCGGGGTGCAGCCCCGCCAACTCGGGTCCCGTATGCCCGAAGCCGCACGGTCCGTCGGCGAGCCCCCATGAAGCGCGGCGGCACACCGCCCCCGTGTCACCCCAAGGATAACGGCGCGACGACGCGCCCCCCGCGGCAAACGTCCACTCGTCCTCCGTCGGCAACCGCGCTTCGCGAAACGCACAATAGGCCTCAGCTTCGGCACGGCTGATGTTGCCACGCGCGCGACCGGGCTCACCCAAGCCTTCCATCTCCGGGCAGCGACCGGCCGCGACGCACAGGGCGTACGCGCCTTCCGTGATTTCGATGGAATCGATCGCGAACGGCGCGATCTCCGACTCGTGCGCGCGAACGCGACCCTCGGCTTCCCAGTCGCTCCCCCCGACGCGCAAGTGCCCCCCGCGAATCTCGATCCGCCGCGCGGTGGCCACGCACCCAGCATCCGTCAACGCGAGCCGCTCCGGACACCGCGACGGCCTGCCGACGCATCTGCCTCCCTCTTCGCGCTGCCCCTCTGCGCAGCAGCGCGTCTGCATCGCGACGAGTCCGCCGCAGCGAGCGGGATCGGCCGCGTCACGCCGAGCGAGCACCGTCACGGCCGCGACGCTGACCACCGAAATACCCGCGAAAACGAGCACCCGCCGCATCGCGGCCAGTCGAGCACCTTTGTGGGCGCGCCGCCAGCTGGCAGCGAGAATCTGGCGGAGTCGTGCTAGTTCAGCATCTTGCGTTCGAACTTGATCTGCCCCTCGGGGGTTCGGTCCGCCGCAATGACGTCGCCCGGGCCAAAATCGCCGGCCAAGAGGCGCTGCGCCAACGGATCCTCGATGTAGCGCTGGATGGCGCGCTTGAGCGGCCGGGCGCCGTATTGCGGATCCCAGCCGAGCTCGCCGATGAGATCGCGTGCGGCCTGCGACACCTCGATGGAGAGCTCGCGACGCGCGAGCCGGCGCTGCAAAGCCAGCAGCTGAATTTCGACGATCTTCTCGAGCTCGCCCTTGCCGAGACGATGAAAGACCACGATTTCGTCGAGCCGGTTGATGAACTCGGGCCGGAAGGACCGCTGCACCTCGTCCATCACGGCCGCGCGCACGAGCTTGGCGCGCTTCTCGGGGTCCGACGCGGTGGGGCTGTCTTCGACGGCCGCGGCCTGCGCGGTGCCGACGTTCGACGTCAGGATGATGACCGTGTTGCGAAAGTCGACGGTGCGCCCCTGCCCATCGGTGAGACGACCATCGTCGAGCACCTGGAGCAGCACGTTCCACACGTCGGGGTGCGCCTTCTCGACTTCGTCGAACAGAATCACGCTGTAAGGGCGGCGCCGCACGGGCTCCGTCAGCTGGCCACCCTCTTCGTAACCGACGTAGCCGGGGGGCGCGCCAACCAGGCGCGAGACGGTGTGCTTCTCCATGTACTCGCTCATGTCGAGGCGCACCATGGCGCGCTCGTCGTCGAACAAGAACTCCGCGAGAGCGCGCGCGAGCTCGGTCTTGCCCACGCCGGTCGGGCCGAGAAACAAGAACGAGCCGATGGGTCGCCTCTCGTCACCGAGCCCCGCGCGCGATCGCCGCACGGCGTTCGCCACGGCGTGCACCGCTTCGTTTTGCCCAACGACGCGCGTGTGCAGGCCGTCTTCCATGCGCAGCAACTTGTGCATCTCCCCCTCGAGCATCTTGCTCACGGGGATGCCCGTCCACTTCGCGACGACGGCTGCGATGTCTTGGTCGGTGACCTCCTCTTTCAAGTAGCTCGCCTTCTCTTGCACTTTGGCGAGCTCCTTGCGCTTGCCTTCGAGCAACCGATCCGCCTCGGGGATGCGGCCGTATTGAATTTCGGCGGCCTTGCCGAGATCGGCCGAACGGCGCGCCGCTTCCTCCTCGCCGCGCAGCTCCTCGACCTTGCGCTGAAGATCGCGGATCTGGTTGATGATCTCTTTTTCGCGCAGCCACTGGGCGCGCATCGTGTCGCGTTGCTCGGTAAGCTCGCCGGTTTCGCGTTTGAGCTCTTCGAGCCGCGCTTTGGAAGCGGGATCGCGCTCCTTCTTCAGGGCCTGCTCTTCGATCTTCAGCTGAAGGAGCTTGCGCTCCGCGCTGTCGATCTCGGCCGGCATCGAGTCGATCTCCATTTTGATCTTGGAGGCCGCCTCGTCGACGAGGTCGATCGCCTTGTCGGGAAGGAATCGATCGGTGATGTAGCGATTGGAAAGCGTGCCGGCGGCGACGAGCGCGCTGTCTTGAATGCGGATGCCGTGGTGCACTTCGTAGCGCTCTTTGAGCCCGCGCAAGATGGCGATGGTGTCTTCCACCGTGGGCTGCGAGACCATCACCGGTTGGAAGCGCCGCTCGAGCGCGGCGTCCTTTTCGATGTGTTTGCGGTACTCGTCGAGCGTCGTCGCGCCGATGCAGCGCAGCTCGCCGCGCGCCAAGGCGGGCTTCAACATGTTGGCGGCGTCCATGGCCCCTTCGGCCGCGCCGGCACCGACCAAGGTGTGCAGCTCGTCGATGAAGAGGATGATGCGACCGGCCGCGGCTTCGATTTCCTTGAGCACGGCCTTCAAACGATCTTCGAATTCGCCGCGGAACTTGGAACCGGCCACCATGCTGGCCAAATCGAGCGCGACGAGCCGCTTGTCCTTCAGCGACTCGGGGACGTCGCCTTTCGCGATACGGATCGCCACCCCTTCCACGATGGCCGTCTTGCCGACGCCCGGCTCGCCGATGAGGACGGGGTTGTTCTTGGTCCGGCGCGAAAGAACCTGCATCACGCGACGAATCTCTTCGTCACGCCCGATGACCGGATCGAGCTTGCCACGTCGGGCCACCTCGGTGAGGTCGCGCGTGTACTTCTCGAGCGCCTGAAATTTCCCCTCGGGATTCACGTCCGTGACCCGCTGCGAGCCACGGATCTCGGCGAGCGCGCGGAGCAGCTTGTCGTACCCGATGCCATGGCGATCGAAGATCGCCTGGGCGTCGCGGTCCTGCTTGGCAGCTCCGAGAAGAAAGTGCTCGACGGAAACGAAGTCGTCTTTCAGTGATTTCGCCTCGTCTTCGGCTCGCTGCAAAAGCTTGAGACCGCGCGAAGAAAGACTCGGCTCGGCACCCCCGGTGACTTTGGGAAAGCCCTCCAACCTCTCTTCGAATGCTTTGGCCAGCGCCTCGGCCGATGCGCCCGCCTTTTGGACGAGCGGCGCCGCGACGCCCCCTTCTTGTCTCAAGGCCGCCAAGAGAAGGTGCTCGGGGAGGAGCTCCGGATTGCCGCGCCGGCTCGCCAAATCGAGGGCAGCGCGTAGAGCCTCTTGGCTCTTGATGGTCATTCGATCCTGTCGCATGGTGCGTGCCAACCTAAGTCGGGTTCGATTGCAATCAAGCGCGACGGGGAGAGAAAACTTGGCCGGCCGCGGGCCGCGCGCGGGGGCCCGGCGCAGCCTTTGCGCGTGTGCTTACGCCGGGCTGGGACTTCGGGCGGTCAGGGTTTGCCGTACGATGCGAACTTCGCGAGCACGCGCGCCATTTCCTCTTCCGGGAGGACCGAAGGGTGCCCCACCTGCAGTGCCCTCCAGTACATCGCCGCGAGGGTCTCGACTTCGACCGCCAGCGCCAGAGCCGCCGGAAGTGCGTCGGAGAACGCGACCATTCCATGGTGCGACATAAGGCACGCCTTGCGCCCTTCGAGCGCCACCACCGTTCGATCCGAGAGTTCCTGCGTCCCGAAGGTCGCGTACGGCGCACAGGGGATCGTCGAGCCGCCGGCCGCCGCCACCATGTAGTGAAAGGCAGGTATCTCCTTGTCGAGACAGGACAGCGTCGTTGCGAACATCGCGTGCGCGTGCACGATGGCCTTGGCGTCGGAGCGGCCGACATAAATATCGCGGTGCAAACGCCACTCGGTCGAAGGGCGTCGCTTGCCATCGTAGGTGCCGTCCCAGCGCATCCTGACGACGTCTTCGGGCTGCATGACGTCGTAGGCGATGGCCGACGGAGTGACCAGAAAGCCGTCCGCGAGCCGAACGCTCAGGTTGCCGGTCTTACCCTGGTTGATGCCGGCCTCGTTCATGCGGCGCGCGTGATCGACGAGCGCCTGCCGGAGCTCCGTCTCGTTCACGGATCGGTCTGCCCCACCCAACTTGTCAAGCGGTGGCTCCCGCCGTTTTGAGACGCCAGTCACGCTCCGGGAAGAGTCCGAGCAAGCCTTCGCGCGACGCCTGGCAAACGCCGCGCTCGGTGATGAGCCCGGTCACGAACTTGGCGGGGGTGACGTCGAAGCCGTAGTTTTTGGCGGCGGTGCCGTCAGGAACGATCTGCACCGTTTCGGTCTGCCCGGAAGCCGAGCGCCCCGTCACGTGCGTGACCTCCGACGCGTCGCGCTCCTCGATGGGGATGTCGCGCCCGTCCTGCAAGCTCCAGTCGATGCTGGGCGACGGCAGGGCGACGTAAAACGGGATCGCACAATCGCGCGCGCAGAGCGCTTTCATGTACGTACCGATCTTGTTGGCCACGACCCCCGCGGCCGTCGTGCGATCGGTCCCCACCAAGACCATGTCCACGTCCCCACGCTGCATGACGTGCCCCGACGCGGAGTCGGCGATGACCGTGTGCGGCACCCCGTGCTGCGCGAGCTCCCACGCCGTCAGCGAGGCACCCTGGCTGCGCGGGCGCGTCTCCGAAACCCAAACGTGCACCGGGATACCGCTGTCGTGCGCCGCATAGACGGGGGCGAGCGCGGTCCCGTAATCGACCGTCGCGAGCCAGCCCGCATTGCAATGCGTCATCACTTCGAGCCTGCGCGTGCCGCGCACGACGCCGAAGATCGCCTTGATGAGCGCGAGCCCGTGTTCTCCGATGGAGCGGTTGCGTGCAGCATCTTCATCTGCGAGCTGGGCGGCGAACGCGTACGCGGCGGCGACGCGGTCAGTCGGCGCGACCTGCGCGAGACGCTCGGAGATGCCGGTCAGCGCGGCCCGCAGGTTCACGGCGGTCGGTCGCGTCGCTGCAAGGCGCCGGCATGCTTCGGCCAAGGCGACATCGCTTGCATCGCGGCGCAGGGCCAGACAGACGCCGTACGCCGCGGCCACGCCGATGAGGGGTGCTCCACGAACCTGCATGGTCTCTATCGCGGCCGCCGCATCGTCGAGGCTCGACCATTTGGCGACGATGAACGCATGAGGAAGCTTCGTTTGATCGATGACCTCGACCGATTGGCCATCGTCCGCAACCCATATCGTCCGGTACTGCTTACCGCCGACCTTCATCCGGCACCCCTCGGCGAGCGTACAACCCGCCTCAAGTGAAGCCCTGATCGAACACTACTTTATCAGGCCTGGCTCGAATAGATCTGGCCTTTAGAAAATCGCCGCACCCACACGAGGCTCCGCTTGGCGTCGGACGGCGACGCGCCTTCCGCGTCGCGCTCGTTCGACCGTCCCGTCAGATGTCGAGGTTTCGGACGTTGAGCGCGTTTTCTTCGATGAACGTCCGGCGGAGCTCGACATTCTCGCCCATGAGCACGGTGAAAAGCTCGTCGGTGCGCCCGGTCGAGTCCTCGTCGCGAACCTGGAGCAAGGTGCGGGCGTCGGGATCCATCGTCGTGGCCCACAACTCTTCGGCATTCATTTCGCCGAGGCCCTTGTAGCGAGACAGGGTGATCCCCTTGCGCCCGCGCTCGTCGATGTAATCGCTGAGCCGCTCGGCGTCGGGGACGATCACCGGCTCGCCGCTGTCCGTCTTGACCGTGTAGGGGGGTTTTCCGATCGAACGGATGTCTTCTTCGATCGACAAGAGCTCCTGGTATTCGGCGGAGTCCACGAGATCCCAATCGATGACCGAGACGCGCGCGCTCGCGCCGGGTCGCAAACGCACGGCCATCCGCCCCGCGCCGTGCTCCACCTCGTGGGAGAGGGTCACTTCGATGGGACAAAGGTCGGGGTACCGCGTCTCCATGTACGTTTTGAGGGATTTTTCGGCCTCTTGCACCTTGGCCGGGTCGCGCAGCTCGTCGCGGCCGAGCCCGCTCGAGCGAATGAGCGCGGCGACGACACGGGCGTCACAGCGGCGATCGATCTTGCCGAGGATCTCGCGCGACAGCTTCATACGCTTCGCGAGATTGAATAGCGGCATTCCCGACAAGGTCGGCCCGCGCGAGGCGGCAAGATCCATCCCTTCGATGGCGTTCTCGAGCAGGAAGCGCTCGAGCGACGCGTCGTCCTTGAGATAGAGATCTTTCTTTCCTTTGCGCACGCGGTAAAGCGGCGGCTGCGCGATGTAGAGATAGCCCTCTTCGATCACCTGGGGCAGCTGGCGGAAGAAGAACGTCAAAAGCAGGGTGCGGATGTGCGACCCGTCGACGTCGGCGTCCGTCATCAGGATGATGCGGTGATAACGGAGCTTGCGGATGTCGAACATCGATTTTCGGCGCGGCGGCATGCTCGTCATCGCCGCGTCGCCGTTGGCAGCCGGCTTGTCCGAATCGCCGTTGGTCGCTTTGGAATCGCCGTTCGTCCCCGACCCTTTGCCGTCACCTTCCGCCTCGGGCTCACCGATTTCGCAGCCGAGCGCGGTGATGAGCGTGCCGATCTGCTCGGACGAGAGCATGCGGTCCGCGCGCACCCGTTCGACGTTGAGAATCTTGCCGCGCAGGGGAAGGATCGCTTGAAAACGCCGATTGCGGCCGGCCTTGGCGCTGCCGCCGGCGCTTTCTCCCTCGACCACGTAGATTTCGCTCTTGGCAGGGTCGCGCTCTTGGCAATCGGCGAGCTTGCCCGACAAGGTGGTGATGTCCATCGCCCCTTTGCGCACGACCTCGCGCGCCTTGCGGGCGGCCTCGCGCGCCTTGGCGGCGAGCACGGCCTTGTCGATGATCTTGCGTGCGATGCCCGGGTTCTCTTCGAAGAACTGGCCGAGCTTCTCGTTGACGATGTTTTCGACGATCCCCTTGACCTCGCTCGAAACGAGCTTCGATTTCGTCTGCGAATCGAAGGACGGGTCGGGATGCTTGACGGCGATGACGGCCGTGAGCCCCTCGCGCACGTCTTCGCCGAGCAACC
>Ga0111538_10007017_pt1 | contig 15219 bp, 11 predicted proteins | sample SoiMethybrSBSTD1_FD_79669 | JGI IMG/M metagenome (GOLD analysis project Ga0111538, IMG submission 79669) | Bulk soil microbial communities from a Populus tree surrounding site in Tennessee, USA - Soil MetaG P. TD hybrid SBSTD1 (version 2)... | ecosystem: Environmental > Terrestrial > Soil >...
GCGGATGGCGTCGAGGAGCGACGTCTTGCCGTGGTCCACGTGGCCCATCACCGTGACGACCGGCGCGCGCACGGTCATGTCCTCGGGCTTGCTCTCATCGCCCTCGGCCGACACGAGCTCCTCTTCGAAACTCCGCATCTGCACGTCGGCGCCGAACTCGCGCGCGATCATCGTCGCCGTCTCGGTGTCGAGCGCGGAGTTGATGGTCAGCATCAGCCGCTTCATCAGCAGCTTGGCGAGCACGTCCTTGACGCGCAGATCGAGCTTGTCCGCGAGGTCCTTTACCGTCATGCCTTCGGCGAGCGTGATCGTCTTGGTGACCGGCGGCGGCACCATCGGCGACTGTGGCGGCGCCGGACGCACCTGCTCGCGGCGCTGCGCGGCGGCAGGCCGGCCGGTGCCGCCCGGCCGCTGCGGATACGACGGCCGCTGCGGCATGCCGGGGCGCTGTGGATACGGTTGGCCGGGCCGCGGCGGCAGCCCCGGCTGCTGCGTGCGAATCGGCTGCGACGGCAGCGGCCGCGGCCCGCCCATCGGCGGACGCGCGCTCGGATATTGAGGCCGCTGGCCGAGGGCGCCGCCGGCTGCGGCGGCCGGCCGCGCTCCCGCGGGCGACGCGGGACGTGCTGATGCTCCTGCCGCGGCACCGGCAGGGCGCGCCGCCACCGGGGCGGCCGGCTTCGGCGGCGCGATCGGACGCTGCACGACACGCGGCGCCGGCGTCGTCGGCAGCGGCTGCGTCGGCGTCGTCGGTCGCTGTTGTTCGATGCGCAGGCGCAGCGTCGGCGGCACGATGCGCCCCGGCGCCGGCAGCTTCGCCGCCGCCGCGGCCGGCGCAGCGGCAGCCGGAGCCGGCATTTCAGCGGCGGCCGCGGCATCAGGTGCCGAAGCCGCCTGCTCGCCTGGCGCCGCTGCGACAGGTTCGGCGGCGGGCGGCGCTTCGACGCGCGGCGTCTCGACTTTTGCCGCGGCGGCGGGCGCGGCCGGCGCGCGGCGCGGCTCGAGAACCGGCGGCGCTTCCACCGGTGCGGCCGGCGCCTGCATTTGCGGCGCTTCGGCGACGGGCGCGGCCGCAACGGGCGCCGGTGCTTCGACTGCGGGCGACGCTTCGACGACCGGCGGCGCCGCGGGCGCCGGCTTCACCGTCTTGACCAGGCGCGGCGGCGGCAGCGCCGGCGCCGCAGGCTTCGGCGGCTCGGCGGCCTTCTTCGCCGGCGCGCCCTTCTTGCCCTTCGCGACCGGCGTTTCGGCGAACATGTCTTTCGCCGGCAGCGAGATGTTCCGCTGACGCGCCACGCGCTCGACGAACTGCCGCGCGACGACCTCTTCGATCGTGCTCGACGCGCTCTTCACCTCGATGCCGTGATCGCGCTTGAGCAGCGCCGTCACTTCCTGGCTCGTGGTGCCGAGCAGTTCCGCGATCTTGAATATCCGGACAGTTGCCAAACTCTAGCCCTCTGGTTGCTCTTCGCCGGCCTCTGGGGTCGCCTCCGGCTGCGGCCGCACCGCTGCCAGAATCTTTTCCGCGGTCTTCTCGCCGATGCCCGGCAGCTCCGACAGCACCTCGGCGGTCGCCGATCCGAGCGCCTCCAGCGTCGCGAACCCGCCGTCGACCAGCTTGCGGATTGTCTTGTCGCTGATGCCGGCGAGCGCGTACGGCGGCGGCGCGTCCGCGGGTTCGCCGGTCTCGGCCGGCGCGGCGGCGGCAGGGGCAACTTCCGCGGTCTCTTCCGCCGCAGCTGATTCACCCGGAATCTCGAGGTCGCCGAACTGCGCCTCGACTTCGCGGCGCTTCTCTTCCTCGCTCTTGATGTCGATGCGCCAGCCGGTCAGCTTGGCGGCGAGCCGGACGTTCTGCCCCTTCTTGCCGATCGCCAGCGACAGCTGCTTGTCCTCGACGATCACTTCCATCACCCGGTCCTTGTCGTCGACGATCGACACGCGCTGCACCTTCGCCGGGCTGAGGCCGTTGGTGACGAAGGCAATCGGGTCCTCGGACCATTCGACGATGTCGATCTTCTCGCCGCGCAGCTCGCGGATGATCGACTGCACGCGCGTTCCCTTCATGCCGACGCAGGCGCCGACCGGGTCGACGTCGCGCTCGCGCGACATCACCGCGACCTTGGCGCGGTCGCCGGCCTCGCGCACCGCGCCGCGGATCATCACCGTGCCGTCGTAGATCTCCGGCACTTCCTGCTCGAACAGCTTGATCAGCAGCGCCGGGTCGGTGCGCGACAGCACGATCTGCGGCCCCTTGGCGCTGCGGTTGACCCCCTTGATCACCGTGCGGACGCGATCACCGGGGGTGTAGCTCTCGGCGCGCGACTGTTCCTTGCGCGGCAGCACCGCTTCGATGCGGCCGACCTCGAGGATGATGTCGCCGTTCTCGAAGCGCTTGACCGTGCCGTTGACCACTTCGCCGATCCGCTCGTTGTACTCGGCGAAGACGTGCTCGCGCTCGGCCTCGCGCACCTTCTGGAAGATCACCTGCTTGGCCGTCTGCGCGGCGATCCGCCCCAGCACCTCGGTCGGCTTCGGGAACTCCATCTCGTCGCCGAGCTCGATGCTGTTGGCGACCTCGTCGCCGTAAATCGGCCGGTACATCTCGCGCGCTTCGGTCAGCGAGATCTCGGTGGCGGGGGAGGCGACCTCCTCGACGACGGTCTTGAGCGCGAAGAGGTCCACCTGGCCGGTCTCGGTGTTGAACCGCGTCTTCAGGTTCTCGCCCGTCTTGTAGTACTTGCGCGACGCGGTCGCGACGGCTTCCTCGATCGCGCTGATGACGACGTCGGGCTCGATCCCTTTTTCCTTCGCCAGCGCTTCGATTGTCTGCTGCAGCGGATTCGACATGTTTCAAGCTCTCCAGCAGCCGCATGCGGCCGCTAGAACTCCACTTCCAGGTTCGCCCGCGTGATCGCGTCCACCGGCACGCGGTGAGGCCGTCCGTCGTCGCCGTCGATCAGCACCTCGCGCCCGTCGACGCCGCCGAGCGTCCCCTTGAAGAAGCCCTGGCCGTCGATTCGGCCGCGGACGACGATTTTGGCGCGCCGCCCCGCAAAGCGGCGGTAATCGTCGAGCTGCCGCAGCGGGCGGTCGAGGCCGGGCGACGAAACTTCCAGGGTGTACGCGATCGGAACGACGTCCTCCACGTCGAGGATCGCGCTCAGGTCCCTGCTGACCTTGGCGCAATCGTCGACGCTGACGGAGTCTTCGGCGCTCGCCGCCGGGCCCGGCCGGTCGATCTGGACGCGCAGCACCATGCCCGGCGCCTCGCGCCGGAACTGCACGTCGAAGATTTCCAGCCCGTAATCCGCGGCCACACGCGCGGCGACGGTCCTCACCTGCTCGACAACCGACGCATCGCCCCGCATGGACGTCGAACTCAGCTACCCGCTTTTCTCACAAACAAAAAAAGTGGGCACGCGCCCACTCGGCCTTACACCCAGTGTTCAAACACGAAATTATAGCACGGGGCGCGCGACCAGGTCGTAGTCGCGGGCGCCGACGATCTCGACCTGGGCAAAATCCCCGGGCTTGAGCGCCGACGGGTCGCAGTCGGTCAGATAGACGCAGGCGTCGATGTCCGGCGCCTGGGTGGCCAGGCGCGCTTTCATCACCAGATCATGGTCGGCCGACGGGCCGTCCACGATCACGCGCGCGTGCTCGCCGATACGGCCGCGCTGGCGCTTCCGGACCAGCCGCTTCTGCAGCCCCATCACCCGCGCCCGCCGCGCCTGCTTCGTCCGCGCCGGCACGTCGTCGGGCAGCGCGTGCGCCGTGGTGCCCTCCTCGTGCGAATAGGTGAAGACGCCGACGTGATCGAACGGGTGGTCGCCGATGAAACCGCTCAGCTGGTCGATGTCGGCCGCGGTCTCACCCGGGAAGCCGACGATGAACGTCGTGCGGAGAGCGGCGCCGGGCACGCGGTCGCGAATCCGGTTCAGCAGGCGGTCGTAGGCCTTGCGCGTCCCCGGCCGCTTCATGCGCTTCAGCACGGCGTCGGAGGCGTGCTGCAGCGGCAGGTCGATGTAGTTGCACACCTTCCCGCAGTCGGCCATCGCCGCCAGCGTCTCGTCGTCGATGGTCGTCGGGTAGAGATAGAGGAGGCGGATCCATTCCAGGCCGTCGATTGCGTTCAGCTCGCGAAGCAGCCGCGCCAGCGCGCCGCGCTCGTGCCGATCGATGCCGTAGAAGGTCGTGTCCTGCGAGATCAGCAGCAGCTCCTTGACGCCGCGGCCGGCCAGAGCCCGCGCTTCGCGCACGATCGAGTCGGCGGGCCGGCTGCGGTACTCGCCGCGCAGCTTCGGGATGATGCAGAAGGCGCACTTGTAGTCGCAGCCTTCGGCGATCTTCACGTAGGCGTAGTGCTTCGGCGTGGCCAGCAGGCGCGGCGTGTCGGCGTCGTAGATGTAGGTGGGAAGGAGCAGGGGCTGGCGACTCGGGGCCTGGGGCTGGCTGCTCCGGTAAAACGTCATCGGCGCCGCGCCGCCGCCGATCGCGCCCACGATTTCAGGAACCTGCCCCGTGCCGAGTACTGCGTCGATCTCCGGAATCTCTTTCGCGAGCTCGTCGCGATAGCGCTCCGCCATGCAGCCGGTGACGATGAGCCGCCGGCAGGCGCCGTTCTTCTTGTGCTGCGCCATCTCGAGGATGGTGTCGATCGATTCCTGCTTCGCCTTGTCGATGAAGGCGCAGGTGTTGACGACCAGCACCTCGGCGTCGCTGGCGACCTGCGTCAGCTCGTGCCCCGCCTGCTGCGCGAGGCCCAACATCACCTCGGAATCAACGAGGTTCTTCGGGCAACCGAGTGAGATGAGACCTATTTTCATTTGATTGCTGGTTAGTTGCGACTTGTCGGGGCGGAGCAAGCTCCGCCCCTACGGCTGTCAGCGTCGAAACTTTGATCTCCCGTAGGGGCCGACCTTGGTCGGCCCCTGTAGCCTATTCCCATCACGGATACAGCCGATACAGCATGCGCGGATACGGAATCGTCTCGCGCACGTGCTCGAGTTTGCAGATCCACGACACGACGCGCTCGATGCCCATCCCGAAGCCGCCATGCGGCACCGTGCCGTAGCGCCGCAGATCCAGATACCACTCGAACGCTTCCTGCGGCAGGTTGTGCTCCTTGATGCGCTGCAGCAGCAGGTCGAGATCGGCCAGCCGTTCGCCGCCGCCGATAATTTCGCCGTATCCCTCCGGCGCGAGGACGTCGACGCCGAGCGCCAGATCGGCCCGCTCCGGATCCGGCTTCATGTAGAACGCCTTGATCGCCGCCGGGTATCGATGGACCATCACCGGCCGGTCGAACTCCTCCGACAAGGTCGTCTCGTCCGGCCCGCCGAAGTCGCCGCCCCATTCGATCGGCAGCCCTTTGGCCTGGAGCTTCTTGACCGCCTCGTCGTAGGAGATGCGCGGGAACGGCTTCTGCACCGCCTCGAGCTTCGAGACATCGCGCTCGATGATTTTCAGCTCCGGCCGCCGCTTCTCGAGCACCCGCTGCACGACGGAGACGACGAGATCCTCGGCGAGCGCCATCACGTCGTTCAGATCGGCGTAGGCCATTTCGGGCTCGACCATCCAGAACTCGGTCAGGTGGCGCCGCGTCTTCGACTTCTCGGCGCGGAAGGTCGGGCCGAAGCAGTAGACGCGGCCGAGCGCCATCGCGTTGGCCTCGTTATAGAGCTGGCCGCTCTGCGTCAGATACGCCGTCTGATCCTCGAAGTACTGCGCCGGGAACAGCGTCGTCGTCCCCTCGCACGCGGCCGGGGTGAAGATCGGGGTGTCGGCGAGGATGAAGCCGCGGTCGTTGAAGAAGTCGCGGACGGCGTTGATGATCTCGTGGCGGATGCGCAGGATCGCCTGCTGCCGCTCGCTGCGGATCCAGAGATGCCGGCGATCGAGCAGGTAGTCGACGCCGTGCTCCTTCGGCGTGATCGGGTACTCGTGCGACTCGCCGACCACCTCGAGGCTTTTCGCGTCGATCTCGTAGCCGCTCGGGGCCCGCTTGTCGGCCCGGGCGGTGCCGGTCACCATCAGCGAGGTCTCCTGCGACAGGTGGTCGGCGGCCTTGAACACCTCCTCGCCGACCGCGGCCTTGGACATCACCGCCTGGATGAAGCCCGAGCCGTCGCGCAGGATGAGGAAATGGATCTTTCCGCTCGAGCGGCGGTTGTGCAGCCATCCCTTGATGGTCACTTCCTCGCCCTCGTGCTTGCCGATGTCCTCGATGTAGACGTGCGCCATAATCCGCTTACGCCGCGAGAAACTGCTCCATCCGCTGCCGCACCTGCCGGGCGCGCCCCAGCGTCTCCCTGGTCGTGCCGCGGGCGTTGACCTCGAGCATCAACGGCCCGTCGTAGCCGATCTTCTGCACCGCGGTCAGGGCCGACGGCCAGTCGATGGTGCCGTCGAACGGCAGCAGATGATCGTCGCTGCGCCCGGCGTTGTCGTGCACGTGCGTCGCGATGAGATGCTCCGAGACGGTCTCGATCGCCTCGACGACGTCGCCGTCGATGTGGGCGTGGCCGAAGTCGAGGCAGATCCCGGCGTCCTCCGCCACGTCGTCCAGCTTCACATCCTCCTCGACGAAGTGCACCAGCGATCCGGCGCGCGACAGCTCGTTCGGCAGCACTTCGACGGCCACCCGGACGCCGAGCGGCTGCGCCAGCCGCATCAGCTCCTCGATGCTGCGGCGCGCCGCGGCGCGCGTGTCCTGCGGCCCGATCTCGGGCTCGCGCGGCTGGTAGCGCGGGACGCCGAGATGGGCGACCAGCACCGGCACCGCGAGCCGCCGCGCGATGTGCAGCGCGCGCTCCGCTTCGCCCACCGCGCGCGCGCGGGCGTCGGGGTCGGCGCTGGCGATCGAGAGCGTGCCGCTCCAGCGGCCGCCGATGAAACGCTCGGCGACCGGCGCGTGGACGCTGCGGAGCTCGAGCCCGGCCTCCGCCAGCCACTGCTGCAGGTCGGCGATCGCCGCCGGGTTGTGATAGTCGAAGTGCGACCGGGTGGCGAACAGCTCGACGAGCTCGAACCCGTGTGCCGCGATCTCCAGCAGATGATCCCGCGACAGCCGCTGGCCGTGGTAGAGGTGCGTCGACACCCCGTACTGCCGTTTCGCCAAACACCTATTCTAATCCCGGCAACCGAGAACCACGAAAGACACGAAGAACACGAAGGCCACGAAGCTTCGTGAACTTCGTGGCTCGCCGGGGATGGACTTGGAACAGGCGCCGCTACGCCAGTTCTTCGATGTGCGCGGCCAGCAGTTCCCGCAGGCGGGCGAAGCGGGGATACCGTTCCAGGTTGGTGCGCGCGTAGCGCAGCGTGCGCGGCATGTACTGAATGTAGACCGTGTTGCGCCGCGTCACCGTCTGGTAGCCGAACGTGCCGAGCGCCTTGAGGTTGCGCTGCAGCGCCATCAGGTCGAACCGCCGCCGGAACTCGTCGGCCGATCCGCGGCCGTCGTCGCCGCGCTTCAGCGCCAGGAAGTACGCAATCAGGTCGTCGAGCTCCCGATCCGTGATGTCGACGTAAGAGTCGCGCAGCAGCGACACCAGATCGTAGGTGTCGGGCCCCATGCGCGCGTCCTGGAAGTCGATGATGTAGAGGCTGCCGTCGCGCAGCATCAGGTTCCGGCTGTGATAGTCGCGGTGGCACAGGACGCGCGGCTCGGCGGCCAGCTCCTCGACGATCGTCCGCCACTCATTCGACAGCGCCGCGCGCTCGGCGGCGCCGAGCGCCACGCCGCGGTAGCCCTGCACGAAGTAGGTGGCGAAGAACTCGAGCTCCCAGGTCAGCTTTTCGACGTCGAACGCGATGCGATACGGGGGATACCGATCGGAGGCCAGGTCGGCGCCGCGCCGCTGCAGCTGTTCGACCAGCGACACGCCCTCGCGATAGAGCGCCGCATGCTCGGTGGCGGACGCGGCGCCGAGGTGCGCCTGCAGCGTGACGTCGCCGAGATCCTGCAGCGCCAGAATCCCGAGCTCGTCGGAATGGCCGAGGATTGCCGGCACCGGCAGCGGGATGCTTTGGAAGAGCTCCGCGACCCGCGCGAACGGCAGCGTCGCGAAGTCGATCGGCCCCGAGTGCAGCGCCAGCACGATCGACGGGCCGTCGGCTGGGATGATGCGGAAATAGCGCCGATCGGACGCATCGCCGGTGAGCGGCACGACGCGCGGGTTCGGCCCCGCGAGCCCGCTCTCGTCGAGATACTGTTCGATCCGTTCTCTCAGCTGCACGCCGTTGGAAGTCCGTTGTTCAGGCATGACCGGCCACGCCGTCTACAGTTCGAAGCCCATCGGCACCGCGGCCGTGCCGCCGTTCTCGCCCGCGACGAGGATCGTGCGCCGGTGCGACTCGCCCGGCCCGACCCGAACCCCGTCGGTGACGATGCAGTGATCGACGACCGCCCCGGCCTCGATCACCACATCGTCCCACAGAATCGAGTTGGTCACGCGCGAGGACGGATCGATCTGCGGCGCGTGCGCCGCGCTCGAGCTTGGCGGCGCGCCGCGGGCGGCAAACGCGGCCGATGTGCGCCAGTAATCCTCGACCGTGCCGACGTCCCAGAATTCGGCGTCGCACAGGTAGCCGCGTATCGCGCCGGGCTGCGCCGCGACGAGCGCGTTGTAGATCCCGCCGACCGAGCCGGCGAATTCGCCGGCCGGCACCGGATCGAAGACCGCGCCATCCACCACCTGCACGCCGATGAAGTGTCCCGAGCCCTCCGACGCGGGGCCGGGGCGCGCGAAGCCGGTGACGCGATCGCCCTCGAGCAGCACGCCGCCGTAGCGGCTGAACTCGAGGTTCGGCACCAGCGCCATCGTCACCAGCGCGTGGGTCGCCGTGTGAGCGCGCACGATCTTGTCGAGGTTGACGTCGGTCAGCGTGTCGCCGTTGACGATGAGGAAGGTGCCGCCGCCGACGATCGGCCGCGCGAGGCGCGGGCCGCCGGCGGCGCCGAGCACGCGCGGCTGCTCCCACGAGTAGCGGACTCGCGCGCCGAGGTCGGCGCCGTCGCCGACACGGGCGGTCAGCGTCTCGGGACGATGGTGCAGGTTCAGCACCAGGTCGCGGACGCCCTGCGACACCAGCCAGGCGATGATGCGGCGGATCATCGGCTCGCCGGCCACCGGAATCGCCGGCTTGGCGCGCACGTCGGTGAGCGGCCGCAGCCGCGTGCCGAGGCCGGCGGTGAGGACCAGCGCGCGCTCGATCACAGGGCGATCGGCCGGCCGCCGCGCGTCACCAGGCGGCGCAGGAAGACGTAGAGCGTGAAGCACTCGAGCGCGAAGGCGGGGAAGCCGAAATAGCCGGGCAGCGGCATCTCGAAGATCTTCAGGCGCTCCATGATCGGCACGCTGTAGATCCATTGCGCGCGCGCCCAGTAGTTCCAGAACTCCCAGAGCACGCCGCAGAGGAAGCCGCTCAGCACCAGGTTGATCAGGCGATCGCGCCGCCCGGCGCGCCAGTCGGCCCAGAGCGATTCGGCGCCGAGCCGCGCGTTGATCGGATCGAGGAGGAAGATGAAGCCGAGCCAGATGGGCGCGGCGAGGTAGCGCGCCAGCTCGCGCGAGACGAGAAAGGGCGCGGCGAGCATGAGCGCCCCCGCGGCCACGCTGACCAGCGCGCCGGAGGCGGGTAGTGCAGGTAGGGCCGGTGGGGCGGCCCCACCTGCCTTACCTGCCCCACCCGCCCTCTGCGAGGCGCGGACAACACTGACCAGGTCAGCGCCGATAAAGATCGCCGGCCAGATCGTCGCGAAAGACCAGGCGTAGCCGAAGTAGCGAAGCGCGGGGTTCTCGGGCAGTCCGACGTAGTGCCAGTTGCGGATCACCAGGTTGAACCCCTCGAACATCACCCACAGCGCGATCGAGACCAGGGCGAGGAGCGCGAACTCGCGCGGCGCCGAGCGCAGCCACGAATCGCCGCGCGCGCGCCAGACGACGCCGTCGGCGAAGATGATGAAGCCGGTCCACGCGATCGGCGTGTTCCACGACCAGAACGGCTCGACCCGCGCGATCGTCGCCGCCTCGGACACGATCATGATTGCCAGGCCGATCCAGATCATGTCGCCCGTACCTTGAACGAGAGGCTGCGAAGCGCCGGCGCGCCGACGCCCTTGCCGAGGATCAGCACCTTGTGCGTGCTGCCCAGCCCGCCCGGCATCAGCAGTGTTTTCGATTGCGGGTTGCGGATGGCCGATTGCGGATCGGGAAGGGCGGGCAGCAGCCCGAGGACGAAGTAGGTCTGATCGAGGAAGCCGATCATCGTCAGCCCCGCGTCCTCGGCGGCGGCGCGGACGCTGGTGAAGTCGACGTGGGCGGTGATGTCCTGCTCGCCCGGATGCTGCAGCCACGCCGGGGCGGCCGTTTCCGGGCCGTCGCTGCGATGGCGCGCGAAGCTGGTCAATGTCCCGGTCGCGTGCGTCGGCGAGTAGAGCTCACGCGCCTCGTGCCCGTAGTCGACGAGGATAATGAAGCCGCGGGTGAGGCGGCGGCCGGCGTCGCGCACCCAGTCGATTGCCCGCAAATTGATCTCGACCCGCCACCCCGGCTCGAGCGTCACCCCGGCCCGCTCGAGGTAGTCGGCGAGCAACGGCGTCGACGGCGGCCCCTCGACCAGCTGCAGCTGCACCCCGGTCTGCGACCCCGCGACGTACACCTCCCGCAGGCCGTCCTCGCGCATCACCACCTGATGCACCGGCAGCGCGTCGAGCAGCTCGTTCGCCATCAGCGCGCCTTCGAACGACGCCGGCAGCGCGCTGCTCGACGATGCGAGACGGTCCGTGATGTCGGCGAGTGTCCCGGGCTGCGCCGCGCGCGCCGCGGCGCTGGCTTCCACCAGATGCAGCCGCACGGCGTCGTAGAATTCGCGATCGCGCGAGCATGCCGCGCGGAGGATGTCGGCCGACAGCCGGCCGTTGCCGGCACCGGCTTCGACGAGATCGAATGGCGACGGGGTGGAGCCGGCGTTCAGCAGCCGCCACATCTCGGCGAGCTGGAGCGCCAGCAGCTCACCGAACAGGGGACCGACGTCGACGCTGGTAAAAAAATCGCCCGCGCGGCCTGATCGGTGGCCGGCGCGGGCGTAGTAACCGTCGTCGGGATCGTAGAGCGCCCACTCCATGAACGCGGCCACCGTCAGGGGGCCGCGTTCACGAATCAGGTCGGCGACGCGCACGCGGGTCACGGTCCGGCTGACGCCGGACGACTACTCTTTCCTGACCGGCACGAAGACTTCGCTCTCGCCGCGCCAGACGCGCAGCTGGGCGATGTGACGCGCTTCGATCTTCTGCAGCTCGCGCGCGGCTTCGGCCGCAGTCGACACCGCCCTGCCGTTGACCGAGAGGATGACGTCGCCCCGGCGCAGGAACGCGGCAGACGGCCCGTCCGGCTCGACGTCGCTCACCACCGCGCCCTGCTGGCCCGACGGCAGCCGCAGCGAGCGCGCCATCTGCGGCGTGACGTTCTCGAGCGTCAGCCCGAAGCCGCCGGCGCCGTGCTCTTCCGGCGGATCCTGATCGTTCTGCGGCGAGCGGCGGGCGCCGGTGTTCTGCTCCGCCTCGAGATCGAGCTCGTCGACGGTCAGCGTCAGCGTCTTCTCCTGCTTGTTGCGCAGCACCTTCACCGGCACGTTGGTGCCCGGCTTGGTCGCGACCACCATCCGCACCAGCTCGTCGTTGTTCTTGATCGGGCGGCCGTTGAACTGGATGATGACGTCGCCCGGCTCCATGCCGGCCTTCGCCGCGGCGCCGCCGGACGAGACCTGCGCGACCACCGCGCCCATCCGCGTCTTCAGGCCGAAGTCCTCGAACCCTTCGCGCGGCACCGCCAGCACCGAGACGCCGATGCGGCCGCGAATCACCTTGCCGGTGTGCAGCTGCGGCAGCAGATCCCGAACCGTGTTGCTCGGCACGGCGAAGCCGATGCCGATGTTGCCTTCGCTGCGCGCGTTGGTGATGATCGCGGTGTTGATGCCGATGACCTCGCCGCGAATGTTCAGCAGCGGCCCGCCCGAGTTGCCCGGGTTGATCGCGGCGTCGGTCTGCAGCATGTCGTTGTTGCGGCCGTTGGTCACCGGGAACGAGCGCTCGGTCGCGCTGATCACGCCGACCGTCACCGTGTGCGCGTAGCCGAACGGGTTGCCGATCGCCATCACCCAGTCGCCGGCGGCCACCTGCGACGAGTCGCCGAACTTCGCTTCGGGCAGGGCGTGGTTCGGCTTGTCGACCAGCTGAATCAAGGCGCTGTCGGTCAGCTGATCGCGGCCGATCAGCCTCGCCTGGTAGCTGATGTCGGAATCCTCGGCGTAGAGCGCCACCTCGATCTTGGTCGCGTCCTCGACGACGTGGTTGTTGGTGAGGATCAGGCCGTCCTTGCTGATGATGAAGCCGGTGCCGGCCGCGCGCGTGGTCTGCTCGCGCGGGCGCCGCTGCCGGTTGCCGCCGCGCGGCTGATCGTCCTGCTGCTGGTCGCGATCGCGCTCGCCCGGCTGGCCGAAGAAGCGCTGGAACAGATCGTCGGGCGGCGCGCCGCCGCCGCTGAAGAAGTCGCTGAGATCCTGCGCCTTGGTCTTCATCTCGGTACGGATGTTGACCACCGACGGCGTTACCGCCTTGGCGATGTTGCGGAAGGTGTCCGCGTTCAGCGGGCCGCTGACCGGCGCGCTGTTCATCGGCGGCACCGCGATGGTCTGCGCCGACGAGGCGGGCGTGAGATCCAGTCTGGACGCGATCACCATGCCGACGGCCAGCGAGGCGACCGCGATCAGCAGCGCGTAGAAAAGGGTGGTCTTGCGGGTGGACATCGAGCCTCCTAAGCGAGTGCCAGAATCTCGGTCTGAAGCGGGCCGGTGACCGCCGCGTCGCGCGCGGACACCGTCATGTTGATCTCCGTGCGAACGCCGAAGTCGTCGAAATAGAGCCCGGGTTCGATGGTAAAGCCGGTGCCGGGAATCAGGCGCCGATCGTCGTGCGTCTCGTAGTCGTCCATGTTGACGCCGTTGCCGTGCACCGACTCGCCGAGGCTGTGGCCGGTGCGGTGCAGGATGTAGTCGCCGTAGCCGGCGTCCTTCAGCACCGTCGACGCGGCGCGATCGACTTCCCACCCGCGCAGATCGCGGCCGGCGCGCATCGAGGTCTGCACGAGCTCCGACGCGCGGTCGCGCGCCTCGCGAATCGCCGCAAACGCCGCTGCGTAGCGCTCGGGCACCGTCCGCCCCGTGAACCCCATCCAGGTGATGTCAGCAAACACCGCGCCGGGGCGATCGATTTTGCCCCAGAGGTCGAGCAGCAGGATCTCGTCGGCGCGGATGGCCCGGTGCGCCGTGGCCGTGGGCTGGTAGTGCGGGTTGCCGGCGTTCTCGGCAGCCGAGACGTTCGGCTCGTCGGTGACGAGGAGCCCCTCGTCGCGGAACCAGCCGATCATCAGCTGCTGCAGGTCGTATTCGGTGGTCGCCATGCGATCGCCCAGGCGGCGCGCCATCGCCTCGAAGGTGCGGTCCTTGATCCGGTAGAGCTTCTCGGACGCCTGCCGGTGAGACGCCAGAGTGCTCTCGTCCCATACGGTCGAGAAGCGCTGAATGAGATCGCCCGAGGACACCACATCCACGCCGCTCTGCCGTATCAACTCGATCGTGCCGGCATCGACGCGCGCCACGTAGGGAATCGCGCACCCCGGTGAGTATTCCATCGCGACGCGGCGCATGCCGGCGAGCAGCGTGCGCAGACCTTCTTCCAGCTGGTCACGTCCGGCGTAGCGCGCCGTCGTGCCAGGCAGATGGGCGAGCGAGTTTCTCTCGATCTTGTGCACCAGGCCGCGCGGTTCGCCGCTCGCGGGAATCAGGTAGTACCAGCGGCGCGTGGCGAGATGACCGCCCTGCCGGCCGACGCCGGTGACGTCGGCGGCCAGCGGATTCAAGCCGCGGAAGTCGTACAGCAGCCAGCCGTCGATGCCGTCGGCCGCGAGCGCCTTCTGCACCGCGCCGACGTCCAGTCCGACTGCCTGGGAAGGGGACATCCCGACCAGTATAGCCGGAGGCTATAATCGGGACGAGAGCTTACCTATGAATGCACGTATTCGCCTGGTCGCGCTCATCGTGTTTCTGGCCGGCACGGCGTTGACCGCGGGTCAGACGCCCCCGCCCCCGCCCCAGTCGCAGCAGCCCACCTTCAAGGTGCAGGTCGACTACGTCGAGGTCGACATCGTCGTCACCGACCGGCAGGGGAATCCGGTTCGCGACTTGAAGAAGGAAGACTTCCAGGTGATGGAAGACGGAAAGGCGCAGACCATCAGCGCTTTCACGATGGTCGACATTCCGATCGAACGCGCCGATCGGCCGCTCTTCACCACCGAACCGCTGGTGCCCGACGTCCAGACCAACGAGCGGCCGTTCGAGGGGCGCGTCTACGTGATGGTGATCGACGATCTGCACACCAGGTTCGGCCGCTCCATCCGGGTGAAGGCCGCCGCCAAGCAGTTCATCGAGCGGCGGCTCGGCGCCAACGACCTGATGGCGGTGGTGCACACGGCCGGGGCGAACAACGCCAACCAGGAATTCACCAGCAACAAGCGCCTGCTGCTCGCGGCGGTCGACAAGACCAGCGGCCGCAAGCTCGATTCGGCCACCGCCAACCGCACCAGCGAGTACTACCGGACCCGCGACCTGCGGCAGAGCGGCGACCCGATCAACGATCCCGACGACGCCGAGCGCTCGTTCAACGCCCGCAGCACGCTCGACACGCTGCGCAACGTCGCCGAGTGGTTCGGCTCGGTCCGCGGCCGCCGCAAGACGATCCTCTTCGTGAGCGAAGGGATCGACTACGACATCCACGACATCATCCCGCAGACCGGCTCCACCCACGGCGGCGCCTCGATGGTGCTCGACGCGACGCGCGACGCGATCGCCGCGGCCACCCGATCGAACGTCGCCATCTACGGCATCGACCCGCGCGGCCTGACCGATCTCGGCGACGAATCGATCGAGATCCAGTCGTTCCCCGACGACACCTCCGTCGGCATCGGCCCCGGCTCGCTGCAGAACGAGCTGCGGCTGGCGCAGGACAGCCTGCGCACGCTGTCCGATGAGACGGGCGGCTTCGCGGTGGTCAACCGCAACGACTTCGCGTCGGCCTACCAGCGGATTGTCGAAGACAACAGCTCGTACTACGTGCTCGCCTACTATCCGCCCGACGCCAGGCCTGGGCGGGCGCAC
>Ga0111538_10007018_pt1 | contig 15218 bp, 10 predicted proteins | sample SoiMethybrSBSTD1_FD_79669 | JGI IMG/M metagenome (GOLD analysis project Ga0111538, IMG submission 79669) | Bulk soil microbial communities from a Populus tree surrounding site in Tennessee, USA - Soil MetaG P. TD hybrid SBSTD1 (version 2)... | ecosystem: Environmental > Terrestrial > Soil >...
CGCCAAGAAGGAAATCGCGGCGGCGTTCTACAAGGACATCGAACAGCAGGTGATCGGACCGCTCGCCGAGGCGATGCGGATCAAGGACAAGCTCGAGAACTACGAGACGGTCGATCTCACGCTCAAGAACCTGGTCTCGGCGCTGCCCGAGACCGAGGCCGAGAAGCGATCGGACGCCAAGGCGATCTTCAAGGAGCTGAAGGAGAAAGTGCTGCGCGAGGAAGTGCTCACGCGCGGCGTCCGCCTCGACGGCCGCAAGTTCGACGAGGTGCGGCCGATCTGGATCGAGACCGGCGTGCTGCCGCGCACCCACGGGTCGTCCGTGTTCACGCGCGGCGAGACGCAGGCGCTGGTCACCTGCACGCTCGGCACCGCCGACGACGCGCAGAAGATCGAGAGCTTCGAGGGCGAGACCTGGAAGAGCTTCATGCTCCACTACAACTTCCCGCCCTTCTCGGTCGGTGAAGTCGGCTTCATGCGCGGCCCCGGCCGGCGCGAGGTCGGCCACGGCGCGCTGGCCGAGCGCGCGCTCGCCCAGTTGATGCCCACCGAGGAGCAGTTCCCCTACACCGTCCGCGTCGTCTCCGACATCCTCGAATCGAACGGCTCTTCGTCGATGGCGTCGGTCTGCGGCGGATCGCTGGCGATGATGGATGCCGGCGTGCCGATGAAGAAGGCGGTCGCGGGAATCGCGATGGGCCTGGTGATGGACGAGAAGACCGGCAAGTACGCGGTCCTCAGCGACATCGCCGGCGCCGAAGATCACTACGGCGACATGGACTTCAAGGTCGCCGGCACCGCCGACGGCATCACCGCGCTGCAGATGGACATCAAGGTCGGCGGCATCACCACCGAGGTGATGACCCGGGCGCTCGATCAGGCGCGCCGCGGCCGGCTCTTCATCCTCGAGAAGATGCGCGAGGCGCTGCCGGCGTCGCGCCAGAACATCTCGCTGTTCGCGCCGCGGATCGTGACCATCCGCATCCCGGTCGACAAGATCCGCGACGTCATCGGCCCCGGCGGCAAGATGATCCGCAGCATCATCGAGCGGACCGGCGTGAAGATCGACGTCGAGGACGACGGCCGCGTCAACGTGGCGTCGGCCGACGGCGCCTCGGCGCAGAAAGCGATCTCGATCATCCAGGAGCTGACCGCGACGCCCGAGCTCAACAAGACCTACATGGGCAAGGTGCAGCGAATCACCGATTTCGGCGCCTTCGTCGAGATCATGCCCGGCACCGACGGCCTGCTGCACGTGTCCGAGATCGCCAACCACCGCGTGAAGGACGTGCGCGATGAGCTGAAGGAAGGCGAGCAGCTGCTGGTCAAGGTGATCAACATCGACCCGACCGGCAAGATTCGGTTGAGCCGCAAGGCGCTGCTCCAGGAAGAGGCCGCGGCGGGCAAGAAGGAATAGAACCGCTACTCGTCCATCGGGATATCGGCCAGCTGCACCCGTAGATCGCCTGAGTTGCTGGCATAGAGGACCGCGGTCTGCATCGAGACCGTTCCCTCTCTGACCAGGCGCTCGAGCTCGCCGTCGAAGTGCTGCATCCCGTCGAGCGCGCCGTCACGCATCGCGTCGACGATCGACCTGCCCTCGCCGTCGCCGCGCTCCACATACTCGCGCGTGCGCATCGTCGATTTGAGCACCTCGAGCACCGCGACACGCCCGCCGCCCTTTTTCGGCACCAGGCGCTGCGACACGATGCAGCGGAAGGAGGCTGCGAACCGGGCGCGGATCCCCTGCTGCTCCGACGAATCGAACGTGCCGACGATGCGCTCGACCGTTTTCGCGGCATCGATGGTGTGAAGCGTCGAGAACACCAGGTGCCCGGTTTCAGCCGCGGTCAGGGCGATCTCGATCGTCTCGCGATCGCGCATCTCGCCGACCAGGATGACCTTCGGCGCCTGGCGCAGCGCCGCACGGAGCGCCAGCGCGAAGGTCGGCGTGTCGCTGTGCAGCTCGCGCTGGTGGATGGTCCCCTTCTTGTGGACGTGAAGGAACTCGACCGGGTCCTCGATGGTGATGATGTGTTCGGCGCGCGTGGCGTTGATGATGTCGATCAGCGCGGCGAGCGTCGACGACTTGCCCGAGCCGGTCGGCCCCGTGACCAGGACGATGCCGTTCTTGAAGGCCGCGGCCTCGGCCAGCGACGGCGGCAGGTGGAGCTCGGCGAGCGTCGGAATCTTCGTCGCGATGACCCGCATGACGACCGCGAAGGTGCCGCGCTGGCGGAAGACGTTGACGCGGAAGCGCGCGCGCTCGGGCAGCGAGTACGAGAGGTCGCAGGCGCCCTGCTCCTTCAGCGTCCGCAGCGCGTGGTCGTTCTTGCCGACCAGATCGCGCGCGATCGCGGCGGTATCGTCGGCCTGCAGCACGGGCAGGCCTGGAACCGGGGTCAGCTCGCCGTGGCTCTCCACCTGCGGCGGGCGTCCGGGCGAGAAAATGAGGTCGCTGATGCCCTTCCCCGCGTTCAGCATGGCGGCGATGAGCGACGGCGTGTCGAGGCGTCGTTTCGCGGCGGCGTCGGCGGGCAGGCTGTCTCCGAGGGTGGTGGCGGCGGTCGGGTCGGCGTTGAGCGTGGTCATGAGTACTCCTGTCTATCGGCTCGAGCAGCTCATCTGAAGAGGGCCGCTCGACCGCGCGGCGCGCTTACAGTTTTGCAAGCGCCGACCGGTTGGGTCTCGTGAACGTCGTACAATCACCGCAATGCCGCGACTGTTCGAAGGCGTGCTGCTCGTGGCGGGCTTGGCGGCGGCCGTGGCCGCCGCGCAGGACCAGGGGCCGACGGTGAAGCCGTTCTCGGTCGGCGTCCACCGCTTCGCCTTCGATCCGCCGCGGATCGAGGTCAACCAGGACGACCTGGTCAAGATCGACCTGCACACCGACGACATCGCGCACAGCCTGACGATCGACGAATACCGCATCGCCAAGCGCGCCTCGCCCGGGCATCCGGTCACCTTCGAGTTCCGCGCCGATCGGCCGGGCACCTTCCGCTACTACTGCAACCTCCAGATCGAGGACGGCTGCCGGCAGATGCACGGCGAGCTGGTCGTGCGGCCACGACGTTAGAGGCCGAGCTTGCTCGGCCCGCGGAGGCCAGGGGCGGAGCAAGCTCCGCCCCTACGGTGCACGCGGGCCCGCTCGCGCTGTTCGCCGCGCTCGCCATCGCGTGGACCTGGCCGCTGGCGCGGCACATCGGCGACGCGGTGCCGGGCAATCCCGGCGACAACTACAGTTTTCTCTGGAATCTGTGGTGGATGCGCCACGTGCTGGCGACGCCCGGGCTTCCCTACTTCCACACCACGCATCTGTTCTACCCGTTTGGCACGACCATCGCCGATCACCCGCACTGCGCGCTGCCGGCGCTGGTCGCTGCGACGCTGCTGAAGCCGCTTTCGATCGTGGCCGCCTACAACGTGCTGCTGCTCGCGTTCCTGATCGCCAACATGGCGGCGATGTACGCGCTGGCGTGGACGCTCCTCGATTCGGCCGGCGCCGGGCCGCGCCGCCGCGCGGCGGTGGCCGCCGCGATCGTCTTCGGCCTCTCGCCGTACGTCGCGGCGCACCTGCTCGGCCACTTCGACCTGGTGGCTGTGTGGGTGCTGCCGGCCTTCGCGCTGGCGCTGCACCGCGCCGTCGATCGCGCGTCCAACCGCGCCGCGATCGCGGCCGGCCTGGTGCTGGCCGCCGCCGCCTACACGGCGTACTACTACGTCGTCTATCTCTGCCTGTTCACCATCGCCTACCTCGCCGCATGGGCGTTGCGGACGAAGGCGACGCGCGGCAGCGCGGCGGCAGGTGGCCACGCGGTTCGATGGCTGCTGCTTGCTGCCGCGATCGCCGCGGCCGGACTCGGGCTCGCGATCGCGGCAACTGGAGGCGGCTCGATCGACGCCGGCGGCATCACCATCTCGGGCCGCACGCCGCAGAACGCGCTGACCGTGGCGTGGATCTGCATGCTGGCCTGGCTGGCGCTGACCTGGCGGCCGCGAATCGCCTGGTCGGTCGCGGCGCCCGGCGCGGTGAAGCGAGCGGTGGCGATCGCGTCGATCGTCGCCGCCACGTTCGCCGCCGGCGCGGCGCCGCTGTTCTGGGAAGCCGCGAAGCTCGTCGCGCGCGGCGAATACGTATCGCCGGCCTACGGATGGCGCAGCGCGCCGCGCGGTGTGGATGTGGTGGCACCGCTGCTGGGGCACCCGTTGCACCCGATCATGCGCGAGGTCAGCGCGCGTGCGTACGACGCGATCGCCGCCGACCGCGTCGAAGCGATTGCCTGGCTCGGGCTCGCCCCAATCGTGATTCTGCTCCTTACGCGCGGGTCGCGCCGCGGTGTCGAGGAAGCGCGGCGCTGGCGCGTCGTCGCCGGCGTCTTCCTGCTCTGGGCGCTTGGCCCGTTCTTGCTCGTCGCCGGGTTCGACACCGGGCTCAAGCTGCCGGAGATCCTGGCGCGCTTCTTCCCGTTTGTCGCCAACGCGCGCATGCCGGGCCGCGCGATCGTCGTCGTCTACATGGCGCTCGGGCTCCTCCTTGCGTTCGGCCTCGCGCGCGCAGCCGCTGCGCCGACGTCGCTGCGGCGTCCCGCCGTTCAATGGCTGGTCGTGGCGATCATCGTGTTCGAGTATTGGGATGCGCCGATCCCGCTCACGCCGCTCGATCGTCCGGCGGTCTATCAGGCGCTGGCTGTCGCGCCGGCCGGCGCGGTGTGCGAGGTGCCGTTCGGCATCGGCGATGGATTGAGCGTCGGCGTCGGCTCGCAGGATCGGCGCGTGCTCTTTTACGCGACCCAGCACGAGCATCCGCTGGTCGGCGGCTATATCGGACGGATGCCGCCGCGGGCGCGCGAGCGCATCGAGGGGATGGCAGTCGCAGGGCCGCTCCTGCGCGGCGGCGGCCGGGTGGATGGCGCGGGCGGGTCGTTCGACGCCGCCCCATGCCGCTACCTCGTCGTCAATCGCGCGGCCAGCACGACCGCTGAGTTGGAGTACGTCGTCCGGCTGCCTGCCGATCGAATCGCATCGGATGACGGGAGAGATCTTTACAGGTTGCGTTGACGTCCGGACGAAAACGTCGCGGAGCGAGATTTCGCGGCGGTCTGGTGGATACGGCTGGTTTGGTGGCGTTGCCGAGGACGCCGCTGGTTCCTGTGCGAGGATTCCACGATAACCGGGGACGGCGACGTACGGCTGTACGACGCCGCATGTACAGAAAACGCGGCTCGACGGCAACATTGGTGAGCCAAATCAGCCACACCTGTGCGGTATGCGCGTTGCATCCCTCGGCCATATGACCATGGACCTGAAGGTGCTGCAATGCGGCAACTGCGAGGAGTTGAAGCTCGGAATACACGCGACAACTCTTGGTCTTGCAGCCCTTTGCGGACTCTACAACGCGGCGGCATGGCTGAGCCGGCGCGAACAGCATCTCGCCCTGAACACGATTATGTACACGGCCCTGATTGTGGTTGAGCAGCGCCACGTAGCCCATCACATGGCCACTCTGCGCCGTTCCGCTGCCGCCGCGGCAGCCCCGCAGACGCAACCGGTGCCGGTGCCGGCCGAGACGCCGGCGGTCGCCGCGTAAACGAATTTCGTTCGGGAGAGATTCAGAAGTTCGAAGGACCGGCGCCTCGAACTTCAAGCTTCGTGTTTCTGACTTCCTCGGCCGCGGCGATGCGATCGCGCATCGGCGGGTGGCTGTAGAAGAGCCATTGGACCAGGCGCGACGGATGCTCTTCGGCGAGATTCTGGGCACCGAGACGCCGCATGGCCGAGATGAAGGCGACCGGGTTCCGCGTCAACGCCAGCGCGAACCGATCGGCGCGCCGCTCCAGGGCGCGCGACATCGCGTTCGCCGCCGGCAGCATCACGACTGACACCGCCCCCGCCGCCAGCAGCAGCAGCGGCAACCCCGCCACGTCGTCCACGCCGCGCAGTCCGGCCGCGCCGCCCAGCGCCGGCAGCACCCTCGATGCCACATAGAAGCCACCGATAATCAGCACGCTCTCGAGCGCGATCCCCTTCCAGATGTCGCCATGCACGTGGTGGGCTAACTCGTGCGCGAGAACGACCTCGATCTCCTCGTCGGAGTAGTCGGTCAGCATCGTGTCGGAGACCAGGATGCGCCGCGTGCCGCCGAGACCAGCGAGCGCGGCGTTCGCCTTCCGCGTCTTCCCTCCCAGCCCCCACTCGTAGGCGCCGACGACGCGCGCGCCGGCGCGCTGCGCCAGCGCCAGCAGCCGCGTGCGCAGCGCCTCGCGATCGAGCGGCTTGACGGTGAAAAACAGCGGCAACAGCAGGACGGGCGCGAGGTTCGTCAGGCCGACGATGGCGATCGTGAACAGCACGCCAGCCGCGGCCCACCACTGATCCGGCGACCGCCGGATGCACCAGTAGACCACCTCGGCGGCGGCGCCGCCGAGCGCCACGCCGATGGCCAGCGACTTCGCCTGATCGCGCAGCCAGCCGCTAAGGTTCTCAGTCGAGAGGTTGTAGCGCCGCTCGAGGATGAAGCCGCTGTAGAACCCAATCGGCAGCGTCACGATTTCGTTCACCAGCGACAGAAACACGACGTACAGGAAGACAATCGCACCGGCCCGCCACGGCAGCGACGACGGCGCGATTCGTTCGGCGGCGTCGCGGAGCGCGATGTGCCCGCCGGTCCACACCAGCCCCGCGAGCACGAGGATGCCCGCTGCCAGCGAGATGACGCTCGCCTGGCGTTTGAGGCGCTGGTACCTGGTGGATTTGTCCTCGTTCACGGGCGCGGAACAGGGTAGTCCGGCCCTTCGCCGTCGCTCAGGACCGCCCTGAGCAACGTCGAAGGGCGGCTGAAGCCGGACACTACTCTTAACCACTCGATGCTTAACGACTCGATTTCTCGGCCTCCGCGGTCGCCTCGGCGGACTGACGCGGCCGCACGCGGATGCCGCCGTTGGTCGTGCGCACCTCGATCGACGTCCCGCCGCCGTTCAGCCGCCCTTCGAGACGGCGCCGCGACTGCTCGGAAATCTCGAGGTTCTCGAGCGATGAGACGTTGATGCCGCCGTTGGTGCACGACGCGGTCAGGTTCGCCTTCGCCCGATCCGGGAGCGTGAGCGTCACGCCGCCGTTGGTCGTCCGCAAGGTGATGCTGTCGGGACCGACCGACGCCATGTCGATGGTGACGCCGCCGTTGGTCGACCGCGCGTCGACGCCGCCCGACAGGTTGCGGCCGTTGACGCCGCCGTTGGTCGTCTGCGCCCGCACCTTGCCGTCGAGCGCCGAGAGCGCCACCTGGCCGTTGGTGTTGGTGATGTTGACGACCGCGCGCTTCGGCGCGCGCACGTGGTAGCGGACCTCGAACGCGGCGCCGATCATGATGCCGCTCATGCGCTCGGTCTCGAGCCAGACCCGATCCGGCTTGATGTCCTCTTTGATCGCGATGCGCGGCAGGAGCTCCCGCGCGGCGGCGTCGGTGGCGCCGCGGGCGATCTTCTCCGCCCGGACCTCGACGGTCGAGCCGTCGGTGCCTTCGATCTCGATCTTGCCGTTGGTGTTGACGATGCGGACCTCGCCGCCGGCGTCGAGGGGATAGCTCCGGGTCCACTCGTCGGTGGCCCGGGCGGTGAGGTGGCCGAGCGACAGGTCGCAACCGGCCAGAACCAGCGCCACCGGCAGCAGCAGGACGATGAGTGCAGATTTGGCCCGCCCGGAGACACAGCTGTCCATCGAGGTCCTCCTCGGGTAGATACGCGGCGGAGGGGCGGTCAGTTCAACTGGACCGAAATCAGCTTCGAGACGCCCGGTTCCTCCATGGTCACGCCGTACAGCCGGTCGGCGATTTCCATGGTCTTCCGATTATGCGTGATCACGATGAATTGCGTGTGACCCTGCATGCCGCGGAGCATCTCGACGAACCGGCCGATGTTGGCGTCGTCGAGCGGCGCGTCGATTTCGTCGAGCAGGCAGAACGGGCTCGGCTTGAACTTGAACATCGCGAACATCAGCGCGATGGCGGTCAGCGCCTTCTCGCCGCCCGAGAGCAGCTGGACGCTCTGCAGCCGCTTGCCCGGTGGCTGGGCGATGATCTCGATGCCGCTCTCGAGCGGGTCGTTCTCGTCGAGCAGGGTCAGGCCGGCGCGGCCGCCGCCGAACAATGTGCTGAACGTCACCTGGAAGTTCTGGTTGATCGCCGAGAACGCCTCGGCGAAGCGCTGCCGGGTGGTCTGGTCGATCCGCTTGATCGCTTCGGTGGTCTGCGCGATCGAATCGACCAGATCCTTCCGCTCCTTCGAGAGGAACGCGTAGCGCGTCTCGAGCTCGTCCGACTGCTCGATCGCCATCATGTTGACCGGACCCAGGCGCTCGATCTTCGCGCGCAGGGCGGCAATCGCTTCTTCCGCGGTCAGCGTGCGCTGCTCGGCCGCGGCGACGGCGGCGTCGGGCTTCGCCAGCTCCTCGATGCCGCGCGACGCCTCGTCGTCCTCATCCGCCTCGTCGGCACCGATCGCGACGTTGGCATCCGGCGTCGCCTGGCCCTGGCTTTCGAGGCGCTCCACTTCGGCCACGACCTCGTCGAGCGTCGCGTTGACCGCATCCTCGCACGTGTACGACAGGTGCGACAGATCGCCTTCGGCGGTCGCGCGCGCGACGTCGAGCTCGGAGACGATGGCGCGAATCGCGTCGAGCGCGGTGCGCGCCTCCTTGATCGACGCCTCGAGCGCATCTGCCGTACCGCGCAGCTCGACGACGACGTCGCCGGTGGTCATCACCGCCTGGCGCAGCGTATCGAGCTCTCGCTCGTCGACGTCGAGCTGACCTTCGCCGGCGGCGATCGTCGCGCGCAGTTCCTCGACCCGGCGTCGGCCGGCGTCGCGCTCGGCGCCGAGCGCGGCAAAACGGTGCTCCAGTTCGACCCCGGCTTCCTCGAGGCGGCACACTTCGGCCGCCAGCGCCGAGGCGCGCTCGACCAGCGCCGCGTGAGCGGCCCCCGCTTCGGCCGCGCGGCGGCTCAAATCGTCCGCTGCCTCGCGGGCTTCGAACAGCCGGCGCTGCGCCGCCGTCAACCGCTCGTCGGCCTGACGCTGCTCCTCGTCCAGCCTCGCGATCGACGCCCGCGCTTCTTCCTGGCGGCGATCGAGCGCGTCGCGCTCCGCTTCGGCCTGCGACTGCTCGCGGGCGAGCTGCTCCGCCTTCTGAACCAGACGCGCCTGCTCGTCCGACGCGTGCTGCAGCTGCGCCTCGTAGCCGACGACGACCTTCTCCTGCTTGTGATGCTCGGCGGCAAGGGCGGTGATGGCCTGCGACGCCTGCGCGATCGCGCCTTCGAGCTGCGCCGTCTCCTCCGCGAGGCGCGCCAGCGACTCGCGGTCGGCGCCAATCCGCTCGCGCAGCTCCTTGATCTCGCGCTTGGTCTGGAGGATGCCGCGCGATTCGGCGCGGCTGCCGCCCGACACGAGATGCGGACCGCGAAACACGTCGCCTTCGATCGTCACGACCGGCAGCGGCGTCTGCCGGCTCGCCGACGCCGCCGCCTCGTAGCTCGGGGCGATCCACGCGTCGCCAATCGCCTGCCGAATGGCGCCGGCAAACGGGCCGGTGACGCGGACGATCGAGGAGAGCGCAACGAACCCGTCCGGCGGACGTTGCGGCCCGCTGGCCAGCGGCGGAACGCCCCAACTGCCGACCGGGCCGGCGTCGCCGGTGACGCTCATCCTCGCGAAGAAGCTGCCGCTCGGCGCCGGCGCTTCGACCGCGCTGGTCACCAGGAACCCGCAGCGGCCCGCCGCCGCCTCGCGCACCAGCTGGAAGCCGGCCGCGGCGTGCTCGGGGCGTTCGACGACGACGTGCTGGAGCAGATCGTCGAGGCAGGCCTCGACGGCGCGCTCGTAGCCGTTGCCCACTTCGAGGTAGTCGGCAATCGCGCCGTGCTGGTTGACCTTGCCGTTGGCCTGCACGAGGACGGTGCGCGCCGCGTCGCCGTAGCCGGCGCGCGCGGCGTCGAGCTCCTCGAGCGATCGCAGCCGCGCCTCGACGCCGGCCAGCTCCTGTTCGCGGGCGCGGACCGACCGCGCGCGCCACTCGTGCTCGATGCGCGCGCTTGCCAGCTCCGACTCGCGCGCCGTCCGCGCGACCCGCGACGCCTCGATCGCATCGTGCGCCCGGCGCAGCCCCTCGAGCGCCGCCGCGCGGTCGGCCGCCGCCCGCTCCGCTTCGATGTGCGCGTCGTTCATCTCGACGTCGAGCTTCGACAGCGTCTCGCCGACGCGGTCGCGCGCCGCCGCCGCGTGCTCGAGCGCGTGGCGCAGCGCCGTGGCGGAGTTGATCGCCGAGAACACTTCGCTGCGCGCCGCCTCGACGTCGGCCTCGAGCCCTTCGATCTCGCGGTGCGCGGCGTCGTAGGCGTCCGATTCGGATGCCAGCGCCGCCGCGGCGCGGTCGCGCTCGAGGTTGGCGTCCGCCGCCGCCTCGCGCCGCGAGGCCAGCAGCGCGCGCGCCGGCTCCCGCCGGGCGTCGAGCGCTGCGAGCTCCGCGCCGACCGAGGCGGTGCGCACCTCGAGCGCGTCGGCCTGCTCGCGGTCGAACGCGATCTGCTGCTCCTGCCGCGTGATCGCCAGCTCGCGCGCGTGCGCCGCTTCGCGCGACGCGGTCGATTTCGATTCGGCCTCGGCCAGCTCGATGCGCACGCGCCCGAGGGTCGTTTCGATCTCGCTGACGCGGCCGGCGGCCACCGCTTCGCGCTCACGCGCCTCGGCCAGGCGCGCCCGCGCCGAGGCGATCGTGTCCGCGAGCTGCCGGTACTTGCGGGCGAACAGCACCTTGTCCCAGCGGCGCAGCTCGTCGCGCAGGCGCTGATACCGCCGCGCCTTGCTCGCCTGGCGCTTCAGCACGCCGCGCTGCTTTTCGACCTCGAAGACGATGTCGTCGACGCGCGTCAGGTTCAGCTGCGCCGCTTCGAGCTTCAACTCGGCGGCACGCCGGCGCGCCTTGTACTTGGTGACGCCGGCCGCCTCCTCGATCAGCTGGCGCCGATCGGTCGGGCGCGTGCTCAGGATCATCCCGATCTTGCCCTGCTCGATGATCGCGTAGGCCTTGGCGCCGAGGCCGGTGTCCATCAGCAGATCGTGGACGTCGCGCAGCCGGCAGATCTGGCCGTCGATCAGATACTCGCTCTCGCCCGATCGATAGAGTCGCCGCGTGACTTCGATTTCCCGCGCCACCGACTGGATGATCTCGTCGAGCCCGCCTTGCGCGCCCGCGCCTTCGCCCACGGCAGCGTGCCCTTCGAGCGCCGCGGCCAGGTGCCCGTGCCCGTTGCCGTTGCCATTTCCGTTGCCGTTCCTGGGGCGGCCCTTCAGGGCTGCCGCATCCCCGTTGCCCGCATGCTCGCCGCCCTGGTCGGCGGGGAACGCAGGACCTGTGACCGTCTTGAGGAAGCCGGAGAATCGCAGCCGCACCTCCGCCGCCGCGGTGGGCTTGCGGCCGTCGCTGCCGCTGAAGATGACGTCTTCCATCTTGTCGCCGCGCAGGCTCTTGGCGCTCTGCTCGCCCATCACCCAGGTGATGGCGTCGGCGACGTTGCTCTTGCCGCATCCGTTGGGGCCGACAATCGCGGTCACCCCCTTGTCGAATGCCAGCTCCGAGCGATCGGAAAACGATTTGAAGCCGTTGATTTCCAGACGTTCAAGCCGCATGGGACTCCGTCAACGCGGATGGCGGGTGGCCGACGATCCGCACTCCGCGATGGAAAGCGCTTGAAGGTGGGCTGGGAAGCGACCTGAGCAAGACAACCGTGAGGGCCCTCTTCGCCTTCCAAGACGGAACAGGCGGCCCCGGGGCCAGAACGGTCGTCAGTGTAACACGCCTAGCTATTGGGGCAAGCGCAATCTCCCACGCTATTCATAGCGGTCGCTTGCCCAATCGATGGCGGCTCCGAAGGGTCGCCCTGCGCTCGTACGCAGGGCAGCCCTTCAGGGCTGCCAAATTACACATCAGTTCGCCTTCGTCCGTGAACCCTTACTGAGCTCGAGCAGCTTCTGCGCTTCGCTGAACATCGCGAGCGCGGCCTGCGCCTGCGGATCGACGGTGATCAGGTGGCGCCGCGCCTCGGCGATGCCGAACACGGCGTTGTCGATCTCGAAGCGGATCATCGCCCGGATGAATTCGATGTCCTTGGTGAACGCCTCTTCGTCGATCCTGACGCGATCCGTCTTCAGCTGCTCGCGGAAGTCGGCGACCATCGCATCGTCGACGACGAAGTTGGGCTTCACGCTCTTGCGGCCGGTCGACTGCTGGGCGATCCGGTTGTCGCCTTCGGCGGCGTACTTCTGCGCGTAGTTGGCGAAGGCGCCGCGCGCATAGAGCGTGCGTCCGAAGCGGCCCGGGTTGAACCCTTCGAGCGGGCCGGCGACGCGCTTGTCCGGCTCGATGCCGCCGCCGCTGTACACCGGGCGGCCGGCGACGGTGCGCTTGAGATCGCTCGGATTGTGCGGCCGGTCGGAGTCCTGGTCGCGGAGCGAGTACGAGAGGTACTCGTCAAAGCTCGCGTCCCACGGGCGCTGAATCAGGCGCCCCTGCGGCGTGTAGTAATGCGCCGTCGTCAACGCGAGCCCGGCGCCGCCGCTGATGCGATACACGGACTGCACCAGCGCCTTGCCGAACGTGGTCTCGCCGACGATGTAGGCGCGATCGTGATCCTGCAGCGCACCGGTGACGATCTCCGAGGCGCTCGCGCTGTTGCGGTTGGCGAGCATCACCACCGGGATGTCGAGGAACTCGCTGTCTTCCTGCGCGCGGTAATCCTGATCCGAATTGGTCACCCGTCCGCGGGTGTAGACGATCATCTTGCCCTTGGGCAGGAACTCGTTCGCGACCTTGATCGCCTGGTCGAGCGGGCCGCCCGGGTTGTTGCGGACGTCGAACAGCAGCCGCTTCATCCCCTTCGACGCCAGGTCGTGCAGCGCGTGCTTGACGTCGCGGTCGGTGTTCTCGCCGAAGTCCTGCATGCGGATGTAGCCGGTGGTCGCGTCGATCATGAAGTACGCGGGAACGGTCGGAATGGTGACCTCGTCGCGCGTCAACTGGATCGGGATGAGCTGCTCGTAGCCCCGACGCTTGATGCCGACCTCGACATTGGTGCCCTTCGGGCCGCGCAGCTTGTGCATCGCCTGATCGACCGTCCACCCCTTCGCATCCTCACCGGCCACGCGCGCGAGGATGTCGCCGCGACGGATACCCTTCTTGTACGCCGGCGATCCCTCGAAGACGAGCATCGCGGTGATGTCGCCGTCGATCGCCTGAATCGACACGCCGATGCCGTAGTAGCGCCCTTCCTGGCGCTCGCGCATCTGCGCGTACTCGCGCGGATCGAAGAAGCTCGAATGCGGATCGAGCGTGCCGAGCATGCCGCGCACCGCGCCGTAGACGAGCCGATCGGGCTCGACCTTGTCGACGTAGCTGTTCTCAATCGCGTTGAGCGCGGCGGTGAACGCGCGGTAGTGTTCCGGAACCTTGTCGTCGGTGGCGAGCGCGCTGCGCCCGAACAGTCCGCCAACCAGAGCGGAGACCACAATCGCGAAGACGACGGCGGGCAGAGGGCGGTAGCGTCGCATGATTTGCATCCTAACAGATAACTTACACATCAGCAACGACTTCGGGACATCGCACGCGGGAGAACTCCTTGACCGGTCTCAGGGTGCGTTCCTATAATGACGGGAGTCCGCAAGCCTTGGTTTTGGGAAAGCAGGACGCCTATGTTTGGTTCCATCGGCATGCCCGAGCTGATCATCATTTTTGTGATCGCACTGATCATTTTCGGGCCCCGCAAGCTGCCCGAACTGGGGCGTTCGCTCGGCAAGAGCCTCGCTGAATTCAAGAAAGCGTCCAACGAGCTGAAGAGCACGCTGGAAGAGGAAATCCGGCTGGAAGAGCAGCGAAGCGCCTTCGAGGCCTCGAAGGCGGCCAAGGAAGCCCAGGCGGCGGCCAACCCTGCACCCGCGGCCGAAACCCCGGCCGCCGCGGAGGAGCCGGTGCCTGTCGCGGCCCATCACGCCGATCACAGCGCCTGAAGGCGGCCCTCCAATGGCGCTGGTCCCCTTCCCGGGCCCCCAGTCGGGGGCCTTGCCCATCCCCCCGGACGACGACGACGATTCCCAGGCGGCGGGCAAGATGTCGTTTCTGGAGCATCTCGACGAGCTCCGGAGGCGCATCGTCAATTCGGCACTGTCGATCGCGGTCGGCATCCTCCTCGGCTTCTGGTGGATCAACCAGATTGTCGATTTCATCCTTGCGCCGACGCGGCAGCATCTGCCGCCCGGCGTCAAGTTGATTTACACGCAGCCGGGCGAGGCGTTCTCGCTCTACGTGCAGATCGCGCTGATCATGGGCGTGGTCATCGCGTCGCCGTTCATCATGTATCAGGTCTGGATGTTCATCGCCCCGGGCCTGTACTCGAACGAGAAGAAGCTGGCGATTCCCTTCGTCTTGTTCACGACCATCGGCTTCCTGCTGGGCGCGGCGTTCAACCACTACATCGCGTTCCCGTTCATGATGGTCTTCTTCGCGAGCTTCAACACGCCGGACCTGGCATTCATGCCGAAGCTCGAGGATGTGTTCGGCCTGTACACGAAGATGCTGCTCGGCATGGGCCTGGTCTTCCAGATGCCGACCGTCGTGCTCTTCCTCGCGAAGATGAAGATGGTGACCGCGCGCTTCCTGCTGCGGCACTTCAAATACGCCTTCCTGATCATCTTCGTCGCCGCTGCGGTGATCACGCCGACTGGCGATATGATGACGCAGGCAATCTTTGCGGCACCGATGGTGGCGCTCTACATGCTCAGCATCCTCGTTGCATGGATTGTTGGACCGAAGCGGCTCTGGCCTGGAAAGGATGAGACCGATTAGATGTACTATAGTGGCTGAGCTGCTGATACCGCGGGAGGTACAGCCCTGATGACCACGACCCGACTACTCGGCTTCGCCGCCGCCTTCATGTTCGTCGCGGCCGGCGCTGGCGCTCAGACTCCTCAACCCTCCACCTCGTCGACATCCCAGCAGACGGCGACCGAGTCCGAAGCGTCGACGCGACCCGCGACGACGACCTTCTTCGGCGACACTGGGCTGTGGTTTGTTCCGACCGGCGAGGTACTGCCGGCCAAAAAGTGGTCCGTTAGCGGCTACCGGCGCGGCACCAACTGGGTGCAGGGCTACTCGAACGTCGCCGACTTCGCCGCGAC
>Ga0111538_10007019_pt1 | contig 15218 bp, 19 predicted proteins | sample SoiMethybrSBSTD1_FD_79669 | JGI IMG/M metagenome (GOLD analysis project Ga0111538, IMG submission 79669) | Bulk soil microbial communities from a Populus tree surrounding site in Tennessee, USA - Soil MetaG P. TD hybrid SBSTD1 (version 2)... | ecosystem: Environmental > Terrestrial > Soil >...
ACTGCCGGTACTGCAGCCGGCTCACTCGACACCGCGCGCTTGGCGCCGGCAATGGCGGCTGCTGCCGCTTTCGCGGTGTCGTCGGCGGGCGCGGGAGGCGCGACCGCTGCTTCGTGATTCGTCGATGGCAACTGCGCGCAACCGCCCGCGGCGAGGAGGAGGACTACGAGGGCCATCGATCGAGGACGCATGTCGTCAATCCGGATGCGCGAAAAACACCGCAAGATAGTATCCAACCCGGTTGGGGGCGTCAAGAAAAAACCGCTGGAAAATCATGAGAATCCACCCGGAATCCATACTGTTTTGTTGCTTACGCTTGGGATACACTCGCTTACAAATGGTTACGCGCAATGGACCGCGGGATGCGGCAGAATGGCTGGCGGGCCCCCTGGGCCAGTACCTGCTCGCGCGGGAACAGGCTTTCTTCGACGGCGTCGTCGCCGACGTGTTCGGCTACAACGCGTTTCAACTCGGCATGCCGGAGGTCGACTTGCTCCGCGCGAGCCGCATGCCCATGCGCTGCCGCGTCGGCAGGGACGGCGCGGCAGCGCTGAGAGCGGATTTCCAGGACCTCCCCGTCGCCGGCAACAGCGCCGATCTCGTGCTCCTGCCGCACACCCTGGAGTTCACCGACTATCCCCACCAGATCCTGCGCGAGGTGGCGCGCGTGCTGCGGCCGGAGGGGCACGTCATCATCGCGAGCTTCAACCCGTGGAGCCTGTGGGGCGCCCGCCGCTTCTTCGGCAAAAAGCAGCGCTACCCGTGGAACGGGCATTTCATCAATCTTCCCCGGATGAAGGACTGGCTCGCGCTGCTCGGCCTCGAGATCTCGGGCGGCCAGATGGCCTGCTACGTTCCGCCGTGCGCGACGCAGAAGTGGCTCGACCGCGTCGCGTTCATGGAGGCGGCGGGCGATCGCTGGTGGCCGATCACCGGGGGGGTCTATTTCCTCCAGGCCGTCAAACGCGTCAACGGCATGCGCCTCATCATGCCGAAGTGGAGTGACCGGCTGGTACCGGCGAAGAGCCTCGCCGCTGCGCCCAAGACGGTGCGGCAGCCGGACGACGCCGTCGCCGCCCGCTCCCGCGTGACTGAAAAGGCGTGACCGACACAGTGGACATCTACACCGACGGCGCCTGCAAGGGCAACCCGGGCGTTGGCGGGTGGGGAGCCATGCTCGTCGACGGCGGCGGCAAGCGCGAGCTGTTCGGCGGCGAGGCGCAGACCACCAACAACCGCATGGAGCTGACCGCGGTCATCCGCGCCCTCGAGGCGCTGCCGGAGCGCACCCGCGCCAGGGTTCATACCGATTCGCAGTACGTGCAGCAGGGGATCAGCTCCTGGATACACAGCTGGAAGCGCAAGGGCTGGCAGACCGCGGACAGGAAACCGGTGAAGAACCAGGACCTGTGGCGCCGCCTGGACGAGGCGGCACAGCAGCACGACGTCGAGTGGGTATGGGTGAAGGGCCACGCCGGGCACCCGGGCAACGAGCGTGCGGATGAGCTGGCGAATCTCGGCGTCGCCTCAGTGCAAAAGGCGTGATTAGTGATTGGTGCTCCACGATGAATCGTGATTGGTCTCGACGCTGTTTGCGGGTTCCCTGCCAGGGACCAATCACCAATCGCCAATCACCATTCACGCGGTTGAGCGAATGCGGCAGATAATCATCGACACGGAGACCACCGGCCTGGAGCCCGAGCTGGGCCACCGGATTATCGAGATCGCCGGCGTGGAGCTCGTCAACCGGCGCTTGACCGGCAATGATTTTCACCGCTATCTCAACCCGGAGCGGGACAGCGAGTCCGCCGCGCTCGAGGTGCATGGACTCACCACGGAGTTCCTGCGCGACAAGCCGAAGTTTCCGGAGATCGCGGCCGAGTTCCTCGAGTTCGTGAGCGGCGCCGAGCTGGTCATCCACAACTCGGCCTTCGACGTCGCGTTCCTGAACCGGGAGCTCGATCTCGCCGGCCTGAAGCCCGTCACGGAGTACTGCGCGGAGGTCGTGGACACGCTGCGCATGGCGCGGGAGCTGCACCCGGGCAAGCGCAACGCGCTCGATGCGCTGTGCGAGCGCTACCAGATCGACAATTCCGCGCGCACGCTCCACGGCGCGCTGCTCGATGCGCGGCTGCTGGGCGAGGTGTACCTGGCGATGACCCGCGGGCAGGAGAGCCTCATCATGGAGGTGGAGATCGCCTTCGCCGCGGCCGACGTCGGCGACTCCTCACAGGCAGACCTCGAGCTCGTCGTGCTGCGGGCGAGCGACGAAGAGCTCGCGGCGCACGGAGCACGTCTCGCGGACATCGACAAGGCGAGCAGGGGCAAGTGCGTGTGGCTTACTCTGGGACCGGCGTAGTAGCCGAAAAAACTGGTTGAGACGGGTTCTGGTTATCGAAGGCAGAGTATGAACAATCAATACGTACCCTTGTTCGTCGCTCCGCAGGAGCGCAGCGAGCCCGCCCTCTGGTTCGCCTTTCGGCGTACCGAGATACTGGTCGTCAACGGGTCGAGCATTCCCGAGCTGCCCTGCTGCAGGGATCTTTCCGAGCACGGCTTGATCCCGCGGCGCGCCCAGTACCTGGGTCTCTACGACGGCAAGCACGCCTACGCCGCCGAGATCTCCGAGGAGCATGCGCTGCCCGAAGGATGGGTTGCGCTCGGCCTGCGCGATCTGTTCGGATTGGTCGAGAGCACCGTCGCTGCCCTGTCGGGCAGGGCATACCAGTTGCTCGAATGGGATCGCAATCACCAGTTCTGCAGCCGTTGCGGTACGCCGACCGAGCTGCGCGGCGACGAGCGCGCACGCGCGTGTCCGGCGTGCAAGTTCACTACCTATCCGCCGGTGACACCCGCCATCATGATCCTCATCACGCACGGGCGTAAGCTTCTGCTCGCGCGCAAGAAAGCCTTCCCCGCGGGCAGGTTCTCCGCGCTGGCGGGCTTCGTGGAACCGGGGGAAATGCTGGAAGACACGGTGATACGCGAGACGCGCGAGGAGGTCGGCGTCGAAGTGAAGAACATCCGCTACTTCGGCAGCCAGCCGTGGCCGTTCCCGCATTCGCTCATGGTCGCCTTCACGGCCGATTACGCCGGGGGCGAGGTGCGACCGGACGGCGTGGAGATCGAGGAAGCGCGGTGGTTCGAGCCGGAGGAGCTCCCGAAGCTGCCGGGATCCATCAGCATCTCGCGGCGGTTGATCGATACCATCGCGGGCCGGCTCATGCGTGGCGAGCCCGCCTCCGGCTGACGTGTTTGGAGCGTGTTAGGTACTCTCAAGACCTGCGCGTTTCTGAGCGCAATCCTGGCGGCTTCCGCCGCTGCGGCACAACCCTGTCCCGACCTGGCGGACGCGGTCAAGGTCGAATCGGAGCGCTACGTGATTGCGTACCGCACGCGGCCCGACCGGATCGCCGTAGGGCAGCACTTTACGCTGGACGTGGTGGTCTGTCCCAGGGGAGGCAGCGCCGCCCCGGCCGCCGACCTGCGCGTCGATGCCCACATGCCCGAGCACCGGCATGGCATGAATTACAGGACGACCGTAAAGCCCGTGGATGCCGGCCGCTACCTCGCCGAGGGATTCATGTTCCACATGCCCGGCCGCTGGGAATTCATCTTCGACGTGCGCGCGGACGGGAGGACCGACCGGCTGACCCGCAGCGTCACGCTCGAATGACGGGCGTGGCTGGTTGAGTTTGAACCACCCGACGTTGTATGCTGCGGGAGTAAGGCATAATCCGGGAAAAGGGCGTAGCAACGCCCAGATCAAGAAGACTTTTCATCAACAGCCCCGGGGGATGCGTTTTATGCGCATGGAGGGGTGCGGAAATGGAATCAGAAAGCAGGGCAGGGGGGGAGGACGCGCGCAGCACGCTGCGATTTACCGTTCTCAGCGTGATCGTGGTGCTGGTGGTGTGCTTTCTCACAGGGGTCATCGTGTTTACCTGAGAGCGTCGCGCCGACACCTCTGATGCTGCGTCCCTCGATCTCGCGGGAGGAGCTGGCGAGCCTGCCTATTCGCCGGTACGGGGGCAGGGTCTCGCTGGTTGATTCGCCCGAGCGACTGGACGAGGCGCGCTCGGACATCTCCCGGGGAAAAGTGGTCGGGCTCGACACGGAGACGCGCCCCGCGTTTCGCCCCGGTGAAAGCTACCTGCCCTGCCTGGTCCAGGTGGCGACCGCAAACGCGGTGTATCTTTTCCCGCTGCGCCACAGCGATTCGTTTCCAGTCCTTGCCGCCCTGCTGGCGGCGCAAGGCATCGTTAAGGCCGGCGTCGCGCTGGCATTCGATCTGCGGCAGTTGAGCCTCGTGTTTCCGTTCGAGCAGAAAAACGTCGTCGAGCTGGGCGCGATCGCGCGCCGCGCGGGCCTGGAGCAAGCGGGCGTGCGCAACCTCGCCGGCATCGCCCTGCAATTCCGGATACCCAAGGGAAACCGGACTTCGAACTGGGCGGCGCCGCGCCTCTCCGCCTCGCAAGTCACCTACGCCGCTACCGACGCATGGATCTGCCGCGAGCTGTACTTGCGTTTCGCGGAGCTGGGTCTGCCCGGGACCACGCCGGCTGATCCCGGGCCGGTTGGCGCCGCAGCTTAATTGAGCCCGAGCAGGCGCGCCGGGTTCTTGCGCATCATCGTGTCGATATCGGCGTCGCTGATGCCTTCGCGCTTCATCGCGCCTATCGCTGCTTCCAGCCCGTCCGGGTGCGTGATGTTGGCGCTCTGCCCGAGATCCGAGGAGAGGACGAGGCTGCGGGCGCCCAGCTCCTTCACGGCCTGCGCCACGTGCTTGGCACCGATCTGCGTCCAGTGCGTGAGGAACGCGAGCGGCGCATTCGGCCCTGCCTGGAACTGCAGGTAGCAGATCTCGATCACCGCGCCGAGCGCCGTGATCTCCTTCGCCTGCGCCATGGAGAGGCCGGGAACGTTCGTGAGGCCGTGCGTCACGATGATGTTCTTCACCCCCAGCTCGCGCCCGCGCTTCACGACGGCGAGAATTTCCTCCGGGTGCACGTGCCCGGTCGCGAGCAGCAGGTTCTCGCGTGCGACGATCTTGAGGATCGCTTCCATCTGCGGCGTCACCTGCCCGCCCGGGGCCACCATGAGGCCCGTGGCATCGGGCTTGGAGAAGGTCTTGACGTGCTTGTCGGACTCGAACGTCGGCAGCCACACCACCCTGCCGCGCCCGCCGTAGATGCGGTGCATCCACTCGACGGCATCGGGATTGATGCCGCCCACGGCGTTGTTGAGCACGATGCCGCCGAACACCTCGATGCCCGGTACCACCCTCATCACCAGCGCAGCGCGGCTCGCGGTCTCGCTGATGTGGTTCTTCAAGAGGATGCCGCGCATGCCGCGCGATTTCGCGAGCGTCGCGACGTCGATGTCGTCCATGCTGCGCCCGAAGACGTCGGGATGTGAATGCACGTGCATGTCGATCACGCCGACGACCGGGCTCACCTTGGGCGGCGGTGGCGGAAAGGCGGCCTGGCCGTATGCCTGCGATGCGGCGAGGGCGATGGAAAATCCGAACGCGATGTATTTCATTGTGATCTCCCCCTTGACTTGATGACGCATGGAACGGAATTGCTGCCCGTGTATCTTATCCGGTCTTCACCGGGAACGTCTGCATGAGGCTCACCACGCACCTGCCGGACATTGCGGATCTCGTATTACACTGACCCTGATTGTTCCAGAGAGGAGTCCGCGATGCCCGAAACCACCCTGTCCGCTCTCGAAGCCCGCCTGCGCATGGTCGAGGACCGACTCGAGATCTATAACCTGATCGCCGGCCATCCGCCGAGCGCAGACACCGGCGCCGATTACTACACCCGGGCGATTTATATGGAAGACGGTGCGGTCGACTTCGGCGGCGGCAAGGCCGCAAGCGGCAACGAGGCGGTGGCGGCCATTGGGCGCACCGCCGAGCACCAGGCGGCGATTGCCGGCGGTCTTGTGCACTTCGCCGGCCTGCCGCACATCAATATCGACGGCGATCGCGCGGTGGTCGTGTCTTACCTGCAGATCCTGACGCCACATCCCACCGCGGAGCCGGTTGCGGTCCCCGGCCACGGCACCTCGCGCGGCTATCGTGCCCACCGGGTCGGCGCCAACCGCTGGGAGCTCGAGCGAACCGCGCTCGGCTGGAAGATCAGGCGCCGCACGGTGCGCTCGCTGGATGGCAGCGAACCCGCGCGCGAGCTGCTGCGCACGGCGCTGAAGGCTTACGAGCCGGCGCATTGAGGGATGCTCACCATCGGGATATTCATGCAATGACGACAACCGCGCCGCGGCCGTTGATTGGCGTGTCGGCCAACGCGAGACAGCCCGACGACCGGCGGCACCGGGCGTACGCCACTGCCGAGCGATACGTCCAGTCCCTGTTGGAGATGGTGGATTGCATCCCCGTGTTGCTCCCGCCAGTGGGAACGGCGATGGACGTAGTGGAACTGGTATCGCGCGTGGATGGCTTCGTGCTCACTGGGGGGATCGCCAATGTCGAACCGCATCACTACGACGGACCGGCGTTTCCGCCCGATGAACCCATCGATCCGGGCCGCGACGCACTCGTCCTGCCGCTGGTGCGCGCCTGCATTGCCGCGCGCGTGCCGGTGTTCGGTATTTGCCGCGGAATTCAGGAGATCAACGTGGCCCTGGGAGGCTCGCTGTATTACCGCATACACGAACTGCCGGGAAAGGACGACCACCGCAGGCCGCGCGGCGACGACGTCCCGCCGGAGGAGGCTTACCGGCTGAAGCACGCGGTCAGACTGACCCCGGGCGGCCTGTTCCGGTCCCTGGCCGGTCAGGACGAGGTAATGGTCAACTCGTTGCACGGGCAAGGCGTGGATCGCCTGGGCGAGGGACTCGTGGTAGAGGCGACGTCCCTCGACGGGGTGATCGAAGGCCTGCGCTACGACGACGATACGCAGTTCATCGTCGGCGTGCAGTGGCACGCCGAATGGCAACCTGACAGCCATACGCTGTCGGGCGCGCTGTACACCGTCTTCGGTGAGGCGACGCGCGCGCGCGCGGCCCGGCGTGCGGCGGGACTTACGGCGGCTTGATCCAAGCCTGGTAAAGTGCGCCGCAGCGCAACCCGCATCGATACCGGTACGCCACGGACTACCCAATTGCCCGCAGCCGGAGAGAACCCGCCACTGACGGCATCGTCGACCGCCCATGGAGTGCGTTGCGGAGCCCGTCAGTAGCTTCTCAATTGGCTGGTCGATGGTTCGCAGTGATTGCGGCATTTACCGCATCCCACGGCGTGTTGACCGAGCCGGCTCTCAGAGCCGTATACACCCGTCGCTGGTCCCCGCTTCCGTCTGCGTGATCTAACCACGCATATACCGTCTTGAACTGCGCGTCTCCGGTTAGCGCGTATACCTGCACGGCACCCTGCCATGCGATCAGCCCCTGCCACATCGCGGTTACCAGTTCGGTGCCGATGAACGTGGCGGTCCCGCCGTGCTCGCGTTCAATTGCCGCCTTGAGGCCTTCAGTATCGTCGCTCATCAGGGTCAGTGTAACCGCTTCCGACAACCGAACTACTCGGCCTGGAAACTTACCCCCAACGAGACCGTCCCCGCGCTTGCCGCAGTGCGGGCTGGACGTACGGGGAGATCAGCTTCCCGGTTTGATGTTGGCTGTTTTGACCACCTTCTGCCACTTCGCGACGTCGCTCTTGAGCATTTCGCGGAAGCGCTCCGGCGTGCCGTCGCCGGGCTCGATACCATCGCCTGCCATGCGCTCCTTCACGTCGGACAGATGCAGAATGCGATTGATTTCGTTGTTCCAGCGCGCGACGATGTTCCTGGGCAGCGCCTTCGGGCCCAGAAAAGCGTACCACTGCACGGCCTCATAACCTGGGACGCTCTCACCCACGGTCGGAATGTCAGGCAGGGCGTTGGAGCGCTTGGCGGCAGTCACGGCTATGCCGCGCAGGCGGTTCGATTTGACCTGCGGGATCACCAGGGGCAGAGTGCCAAAGATGAGCTGTATCTGCCCGCCGAGCAGGTCGCTCACCGACTGCGCGGTGCCCTTGTATGGCACGTGTGTCAGCCTGGTGCCGGCCATCTGGTTGAAAAGCTCGGTGGCGAGGTGGTTGCTGCTGCCAGTGCCACCGGAGGCATAGTTGAGCTTGCCGGGATTCGCCTTGTCGTACGCAATCAGCTCCCTGATGCTCTTGACTGGAACCGACGGATTCAGCGTAACGAGGTAGCCGGTCTCACCGATCAGCCCGATCGGCGTCACGTCGTTCACCGGATCGTAGGGTAGCCTGTAGAGCGCCGCATTCGAGGCGTATGAGCCTCCCGCGAGGATCATGGTATAGCCGTCGGGGCTCGCCCTCACTGCGGTTTCGGTGCCGATCGTGCCGCCGCCACCGGGCCGGTTATCCACGACCACCGGCACCCCGAACCCTTCGCCGAGCTTTTGCGTCATGATGCGCGCGACAATATCGGAGGCACCGCCGGGCACGAAGGGCACGATCAACCGTATCGACTTGGTCGGGTATTTTTGCTGGGCATGCACGCCCCCCGCGGCAAGCAGCAGTCCAAGAATTGCAGTGATCAGCGAGTAGGTTCGCATCGCGTTCTCCCTGCGGTCACCGTTGCTCTCTAACGTTGTCCTCTACGTTCCCATCATAACCGGCGGATAGAAGGTGTGCTTGCGAGCTCATTTGCGTCCAGAGACAATAGTGGATCGGGCAGGAGGCGGCACGCATGGTCGCGGAAGATCGATGGATTGAACTGACGGACGACACGTTTACTCGGCTCAGTGAAGGCGGCTTCGATCCAGAGGAAGCACGCAAGAAGACCGTGACCATCATGGATGACACGAAGTCGTTCGCGGCCGATGTAGAAGAAAAGCTACGGCAAGTGCCGGCCGAAATGCGGCCCCTATGGCCCAAAGGCATGAATGCCGGGACCCGTACCGCCTTTGAGCGGTCGATGGAGCTGATACAGTCAACAGCAACGCATGCTTATTGGGAGCGCCTGGTGACGCGCGAGCTCGAGGAGCGCATAGAGCGTGGCACGCGATTGCAACCCGGTGGCAGCACGCCGGGTAACGAATAGCGCCTGAGCAATACGCTCAACGGCGTCCGCTGTAGCTTCCTCAAGGCCGGGGAAATGCATCGGCCGTCTCGCCTATCCGCCGTCTTTGGGCTCAGCGGTACTTGCGGTAGGCTCCCACCACCACGCCGACGATCTCAAGCGGGTCCGGTCGGAGCACCGGATAGGACTTGTTCTCGGGCCGTAGCACAAAGCGGCGCTTCTCCCGGACGAGGCGCTTGACCGTGTAGGCGTCCTCCACCATAGCTACGACGATGTCGCCCTCTTTCGCCACGTTGGCGCGCTCAACTACCAGGGTGTCGCCTGCGAGGATGCCGGCATCCTGCATGGAGTCGCCCTTCACCTGGAGCAGGAACGTTCGCGATGGGCGCTTGACCAGGTGCGCATCAATTGCCAGTCCTTCGGCGGGTCCGTCGTGCGCGACGCTGGGAAGGCCAGCAGCAACCCGGCTCTGCATAACCGGCCGCTCGAAAAAGCGCGCCCCGGGGCGTAGCCGCCGGTCTTTCATGTCGACATAACCCTCGTCCTTCAGGCGACTGAGAAACGCCGACACGGAACTGGTCGAGCTCAGGCCGATCAGCTCCCCGATCGCAGCGTACGACGGGAATACCTGGTGTTCCGCGTAGTAATCCTGGAGCTTCCCCAGGTAGTCAGCGTCCGAGATGGGTTGGCGCGGCACGGTGGACGTTATCGAATGTTTGTTCGATAATACCGAATACCCATTCCCCGCGTCAAATCGCCCAATGAATGACTCGGTACTGCTGCAGCGGCATGCTCTTCTTCATGCTGACCTGAACGAGGCGCAGCGTGCCGCGACGACGTTCGGTGTCAACGGCGAGGCTGCTACTCCGCCACTCCTCATCATCGCCGGCGCTGGCAGCGGCAAGACCAAGACACTGACCCATCGAGTTGCCCATCTGATCCTGAACGGTGCCGACCCCAGGCGCATACTCCTGATGACCTTTGCGCGCCGCATGGCGGCCGAGATGACGCGGCGGGTGCAGAACCTTTGTTCCCGGACGACCGGCCATGGGGGCAGACTCTCCGCCGACTATATCGAATGGTCGGGCACCTTCCACGCGATGGGCGCGAAGCTCCTGCGCCTGCACGCCGAGGCAATCGGCCTCGACCCCGCATTCTCGATTCTGGACCGTACCGACGCCGAAGACCTGATGGACGTTGTCCGGGATGACCTGGGGCTCTCTGCGACCAGGAGCCGCTTCCCCAGGAAATCGACCTGTCTCGCGATCTACAGTCACGCCATCAACGCCCAGCACGGCGTGCGCGACACGCTGCTGCGCACCTTTCCCTGGTGCTGTGAATGGGAGGAGGCGCTGGCGAAACTCTTCGGCGCCTACGTCGCGGCGAAGCAAGCTCAAGGGGTCCTCGACTACGACGATCTCCTGCTCTACTGGGCCAAGATGATGGAGATTCCCGAGGTAGCCTCGTACGTGGGTGGACGGTTCGATCATGTGCTGGTTGACGAGTACCAGGACACCAACGTGCTGCAGGCGGCGATTCTGCGTGGGCTCAAACCTGACGGGGTCGGGCTCACGGTCGTGGGCGACGATGCGCAGTCGATCTACTCGTTCCGGGCGGCGACTGTCCGCAATATCCTCGACTACCCGGCGCTCTTCTCACCGCCTGCGACGACGATCAAGCTCGAACAGAACTATCGCTCCAGCCCGGCAATACTGGAAGCCTGTAACCGCATCATCAGCCACGCCACCGAGGGTTACGCCAAGAGTCTTTTCTCGCGCCGGGCACCAGCTGAGAAACCGGTGATTGCTACCGTCGCCGATGAAAGCGCCCAGGTCGAGTTCGTGGTTGAGCGCATCCTTGCTAACCGCGAGGCTGGCCTGAACCTGCGTGACCAGGCGGTCCTGATGCGAGCCTCGCACCACTCCAGCCAGCTCGAAGTGGAACTCACGCGCCGGAACATCCCGTTCATCAAGTTCGGCGGACTCAAGTTTCTGGAGGCGGCTCACATCAAGGACGTGGTGGCGACACTTCGCTGGGCCGAGAATCCGCGTGACCAGGTGGCGGCACAGCGCGTGCTGCAACTACTGCCCGGCATCGGACCCGCGGCCGCGCGACGGGCGTTCAATCTCCTGGCAGGGGCCAAAGGCACGTTTTCAGCGCTGGAGGCCTTCAAGGCTCCGGCCGCCACCCGGCCCGCGTGGGAGGACTTCATCGCGCTCATGAACTGCCTCGCAGTCGGCGGGACATGGAATGCCGATATCGGACGGGTTCGGCGCTGGTACGACCCGCTATTGGGGGAGCGCTACGAGAACGTGTCGGCGCGGATGAGCGATCTCGATCAACTGGAGCGCATCGCTGTCCAGCACCCGTCGCGTTCGGCGTTCCTGACCGACTTCGCGCTCGATCCCCCGCAGGCGAGTTCGGCCGAAGCGGGCGCACCGGTAAAGGATGAAGACTGGCTGGTGCTATCCACGATTCACTCCGCCAAGGGGCAGGAGTGGCGGGCCGTGTACGTGCTGAATGTCGTCGATGGCTGCATACCGTCCGATCTGGGGACCGGCACAGCCGGGGAGATCGAGGAGGAGAGACGGCTCCTTTATGTCGCGATGACGCGCGCTCGCGACCAGTTGGCCCTGATCCAGCCGCTGCGGTTCTACGTGCGCGGGCAGGCAATAGGATCAGACCGGCATGTCTACGCTTGCCGCAGCCGCTTTATCCAGGATCAGGACCTTCCGGCCTTTGACCTCCTGGGGCCGGCGCCGGATGCCAGCCCGGGCTCGGGCGTCGCACCGAAACCCTTCACCGTGGACCTGAAGGTCGCGGTGCGCGGAATGTGGAAATAGAACTTGGCCGCGCTGGATTGAGCGAAGGATGGGTCTCTAAGGTAGCTTATCCGACGTGCCGTAATAGGGATGGCAACAGCAGCACCGTTGCCTCTCCTTGTGGTGGTGCAGTGCTCCCCGGCCCGACTTCCAACGTTGGGCTGGGGATTTTTCGTAGTCGGCTTCGGTGAGCCCGGTCAGCGTCGGCACGAGCTATCCGCGCTTCTCCTGTGGCCGGTCGATCGGCTTCGCCTCGTTCCACAGCTTCGCGGCCAGGTCCTTCATGCGCGCGGGCCCGGCCGACCAGGCGCACGCGCCGCAGATCACCAGGTAGCGGAAGCGGCCCGATCCGCCATCCTTGAACTCACCCCGGCGCTTGGCACAGCGCGGGCAGGGACCGAGGTCAGTATCTTGGCTCATCGTCCGCCGCTACTTCGGGCTGTTGGACGTTCCCGTCGGGCGACGCGTTCTGAGAACTCTACGCGAGCCCTAGCCTGCCCCGCGCCGCTCCCCTGGCATCCAGGTTTTCTACGCGCTCCTTGCGCCCGCTTTGAATGTCGAGCATCACTGCGGCAACGTCTTCACTGTATTGTTCTAATCCAAACTTTGCCCCGGGCCCATCCATTTCCATCTTCTTGTGGGACATCCACGCAATGGTGATCGCGCGGCCCTCGTCCAAAGCTGGCATCTCCTTCATGAGATCGATCGCCAGCGTAGCGGCCGCGCGGTACGCCCAATCCTTGTCGAGATCTTCCATTCAGCCTTCCCTCCTGAGTCGCCCACATTGTGCGCTCGCACCGCTGTCCGTGCGCTCCGGACCTACCGAGCGGCCCGGCGCGTCCTGGGCCCCTTGTCATCTGCCGGCCCGCTGTCCAGCCATCGTTCCATACTTCACACACCTAGGCCCGGGACTTACCTAAGTGATTGATTGTTGGTGGGCGGTACTGGTATCGAACCAGTGACCCCTGCCGTGTGAAGGCTGAATAACCCGGTTTTGGGGTTCTCTACCCTTCGCTAGTCTTCCTACTATTCATAGGAGAAACCGTAGACAGTCACGCCTGATTGCGCTTGCATTCGTGACCGTGTTATTCGATACTTCGTCCGATACTTCACTTGCCCCTGCCGTCTATGGCCTACAACCTGGACCGAGTCGACGCCCGGTCGAAGCTCCCGCCCCGACGCGCTCCCTACACGCAGCGGCTCGCGGAGGGGAGACAGATCGGATTCCGCAAGCTTACCACCGGTTCGGTGGGCAACTGGCTCGCGCTTTACTGGAACGGGGAGAAGTACGAGCAGACGCGGCTGGGCGACTTCGCCGACCTCGAGGAGCGGCATCGGTTCGGGGCCGCGAAGGCGGCGGCCGAGGAGTGGTTCCGGCACCTCGACCAGGGCGGCGTGGTCGCCTCAGTCACGGTCAAGGCGGCCTGTGAGTCGTATGCCGCAAAGCTGCGGCAGGAGAAGGGCGAGCCCGCGGCGAAGGATGCGGAGGGCACGTTCAAGCGGTTGGTCGTCGGCGACCCGGAGCGGGAGATGCCGGCCGATCCGATAGCACGCGTCGAGCTCGCGAAGGCGAAGCCGGCACACTTCACGGCGTGGCGCGAGCGGATCCTCGAGCGCGGCTCGAAGAGCTACTTCAACCGCAACCTGACGCCGCTACGTGCGGCACTGAACCTCGCCCTGGATGATCGCAAGGTGTCCAGCGACTTCGCGTGGTCGAAGGCACTGCGCCCCCTGAAGCTCGACAAGTCCCAGGGGCGCCGCACCATCTACCTTGACCGCGAGCAGCGCCAGCGACTCATCGAGAACGCCAGCGCCGAGTTCAAACCGCTGGTGACCGCGTGGGCGCTGCTGCCCGTACGCCCCGGCGACATCCCGCGGTGCCGTGTGGAGCACCTGGACGTGCGGCATCGCATCCTGCACGTGCCGACGGGAAAGACGGGCTCCCGCGAAGTCCCGTTGCCGGACGAGGCGCTCGCGCACTTCAAGGAATGCGCCAAGGGAAAGACGCCGGGCGCGTGGCTGGTGGCGAAGGCGGACGCCGGACAGTGGGACCGCTTCTATTGGCGCGACACGATGTGGGAGGCCGTACAGAAGGCGGGCCTGCCGGAGGCGACGGTCGGCTACACGATCCGGCACAGCGTGATTACGGATCTCGTGGTCGGGGGCCTCGATATCTTCACGGTTGCAAAGCTCTCAGGAACGAGCGTCACGATGATCGACCGACATTACGGGCACCTGCGCGCCGACCACGCGCGGGAGGCGCTCGCGAAACTGAGTTTGAAGTAACCGCGCCTGCCGGCTGTCCCCGCTCAACTCAAGGAGGAAATACCATCGCAGGGCACGAGCGGATCAGGACGGAGGTTCGCCATCTTCATTCCGTCCCGATCCGGGGCCGCCGGATCCTACTAAGGGTGTTTCCGAGCGGCACATGAGTACGATGAATCGGAGAGAGGGAAGTTTCGGGCAATTTTTAGGGCCGGGCCCGCCCGAATAGCGGAAAAAAAGTGGGGCGACCGGGGACAACAGACCCGGCGCCCCGAGTGCGGGGAGTTGAGGGAGAAGCCTCCCCACCTCCTATTAACGGCGGGATTGCGGAAACCTTGAATCACCCGGCCGCGGGGACCAGCGGCAAAGCGGCGGAATGGACGCCTCGGATGGCATCTTACCCACAATTCCTGAAAGATTTGCGCTCGCATATGGGCAAGGTGCTCACAGGTGACGCCCTTGAACTCGCTGTTGCACAGATCGATTACGCGACAGGCGTCGCGTCTGTGTTCTTTCCGCCAGATGAACCGCGACTCGTCGTGCAGCTGCGCGAGGACCGGCGCAAGCTCCTGAAAGCGTTGGACGTAGTCGCCCGCGCCGCCCCTAGCCTGCTCATCGGGGACGGTCGTTTTGACTTCGATAAATTCGGGAGAGACATCGTCTACCTACAGCACATGGCGGAACAGGAGTTACACGACTTCACGCTGTCGCGACCCGGCAAAGGCCGAAAGCCGCTCCACTGGCGCAACCGTCTGATAGGGATGATTCGCAACGCATACCCGCTTGCCACCGCCGCCCATTGCGCGCTCGCGGTTCGCGTAACCCGGACGACGGGAGTGATCGTAGCCAGGAAGAGCACCGCCCAGAGCGGCACGATCAGTTGACGCACTTCCCCGACGTACACCAGCCGCCCCGACACGTCCGTTGCCGCCGGAACACAAATGTATCCGAACCCCCAACGAACCCGTTGGGTGTATGGCAAGCCGCCCTGAGGCATCAGCACCCCTATGTAGAGCCGGCCGTCTTGGGCTGAGGCGAGGAATCGGGCATGTGACACGGGCGCATTAGGCCAACG
>Ga0111538_10007026_pt1 | contig 15211 bp, 15 predicted proteins | sample SoiMethybrSBSTD1_FD_79669 | JGI IMG/M metagenome (GOLD analysis project Ga0111538, IMG submission 79669) | Bulk soil microbial communities from a Populus tree surrounding site in Tennessee, USA - Soil MetaG P. TD hybrid SBSTD1 (version 2)... | ecosystem: Environmental > Terrestrial > Soil >...
TCGGCAAGGAAGGGCAGCTCGGCGCGGAGCTCGGTCAGCTCGTTGATTTGATCGAACGCGGTCAGGAAGCGTCGCGAGGGCCGAGCCAGGCCGAGCTTTCGCTGCTCGAGAGCGAGGTTCCAGAGAAAGCGCAGGGCGGACTCCCAGGCGAGCAAGCGCGCGCTCTGCGCGGCGTTTGGATAGATGCGAAACTTGAACCCCTTGTAGCCCCGCACGAGTCGCAACCTAACTCGGTCGCTGCAGAAGGCAAGACTTCTTCGCGCTTCGAGAAAATTCTTTTCATTTTTTGATGCCAGTTGGTCTTTGCTTCGAAGTGCCGGAGAAGTGCCGGAGTGCAGCGATCGCCGAACTCGCCTTCGACAGGTCGTGCGTGAACCGGCTTCGCGCCGAGAACCTTCCCGAGGTTCGGAGCAAGGTCTGAGGCGAGCATTTTTGGTCACCGAATCATTGCAGCAGTGTCTTGCGGCGGAGCCCCGCTCGAGATCGTCAGGCGCTCTGTTCAGAAACCGCGCGGAGGGGCTTCCTCCCCGCCCTGAAGGACGGGGTTTCCGCCCCGAGAACGAAACGATGAAGTGGTTGAAAAGAGTCGTCGTAGCGCTCTTGGTGCTCGCGGGTGGGCTCGCCGCGACTGGCTACTTTCTCGGCGCCCGTCGCCTATCGCGCAGGTACGATCCGCGCGTCCCGACACTCGGCATCGACAGCTCGCCGAGGAGCGTTGCGCGCGGCGAACACCTCGCCCGCACCACGGCCAGCTGCGCCGAATGTCACGGCGATGACTTCGGTGGCGGGATCATCGCCGACAACGGCGGCCTTCGCGTCATCGCACCGAACCTGACGCGGGGTGCCGGCGGCGCAGTCAGCGGTTACCGCGACCAGGACTGGGTGCGGGCGATTCTAGGCGGCGTCGCCCGGGACGGCCGGCCGCTGCTCGTCATGCCCTCGGACGACCTGCGCTCGCTCGCCGACGAAGATGTCGCCGCGGTGGTGGCGTACATGAAGACCGTCCCGCCCGTCGATCGCAGCCTGCCGCCGTCGCGCGCGACTGCGATGGGCAAGATCGTGCTGGGCCTGGTCCGCCCGCCGATCCTCGCGGCCGAGGTCATCGACGCACGCGCGCCGCGGCCGCGGCCAGTCGCCACCGGCCCGAACGTCGAATACGGCCGCTACCTGATCCAGATGTGCGCCGGATGCCACGGGCCGAAGCTCGAGGGGGGCCTCAAGCAGGGGCCGGGCGCCCCGCCGGCGGCGGACATCTCGCCGGCATCGATGGCGAAGTGGGAGTACGAGCAATTCGTGCGCCTGGTGCGCGAGGGCAAGCGGCGCGACGGGACCGACGTGAACCCGATCATGCCCTGGCGCAGCCTGCGTCACCTCACTGACGAGGAAGTGAAGGCGATGTGGCTGGCGCTGCGCGGTTCGTGAAGGAAGCGAAACTCGTCAATGCCCTCCGGCGTAAAGCTTTCCGGCCGATGCTTCACGCTCACGACGTGCGGGCCCTGTTGCGTTTGCTGGGCGAGGTCCGGGAGCTCGGCGCGAGCTCTACCGCCTGGCGGGCGTACCTGGCCGAGTCGCTGCAGCGCCTGTGCGGCTGCCGGGCGACGCTCGCGCTGGAGCTCGTCTTTCCCGCGGTCCACCCGCACAGCGGCTGGAGCGCCTGCCGGAGCGTTGGCATCAGGGTGGCGGATTCCGCGGAAAGCGGCATCGCTACCGAGGATCGCCAGCGCTTCTACGACGACATGTTGCGGTTCGACCACGGGACCGACGACACGCTCAATGGCCTGGTACCCCTCTATGGCACGCATTTCACGCGCTCTCGCGCGGACCTCGTCGACGACGCGCGCTGGTACGGCTCTGCGCTCGCCAACGAGACCCTGCGTGCCCACGACTGCGACGATTTCATCTTCTCGACCGTGCCGGTCGCGCCGCATACCCATGCCTCACTCACGCTGGTGCGCGCGTGGGGTGACCGGCCGTTCGGCGCACGCGAGAAGCTCCTCGTCGAGCTGCTCCACGAGGAGCTCGCCCGCGAGTGGCGCGCTGCGCGGGAGCTGCGGCTCTCACCCCAGCAGGGCAAGGTGCTGGAGCTCCTCTGCCGCGGCGCGTCCGAGAAAGAGGTCGCCGCCGCGCTCGAGGTTTCGACCCACACCGTCCACGACCACGTCAAAGCGCTCCACCGCGTCTACGGCGTGCGCTCGCGCGGCGAGCTGATGGCGCGCGCGATGGGTAGCCGCCCGCGCGTCCGCCTCGCGAGCGCCACCGAGGGCGCCGAACGGTTTGGTCGACCGAGCCAGGCGCCGCGATGAGCTAGCGGCCGCGCCTTTCGAGCTCCCGAAAGCGGCGCTCCAGATCGTCGGCGCGACTGACATCGGCCTCCAGCTTTCGGAAGCGGGCCTCGAGATCGGAGAGGACGCCGACTTCGGAAGTTGGTGCGGAGCCAACAGGAGCCGCCAGCTTGTCCAAACGCGCGCGTTTGGCCATCTCGCGAGCGTGCTCGGGACTCTCAAGAAAGCTTTCGAGCTCAGGTGTCAGGAGCATTTCCGTGAGCTGCGCGTCCACGGTGGCGAGCGACAGTTCGGAACCGGCAGCGCTCGTCAGTGAACGATACACGTCCGACAGTGAGAACAGCCAGATCGCATACAACCTGAATTCCCGTGACGGATGGGTGCCCTCGACAAGCGGAACCCGCCCCGCGTCCACCAGTCCGCAGGCTTCCGCTAGGTAGTCCAGCTCGCGCAGCCCGAGCGCCTCCGGCCGTTCCCCCGTTGCCGAGGCCACCTCGAGCCTGACGGTTGCCTCCAGCTCCTGGCAGGCGACCAACGCAAACCGATCTGCAGTGAGCTCGGCCGCGACCGAACAAGCGCTGGCCAGTGGGTGATCGGATCTCAATCGATGGGGCCTGAGCACGTCACTGCGCGGCTCGGCGCTCGCACCGTGAGCGAGGTAGTGCCCGAATTCGTGCCCGATCATCGCCTTCAACGCGACGTCGTCGAGCACGCTCGCGACCGAGCCGATCAGGCGGATGGCGAAAGGCACTTTGCTCAACCACACCTCCGCGTTCAGATGCTTTTCGGCACGCGTATGAAAGAGTGCGAAAGGACGGCTACAGCCCAGCACGGAGGCCACCTCGCGTGAGAGCCGATAGAGGCGCGGCGCGCTGTTTTCACTCAGCGGTAGCGCTGTAGCAAGCTCGGCGGCATCCGACGCCGACGTTGCGAGCAGATAACCTTGAAGGTGAGGCTCGAGCGCGCGTTCCCAACGGAAACGTACGCGTTCGACGTAGTCAGCAGGCAGCAAGCGCAGCGACATGGCGGACAAACCAACTCTACCGGCAGTTCGATTCCCGATTCAATCGTGGTCGACGTTGACGCAACCTATTGCTGCATCGCACACTGTGCAAGTTAGGCCCCGGGGCAGCCCCCCGCTGCTCGTGATCGCAACGACTTCAACTGAAGCGCGCGCGATGGGTAGCCGCCCGCGCGTCCCCCTCGCGAGCGCCACCGAGGGCGCGATCATGCGGGCGGCGGACTGGCAGGGGACTCGTCGCCGAGATCCGTGCTGAGAAAAACGTCGTGGATTTCCAGCTTGCTCGGGCCCGCGAACATTTCCTTGGGAGGCCGGTTGGCGTGCGCTTCGGCAAACGCAGGGCTCTTGGTCCAGGCGACGAAGTCGTCGAGTGACTTCCACCAAGTCTTCACTTCGTAGTAGCCCTGCTGCTCGGGATCGGGGACGAAGCCGCCCGTCTCGTGACTGAACTTCATCGGTCGCGGCCGGTGTACTTCGTTTCGAACGAAGCCAGGCGCTCGATCCACGAGGTGCACCCGCCTCCTGAAGCGGTCCTCGAAGTCGATCTGATGCCCCTCTGCGACGGGAATTCGATTGGTGATGACGATCATGGCAAGGCCAGCATAGCGCGACCGAGCTACGGAGCCCCGCGAGGGCGTACACCTTGCCGTCCGAGCACCCGAGCCGTCAGTTCCTGATCGGCCCTTTCACTGGCCATACCCCGCGGGGCGTCGCGTTTGCGTGATCCTTCTGGTTCGTCGGGTCACATTGCGCGAAAGAAGCGGTGTTGTAGTGCACGATGCCGCTCGTGAACCGAACCGACCATGCGCAGTCCGGTTGCGGTGTGACGGTGGTGGACGACCAAACCAGCGTAAAGAAATCGACCATGTTCTCCTCGACGGTTACGAAGGGATGCCCAACGGGCAGAGTGGGCATTTGGCCGTAGTCGATCAGTGTTTCGAGCTCCTTGATGTTGGGCAATCGCCAGTCACCTGCAACGGAGCCGTCTTGCAAGCGCCCACCGCAACCTCCATCGTGAAGATTGGCGACTTGCCGTCGCACCAGCGAGGGTCGCGGGGGCGCGCTCCGCAGAGGCATACCTGTACGCCCAAGGCTTGTCGTCCGAAGGATCGTTGGGATTCGGGTCCGAGGCCGTGCCGATCTGCCCGTACACGTCGATCGGTATGCCGTCCTTGCGCAGCTCGAAATTGTCATTGAAGCCATCGATGATGCTGCTCGGAAGCTGGGCGTCGAAGCCGTACTCGGTCTTGAACTCGTCCCGGCCCGAAGACTGGACGATCACGAAAGTCCGGCCCGGCTTGATCGTTCCGATGAGCGGCTGCCCCCCGGACGGAAACGGGGCCGTTTCGGCCTGCCGGTAGCGGTACAGCGTGTAGTGGCCGTCGAGCACGATGTCCGAGCTCGTGGGGTTGCAGAGCTCGATCCACTGCACGGCGTCGAAGGCAGCGTCCGGGTGATCCGCCACTTCACTGATGTAGAGGCTGTCTTGAAAGTGCGCCCTGGGCTCGCCCGGCGAGGTGCCGGAGACGATCCATTCGGTTACGTCGAAGGTAGAGCTAGCTCTTGTAACGGTGTACTTGCGCCGGACCGATCCGGTGCCGAACTCCCAAGGCTCACTCGGGAGGTCCGGCCCGATCTTGCCGTACAGGTCCACCCGTTCGTCGTCTTTGACGAGCGCGTACGCGTCGTGCCCGCTGCCGTTTATTGGGCCCGCCAGGTCGGGCTGGTTGGGGGGCGGCGCGCCGTAAGCCGTATTGAACTGCCCGTCGTTCTGCGACTTCACTATCACCCGCGCTTGCTTGGGTAGGACGGTGCCGTTGCCGAGCGGGGCTACGTTGGTTTCGCCTTCCTGCTCGTCAGCGTAACGAATGATCTTGTACCCCGTGAGGCTCACTGTTGCGTTCGTGGGGTTATAGACCTCGACCCATTTCGCTAGCGGATAATCGGCATGAAAACCTATTTCGCTGATGATCAACGACGAGACCGCGTGCGTGCCAGGCTTGGCGCGCGCCGTCGCGTCGAACGACCACTCATCGAGCGAGAATGCCGGCGTGCCGCCGGGAACGCGCTTTCGCTTGGCGACCTTGTCGACGGAAGCCCAGGGTAAGGTGGGAGGGCTCACCACGCGGCGCTCGCCGAACGCATCCACCGGCGCCCCCTCGTTCCAGAGTTCGTACACGTCGTTGCCGTCACCAATCGCCACGGTGGTCGGGAGGTAATTCGTTACAGTCGAAACCGCTGCGTGAATGACATCTGATCTGCTCCGTTGACAAACACGAGGGCCGCGCCTGGAGCAATGGTGCCGGTCAAAGACTGCCGGACGGTGCACGAATCGCCGCCGTTGCCATCGGCGTATACGCGAAGCTCGTGACCGTTGAGGTTCACCGAGGACGGGCTCGCGTTGTAAAGCTCGATGTAACGGATCAAAGGGTCCGCTTGGTACATCACTTCGCTGATGTAGAGCTGGCCCCGCGGCTCGACCCCCTGTCGGACGGTTCCTACTTTTCGCAGCTCACCGCTCGAACAACCCGCCACACCAACCGCGAGCGTCGCGGCCGCGAATTGGAATTCTAGACGCTTCGACATCGTCATCTCCCTTCCTCCCGAGGTCGCTTGTAACGCGTGGATCCCACGCATAACGCGAGCGGAGCGCGGTTTCGCCGCCCCCTTGATCGACAGATACCGAATCGCCCGCGCTTTTTGGAGTCTGGTTCTTCGTTGATGCCGTACCTATCCCTATTTCCCTATTCAATCCCTATTCAAAACCAAACTTTTCGCTGCGAAGCTGTCGGAGCGCAACCGCCGTAATCGACCAACCGTGGCGTGGCATTGCGCCACGCGACTGACGCGGGCTGCGCCGCGATGCTGGTCGTCTCTCTGCGCTCAACCGGAGTCCGGCGTTCCCGCGCAGCCAGCGCTGAACGTGAGCCTTGCTTGGGGATCGGAAAGCTGATCGCAACTTGCGGGGCAGAGGACGACTCGCGTCGGTTGCACGGGATCGTCGTAGAACCAGCCGGCAGCGCCCCCGCAATCGCCTACCGATCCTACCCGGGGGATTGAACGATATTGGCAGGGTGAGGTCTCGAGCTGCAGATTGAGCGTCTTCGAGTCCACGACCTGGCCGTCGGCGGTTTTCGGCAGTCCGAGCTCGCAACGCGATGCGGACGACCGAATCACGCGCAACGCGTCGAGGACCTCCTGCACGACGCTGGAACTCTCGACCAGGTACACCCGCCGCGTGCCACCCGCGGCCGCCAACTGCTGAAGATCGCTCAGGAGCGGTCCAACACCGAGGACGTACGTCCGAACGGCGGGGTTGCCCGTGATGCACTCGTTGGCGGCGGCAACAGCGTCGGCGAGCGTTGGGCAACAACCCGTCAGCGGACACGTCACCGCCGCTTCCGGCTTTCCATCGGTGAGCAGCAGAATGACGGCTTCGTGGTCGGGATGCGCCGTTTTCCAGCGCCGCGTGTAGCTGCATGCCCCGCGGATTGCCGGTCCGGTCGGCGTTTCGCCGGTGGGTCGTACGCTATTCATCGACTGGATGATCGCGGCGGCATTGCCCGGCAACGCGGCGATGCCGACGGCGGGGTCGTCGTAGTCGGCCGGCTCGCAACTCGCCTGCCCGACTTGTAGATGGCCGAAGTAACCGATACCGACGCCAATCCCGGAGCTGGCTGGATCCTGCAGGAACGCGGTCGCCGCCTCGCGCAGCGCATCGAGCCGAGTCTTGGTGCAGCCGGCCGGTGGGCAAGCCGTGTCCGCATCTCCTGGATCGAGGCAGACACAGGTCGACCCGGTCTGATCGAACATGATGTAGATGTCGAGTGGGTCGCGGCGGGTCGGATACGGGGTCGGACGGCAGCGCCCGGCATCGATCGGCGTACAATTGCCCGAGTCGCGATCGATCGATCCGCCGCTACCGATCGAACCATCGCTGCCGGTGGTCCCGGCGCTTCCCCCGGTGCTTCCACTGGAACCTCCATCACCGGCTGCGCCGACGCTCCCGCTGGAACCGCCAGCACTGGTGGCATCGACGTGGCTCGCGGAACCACTGTTGCCACCGGTACCGCTTCCGCCCGATCCACCGCCCTGTGACGCATCACCGCCGTCGATGGTTGGCGAGCCGGCAGTGGTTCGAGCGTCACTCGATCCGCCGCCGCATCCCGAGTGAATGACCCAAAGCCCAATCCAGGCCCCCGCCAGCACACGTGCTCCACTCCCCAACATCCGTCGGAGAATATCACGCCTACTGCGCGAAGGGCGCGGCCGCCCTACGGAGCCCCCAGGGCGTACACCTTGCCGTCCGAGGACCCGACGACGAGGCCGCCGTTGGCGGTCAGCGCGGGCGACGATCGGACGTCGCCGCCGGTGCGGAGCGAGAAGACCTGGCTGCCGGTCGAGCTGACGGCGTAGATGCGATCGTCGTCCGAACCGAAGTAGATGCGGCCCTGGGCGTCAATCGCGGGCGACGAAAGCACGCGGGCGCCCGTCGCAAAGCTCCACTTTTGCGCGCCGTCGCGACCGAGCGCGTAGAGCCGCCCGTTCACCGCTCCGACGTAAATCGTCCCGTCCGCCCCGACGGCGGGTGACGAGATCTCGCCCGCCGCGCTGAACGACCAGAGACTCTCTCCGGTCAGGTCGTCGAGCGCATAGAGCTTCCCGTTGATGGATCCCACGTACACCGTTCCGTCGGCTCCGATCGCCGGTGACGCGACGTTCAGGCCGAACAGACCGAACGCGCGCACCCAGCGCAGCGTGCCGACGGGTGTGATCGCGTAGACCTTGTCGTTGAAAGCGGCGACGTACGCGGTGCCGTCCGGTGCCACGGCCGGCGACGAATGAATCGACACTTCCCACTTCGAATGACGACCTACGACGCCAAGGGCACCGAGCAGAGCCGCTTCGAGGTGACGAAGCTCGAGAAAAAGCCGGTGCCGGACGCGCTGTTCGTGGTGCCTTCGGACTATCGCCGCGTCGATCTGGATCAGATGCTGGCAGGCACTCGTTGAGGAGCTGCCTGCTACGGAAAGCTCGCGTTCCCGGAGCTCGACGCCTGCCAGGCTAGCGACGCCCTGCACTCCGAGCTGCCCTGGTAGAGGTCGGCTGCGATCCTGTGCAGGCCTGCGAAAAACTCCTGCTCTTGCGTCAAACTGAGCGGCGGAAGCTTCAGGGAGTTGGGCAGCCCAGTCAGCGCCGCCTCGGCGTTCTCGGGCGGCAGGTACTTGCCGAAGAACGTGAACACGAGCTCGCGCGCCAGAATGTCGCTCGACGCACAGGGCCCCCGCTCCGCACCCTGAGCCGGATCGGCACAGGCGCTATCGAATGGCCTCAGGTAGTCGAAGTGCTCGGCAGCTGTCAGCACTGCCTGGTGTTTGGGCGCGGGCACCGAGCTCCACAGTCCGCTGTTCAAGTTCGCTTGAACATCGCTGTCACCCGTTCCCCAGACGAACAGCTTCGGAATCGTCAGCGAGTTGATTGGTCGCGGAGGACTCGACGGCCAATCACCCCATACTCCGCTCAAGGAGACATAGGCCGAGATCGCATTCTCGGTTCCAGCGTTCTCACTCGCGAAGCGCGCCGCCAGCAGCGACCCGAAGGAATGGCCCATGATGCCGATCGATCCCGGCCGCAGCATGCCGCTCAATTCCCACTGGGTTCGCATCCAGGTGAGCGTGTTACCGATCCGCGTCAGGTCCGGGTTCGAGTTCTCCCAGGGACCCGTGCCGCCGCTTTCGGTCACCGGCAGGGCCGGAACCACGACCACGTAGCCGGCGCGCGCCAGCGTGCTCGCGACGAACCAGCTCTGATAGTGCTGGCTCGTGCCATCGCCCGTGCAGTTGCCGTGCGCCAAAAGCACCAGCGGGTAGCGACCACAGCCGAGCAGCGGCGGCGCGAAAGAAGGCGAGCCGTCGAGGCTCGGGAAGAACACGCGGGCGGGCCCGGGGGCGCCTTCGGCGGTTCCGTAGTCGCGCTGGCCGAAGAACACGGGCGCGACGGCGCTGGCTTGCCAGCCGATCGGGCACTCGGTGCAGGTCGGATTCACCGAGGTCTGACAACCCACTGCCGGCTGGCAGACTTGATCGGTGCACGGCTCGCCGTCGTCCGTGCAGTCGGAGTCGGCCATGCACTGCATCGGCAAGCCGAGCACACTGCAGCACGGGAAACTGGTGCACGTTTGCCCGAGCGCCGGTGGCTGGCAACTGTCCGGGTTCGGAGCGGGCCGCTCGCAGCCCGAGCCGGTGCAGTAGTCGAGCCCGTCGCCCCCTTCGACGCTCCCGCCGTCGGCACCGGGCAACAGAACGTCGCTGCCGGCATCGCCGAACAGGAAGTCGAACCCGCCTTCGCCGCGCAGCACGTCGTTGCCCGAATTGCCGATCATCAGATCGCTGTTCGGGCCTCCGACCATGATGTCGTTGCCATCGCCTGCGTCCACGAAGTCGAGGCCGCCGCCGCCCGAGATCTGGTCGTTTCCATCGCCTCCGAAGATCAGATCGGCCCAGGCGCCGCCTTCGATGACGTCGTTCCCGTCGCCGCCGAGCAGCACGTCCGGCCCGCCCTTGCCGACAATGCGATCGTCCCCGCCCAGACCCAGGATGCAATCGGCGAAGCGGGTCCCGATCAGCACGTCCGGCCCGGGCGTTCCCACGATCACGATCGACCCGAGCGGACAGACGCCGAGAGCGGCGCTGGATTTGTCCGCCTCCGGCTCGGGTTCCGCCGAGCACGCGGCCGCCAGAACACCGAGCGCGGTGAGCCGGGCCCCATCCCGGATCGCAGTCTTCATGGTTTCGCCTCCCTGTTGGCTGTCGAAAAAATCCTAACGAAGGCGACGGAACCGGTCACGCGCGAAAGCGCTTCCTAATAAAATCATGAGAACTCGTTTGCGAGCGCTACGGTGCGCCCCCCGCGTCGCAGGTTCCGGGGTTGTAGTCGTAGCGCCAGCCTTCGCACCCGTGTTCGTCGAATTCGACGCGCCAGTTGTCGGAGCACCAGAAATCGCAGGCAGGTCCGCAGGTGGACCCGCGGGGATAGGCGCCGCCGAGCAACATGCAACCGCTCTGCGCGGGAGCTCGAGGGCAGCAAACCTCGTCCTGGACGTTCGGCATCACGGCCATGACGAAGTTTCCGGTTCCGCAAACCGACGCGGCGGGCTCGTAGTGCGCTCGTGCCTTCGACGTCGCAACGCCCGCGGCGGTGGTCATCTGGAGCGAGTATTCGTCCCCGTCCGCCAAGACGGTACCGTCACCGAAGCCCCATGAGACGACCAGCGTGTACACGTGAGCCTCCGGGATCCCCACTTCGAGCGTGAGGCTCGCGGACACGCGGTCCTTGCCCGCACAGGTCACGGTCGAATTGCTGATCGCCGCCGCGTCGAGGGTCACGCAGTGATCGTTGTGGCACACCACGGCTACCGAGTCGGCGTTCACTAACCCCGCCACGCCGAAGCGGACCTGGGCTGCGCCCGGACCCGAACAGTCGTTGGGGCAGCTCGCGCCGGGATCGTGCGCGTCGGGATCGCCGGGATCTGGATCGGGTCGCGAGCCTGCCGTGCCGCCGCTTCCGCCCTGTCCGCCGGCGCCACCAGCCGCGAACCCGCCCGTGCCGCCGGCCTCTTGAGCTGCGAACCCGCCCGTGCCGCCCGCGTTCGAAGTGGTGCCACCGCTGCCGACATCCTCCCGTCGATCTTCCCCGAGGCTGTGAGCGTTGCTGCAAGCCAGAGTCCAGACGCCCGCGACTCCCAGGGTGAGCCAGCGCGCGCCAACCAACGTTCGATCAAGTAGCTTTTTCATACCGTTATCAATGTCGGAACGGCTTTCTCGGATTTAGCGATCGTCGAGCTTCGCGACCTGCTCGAGGCGGACGCGGTGCGGTGAGCTCGGATGGGCGGCGAGGTAGCGCTTCGCCAGCGTTGCGGCTTCGACAGCGCGGCCGAGCTGCACCAGTGCTTCGATCCGAAGCATGAAGGCTTCCGCATCCAGGACATGCGTGTGCGCAAGTTGCCGATAGCTCTCGAGCTCGGCGAGCACGACAGCCGGCGCTCTGGCAGACAGCGCGGTTCGCGCACGCGCCAGCGCGGCGAGCTCTGCGCTCATTGCCGCAGCGCTCGCACGCTCTGAAGACGGCGTATCCGGAAAGGACGTCACCGAGCCTGGCGTGAACTGCGCCGTCGTTCTGGGCGTTTCGGGCGCGTCCCGCCGGTGCGCGCGCGGCTGAAGGAGATTGCTGCTCGAGCGCGCTGGGGACTCGGGCGCGACGTTGGCAGTGACGTCGGCGCCGGAACCGCGATGCTCCGCGTGCGCGGGCCGATCCGCGTTTGCACGAGGTGCCGTCCCGACCGCGGAAACGATTGCTGGAGTCGTCGCGCGCTCTTCCCGAGCGCCCGCGGAGTCGGTCGTGACGTAGGCGCCGGTTCCCGCCGTCGCGAAACCTACCGCGAGCCCGACGCCGACCCACTTGGCAAGTCCCAACGCTCCGAGCGCGGTCGCGGCTCCCGCCGGCGCGACGGCGACGGAAGCCGCCGCGCTGCTCGCGGCAGCCGCCGCTCCGGACGAAGCCAGCGCGGAACCTGCCGCCGTGATGGCGAGCACACCGCGGCGAACCTGAGCCCTGCCGGGCACGTCGAGCTCCGCCGACCGGAGCAGCGCGGTCGCAAAGTCACCCTCGGGTTCGTCGAGCAGTCGCTTCAACGTCATGGTCGTTCTCCCGAGCCTCGAGCTTCGAGACGTTTGGCCGCGGCCAGAAACAACTCGCGCGCTCGGCGGAGGCGCGAAGCCACTGTGCCGCGGGGGATGGCCAGCGTTTCGGCGATCTCGTCCAGAGTCAGCCCTTCGAGCTCGAAGAGGACGAAGGGCTCGCGAAACTCCGGCGAAAGCCGAGCGAGCGCGCGGTCGAGCAGCAGGCGCAATCGGCGCTGCTCGACCAACTCGTCCGCGGGAGGTGCCGTGCCCGGGAGGTTTGCGGAATCCTCGTCCACCTGGCGAGCGAGGCGCGTCTTGCGTGCACGGCGCGCGTTGGCGGCGGTCCGAACCGCGATCGAGATCAGAAATGCCCGCTCGCTGCCGCTCCGGATGACTTCGGGCTTCGAGGCGGCCACCAGAAAAACGTGCTGGGTCGCATCCGCGAGCCCCTCCGGCGGCACGCCGAGCCGGCGCAGCACCGCCCAGACGTCTCGGTAGTAAGCCTCCGCCAGCCGATGCAGGAAGTCGGTGTCGCCAACTGAGGAAACCTGCGTGGGAGGCGTGGGGTTCGGCAGTCGGGCTTCCGGCGGTGGAGAGAAGTCCGGAAGCAGGGGCAGCTCCAGCGCATCCCGAACCATGGCGTTCAGGTGCCCAATGTCTGGCACGCGTGTCCGGATCACGGAAACGTCAGCCCGGCGCCCATTCCCGCCGAAAACGCCGCAATCGGTAGCGTAAACACCGTCGTTCCACTGGGATCGAAATGGTACGTGTCGTGACGAAAGGGGAACGTTGCGCCCGCTTCTGCCGCCACGTGGACAGCACTGAAGCGAAGCTCCGCGCGGCCGAACGCGGCCGCTGCCGCCCACAAGATCGAAGGAGAGCGCGACGTGCCGGTCGCGGTGCCCTGGGCCTCGAGACGTCCGAGCTCCACTCGAACGCAGGGAGCAAGCCACGCCCAGGTGCGGAACCAGGCTCGCAGCGGGCAGCTCCGCAACGCTCCGGAGAGCAGCTGAAAGCTCGCCGACCCATTTGCGAAGGTCACCTCCGTGCTCTGCGCGCGGTGCGCCGAGAGCAAAAACCAGGGTGAGAAAGCACCCGAATCGCCGGACTCGGCTCGAGCGCCGACCCCGGTGTCCAGAGTCGCGCGCGGTGCCATCGCCCAGGTGACTCCAAGCAAGGCCTCGACACCCAAAGACCAGCGCTCGGAATCCGAGTACCCGCTCGAGCCGCGTGGCACGAGACCGCTGTCCGGGATCGCCTCCGAGCGTGCGGCCGGGCGGCGCGGACTGGCGACGGTCTGCTGCCGAACGGGAGGCTGCGATGGAGCCTCTGCGCCTGTCACACCGGCGCGGTTGGCTGCTTTGGCACGGTTGGCCGCTTCGACGCGGTTGGCCGCTTCGGGATCGATCAGGATGGCGATCACGAGCGCCGCGGCTTCGACCAGCTCCGCACAGTTGTCGGCCGGCACCACGCGCGTCGTCACGGGTTGTCCGGGCCGCGCGATCTCTATCGAAGCAACGAGCGACGGCGCGCTCGTCACGACCAGGCGCACCGCCGAATCGCCCCCGCCGTCTTCCGCAAAAGTCGTGGCCGGCGCGAAGGAGCGCAGGTGCTGGACGACCTCCGCGCGGCCCGGACATTCGCCGGGCGCGTCGTAAGTGAGCAGATATTGCGCCGCCTCCGGAGCTGCTCGAGCCGAGCCAGCCGCCAGGAGCGACACGGCGCAAAACGGCATCCAAAAGCTGGGGCGGGACCACATCCTTCGTGACACCGTTGGCCTGACGAGCGATCTCGGCGCGCAGCAGCAAGCTGCGTACCAGCACCGCGGAGCGCCCGCAATCCGCCCTCGCACGAGCTCGCTCTGACAGGAGTGTCATTGTGTGCCACCGCCCGCGAAATCAGAACGAGCTGCGGGAGCGCCTCCCCTCGCCTTGCGTCGGCGAGCGGGCGCCGCGGTGCCATCGAGATCCTACTGTTCGAGCTCGTTAGTGGAACCGGACGACAACCGGTTGGCCCGGGCAGCGCGCCACGTCGCTCACGCCTGTGAGCTCGATTGGATCGCGCACCTCCCTCGTCGAGCTTGCTGCAGCATCACGAACCAACCTGCCTGCTTTTCGAGATCGAATCTGACCCTGCGCGCGCATGCGCGCTCATACGCGCGCAGCGCTTGGCCGCGCCTCCGCTCGGTCCTGTTCTCGCACGAAGCGTTGTGTCCTGTGACACCGACCGTTTGCCCGCGGCACGAGCCTTGCTGGTCGGGCTCCGCTGTTCAGCGCGCGGACTCCCAACGGCAGGCACATCATGACCAAGCGAAACGTTTTCAGCATATCAAGAGCGTCGTGGGCCCTTCTCGGCTGCTGCCTGATGCTTCTCTTTTCTTCAGCTTGCAGCGACAGCGATACGACGCCCGCCGAAACGACGACGTCACCCCCCGCGCCGGACAATTCGAACCAGGCGGGAGGAGGCGAGGCGCCGACGGCGACGGACGTCACGATTCACTGGCGTGTGATCGATTCCACGCAGCCCCTCGACAAGTCGAGTTTTCTCCACGCCGACCTCGTCAACGAAACTGACGTCGAGCAGACCGGGAATCTCGCGGTGATTGCCTCGGGTCTCGACGCTCGCCTCGTGGAGCGCCCGCTCGGAAGCTTCCGCCTGGCTCCCCATGCCACGCAACCGGTCGACGTTCGAGTCGACTCGTTGCCGATCCAGAGCGACAGCTCGGCGTCGTTTGCCGTCGTCCAAGCGGAAGTCACTCGGCTCGACGGCTTCGTCTTGCGCGTGTCGACGGAGCCGCTCTATTTCCACTTTCAATCGGACTATGCGGCGGCGTTCTTCTACGGGCCCGAGCAGGTCCCCCAGAGAGCTCCTCGCATCCCGCAGGGTTCAGTGGACGTCTCCGGGCGCGTCTGGGAAGCGATCGGCGCGTGGACCGAGATCGGCCCCACTTCCGCGTCCACCACGGCGCCCACTGCAAACGACGGGGCGGGCAAGCAGGGTGCGACGACCGTCCTGATCAGGCCGCCGGGCATGCCGCCCGTGGAACCGGAAACGACGAGCGATCCGCTCGTTGCCGCGCCGGGACCGACCGCGACTTACAATCTGTGCGGCACCTGGCGCGCGCAGTTCGTCGATTCGGGATTGGGTGAAGACGTCTTGCCGTTGAACGTCTGGCAGGACGTGACGGCGTCCTACGCCTTCGCGTACGTCGCCACCGCCGCCGGAAA
>Ga0111538_10007027_pt1 | contig 15210 bp, 11 predicted proteins | sample SoiMethybrSBSTD1_FD_79669 | JGI IMG/M metagenome (GOLD analysis project Ga0111538, IMG submission 79669) | Bulk soil microbial communities from a Populus tree surrounding site in Tennessee, USA - Soil MetaG P. TD hybrid SBSTD1 (version 2)... | ecosystem: Environmental > Terrestrial > Soil >...
CGCCCGATACCGCGGCTCGAAGATGTGCAGCGGCATGAAGACATTGGGAAACAGGACGGCGTTGGGAAGCGGGAAGATGGGGATGATCGTCGGAAGCATCGCGAGTCAGCGTGGCGCGAAGTGCCGCACCAGGTAGCCGAGCAGGCGCCGGCGCTCGTCGTCTGCGAGCGAGGCGCCCCATCGGGTCATCTTGTCGATTTCGCGCGACCAGCCTGCGTCGTTGAGCCGCTGCTGCGCGATCAGATCGGCATCGTGGCAGCCGAGGCATTTCTGGCGCACCAGTGCGGTGTCGGCATCATCTGCGGGTAACTCCAGCTTCGCGGCGGCCGTGGTGCCGGTCGGTGCGGCGGGGATGCCGACGGCGACCGACACGCGGTCGGGCGCGTTCCACAAGTAGCCCGACGGATTCCATTGCGGTGACTCGGTCTGCGTGCGTCCGCGTGAGTCGGTGGCTCGCGCCATCACCGTATAGGCACCTGCCGGGATTCCTCGCCATTGATACTCGAACGATCTCCAGGCGTAGCGTTCCCGCTCGCGTCCGAGGCTGGTTCGCTGCCACGACGCGCCGCCGTCTCTGGAGACATCGACCCGAGCGATTTCCCCGTCACCGGTCCACGCGAATCCGGCGACGCGCAGGCGGCCCGCAGGGAGAGCACCGCCGTCGCCCGGCGTGACGATGAGCGATTTGACGGTCAGGCCGCTCAGCGGCTCCATCTCGTTCGCCGGGACGACGGCGCCGGGCACAACCGGCTGCGTCGGGTAGCGATACGCGGTCTGGACGAAGAAACCGTCATGCTGAGCGTCGAGGACATCGACGGTCGTCAGCCACTTTACCCAGTAGGCGCCTTCCCATCCCGGCACGATCGCCCGCAGGGGAAACCCGTGCGACACGGGCAGCGGTGCTCCGTTCATTTCGAATGCGAGCAACGTATCGGGATGCGCGGCTTTGGCCATCGGCAGCGTGCGGAGGAAGTCGGGCACGTTGCCGACGGACCTGTCGGCGCCGTCGAGCAGCACGAACTGTCCAGTGGTTCGAACGCCCGCGCGCTTCAGGACCTCTGCCAGGCGCACGCCGGTCCAGCGGGCATTGCCGACAGCCCCCTTCTGCCACTGCACGCCCGCAACCGGAGGCTCAAAGAATGCGCGGCCGTTGCCCGCGCATTCCAGCGTCACCGCCATCGTCGTCTGTGGCAGCGCGCGCAAATCCTCCAGCCGGAGGGTGAGCGGCCGTTCGACGGAACCCTTGATGGTCAGTGTCCAGCCGGCGGGCGCGACGGTCGCTGTCGGCAGGTGCGATCGGACGAAGAAAAGGTCGTTGGGCGTGATCCAGTCAGTGAGAAGACTGACAGGCGTTTCGAGGTCCTGAGGCGTTCGCGATCGCACGATCAGCCGCGGGTCTGGTCGGGCACCGCCGGTCTGCCATGCCTGCAGCAACGGTGTGAGGCCAGCGCAAGAGCTCAGCGCGGCCACACCGGAGGCGCCGCGGAGGAGAGTCCGGCGCGTGATCATCGATCAATGGATCGTCTTCGTCTTTCGATCCATGTAGTCCATCAGCACGTATTGACCGAGCGTATACGGCGTCGTGAAGTACGCCTTCCCGCGGCAGATGGCGGCCACGCGACGCACGAACGCCACCAGGTCGTGATCGCGCGCCAGCATGAAGGTATTGATCATGATGCCGGCCTTCTGGCAGGCGTTCACTTCCGTGAACGTCTCCGCGACGATGTACGGGTCGAGGCCGAAGGCGTTCTTGTAGATCTGCCCGTCCGGACGCGTCAGTGCCGACGGCTTGCCGTCGGTGATCATCACAATCTGCCGCATGTCCTTTTTCTGACGTTCGAGGATGCGGCGTGCCACGCGCAGTCCTTCGCGCGTGTTCGTGTAGTAGGGCCCGACGCGCACCCGGCCAAGCTGCTTGAGCGGGATTTCTTCTGCGGAGTCGTGGAACAGAACGGCGTGCAGCGAGTCGCCGGGGTATTGCGTGCGAATCAGGTGCGCGAGCGCGAGCGCGACGCGCTTGGCGGGCGTGAAGCGATCCTCGCCGTAGAGAATCATGCTGTGGCTGCAGTCGAGCATGATGACCGTGGCGCAGGAGCTCTGATACTCGCTCTGCGCCACCATCAGGTCCGCGTAATCGATGTCGATTGACACAGCGGTCGAGCGGCCTTCTCCATGGAGCCGCTGGACGGCGTTCAGGATCGTGCTGCTCGGATCGATGTTGAGCGTGTCGCCGAATTCGTACGGCTTCGGCGCGGCAACGGTTTCGATCCCGGTGCTGAGGTGGCGGGTGTCGTGGCGCCCGGCGCTGCTGCGGCCGATCGAGCCGAGCAGGTCGCGCAGGGCGCGGTAGCCGAGAAAATCGAGCGCCTTGTCGGTGACCTCGAAGCGCACCTGGCCGCTGTCTTCGCCCATGCCGCCCATGCCGCGGCGATGCTCCCGCTCACGATCGAGATCGGGCGCGCCGGTCAGGAACCCCTGTTCCATCATGCGGTCGATGATCTGTTGAATCAGATCTTCGAGCTGCTGCCGCGCCGCTTCCTGGTCGCCGTCCGCCGGTTCCCCGAGCAGCTGCTGCAGCGCCTCGTCCGACAGCACGCCGCCGCTGAACAAGGCTTCGAGAATCGCGTCGTGCAGCGCCTGCATCGTGCGGTCTTCATCGTTGTCGAGCGGATTGCCCCAGGGATTGCTGAACCCGCTCGACAGCAGCAGATCGGACAGCTTCGAGACGAGATCTTCCATATCGATCTCGTCGAGCAGGTCGCCGGTGTATTTCGTGTAGCGGTACTTCATCGGCTGCCTAGTTGTAGTACTTCTTCTTCCCGCCGGCGGTCGGCATCGGCGTGTCTTCCTTCAGCGTCACGTCGCGGGTCGGCCGCCGCACGCCTGCGTCGCTGCCATGGTAGCCGCGTTCCTCACTGCGGCTGATCTTCTTCGTCGCGTAGAGACCCTCGAGCACGAAGTCGATGCCGGAAGCCAGCAGCGGCGGCGGCGCGTTCTTCGGAATTCCCGCCGCGCGAGTGAGCTCGACCAGTCCCTGCACCTGCTGTGCGTGCTTCAGCACGTCGGCAGCGCTCATCGTGTCGGCGAGCTGCAGGCTGCCGCCGAGGTCGAACCATTCGATCACCTGGCGTGTTTCCAGATGCGACAGATAGCCGTCGGCGACCGTCGCCACGGCGCTGCGGATGATGTCGCGCGCGACCGTCTCGGCGCCTTTCAGCTCGCCCTCGTACTCCATCTCGAATTTCCCGGTGATCGAGGGCAGCGCCGCATAGACGTCGGTGACGCGCGCCACCGCGTGATCTTCGTGGTTGGTCAGCGCACGGCGCTCCGCATTCGAGACGACGTTTTCCATCGCCGAGATCGGCAGGCGCTGGCTGACGCCTGACCGCTTGTCGATGCGGCGATCCTGGCGGGCCTGAAACGCGATTTCTTCGACAACTTCCGAAACGAACGTCGGGATCTCGCTGCGCAGACCGGTCCCCCGTGTCAGCCACGCTTCCTGCGCCGTAATCGCCATCGCGTCGGTGCGGGTAACGGGATAGTGGGTGCGAATCTCGGAGCCGATGCGGTCTTTCAACGGGGTGATGATCTTTCCGCGCGCCGTGTAGTCTTCCGGGTTCGCCGTAAACGCCATCAGCACGTCGAGCGGCAGGCGCACGGGATAGCCCTTTATCTGCACGTCGCCTTCCTGCAGGATGTTGAACAGGCCGACCTGAATTTTCCCGGCGAGGTCGGGCAGCTCGTTGATAGCGAAGATGCCCCTGTTGGCCCGCGGCAGCAGCCCATAGTGCATCGTCAACTCGCTCGAGAGCTGCAGGCCGGACTTTGCCGCCTTGATCGGATCGATATCTCCGACCATGTCGGCGATGGTCACGTCGGGCGTGGCCAGCTTTTCGACATAACGCGCATCGCGGGGCAGCCAGCCGATCGGCGTGTGGTCGCCTTCTGTCTCCAGGTGCGTCCTGCACGTGGAACAGATGGGGTCTAACGGGTCGTCGTTGATTTCGCAGCCGGGCATGACCGGGATCTGCTCGTCGAGCAGCGTCGCCAGCGCCCGCAGCAGCCGTGTCTTTGCCTGCCCGCGCAACCCGAGCAGGATGAAGTTATGCCGTGAGAGCAGCGCGTTGACCAGTTGCGGGACGACCGTGTCGTCGTAGCCGATGATGCCGGGGAAGAGCGGACCGCCGGCGCGCAGCTTGGCGATCAGGTTCTCGCGGACTTCTTCGTGAACTGAACGGTGGGGTACGCTGCCGGCGTCAACGGCGCGCCGCAGCTCGCCAACGGTGGAAACCTGGGGTCGGACCATAGGCGATTCTAATATTAGGTGGCCACCCACTACTCAATGTCCTTCCTTGCCAGTTCAAAGCCGCAGGTCTTCGCGCACCGTGGGGGGTGTGCGCTCGGACCGGAGAATACCCTGGCCGCGTTCGATCTCGGGATGGCGGCCGGTGCCGACGGCATCGAGCTCGACGTCCACCTGTCTGCAGATGGCGTGGTGGTCGTCTGCCATGACGACACACTGGATAGGACGACCGACGCGACAGGCCGGGTGCGCGCCCGCACGGCAGCTCAACTTGGCGCCGTCGACGCCGGCTGCCGTTTCGCTGGCGCGACGGGAACATTTCCCTTCCGCGGCCGCGGCGTAGGCGTCCCGACGCTGCTCGAGGTCCTACAGCGCTACCGTGAGGCCCTGATCATCATCGAAATGAAAGAGAACAGCGCGGCGATGGGGGAGGCGGTGGCCCGCACCGTGAAGGCCGCCGATGCCGTCGGCCGCGTCTGCGCCGCTGGCTACGGTCAGCTCGCGCTCGACGCCGCCCGCGCCGCGCTGCCGGAGATGGCCACGAGCGCCACCTATCCAGAGGTGCGGCTGGCCGTGTACCGGTCGATGGCACGATGGCCCGTGCGACACGCGTCATATGACGCATTTCAGGTTCCGGAAACGGCGGGAGCGGTGCGGATCATCTCGCCACGATTCATTCGCCACGTTCACGACGCGGGCAGGCGTTTACAGGCGTGGACAATCGACGACGAAGCTGACATGGAACGGCTGCTGTCTTGGGGGGTCGATGGGCTGATCAGCAATCGCCCGGATGTTGCCGTCCGCGTGCGGGACGCCTTCGTCGGATTCCGGCCGACCTGAGGGTCCGCCTCGATCATGTTGGTTATTGACCTTGGCTCGTGACCGTCACCTTTATCGTGCCCCGCATATTCATGCCGGGCAACCCGCCGGCGCCCGCCACGTTGACCTTGCCGTCGAAGGTGCTCGTCGACAGGCTCGATCGCACTACGCCCCGGTCGAGATCCATCACCGTCGTCCCATTGCCGCCGATGGTGAAGCTGAGACTCGCTTTTCCCTGCCCGTCCGGCGACGGAAGATCACTGACCATCTTGCCGTCGACGACTGAATCGAATCTCGCCGATCGGCCCTGCGCATCTTTGTCGATCGAGGCCAGCGTCAGCGTGGTGTTCCCGGTTACGTTCATCTGTCCGAGAGAAGGCAGCGGGATCGGTAGCGCCATATTCAGCGGAGCTGTCGTCGTCTCACCGATGGCGAGCGCCGTCCCGGGCAGGTTGCCCATGAACGATCCCATCAGCTGCTTGAACGCGTCGGGTGTCAGGCCGAGGCCCGGCACATCCTTGACGTCAACGATTTCGCCGTTCCGATTGTAGGTAACGCCGATCGTCTTCCCGGCAAGGGCGTTGCCCGCGTCGGCAGGCATCGTTTGACCGTTCATCGACATCTCGACGCGAACCTCGTCATAGCTCAGCTGCGCGTCCACCGAGCCATCGGGCTTGAGCGCGCCAATCCTCTGCGTCATCCGCATCGTCGAACGCATCACCATCTTCATCGGCATGGCCCCGGGCGGCGCCGCGCCGTCGAACGACACGTCGAAGTCCATCTCCTGCAGCATCGACAACCGCACCGTCTGGTCTGGTCGCGGCGCCATCCGGATGCTGACTTTTTCAGATTGCGCGATAAGTGCCGAAGTGGTGAGTAGGGTGGCGACCGCCGCCGCGACGACACGAATGCGAGTCAGTCGGTTCACAGCATCCCCTTCGCTTTTCTGAACACCTCCACCATCATCTGCGGCGTCAGTTTGCCGGTATTGGTGTTCTGACGGCTGGGATGATAGCAGCCGATCAGAGTTGGTAGTTGGTAGTCGATAGTTGGTAGTTGATGGTTGGTGGTTGGTAGTTTCTCGAAGGTGACAAGCTGGCCGTGACCGAACTGCGGACGCGGCGAAAGCGCAACACCCCGACGACGGAGCAGCTGGAGCCAGGCATCGAAGGCAATCCTGCCCAGCGCGACGACGACGCGGACGTTGCGCAGGGCGGTCACTTCCGCCTCGAGGTGATCGAGGCAGCGCGAGATTTCCTCCGGCAGCGGTTTGTTATCCGGTGGTGCGCACCGTACCGCCGCGGCAATATAGGCGTCGGTCAGCGTCAGTCCGTCATCCGGGCGTGTCGATGTCGTCAGGTTGGCGAAGCCCGTTCGGTGAAGTGCGGCCATCAGAAAGTCACCTGAGCCGCCGGTGCCGTCGCCGGTGAAGACGCGGCCCGTTCTGTTTGCGCCGTGAGCGGCCGGTGCGAGTCCGAGCAGCAGCAGACGCGCTGACGGATCGCCGAACCCCGGAACAGGTCGTCCCCAGTACGTTTCATCGCGGTACGCGCGCTTCTTCTCATCCGCAACACGTCGGCAGTACGCACGCAGGCGCGGGCAACGGTCGCATGACACGATCGCATGATGAGCATCAGCCAGTTGCTGAGCAAGCGTCGGGCGTCGATTCGCCATCGAAATGGGTTTCATCCTGAGAGATCTGGAGACTAGAATAAGGGGTTGTTATCTGAAGATTCTGAAGTAATTGATCATCGGCGCGTGCTGCCGTAGAAGGACTCATGCGCAGTTCAGCCCCCAAGGACGCAGCAGAGATCGAAGCCCTGGAAACGCGTGAGTGGCTCGAATCTCTCGATTACGTGCTTCAATCCGGCGGCCCGGCTCGAGTCAGCCGGTTGCTTCGCGAGCTCAGCGATCACGCCAGACGTCACGGTGTCCGACAGCCTTTCACGGCGAATACTCCTTACATCAACACGATCCCCGCTGGCGAACAGCCGCCGTTTCCCGGCAGCCGCGAGATCGAACGACGGATCAAGAGCCTGGTGCGCTGGAACGCGCTGGCGATGGTCGTCAAAGCGAACAAGCTCGAAGAGGGCATCGGCGGACACATTTCGACATTCGCGTCTGCGGCGACGCTCTATGAAGTGGGCTTCAACCACTTTTTCAAAGGCAAAGGCGACCGCAACGACGGCGACATCATCTATTTCCAGGGCCACGCGGCGCCCGGCATTTACGCTCGCGCGTTCGTCGAAGGTCGTCTCAAGGCGGAGAAGCTGGAGAACTTCCGTCGCGAACTGAATCCGGGCGGCGGTCTTTCGTCGTATCCGCATCCCTGGCTGATGCCCGACTTCTGGGAGTTCCCGACGGTGTCGATGGGCCTCGGTCCCATTTGCTCCATCTACCAGGCGCGTTTCACGCGCTATCTGGAAGATCGCGGATTGAAGAACCGATCGAACGCGAAGGTGTGGGCGTTCATCGGCGACGGCGAGACCGACGAACCGGAAACACTCGGCGCGATCACCCTCGCCTCGCGCGAAAAACTCGACAACCTGATCTTCGTCATCAACTGCAACCTGCAGCGCCTGGACGGTCCGGTGCGCGGCAACGGACAGATCATTCAGGAACTCGAGGCCATCTTCCGCGGCGCCGGTTGGAATGTGATCAAGGTGCTCTGGGGCAGCGAATGGGATCCGCTGCTGGAGAAGGACCACGACGGTCTCCTCGTCAAACGTATGGGCGAGGTGGTCGACGGCGAGTACCAGAAGTACGCCGTCGAATCGGGCGCCTACGTTCGCAAGCACTTCTGGGGCGCGCATCCGAAGCTGCTGGAGATGGTGTCGCATCTCTCCGACGAGCAGTTGAAGAAGCTGACGCTCGGCGGTCACGATCCGATCAAGGTCTACGCGGCGTACAACGCTGCCGTCGAGCATACCGGTCAGCCGACCGTGATCCTGGCGCGCACCATCAAGGGGTACGGCATCGGTGAAGCGGGCGAAGGCAAGAACATCACGCATCAGCAGAAGAAGCTGAACGAAGACGAGCTCAAAGCCTTCCGCACACGCTTCGGCATTCCGATCGCCGACGAAGAAGTCGTCAAGGCCCCGTTCTACCGTCCTTCAGACAACAGCCCTGAAATCCAATACCTGCTCGAGCGGCGCAAGCAGCTCGGAGGATTCGTGCCCGAGCGCAGGGTGCAGGTCGACGCCATCAAGGGCGATACGCTGCCGGAACTCTTTGGCGAATTCCAGAAGGGCAGCGAGGGGCGGAAGGCCTCGACGACGATGGCGTTCGTGCGGATGCTGGCGAAGATGCTCAAGGACAAGGAGATCGGCGAACTCGTTGTCCCGATCGTGCCCGACGAAGCGCGCACCTTCGGCATGGAGGCGCTGTTCCGCCAGGTCGGTATCTACTCGCACGTCGGTCAGCTCTACGAGCCGGTCGACATGGACGTGCTCCTCTATTACAAGGAAGCGAAAGAGGGGCAGATCCTCGAGGAGGGCATCACCGAAGCCGGCTCGATGTCGTCGTTCATTGCCGCCGGCAGCGCCTACGCGACGCACGGCATCAACACCATCCCGTTCTTCATCTACTACTCGATGTTCGGCATGCAGCGGGTGGGCGATCTCGTCTGGGCGGCGGCCGACACACGCACGCGCGGTTTCCTGCTTGGTGGAACGGCGGGCCGCACCACCCTGGCGGGCGAAGGGCTGCAGCATCAGGACGGCCATTCGCACCTGTTCTCGCTCGCCATCCCGAATCTGATTTCGTACGACCCTGCCTACGCCTACGAAATCGCCGTCATCATCGAGGATGGCATCCGCCGGATGTACAAGAACGGCGAGAGCGTCTTCTATTACCTGACGCTCATGAACGAGAACTACGAGATGCCGCCGATGCCCGAGGGCTCGCGCGAAGGCATTCTCAAAGGACTGTATCGACTGCGCGCCTCCGGCAAGAAGAAGACGAAAGCGCGTGCCACGCTGCTCGGCAGCGGCGCCATTCTCAACGAGGTGGTGGCGGCACAGCAGATCCTCGAAGAGAAATACGACGTGTCCGCCGACGTCTGGAGCGTGACCAGCTACCAGGAGTTGTATCGCGAGGGCCACGCGGTCGAGCGATGGAACCGCCTGCATCCGGGGAGCAAGCCGCGCGTGCCGTATGTGACGCAGTGTCTGGGCGAAGCAGAGGGCGTCATCGTGGCGGCGTCGGACTACGTCAAGGCGCTGCCGGACGGCATCGATCGCTGGCTGCCCCGGCGTCTGACGGCGCTCGGCACCGACGGCTTCGGCCGCAGCGAAGGGCGGTCGGCGCTGCGTGACTTCTTCGAAGTCGATGCTAAGCACATCGTCGAGGCGACGCTCAATGACCTGGCGCGCGACGGCGTGATCGAGGCGAAGGTCGTGCAGCAGGCGATCAAAGATCTCGGGATCAATCCCGAGAAACCCAATCCTGCGGTTTCATGAAGCTGACGCCGTTCACAGTCACGGGTCGCGGAGACGCTGAGACGCGGAGATAAGAAGTTATCCTCTCTGCGCGTTCGCGTCTCCGCGGTTCCTGATCGTGATGAACGTTGGAGCTGATGTGTGACTGAGTTCAAAGTGCCCGAATTGGGCGAGAACGTCGCCGGCGGCGACGTCATGCGTGTGATGGTCAATCCGGGCGACACGGTCGCCCGCGATCAGCCGGTGCTGGAACTGGAGACCGACAAGGCCACCATCGAGGTGCCCTCCACTGTCACGGGCACGGTCAAGGAAGTCCACGTCAAGAAAGGCGACAAGATCAAGGTCGGCGCGGTGGTCTTCACCGTGGACGACGCCGCCGTCGGCGGTAATGGATCGGGACAGAAGGCTGCAGCGAAGGCCGAAAAGCCTCCCGAGCAGACAGCGCCGAAGACCGATGCCGCGCCCGCACAGGACGCGCGGCCCGCAGCACAGGCCGAGAGCCGGCCCGACTCGAAAATTCTGTCGATGCCGTCGCGCGTCGCCCAGGAAGCGCCGCCGCCAGCGCCCGCAGCGCCACCCCGGGTCGAACCCGGGGAACGTGGCCCCGTTGCGCCAGCGTCACCGGCCGTGCGGCGGCTGGCGCGTGAGATCGGCGTGAACGTCGACGAAGTTCAGGGAAGCGGACCTGCAGGTCGCATTTCGCAGGAAGACGTCAAGGAGCACGCGCGGCGAATCCTGAGCAGTGTGCCATCGGGTGCGGGGACCAGCGCGGCAGCCGCTGGCGTCCGCAGTCTGCGGCAGCTGCCGGACTTCCAGAAATGGGGTGAGGTCGAGCGTCAGCCGGTCAGCAACATCCGCCGCGCCACCGCCGAACACCTCAGCTACGCGTGGAACGCCATCCCGCACGTCACGCAGTTCGACAAGGCCGACGTGACGGCGCTCGAGGGGCTGCGCCAGAGGTTCAAGGAGCAGGTGGCCAAGGCCGGCGGCAATCTCACGGTCACCGCGATGCTCGTGCGCATCCTGGCGACGGCGGTCAGGAAGTTCCCGCAGTTCAACTCGTCGATCGACATGGAACGCGGCGAATTGATCTTCAAGAAATATGTGAACGTCGGCGTGGCCGTCGATACCGACCGCGGCCTGCTCGTACCCGTCATCCGCGATGCCGATCGCAAGAACATCGCGGAGATTTCGATCGAAATCAACACCCTGGCGGCAAAGGCACGCGACCGCAAGCTCACCATCGAGGAGATGAGCGGCGGCGGCATCAGCATCTCGAATCTCGGCGGGATTGGCGGCACCTACTTCACGCCGATCGTGAACTGGCCGGAGGTTGCGATCCTCGGCGTGTCCCGCACGCTCACCGAACCAGTGTGGACCCCTTCGACAGGCTCAGGGCAGGGCGCGTTTGAACCGCGCCAGATGCTCCCGCTGTCGCTTTCGTACGACCATCGCGTCATCGACGGCGCCGACGCGATGCGATTCCTGCGCTGGGTCGTCGAGGCGATCGAGCAGCCCTTCCTTCTTTCACTGCTGGGGTAATGTTTCCGGAGACGACACACCGAGACAGCGAGGTCGCCGAGACAATTCAATGTTTACAACTCGGTGCCTCGGTGTGTCGGATCGCATACACACTGAATGGCTGAATCGACTCAACTCGTAGTGCTCGGTGCCGGACCGGGCGGTTATGCGGCTGCGTTTTATGCGGCCGATCTCGGCATGTCGGTGGCGCTCGTCGACGAAGAAAAGAACCCGGGCGGCGTCTGTCTGTATCGCGGCTGCATCCCGTCGAAGGCGCTGCTGCATGTCGCCAAGGTGATCGACGAGGCAAAGCACGCCGCGAACTGGGGCGTGAGCTTCAACGAACCGAAAATCGATGTCGACAGGCTCCGCAGCTTCAAACAGAGCGTGGTCGACAAGCTGACCGCTGGCGTCGGCGGCATCGCGAAGATGCGAAAGGTGAAGTTCGTCCAGGGGCGGGCGACGCTCAGCGGACCGCGCTCGATGTCCGTGTCCGGGCCGAACGGCACCACCGAACTGCAGTTCGAGCACCTCATCCTCGCCACCGGATCCCAGCCGACGAAGATTCCGACGCTGTCGCTCGACAGCCCGCGGATGATGGATTCGACTTCCGGCCTCGATCTGCCCGACGTCCCGAAGTCGCTGCTGGTCATCGGCGGCGGCTACATCGGCCTCGAGCTCGGTACGGTCTACGCCACGCTTGGCAGCAAGGTATCGGTTGTCGAAATGACTGCCGGCCTGCTGCCGGGTGCGGACCGCGACCTCGTGACCGTGCTCGAGAAGCGGCTGAAGAGTCTGTTTGCCGCCATCATGCTGAACACGAAGGTCGTGCAGGTCGCCGAAGAGGGCAACGGGATCCGCGTCACCTTCGAAGGGGAGGTTGCGGCAAAGGAGCAGGTCTTCGACCGCGTGCTCGTCGCCGTCGGCCGTCGGCCGAATTCGAAGATCCCGGGCCTCGAGACGACGAAAGTGAAAGTCGCGGCAGACGGGTTCATCGAAACCGACGAGCAGCGGCGGACGGCGGAGCCGAATATCTTCGCCGTCGGCGACGTCGCCGGCGAGCCGATGCTGGCGCACAAGGCGTCACATGAAGCGCGCGTGGCGGTGGAGGTCATCGCCGGACACAAGGCCGTGTTCGAGCCGCAGGCGATTCCCGCGGTGGTGTTCACGGATCCGGAAATCGCCTGGTGCGGCATGACCGAGGCGCAGGCGCAGGCGGCGGGGCTCGAGTTCGAGGTCGCGAAGTTTCCGTGGGGCGCTTTGGGCCGCGCCATCACGGTGGACCGTCCAGACGGCCTCACCAAGTTGATTCTCGAGGCCAAAACCGGCCGCATCCTCGGTGTCGGCATCGTCGGCTCCGGGGCCGGCGAGCTGATCGCCGAAGGCGTGCTGGCGATCGAAATGGGGGCGACGGCGGAAGATCTCAAGCTGGTCATTCATCCGCATCCCACGCTTTCGGAGTCAGTGATGGAAAGCGCGGAGGTGTTCTTTGGCCAGAGTACGCACGTGTACAGACCAAGGAGGAAGTAGATGCTGTTCACGCTTCCTGGTTCTCGCTTCTCGGTTCGTGTTCTGGGTTCGGTTCTGGGTTCGGTGTTCGGTGTTTGGGGTTCGGCCGCCGCACAGTTCGCGCCGCCGGGGCCCGTGCCGACATCGGCGCCGGGTGTTTCTGCTGAAGCTCAGAAGCACATCGAAGCGGCTCGTCTCGCCGCGGGAACGATGTGGGAAGGCGTGTTCCAGCCGGTCTGCAACGGCGCCATCAGCCTGGCGACACCGCCCTCGCCACGCGCGGGAGGGGCCGCCCGGGGCGGCAATGGACGCGGCGGCGGCGGACGCGCGGGCGGTGCTCCCGCCGCACCGGCGCGCGAGACCTGGTACGCGGAGCCGCAGAAGGTCTTCGACAATCTCTATTTCGTGGGCCAGACCGAGTACTCGGCGTGGGCGATAACGACCTCGCAGGGCATCATTCTGCTCGACGCCATTTACGACTATTCAATCGAAGCGGAAGTGGACGAAGGGCTGCGCAAACTCGGGCTGAACCCCGCCGACATCAAGTACGTGATCGTCAGCCACGGACATCTCGATCACGCCGGCGGCGCCAAGTACCTGCAGGAGAAGTACGGCTCACGGCTCATCATGTCGGCCGCCGATTACGACCTGCTCGACCAGCAGAATCCCACGTGGAAACCGAAACGCGACATGGTGGCCACCGATGGCATGAAGCTGCCGCTCGGCGACTTCACCATGACGCTGTATCTGACGCCTGGTCACACTGAAGGCACGATCTCGACGATCTTCTCCGTCCGCGACGGCAACCAGAAGCACGTTGTCGCCACCTGGGGCGGCACGTTGTTCAACTTCGGCCCGAACAGGCCGCGGCTGGCGTCCTATGCGGCGCAGGCAGAACGGTTCCGGGACATTGCGACGAAGGCGGGCGCCGACGTGATGCTGTCGAACCACACGGTCTACGACGGCAGCAAGGTCAAGTTGCCGGCAGTGAAGGCACGCAAACCCGGCGACAAGCACCCGTATGTGATCGGTGCCGACGGTGTTCGGCGCTACCTGACCGTCGTCGGTGAGTGCGCAAAGGCGGCAGTGGAGATCGTGCCGCCGCAATAGAAGTTGGGGCAATGCAGAATTCAGAATTCAGAATTCAGAGCTGCACGTGTGATGCGACGGAACTGCTGCATTCTGCATCGTGCATTCTGAATTCCGTCGGAGGCACTTGATGGAGGCCGTACCCGTAAAGATCCTGCCGCGCGGGTGGGGGGAAACCGAGCGCCGCGACGTGTGGTGGGTCGAACCGCTCCTTGTCGTCATCGTGTTCTCGTCGTTCCTGGCCTATGGCACGTGGGCGGCGATGCAGAACGCACACTTCGAGTACGGTCCGTATCTCTCGCCGTTCTATTCGCCGCTGCTGTTCGGCGAGTCGCACCATGCGTGGTTCGGGCCACGGCCTGGTTGGCTTCCCGTTGCGCTGTTCTATCCGGCGCTGTTCATTCTTCCGGTCCCCGGCCTCTTCCGCTTCACCTGCTACTACTATCGCGGCGCCTACTACAAAGGCTTCTGGCAGGACCCCGTCTCCTGCGCCGTCGGCGAGCCGCGTGGAACCAGCTACTGGGGCGAGCGGTGGTTCCCGCTCGTGCTGCAGAACGTGCATCGCTACGCCGCCTACCTGGCCGTGCTGTTCATCGTCATCCTGTCGTACGACGTCTGGCTGGCGCTGTGGTGGCCTGTTCCGAGCGGAGTCGAGGGGGCGAATGCAGCGACAGGCGGGACCGAATTCGGTATCGGCGTCGGAACGCTCATCATGCTCGTCAACGTGCTGCTGATTGCCGCCTATACGTTCGGCTGCCACTCGCTTCGCCATCTGGTCGGCGGGCGTCGCGATGAAGTGTCGCGGGCGCCAATCAGCGAGGCGTGCTATCGGTGCACGAGCGCGCTCAACGGGCGACACATGCTGTTTGCGTGGATGAGCCTCTTCTCCGTCGGGCTGACGGACGTCTACATCCGGCTCTGCTCGATGGGCGTCCTGACCGATTACCGGATCCTGTGATGGCAGCGCACGCGACGTACAGCTACGACGTCCTGGTCATCGGCGCCGGCGGTGCCGGTCTGCGCGCTGCCATTGAAGCGTCCAGCGCGGGCGTGTCCGTTGGATTGATCTGCAAGTCGTTGCTCGGCAAGGCCCACACAGTGATGGCCGAGGGGGGGATGGCCGCGGCCATGGCCCACAACGACGACCGCGACAGCTGGCGCGTCCACTTCGCCGATACGATGCGCGGCGGTCAGTACATCAACAACTGGCGCATGGCCGAACTCCACGCGAAGGAGGCGCCGGATCGCGTACGCGAGCTGGAAGGCTGGGGTGCCGTCTTCGATCGCACTCCCGACGGCCGCATCAACCAGCGCAATTTCGGCGGCCACCGCTATCCGCGGCTGGCACACGTCGGCGATCGGACAGGGCTCGAGCTGATTCGGACACTGCAGGACCACGCCGTCTACCTCGGCATGACCGTTCATATGGAGCACACCGTCATCGAGTTGCTGCTCGACGGCGGCCGGGCGGCCGGAGTGCTGGCCTACGACCGCGAGCGCGGCCGCTTCCATGTGTTCACCGCGAAGGCG
>Ga0111538_10007028_pt1 | contig 15209 bp, 13 predicted proteins | sample SoiMethybrSBSTD1_FD_79669 | JGI IMG/M metagenome (GOLD analysis project Ga0111538, IMG submission 79669) | Bulk soil microbial communities from a Populus tree surrounding site in Tennessee, USA - Soil MetaG P. TD hybrid SBSTD1 (version 2)... | ecosystem: Environmental > Terrestrial > Soil >...
GTGACGTACTCGTCGACGCCCTGCAGTTGGTAGGGCATGCCGTCGAACTTCCCGATCCACTCGAGATGCGTCGTCCCGCCGCGCGGGTAGACCATGTCGTAGGTGACCTTCACGCCCCTCGAGTCCCCTGGGGGCAGGCCATCGCTCCACGGTTCGATCACGTAACGCGCGCGCGTGTACGGTGGAGGGCCGGGCACATAGGTCGACTTCGAGAGATTCAGTGTCCACGCGCCGAACCACGCCTCGAGTCCCTGGCCGCCGACGGCCACGGACTGCGTCACGATCGCGAGCGTCGCGATTGCGAGCGTGCGGCCGTTGCCGAATGAGCTGCGCGCGCCGTGGCGCTGCGTGAGGACTGCGCCCGCGACGATCAGATCAAAGCTCAGACACAGCCACGGATACGCGGCCGGGGTATAGGCCGCACCTGGTGCGTCGCCGAGATGCAGCAGCACATCCCACAGCACGTGGCCGGCCCAACCTGCCCCTAGCAGCACCGCGCCGCGGCGCAATCCCACCCACGAGATCGCGCCAAAACCGACGACACCGACGGTTTCGAACGCCACCCACCGGGCCGAGGCGCCGCCGAACGCTGCGAAGCCGACGTAGATCAGCGCTGCGACGACCAGGCCGACCGCATAGATCCCGAGCGCACGTTCGGGCGAACGCCGGCGTGCGACGTAGACCAAAGGGAACGCGAGCATCGCGCCCGCGATCAGCGAGAGAGCCGGAAGCATCATCGTCGAAGCCGGGTGAGTTCGCGCGCGATCGCCGCCACGTCGTGGCCATTCACATTCTCCACGACCTCGCACCACTGCTGATTCACCGTCGCCGGGTACATGGCGCCGAGTATTCCACCGGCGATCGACGCGACGGAATCGCTGTCGCCGCCGACGTTCGCCGCCAGCAGGATGGCCTCTTCCGCCGACGGCATGAGCGTCGCGAGTGCCAGCGCCAACGGAACAATCGTCAGCGGCCCAGTCGGAAAACATCGCGACGCCACGCGCTCGGCCCGAAGAACGGGCAGCGATACAAGTTCGTCATGGACGATGCGAACCGCGGTCGCGAACGAGGGGGCGGCCGATGCGCCCGGCCACCGGCTCTCGGCCTTTGCCGCCGCTTGCTCGGCGAGCGCCAATACATCGGAAGCAGGGGCCTCGTCGATCGCCGCTGACACGGCCGCCGCCGTGGCCGCCGCCGCGGCGATGGCGAGGGAACCCGCGTGCGTCGAGATCGACGCCGCGCGCGCGTCGTTGACGAGTGCATCCAGCGAGTCCGATGAGTGGAGGATGCCGATCGGAGCGACGCGTATGGCGGCTCCACAACCGTCATGCCCCACGGCAATGCGCCCCGGGTCAGCGGCCCGGTGGAATTCCCACAACGACTTGACGCCCGGATGGACACACTTGACGCATTCGAGCATCGCGCGGCCGACGCCGACGTGGGAGACCGCTTTCTCCGTCAGGATCGCTCGTGCGACCGCGAGGGTGCGCTCGGTGTCGTCCGTCGTTTCACCAATCCGCCATTGACGCTTGGAGTTGGCCGCGTATCGAGGAATGACGGCGCCCGGTGTCCCTTCGAACCCTCGCACGCCATTTGGATACCAACGCTGCACGTTCTCCCGCGACAGCCCCTCGGTCTGCTTGCCGACGGCGTCGCCGGTGGCGATGCCCTGGAGGCACGCCACGATCCGATCGGCCGTAGAGATAGTCACGTGCGTCTTGGCTCTACCTGTGTCACACGTCAGTTCCCGGAAGCGCAGCCTCGCTCCCGGGCTTTCTCTAGGGCGCAGAGAGCGCACTGATCGTCACGTAGTATCCGTCTGGATCCCGGAGTGAGAACTCCCACGTTTGCGTGTTCGGGTTCACGTGAGGCTCCTCTTCGAACCGTACGACGAGCGCGCGTGCCCGCGTCAGCGCCATCTCGTAGTCGTCGACGCGGAAGAACAAGAGGAGCCCATTGCCAGGTGACGCCTTGTCCGGGCTCGTCAAGGACGGATGCTCGTGCGCGCCCCATTGATGGAGGCAGAGCAAGACGGTTCCATCCGCATCCTGGATTTGACCAAAGTAGTCATGGGCCGGAGGCGTCTCAGGCTGGCCGAAGAGCAACTGGTACCACCTGAAGCTCCTGGCAACATCACGGACGCCGATGATCGTCCACGTGCGTTTCATCGCAGTTCTGCCAACGAATCGCGGCAGAGCACGATCGCAGAACTATCGCAATGCCAACGCCAACATCGTGTCACCGGCCGCCACCGCGTTATCGCCCCAGTTGGTCGCAGGCACGCGCGGCTGCAGTGCGTCGATGAAGCGCCTGCTCATGAGCACCTCACCAGTGCCTCGGTCCAGCGCGTACAAGAGGCCGTTCTTGCGTCTTACTTCTTGTTCGTACTGACCGCACACCCGCGCTTTAGCACCGGATTGTCGATATTCTTGCCGGCCCAGTCCAGGAAGAAATCGAATTCCGCAAGAGCGGTCGAGCCCAGCATTCCCATGTGTGTGTGGCCGTTGAGCTTGCCCTTGAAGATCGGGTCCTCCACGTTGAGCGAGAGTGCAGGTCCAACTTTGCGTGTGCGGCTCGCATTCATCGCGGCAACGGCGGCGTAGTTCCCCTTCCGTGTGGCCAGTGGACGATAGTCACCGTTCACCATCAGGAAGGGAATCGAGTCGAAGTCCGACCCAACGAGCCCCGCGGCTGCAAGATCGGTCCCTGCCCCCTCGGGGATGATGATCCCCTTCAACAGATTCAATTCTCCGCGCTCTTTCAAGATGCGGACCGTATGGAACACCGAGGACGTCGATTGCGAATGGGGCGAGAGGATGCCGCCCCCGATGCCCTCAAGCAGCTCGGCAAGGGCGAGCGGAAGCCAGGTGTCGATCGCATTGAGGTTGGTCGGATTACAGCTCGGACAAACGGAGCCCGGCAACGTGACTTCGCCATTGGGCACGAGCTGCTTGTAGTATTCGAGGCCCAGATACGTGTTGTTGGACGGACTGGGTGCTTCCCCTATAGCGCCCGCACGCGCAACGAGACCCCGATTTGCGGAATTGGGCCCAGGCGGGATCGGGAACGCCGGCGGATAGACGCCGTGGGCTTGCGACGGCTCTGCCGGGTTTTCAGCAGGATCGGGATCGCCGGGGTCGCCGTGGCGGATCATCTTTCCCGTAACGAGGTCCGACCCGGCCGGCACGATGTGGCCGAACCATGTCGTCCAAGCGCCGTCGTCGGTGATCCTGCCGAAGCTTGACGGGACCAGATTCCAGTTGCCCGTTGCCTTGGCCTCCAGGATGACTGACTGGTCAAAGCCCGACCGGCCCCGCCCCGGCTGATCGACCACGAAAATGGCGAGTTTGTTCCGGACTGCGTAGGAGAGCCATCCTTCGCCACCGCCAGGTGTCGAATCCAGCGCCGCTCCCGTATGAGTCGACCCGTGGATCATGATGAGCGGCCACTTCCTTCGCTGCTCTGGGATCTGGAACTGAACATACATCTGGCCGATCGTTATCTGCTGCGGCGGGCCGCCTTCCCGAACGGCCGCGGAGCTGGCATATCGCGTGACCTTCGGCACACCACCGACGAAGAAAGAACCCTGATCGCAGATGCTCAGCGGTGCTCCACTCAGATACCGACCCTTTAGCGGGTTTTCCCAGGCCAACGCGCCTGCGGCAAGCATGCCGGTCATCACGGCCGTCAACAAGACCGTGGACAGGTATCGCCTCGCGAATTGTTCATGCCGCATAGAACCTCCCCAGAAAAGGTTGGCGTTCACCTAAGATTTCGTGCGCAAGCGACGTGACGGGACAGACCGACAGATTTACGCGTTGTTAGGCGACACTTAAGCCCTCTTGTGCTATCGCTAATACAACCGCGTCGCCTCGCAGACTAAGCTGCATGGCGAAGGCTCTCTGCACCACGGGACCATCATCACCAACGACGTCCTGAACCTCCAGGATGCCAGTGAAGCGCTTCTCTTCAGGCGATATGTCGGCCAGTTCGGCTAGCGTCCTGATTATGGTCACGCGGTCCAGTCTGTCGTACTGGAAGCCCTGGGCCTTTATCCATTCCAAGGTTTCTGGCCGCGTGACGGCCAACTCCTCAAGGCTCGGCAGCGGCTCGTCTGTACTGAGCTCCATCCTCGCAATCCGCATTCTCGCCATTGCGACCAGGAGACAATTGCAGTAGCCAGACTCGCCCGCCCACCTGCCTTGCGTCTTTCGCTTGAAAGGATTGCGCAAGATATCCCCCCTCGTTCGCCTAACGACTGCGGCTCACCCGCGGCGGCCGCCTACCGCTGTGAATCGGTTCGTTGCGCGGCCGCCGTCGGGCGCAGCCGCTGTTAGCCGGCTGGGACTCACTTGATGCCAACGACCATCGAGTCGGGGCCAACCAGATGCTCCACCCGGGTTTCGCGAAAACCAGCCTCTTTCATCCAGCCGGAACAATCCGCGCCCGTGTAGTCAGACCTCTGTCCATGCGAGATGCTCTTCAAGGTAATCTCGAAGCGTGCGTTCGTCGTGATACCAGAGCACTGCACCGACAGCAACGAGGCCCTTTGCCAAGCCCACGACGGCCAGCGATGACTGAAGCACCTGGCGATCGCTAGTAGATTTCAACTCGCCCAGGGCGCAATCCAACAAGAGTCGCCAGGCGTTGTGATAGTCGGCCGTCCGGTCGGCGCTCGACAGATTGATAGGTCTGAGGTCTAACTACAAGTAGGCCGAACGTAGGCGTCCTCGGTCCTCCGACTGTACTGCCGCGTCCGAACTGCAGTCCGCACACAATCGAGCAGCTTCGGCGCGCGTGATTCCAGACGACGACGATGGCATCGTCGCCGCCGTGATCGCAAGACCGAGACGGGTGGTCACCCGCGAGAAGGATCTGCGGCGACCCGCCGCGCTGCCATACGCTTACTCAGGGCTTGCAGGGCGTCGGATCCCACTTCGACGCGTTCGGCTCTTTTCGGAAGTGCGTGCTCGTCACGAACTCCTGGGCGAGGTATTTCGGATCGTTGACCACTGTCGTGACGACGAGCCATTCGTCGCCATTGGCGAGCCCGAACCGATCGAAGTACTCGGTCAGCGTCGCGCTCTCGCTGTACGGCACACCGTTCTTGCGCAGCCACGCGGGGCTCATTTGAGTCGTCACGACCTTGAGGTCGCCGCCGCGTGGTGCCGGAGGCGGAGGGCCGCCGCCTCGTGCGGCCGCCGGCGGAGCGCCTGCCGGAGGACCACCGCCCGCGGGAGCCGCGGCCGCGGGAGGACCACCGGGTGCCGGAGCCGGCGCGCCGCCACCACCGCCGCCGCCGCCACCACCTCCACCTCCACCTCCGCCGCCGCGTCCCGGCGCTGCGGGACGCTCCCACTCCGCGATCGAGAATCCCTGAAGCGATCGCTCGATGGGCGGGGCCGTCGACTTGTCGAAGATCAGCCGTCGCGTCTGCTGCCCGGCGTCGGTTTCGATCTTGAGGACGTTCTCGTTCTCCCAGGTAATGCGCAGCCTGCCTGGCTGGCGCATCAACCCCGCCGCCCCGTACGCCAGACACGAGCCGTCCTTCGATGGATCCCAGGTATCGGCGACCTTGCGTCCCTCGTCACTGATCGGGACGCTCGCGTAGTCGCCTTTCGCCGGCGTGACCATCCGCCATCGCCAGTCCTCGTTGACGATGGACACCCAGTTACCAGTGACATCAATGGGTGCGTTCGCCTGTGCCGCTGGGCCCGATGCCGCGCCGGCGCCGGCGCCGCGCCCGCGCTGGGCCGAGACGCCCGCCGACGCCGCAAGCACCAATACCGCCGACATCAATAGGCTGAGGGCCTGCACGCCACGAGGCGACGCCGAGTGCCCGCACCTGCGAGCGAAGCGAGCCATTGTCACCGTCCTCACCTCGTTGACTGTCGAGCCCCGGCCTTGGCGCCATCGCTCAAGCTGCGATACGCCGCTTCGATGAACGCGTCGGTCGTCCAGAAGCCTTGCGTCGCACCGTAGCGTCCCTCGTAATCGCGGACGAGCCGCGCGGCCTTCACTTGCTCCAGGGTCATCCCCTTCTTGATTGCATCCTGGATGCGATCCCTGATGATCGTCACCATGTCGCGATACTCGACGACGTCGGCTTCGTCGGCGAGACGACCGTGACCTGGAATGACATACGTGCCGCCTTCCTGTTTGTCCTTCGGCACGGTGATCTCGATGATGCGATTCAGCGCCGCGATGATGCCGTTCAGGCTCCCGCCCTGCTGCACGTCGATCACGGGGAACGTGGTGTTGATGTAGACGTCGCCGGCGGCGATGACGTCCGACTTGCGGAAATACACGATGCTGTCGCCGTCGGTGTGTGCATTGGGCTGGTGGAGCAGCTGCACGGCTTCGCCATCGAAGTAGAGGTCGAAGCGCTTGGTGAAGAATGTGTCGGTAGGCAGCGCCGCTGTAGGTGCCGCCGGCTGCTTGCCTTCCCCTTCGCTCATCCTCAACTGCACCTTTTCATGCGCGTAGATCTTGGCGACGTTGGCGGCACCCGCACCCGCCTGTGGCGCGAAGTTGCCAGCGATGATCGACTTCCCCGCCTTGGCGACAACGACGTTGCCGCCAACGTGATCGGCATGCGCGTGCGTGTTGACAATGTTGCGGATCGGCTTGCCCTCGGCAAGCCGCGTGATCTCCGCAAGGATCTTGGGCGCCAGCGCCTCGGTACCGGTGTCGACGACGAGGACGCCGTCCGAACCGACCTGTACGACCACATTCACGAAGCCAGCGTTGATCATCCAGACGTCGCCCTGCACAAGCTTCGAGCGAACCTCTGGCGTCGCAGACGACGCGGCCGGCGCCGCCGCGGTCGCCCGCGGCGCGTTTGACGGCTGTTGCGCGACGGTCACCGCGAGGCTGCCGGCCAGCGCGATGAGAACCAGCCCCGCCTGCCCCCTCATTTCACCACCGCCATCTTCTTGCGGAATTCCGGCAGCGCCGTTTCCGCGCCGCCGCGCGTGGCTTCTGGCGGAAGTTTGTACTTCTTTGCAAAGTCTCCGATGAACGGATTCTGACCCGGCAGATGATGTGGCACATCACCCGGATCGCGCTCCACTTCGACCGCTGGCTGACAGGGATACGGCTGCATGGCCACGCCGGACGTCAGCCGGAACCCGTTCGTCTTGACGAGCGGCTCCGTCAGGTACACGGGATCTGTAATCGCCATGGTGTGCGTCAGCAGGTCCCCATGTCGGAAGAACCGCTCGACCATGGTGGCCTGGTCGCTGAGCGCCAGTCCGTTGCGACGCATCCACCCTGCCTTCAAATGGGTCGTCTCGACCACGAGCACCGGGCCTTCCCATCGGCCGGTCGAGAACCCCTGCCAGGTGTGCGCATCGAACTCCGGCGGATGGGGGCGACCATCCATCCAGATCTGCCGCCGCTGCTCCATCCACTGAATGTGCGTATCGATCTTGACGACGTCGAAGGTGGTCGGGTCGTAGTTCGAGGTGATGCGAAGATTGCCGACGCCGCGGAAGCCGTACGTGGCCGGATGCGGCTTGCAGGTGTGCTCTTCCATCGTCAGGATGCTGGCATCCCACGTCTCGCCGCGCATCCGGCCGGCATCGCTGATCGGCAGACCGAGGTAGTCGCCAATCTCGGGACCGGGCGCGCGTTCCAACTGATCCTCGTGCATGATGGGCGCCCAAATCCCTGACAAGTCGACTTGCGCGGATGCCTCGCGCGAGAAGCCGATCAGGAAGACACCCGCGATGAGTATGGCGGCGTAACGGACCATAACGCTCCTCGACTACTGCTGTCAGCGTATCCGTTTCGAAAGAGGCAGCCGGCATTATACGCCTGCCATATCAGTGCCGGGAGGTTTGTTGGCCGAGAGGATCCGTTGCACGAGGCAGACGTCGAGCCAACGGCCGAACTTCCATCCGACTTCACGCATCGTGCCGATCTCCTCGAAGCCGAATGCCCGATGGAGCGCATGGCTGATGGCATTGCCGGCGGTAATCCGGCCGATCAACACGTGAAACCCGGTCCGCTCCGCCTCTTCGATGACGACGGCGAGCAGCGCTTTCCCGACGCCGGCACCGCGATGCCGTGCCCCGACGAAGAGTGAGTGCTCACCTGTCGCCGCATACGCGCCGTGCGGCGCCCACGGGCTGATCGATGCCCAGCCCGCGACGGTCCCATTCACCTCGGCGACGAACACGGCATACGGGGGGACATGAGCGGCAAACCAGGTGCGGCGCTCCTCGGCGGTTTTCTGATGAACATCGAACGCGAACACCGAGTTGCGGACGGTTTCGTTGTAGATCTCGTTGAGCTCGGCCAGGTCGGTTTCACGTGCCCGGCGAATGCGAATCGTCTCCATGCGGGTCGCTCCTCGAGTCTGCACGCGCGACCAGACGGTCGACAATGTAGTCGATGTCGGAAGCGGTGGTTCGATAGTTGGCGACGCAGGCGCGGATGGCGAGCCGGCCGCGTACGGTGGCAAGGCCAACGAATGCCGTTCCGTCTCCGCGGAGTGCTGCGACCACCTGACGTTGAAAGGCGTCGTCACGGTTGCTCACCCTGAAACAGACGGCAGTGAGCGGAGCCGGGGCGACGACCTCGCACACGCCCGACTCAGCGAGACGGCGTTCGAGCAGGCGGGCCATGTCGAGCGTATGGTCGACCGCGGCCACGAACGCGCCGACACCGAACGCACGGAGGGCGCACCAGACCTTGAACGCCTTGAAACGCCGTGACAGCTCGGGACCGGCGTGCATGAAGTTCGTCAACAGCGGATCGTCATCGTCGGGCAGGTAGGCAGCCTCGAATCGGAATGCGCGTTCGAGCGCCCGCCGATTCCTGACCAGGAGACTGCCCGCCTCGAGTGGTGCGAACAGCAGCTTATGCGGATCGAGCGCGATCGAATCGGCCCGACCGCATGGCAGAAGCTGATGGCGCACGCGCGCGCTCAGTACGAACAGCCCGCCATACGCGGCGTCGACATGCAGCCACAACCGGTGCGCCTGACAGAGTTGCGCCAGCTCGTCGATCGGATCGATGGCGCCCGTCGTGACCGTCCCGGCACTGGCGACCACACAGAACGGTGTGTCACCACGTCGGCGGTCTTCGTCTATGGCGCTCGAGAGCTGGTCGATGCGCAGCTGACACGCCGCGTCGGTTGGAATCCGACGCACGTGGTCGGTGCCGAGCCCGAGGATCGCGGCGCACTTCTCGACGCACTGATGCGCCTCGGCCGAGGCGTACGCCACGAGCGTCGAACGTCGACGTTGAAGTCCGCTCTCTCGAAATCGAGATGCGTGCGCGTGCAGCGCCGTCGACAAGGCGATCAGAGTCGCCATCGAGCCGCCGCTGGTGAGGAGCCCGCCTGCCGTGTCCGGATACTCGAATTGCGCGGCCAGCCACGAGATCACGTTCTGTTCGATGGCGTTCGCCGCCGGCGATAACTGCCAGAAGTTGCAGTTCTGATTCAGGGCGGAGGCGATTGCGTCAGCGAATGGCGCGATGCCGTTCGACGGTCCCAGGACGTATGCCAGGAAACGAGGGTGCGCCGTGTTGGTCGAGTTGGGAATGACGCTCGACCGGATCTCGGAGAAGAGCCGATCGATCCCGATCCCCTCGCTCGAAAACGGCATCTCACGAAGCCGCGCGAGCTCTGATCGGTCGAGCACCGAGGCGATCGGGCGCTCCCGTATCGTTCGCTCGAGCTCTTGCAGCAGACCGGTGAGCCGCGATCCAGCTTCGAGGATCTGCGCCTCGTCAAGATTCACGGACCGCATGTGGGACGAGGCTAACGCCGAGTCGCAGACGCGTCTTGTATGTTCTTGCGACCTCAGGTTCCTCTGTGCTGAATCGCCTTCGTCAGCGTCCCCGGTGGCACTCCGTAGACACGCCGGAAACATCGCGTGAAGTGGCTTTGGTCGAAGAAGCCGACTGACGCAGCGGCGTCGGCCACCGACTTTCCGGCGCGGAGCAGGCCGACGGCGCGAGTGATTCGAAGCTGGTTGCGCCATGCGTGCGGAGGAATGCCGGTGGCTTTCGTGAACAGCCTGGCGGCGTGAAACGGCGACAATCCTACCGATGCGGCGAGCTCGGTCAACGTGATCGGGCGGTTCAGCTCCTGGCTCAACACCACTTGCATCGTCCGGACGCGCTTCTGATCGCGAGACTCCGGGGCCGGATCCACGCCGCTGCGCGCGTATCGCTGCAACAGCAACGCGAACGCGGAGTGCAGCGCGATCTCGGCCTCCAGCGGATCAGCGCCCCGTTCGAGCTTCGTGTGAGCGGATACGAGCCGCCCGGCGACGAGTGGATCGAAAATCGTCGCGTCGGGGAACGATGGCGCCGGCACGGGCCGACCGGCAATGGCCGAGGCAAGGCCGCTCATCCACGACGTCGATGGATAGAACGCGCGGTAGACCCAGCCATCTCGGGTGGCGCGCTCGCCGGTGTGCACTTCGCCTGGATTGATTGCGGCGATCGTCCCCGGGGTCGCCGTATGGTGTCCACCGCGGTACCAGTAGCCTTGCGCGCCCGCCTGAATGACGGGGATCACGTAGGTCTCGTGCCAATGTCGCGAAAACCGCTGCTCCCGAAACGTCGCCGTCAGCAGTTCTCCTCCGGGCAGGAGGTCTGACGTCCAGTATCTGGCGGATTCGCGACGCTCCGCGCGCACCCAGGCATGCTAGCGCTTACTCGACTCGGCCTCGACATAGAATCTCTGCGAGCGCCTATGACTAGACGGCTTTCACTGATTCTGCTGGGGTTGCTGGTCGTCTCACACCCTGCCGCCGCACAGCGGCGCGCGATCACACACGAAGACGTCTTCACGATGACGCGAACGGGCGAGCCACGTCCGAGCCCCGACGGCAAGTGGGTCGTCTTCTCGCTGCTCGAACCGAGCTACGACCCAGCCAGGACCGTGAGCGATCTGTGGATCGTGCCGACCGATGGCAGTGCGGCGCCGCGCCGGTTGACCTCGACCCGTGGCGGCGAGTCGGCCGTCGCGTGGTCGCCCGATTCCAAGCGCATCGCGTTCAGCGCGCGGCGCGAGGGCGACGCGGTCGAACAGATCTACCTGCTTTCGCTGGAGGGCGGCGACGCACAGCGGGTCACGACACTCGCAACCGGCGGCGTCAATCCAAGGTGGCGCCCTGACGGCAAGGCGCTCCTCTTCGAGAGCATGCTGAAAGCGGAACGGCAGACGCCGGAGAAATCGACCGCGCGAGTGTTCGACACGCTGCCGATTCGATTCTGGAACGTCTGGAACGACGGTTCGAAGCCACACGTGTTCGTGCAATCGCTCGACGGCGGCGCCGCCGTCGACTGGCTGGCCGGCACGAAGCTGGCGGCGTCCGCCGGGTTCGACGCGCCCTACGTCGGCTCGGGCGCCGATCGCTCGCTCCAGGCGCAATGGTCACCCGACGGCCAGGAGATCGTGTTCGTGGCGGTCGTGAATCGGTCGACGATGATGACCGAGGAAACGGAAGCTCATCTCTTCAGGATCAAGAAGGCCGGCGAAGAGCCGGTGCAGATGACCAGCAAGGGTGCGAGCTTCGAGAAGCCGCGCTTTTCGCCCGACGGCAAGACGCTCGCCGTCGAGCAGACGCGGACCGCGACGGGGACGAATCTCTATAGCCTGACGCGCCTCGCCAAGTTCGACTGGCCATCCGGTACGATGACGATGGTCGCGCCCGACTTCGACCGCAGCGTGGGCGACTACGCGTTCACGCCCGACAGTGCTGCGATCGTCTTTGTCGCCGAGGATAGCGGGTTCACGCAATTGTTCCGCGTGCCCACCAGCGGCGGTCCGCCGAAGCGGCTCGTCGAGATACAAGCGGGCAACTATTCGTCCCCTTCCTACGCCGGGCAGACGCTCATCGCGAGCTACGGCTCGAGCACGCAGCCGAACGAGGTCGCCCGCGTCGATCCCGCGCGCGGCACGCACACCCTGCTGTCGTCGTTCAATCGCGATCGGCTGGCGCAGCTCGACCTGCCCGCGCCGGAGCACTTCTGGTTCACGGCCAAGAACGGCAAGCGCATTCACAGCATCGTCTTCTTTCCGCCGCAGCTCGATCGATCGAAGAAGTACCCGCTGATCGTGAATCCGCACGGCGGCCCGAACTCGATGTCGAGCGACGCGTTCTCGCTGCGGTGGAACTACCACCTGCTCACCGCACCGGGCTACGTGCTGATCGCCACCAACTACACCGGCTCCACGGGCTTTGGCGAGAAGTTCGCCAACGACATCGAACGCGACGTGCTGCGCGGTCCGGCTCAGGAGATTCTCGAAGCCGCCGACGAGGCGATTCGCCGCTATCCGTTCATCGATCGCACCCGTCAGGCGGCGATCGGGGCGAGCTATGGCGGCTATCTGATGAACTGGTTCAACGGACACACCAACCAGTTCCGTGCGCTCGTGATTCATGCCGGCGCGTCGAACAACGAATCACAGTACGGTGTCAACGACGGCGGCCTCGGCCGCGAGCTGCGGATGGGCGCACCGGTCTGGGAGAGCGGGAAGGGACAGTGGATGGATCAGAGCCCGTTCCGCTACGCCGCCAACTGGAAGACGCCGTCGCTGATCACGCAAGGCGAGATCGACTTCCGCGTCCCGCTCAACGAGAGCATCACCACGTTCAAGATCCTGCAGCGGCAGAAGGTGCCGTCGCGTCTCGTGACGTTCCCCGATGAGGGGCACTGGATCCTGAACGGCGAGAACAGCCGGCACCATATGCAGGAAGTGCTGGCGTGGCTGAAGAAGTATCTCGAGTAGAGGGAACGGAGATCACGGAGGAAACGGATTAACACGGAGGAACGGAGAAACGGAGAACGGATGGAGATTCGCCACACCGACGCCCACAATCACAAGCGGTCTGCGATCGTGAGCTTGTGATTGTGGGTATCGGCGTGGCGCTCTCCGTTCGTTCTCCGTTGCTCCGTTTCTCCGTGTTAAACCGTTCTCTCCGTAACCTCCGTTATCTCATTCGCTGCGACGATTTCTCATTCTCGAGACAGATCTCGTCGACGAGCTCGGTGTCGACGACGATGCGCTGGGTCATGGTGACGGTCCAGGGCTTCGTGAAGGCTTTCGAGTCGTCGACGGTCGCTTCGATCTTCAGGTGGCCGTAGTCGGGCCGGGAGATACGCTCGCGAATTTTCGCCTTGTCGGTGATGAACGTCCCTGCCATATCGAGCCAGAGATCGTCGCGAAAGCCAATCGAGTCGACGACCAGCGTATCGCCTTCCCATTTCGCGGATGAGTAGCCGTTCCACGCCGGCACCGGATCCTCGGGGAACCGTCGTCCGTCGGTGAAGACCTGGCGATAGCTCGCGTTCACCTCGTCGAGCATCACAAGCAGCCCGGGAACCTGAATGAACTTCTGAATGTGCGGCAACCCGTACGCTCGCAGGAACGTGTCGGGGAGGCAGCGCGCGTGCGGATCGTCCTTCGAGTTCTCGGCCGTCCGTTTCTTCACGAGCGCGGCCGCCCATGGTTGAAGCGGCAGTCCGCCCGGTGTCTTCGCGCCCACATTGAATCCGAGGACGGAAATCGGGAGCTCGATCCCGCATTGAATGAAGGCTGTGCCGGGGGTGTTGTTACAGGGCGGGCCATCATTGGTGAGCCACATGCCCGAGAAGTCGGGCTTCCCGTCTCTGGTCCGCGGCGTCGCCGCGCTCAGGTTCGGCTTGCCATCAGCCGCACGCGGGACGTCCGCGGTCGGGTACTTCAACCACTGCGCCGACAAGGAAGCCGGCCCGAGCAGGTATGCGGCGACGAGCGCGAGGGACACCGACAGGATCAATCGTCGAAGCATGATCCCATTCTATGTCCCTCACATTTCCCGAGCGATTACTCGGCTTGACGGCGCCCTTCCACCGGAGTGCAGCGATCCTTCGGGTTGTCGAAGTCGCGATACGGCTCGTGGCAGTTCGAGCACGCCTTCGAAACCGTCTCGCTCACGTCAACCATCTTGTCCATGTTCTTCGACTTCGCCGCCTCGTAGGCGGCGTGCCCCGCCTCGGCGAGTCCCTGCGCGGCCTTGCGGAACGTCTCCTCTTGAATCGGGACGGGCTTGCCGTTCTCGCAGACGCGGCCTGGGATCATCACGAGGTTGGCCGCCTCGGCCAACGCCAGTGCACTGTTCTCCACCTCCTGCCAGCCGCCGTAGACGTTCTTGAACGTCGCGGTGGCGCCGGCACTCACAGCTGCCGGATCGCGCGGTGCGCCGGGGTCCTGACTCTGTGCATCGAACACGATGTTGGCGAACGTGAACGGAATGCCTCGCATCATCTGCGCGAGATTCGAGTGAGCCTTCGGAGTGTTCACTGCCGGCGCAGAGGCGGCGGCCGGGGGCGCCGAGCCCCCGCACGACACACTGAGGGCGGTCATTGCAATCAAGCCACACAGTCTCTTCATACGGCGCTCCTTGCACGGCTAGGAGAATCTCGCGCGAGCGGCGCGCGAGATTGCAATCCTCCGGCCATATGAAGTGCGGGCGATTCACTGTGATGCCCCGAAGCGAACCGTGCGCGATCGTGGGATTGTTCGCGTCCCGCACGAAATATCCCGCGCACCACGTTAGGCACGCCGGGTCTAAAGACCCGGCCTACACCGCCGGTAAGCGCTTAGAGACCGTGTAGGCCGGGCCTTTTAGGCCCGGCGTGTACAACTCAAAACGTACCGTGGCAGTCGCCTTGCACCGCTCGCGCAAGTCTCTCCAACCGGGAGTGAATCGACCATGGCCACGATCGTTGGCGCCGTCGCCAGCTCGCACACACCCACCATCGGGTTCGCGCTCGATACGCACAAGGAACACGACGCCGCATGGGCGCCCATTTTCGACGGCTACGAGCCGGTGCAGGCGTGGTTGGCCGAGAAGTCACCCGACGTGCTCGTGCTGATCTTCAACGATCACGTCACGTCGTTCTTCTTCGATCACTACTCACAGTTCGCGCTCGGCATCGGCGAGTCGTACGAGGTGGCGGACGAAGGTGGCGGGCCGAGGGCGCTGCCCGCGGTCCGCGGCCACGCCAGGCTGTCGCATCACATCGCGCACGCGCTCGTCGCCGACGAGTTCGACCTGTCGTACTTCCAGGACAAGCCGCTCGATCACGGCTGCTTCTCGCCGCTGTCGATGTTGTGGCCGCACGAGCCAACCTGGCCCGGCGCCATCGTGCCGCTGCAGATCGGCGTGCTCGAGTTCCCGATCCCGTCGGCACGACGA
>Ga0111538_10007030_pt1 | contig 15207 bp, 11 predicted proteins | sample SoiMethybrSBSTD1_FD_79669 | JGI IMG/M metagenome (GOLD analysis project Ga0111538, IMG submission 79669) | Bulk soil microbial communities from a Populus tree surrounding site in Tennessee, USA - Soil MetaG P. TD hybrid SBSTD1 (version 2)... | ecosystem: Environmental > Terrestrial > Soil >...
CTCGACCACAGCCTGGAGCGCGAGGTCGCGCTCAAGGTCCTGCGCACCAGCGAGTCGGGGGCGGACGAGGCGGGGCGCCTGCTGCGCGAGGCGCGGGTGCTGGCCCGCCTCGAGCACCCGGGCCTGGTGCCGGTGCACGACGCGGGGGTGCTCCCGGACGGGCGCCCGTTCTACGTGATGCGCCTGGTGCGCGGCACCTGCCTCGACGCCCACGTGGCCGCGCTGGCTCCCGCCCTGCCGGCGCGGCTCCAGCTGTTCCAGCGGGTGTGCGAGGCGGTGGCCTTCGCCCATGCCCACGGCGTGGTGCACCGCGACCTGAAGCCGCAGAACGTGATGGTGGGTCCCTTCGGCGAGGTGCTGGTCATGGACTGGGGCGTGGCCCGCCTCCTCGGCGACGGGGCGGAGGCGGCGGCGCCCGTTCGCGGCGCCGGTGCCGGCACCCGCGCCGGCACGGTGATGGGCACGCCCGGCTACATGGCGCCCGAGCAGGCGGACGGCGCCTCGGCCTCGGCGGACGAGCGGGCCGACGTCTACGCGCTGGGCGCCCTCCTCTTCTTCCTGCTGGCCGGCCGGCCGCCGGACGGGCCGGGCACGCCCGAGGCCCCCCTTGGAGGTCCCGGCCAGTCGGCCCCGCGCCCGCTGGCCGCCATCGTGCGCCGGGCCCTGGCCGCCCGCCCGGCCGAGCGCTACCCGAACGTGACCGGGCTGGCCGCCGACGTGGAGGCCTTCCTGGCCGCCGGGCGCGTGACGGCCCACCGCGAGGGCCCGTTCGAGAAGGTGGGCCGCCTGCTCGGCCGCTACCGCACGGCGGTGCTGCTGGTGATCGCCTACCTGCTCATGCGCGTGCTGCTGCTGGTGTACGCCCGCTAAAGGATCCGCCGCCGCCGCGTAAGGGGAGGGGTGAAGGAGGTGACGCCGTGAACAAGCCGCTCTTCGGCCTGGCCCTGGGTGGGTTCCTGGGCATCTTCGACGGGCTGTCCGCCCTGGTCTCCGCGCCCGAGACCGCGCCCGAGATCGGGGGCATCGTCATCGGCTCCGTCTTCAAGGGGCTGGTCACCGGAGTGCTCATCGGGCTCTTCGCGCGCAAGGTGAAGTCGCTCTCGTGGGGCATCGTCTTCGGCCTGGTGGTGAGCCTCTTCTTCGCCTGGCTGGTGGCCCTGGCCAACGCCGCCCAGGGCAAGAACTACTACTGGCAGATCATGCTGCCCGGCGGCATCCTGGGCGTGATCGTGGGCTACGCCACCCAGCGCTTCCGCGCCCAGCCCCAGCTCGGCCGCTCGAACGTGTAGAGCCGGCGCCCGGCCGTGGCTACTGCGGGCTGTCGATCATCCACACGTTGCCCGTCGTCTCCGCGTGTTCGTAGACCAGGCGGTCGCCGCGGGGAGACCAGGACGGGTTGCGCACGTAGGCGTTGAGGCGGTCGTGGTCGGTGAGGCGGCGCTCCCGCCGCGTGGTGCGGGAGACGGTCCACACGTTCCAGGCCTCGCCGCGCAGGCCGGCAAAGGCGATGCGGTCGCCGTCGGGCGAGAAGCTGAAAGGCCAGCTCTGTCCCTCGCTGGAGGTGAGCTGCACGGGCGTGCCGCCCTCGGCCGGCATCTCCACCAGGTGGGTGTTCTCCCCCCGCTTCACCTCCAGGGCCAGGGTGCGCCCGTCGGGCGACCAGCAGGGAAAGCCCATGAGCTCCGTGTCGAACGTGATCTGGCGCGCCGCGTGTTCGCCCACCGTGGCCACCCACGTGTTCACGGTGCCGCCGTTCTTCTTCGAGTTGAACGCGATCTGCCGGCCGTCGGGGGAGAGGCGCGGATAGTCGAGGTCCTGGTCGAGCTGGAGCAGCGGGGCGTCGCCGGAGCCGTCCAGGCCCACCGCCCACACGCCGAAGCGGCCGCCGTCGCTGCGCAGGTAGGCCAGGCGCTTGCCGTCGGGGAACCAGCTGGCCAGGTTGTGCTCGGCCTGGCCGCTGGTGACGCTGCGCGCGCCACCGCCCTCCACGTCCATCACCCACACGTGCTCGGGCTGGCCGCTCTGGGTCCGGTCGAAGGCCACCAGGCGTCCGTCCGGCGAGAGGGCGGGCCGGTTCAGCTTGCTGGTGCCCGTGGTCAGCGCGTGCGCGGCGCCGGCCGGCTCGCCGGTGGCGGGTGAGAGCGGCAGCCACCACAGGTTGCTGAGCAGGGTGAGCGAGCTGTAGGCGATGTGCTTGCCGTCGCGCGACACGGCCAGGTGGCGCAGGCGGGGCAGGCCCAGGCTCACCAGCTCGTAGGGCTCGCCCACGGAGCGGCCTTCCGGCGAGACGGGCACGCTCCAGATCCCGTAGAGGAAGCGCGCGTAGGAGGAGTAGTAGATCCGGCGCCCGTCGGCCGCGTAGACGGGATCGAACGCGTAGGGCTGCTCGCGCACCAGGCGCACGAGGTCGCCGCCGTCGGCGGCCACCGACCAGACCTCGGCCAGCCGGCGGTCGGCGGTGCCGAACACCACCCGCCGGCCGTCGGGCGACCACGAGGGCGCGCCGTGCCCGCCGGGGGGCGACCCGGCCCGGGTGAGGGGGCGCGGCGGTCCGCCCGCGCGGTCCACGAGCCAGAGCGTGGAAGGCGGCAGGGCCGGGTAGGCGTTGGCCCCCAGGTCCACCACCGCCTGCGACTGGAAGGCCAGCCGCTGCCCGTCGGGCGACCAGGACGGGTGGGAGCCGAAGGTGGTGAGCCGCTGCGGCGCTCCGCCCTTCGCGGGCACCAGCCAGAGGCCGTCGTTCTTCGCGTGGTAGGCGATGGTGGTGCCGTCGGGCGACCACGTGGGCTGGAAGTTGTCGCCCTCCTTCGTGAGCTGCACCTCCTGGTTGCCGGGCGGAAGCTGCCGGAGCGTGATCTGGAAGTGGCCGCCGTGGTCGGAGCTGTAGGCGATCCACGTGCTGTCGGGCGAGAAGCTCGGGTGGACGTCCAGGCCGGAGGAGGACGTGATCTGCATGGGCGCCGCGCGGGCCAGGGGCGGCGGCGCGGCGGGCGCCGGCGGGCGGCGCAGGGCGATCCAGGCCAGGGCGGCGAGGAGGAGAGCGCCCACCACGGCCAGCGGGAGCCAGTGGCCGCGGCGGGCGGGGGCGGGGACGGCCGCCGGGTCGCCCATGGCCGCGGCCAGCTCCACCGCGGACGGGAAGCGCCGCGCGGGGTCCGGGGCCAGGCAGCGCTCGAGCAGCGGGCGCCACGACTGCAGCTCGGCGGGAAGCATGCCGGGCAGGGCGGCCTTGCGGTCGGCGCCGCGGCCGGTGAGCATCTCGATCAGGACCAGGCCGAACGAGTAGACGTCGGAGGAGGGCGAGGCCTCGCCGCCCTCCGCCTGCTCGGGCGCCATGTAGGCCGGCGTGCCCGACACCGTTGCGCCCGAGCGGGCCTGGGCGGGGGCCTCGCCGGCCACGCCGGCCAGGCCGAAGTCGCTGACCACGGCCCGCGCGCCGTTCTCCACCGGCACCAGCATCACGTTGCCGGGCTTGAAGTCGCGGTGCACGATGCCCGCGGCGTGGGCGGCGGCCAGCGCGGCGGCCAGCTGCCGGGCCAGGTCGCGGGCCAGGTCCGGGGGCAGGGCGCCCTCGCGCAGGCGCTCGGCCAGGGTCTGCCCGGGCAACATCTCCATGGTCAGGAACGTGATGTCGATGGAGCCGCCCTGGTGGCGGGCCAGGTCGAAGAGGCGGCAGACGTTCGGGTGGGTGACGCGCCGGGCCAGGTGGATCTCGCGCTTGAAGCGGTCCATCACCGCGCGGTCGCTGGCGATGTCGGCCCGGATGGTCTTCACCGCCACGTGGTCGCCGAGCTCGAGGTCCTCCGCCTCGTAGACCTCGCCCATGCCACCCTGGCCCAGGAAGCGCTTGATGCTGAAGCGGCCGCCCAGCACGTCGCCGTCGGCGAGGCGCGGCGCGGCACCGTCGCGGGCGACGGGGGTGGGTCCGCCCAGGCCGAGTGTGGGCGCTTCTTCCGACTCGCCGGCCGCGGGATCCTTTGGCCGTTCCACCATGCAGAGAGCGCGGGCGCATTATGACACGCCGGCCGGGACATAATGCCGGCAGTGAACGACCGCTTCCTCCGCGCCTGCCGCCGGCAGCCCGTCGACCGCACGCCCGTCTGGCTCATGCGCCAGGCCGGGCGCTACATGCCCGAATACCGCGCCCTGCGCCAGAAGCACTCGCTGCTGGAGCTGTGCCGCACGCCCGAGCTGGCCCGCCAGGTGACGCTGCAGCCGCTGGCCCTGGGCGTGGACGCGGCCATCCTCTTCAGCGACCTGCTGCTGCCGCTCACGCCCATGGGCATCTCCTTCGACTTCGTCTCCGGCGAGGGGCCGAAGATCGAGAACCCCATCCGCACCCGGAGCGACATCCAGGCCCTGCGCCGCTTCGAGCCGCGCGAGAGCCTGGGCTTCGTGATGGAGGAGATCCGGCTGCTGCGCCGGGAGCTGACGGTGCCGCTCATTGGCTTCGCCGGCGCGCCCTTCACGCTCGCCTCCTACGCGCTGGAGGGCGGGCACTCCTCGAGCTTCGCCATCACCAAGGCGCTCATGTATTCGGACCCGGACAGCTGGCACGCGCTGGCCGGCCTCCTGGCCGAGCTGGTGCTGGAGTTCCTCAAGGCCCAGGTGGAGGCGGGCGCGCAGGCCCTGCAGCTCTTCGACTCCTGGGTGGGGGCGCTCGACGCCGACGACTACCGCGAGCTGGTGTTCCCCCACGTGTCGCGGGTGCTGCAGGGGCTCAAGGGCAGCGGCGTGCCCCTGCTCCACTTCGGCACCGGCACCGCCCACCTGCTCGACCTGCAGCGCGAGGCGGGCGGCGACGTGATCGGGGTGGACTGGCGCATCGGCATCGACGAGGGCTGGCGCCGCGCCGGCGAAGACGTGGCCGTGCAGGGCAACCTGGATCCCACCACGCTCTTCGGGCCCCGCGAGCTGATGCTGCGCAAGGCCGACGACGTGCTGCGCCGCGTGGGCGGCCGCCCGGGCCACATCTTCAACCTGGGCCACGGCGTGCTGCCGGGCACGCCGGTCGAAAACGTGCGGGCGCTGATCGAGCACGTGCACCAGAAGACGGCGGTGCCGGCGTGAACACCGGCGTGCTGCTGGTGGCGCACGGCACGCCCGAGTCGCTCGACCAGATGGCCGAATACCTCACGCTGGTGCGCGGCGGGCGCGCGCCCTCGGACCACCTGGTGGAGGAGATGCGCCACAACTACGCCGCCATCGGCGGGCGCTCGCCCCTCACCGACCTCACCCAGGCCCAGGCCGCCGCCCTGCGCCGCGCGCTGGACGGCCCGCCGGTCTTCGTGGGCATGCGCAACTGGCGGCCCTTCATCGCCGACGCCCTGCGCGACGCGCGGGCGGCCGGCCTGGAGCGGGTGGTGGTGGTGCCCCTGGCCCCGCAATATTCGACGCTCAGCGTGGCCAAGTACCGCGGCGCGGTGGAGGCGGCCCTGCCCGCCGGCCTGGAGATGCGCTTCGTGGACTCGTGGCACGACCACGCCGGCCTGCTGGAGGCCTTCGCCGAGCGGGTGCGGGCCGCGCTGGCCGAGGGACCGGCCGACGCGGTGGTCTTCACGGCCCACAGCCTGCCCCAGCGGGCGATCGCGCAGGGCGATCCCTACGCGGAGCAGGTGAAGGCCACCGCCGCCGGCGTGGCCGCACGGGCCGGCATCGCGGACTACGACCAGGCCTGGCAGAGCGCGGGCCGCACCGAGGAGCCCTGGCTGCAGCCCTCGCTGGAGGAGCGGCTGCAGGCCCTGGCCGAGGCCGGGCGGCGGCGGGTGCTGGTGGTGCCCATCGGCTTCGTGTGCGACCACACGGAGATCCTGTACGACATCGACCGCCAGGCCCAGGACTTCGCGCGCGCGCGTGGCCTGGAGCTGCGCCGCACCGAGTCGCTCAACACCTCGCCCACGTTCATCCGGGCCCTGGCCGACGTGGTGCGCGCCGCGCTGTAGCCGGCTTGTCACTCCCGCCGCCCGCGGAAACAGTATGATCGGGCGTTCGATCGAAGGGTCCCCATCAGCAAGTGAGGTGCACATGAACAGCAACAGGATTCGTGTTGCCGCCGCGCTGGCGGCCGTCTTCGCCGCCGGCGCCCTGGCCGGCGCGGACGCGGCCGCCCTCGCGGATGCGACCAAGGACGCGAAGGCGCGCAGCATCGAGCTCACCACGGCCTCGGCCGAGGCCCGGGCGCAGGCGCAGGAGTGCATCCGCCGCATCGAGACCTTCCGCGGCGGCCCGCCCGCGCTGGAGGCGGCCGAGAAGGCCATCGCCGCCGACCCCGCCTTCGCGGTCGCCTACCTCCTGGCCGGGGCCAACGCCGCGCCCGGCGCGGGCAAGGCCTTCTTCGAGAAGGCGGACGCGCTGGCCGCCAAGGCCTCGGAGGGCGAGCGCCGCTACATCGCGGCCGCCGCGCTCAACCGGGCCCAGAAGCGGGCGGAGGCCCTGGAGGCCCTGCGCGCGCTGGCCCGCGACTACCCGGGCGACCGCATGGTGCAGATCCTGCTCGGGCAGGTGGCCACGGCCGAGAACAAGCTGGACGAGGCCGCCGCCGCCTACGACCGCGCGCTGGCCCTGGACGCGGCCACCCCGCGCGTGCACGCGCTGCGGGCCAACGTCCACACGCTGCAGAACCAGTTCCCCCAGGCCCGGGCCGAGTTCCAGCAGGCGCTGCAGCGGCAGGTGGACGGCACCGCGCCCGGCCAGATCCACCTGGGCCTGGCCCTCACCTACGTCTACGAGGGCAACGTGGACCAGGCCCTCACCACCATGCGCGGCTACCTGGAGCGCTACCGCAGCGTGGGCGGCCTGCCCGGGCTGCCCGAGGTGTTCATCTGGAACGCCATGGCCCGCATGAACCTCGAGAACGGCCGCCTCCAGGAGGCGCTGGCCGACTACGAGAAGGGCTTCGAGTCGGTGCCGGGCAGCGCGGCCAGCGAGCGCGACAAGAAGCTGTGGCTGGGCCGCCTGCACCACGGGCGCGGCCGCACCCTGGCCAAGATGGGCAAGCCCGAGGAGGCCTGGAAGGAAGCCGAGTTCATCAAGAAGATGATCGACGAGAACGGCGAGGAGGGGAAGGAGTTCCTGCCCTCCTGGCACTACCTGGCCGGCTACATCAAGCTGGAGGCGGGGGATGGCCCGGCCGCCCTCGAGCACCTGAAGCAGTCGAACCCCAACGACCCCTTCCACAAGATGCTGCTGGGCCGCGCCTACCAGGCCACCGGCGACACCGCCACCGCGCGCAAGATCTACGAGGAGGTGGTGGCCAGCACGCAGGTGGGGCTGGAGCGCGCCCTGGCCTATCCCGAAGCCAAGAAGAGGCTGGCCTCGCTCTAGGCCGCGCGCGATGTTCATCGGACATTTCGCGGTGGCCTTCGCGGCCAAGAAGGCGGCCCCCTCGGGCTCGCTGGGCGGCTACTTCGCCGCCGCCCAGCTGCCCGACCTCCTCTGGCCGCTGCTGGTGCTGCTGGGCGTCGAGCGCGTCACCATCATGCCCGGCGACACCGCCTTCACGCCGCTGCGCTTCGACAGCTACCCCATCTCGCACAGCCTGCTCCTCGACGCGGTGTGGGCGGCCGCCTTCGGCGCGCTGCTCTACTGGCGCACGCGCTCGCGGCGCACGGCGCTGGTGGCCGGCCTGCTCGTGCTCAGCCACTGGCTGCTCGACGTGGTGAGCCACCGCGCGGACATGCCGCTCCTGCCCGGCTCGCCGGTCCGCCTGGGCCTCGGGCTGTGGAACTCGATCCCGGCCACGCTGGCCGTCGAGTGCGGCCTCTTCGCCTTCGGCGTCTGGATGTACGTGAAGGCCACGCCCCGCTCCGACGGCGTGGGCAACCTGAGCCTGGCCGCCCTGGTGGCCATCCTGCTCACCTGCTATGCGGGCGCGGCCTTCGGGGGGCCGCCGCCGGGCGTGGTGATGGTGGCCCTCACCGGGCTGGTGGGCGCGGCCCTCCTGCTGGGCATGGGCTGGTGGGTGGACGAGCGCCGCAGCAAGGCGGGGACATGACCGCGCGCCGGTCGTTGCTGGTGCTGGCGGCCGTGCTGGCCACGGCCGCCCCGGCCCGGGCCCAGAAGACGCTGTCGTGGGACGAGCTGGCCGTGAGCGCGCGCCTCGACGCCGATGGCCGCCTGCACGTGACCGAGCGCCAGGCCATGGTCTTCGACGGCGACTGGAACGGCGGCGAGCGCATCTTCCGCCTGGGCAACGACCAGCAGCTGGAGCTGGAGTCCATCTCCCGCATCGATCCCGTCGTCCGCGCCGCCTTCCCGCTGGAGAAGGGCGACCTCAGCCTCGTCGACCACTACGACTGGATCACGCCCAAGAAGCTGCGCTGGCGGAGCCGGCGCGTCTCCGATCCCCCCTTCCACCAGCAGCGGATCGACTACGTGCTGCGCTACACCTACGACCACGTCCTGCAGCGCGCGGGCGACGGCTACCTGCTCGACCACGACTTCTCGTTCCGCGACCGCGAGGGCGGCATCCGCGCCTTCCGCCTGGACCTGGCGCTGGACCCGGTGTGGAAGGCCGAGGAGCGCGTGCCCACCGGCGTGCTGGTGAAGGGCATGCTGCCCGGCGAGGGTTACGTGGTGAAGCTGCACCTCGCCTTCCTGGGCGCGGGGCGCCCGGCCGGCGTGGCCGTGTCCGGCCCGGCCGTGCGCCTGGCCACGCGCGTGCTGCTGGTGCTGGTGCCGGTCCTGCTCTTCCTGCAGCTCCTGCTCTCGCAGCGGCAGCAAGGCCGCCTGCGCCCGCTGCCCAAGGTCGACCGCGCCTGGTTCGAGCGCCACGTGGCCACCCAGGTGCCGGAGGTGATCGGCGCCGCCTGGGACGGCGCGGTGGGCGCGCCCGAGGTGGCGGCCGTGCTGGCCCGCCTGGCCGGCGAGGGCAAGCTGAGCAGCCGGGTCCTGCCCGCCAGCGGCTTCGGCTCCGCCGAGCTGGAGCTCACGCTGCTGGTGCCGCGCGACCGATTCGAGGACTACGAGCGGGTGCTGGTGGACGCGCTGTTCGTGGCCGGCGACACCACCAGCACGGAGACCATCAGGGCCCACTACAAGGCGGCCGGCTTCACGCCGGCCAAGGTGCTGGAGGGCCCGCTCGAATACCGCGTGCACGAGCTGGACCCGTCCGACGCCGCGCCGCGCCCGTCGAAGCTCCCCACCCTGGCCCTGCTGCTGGCCGGCGGGCTGCTGATCGCGGCCAGCCACCCGGTCTCGGACGACGTGCCGTTCTACCTGCTGCCCCTCCTGGCCTTCGCGTTTTTCATCCCCCTCGCGCTGGGCATGGCCTACAACTGGCGCCAGGCGCTGCAGCGCGGCGTCCCGGGCACGCTCATCTTCATGGTGCCCGTGGCGGCCCTGATCGCGGGCGCGCTGGCGTTCACCTTCATTCCCGGCTGGGGCCGGGACTCGCTGGGCATGCTGGGCCTGGCGGCCGTCGTCTTGGCCATCGTGCGGGTGGTGATGAACTTCGCGCGCACGCGGCTGGGCCCGCGCTCGCTCGAGTTCCGGCGCCATCTCACCGCCGCCCGGGCCTGGGTGAAGGCGGAGCTGAAGACGCCGCGGCCCGACCTCGCCGATGCCTGGTTCCCCTACGTGGTGGCGTTCGGGCTCGACCGCGCCGCGCAGCGCTGGTTCGCGTCGTTCGGCGGCGCGTCCAGCGGCCACTCCTCGGACTGGGGTGGATCCACCACGTCGTCGCCGGCCTCCTCGGGCTCGTCCTCTTCGTCGTCGTCGTCGCGCTGGAGCGGCGGCGGGGGCGCGTTCGGCGGCGGCGGGGCCAGCGCGTCGTGGGCCGTGGCCGCCACCGGCATGGCCGCCGGCGTGAGCGCGCCAAGCTCGGGCTCGAGCAGCGGCTCCAGCGGCGGCGGCGGCAGCAGCAGCTCGGGCGGCGGCGGCGGCGGCGGCTGGTAGTCCTCCTTAACCCCCCGGCCCCCAGAGGCGGATGCGGCCGTCGGACAGGGCCACGGCCAGGTGGTCGCCGCCCCTGTAGACCGTGACGCCCGCGAACGACTCCGCGGCCGGCCCCCAGAGCTGGGCCAGCGGGTCGGGCGAGCCCAGGTGCCAGAGGTTCACCGCGTTGTCGAGGGCCACCGTGGCCAGGTGCTCGCCGTCGGGGAAGTAGCAGAGCGAGGTGGCCGCCTTCCTCTGCGCGGTGAGCACGGCCACCGCGCTCTTCTGCTCCAGGTCGAACACGCGCAGCGTGCGGTCCTGGCTGGCCACCACCACGTGCCGCCCGTCGGGCGCGCGGCAGATGGTGATGACCGGCGCCTCCGGCCCCCGCAGCGTGGCCAGCAGGCGCCCGCTCTGCGCGTCGAGCAGGCGCAGCAGCTTGTTCGAATGGCCGGTGAGCAGCCAGCTGCCGCCGCCGGCGTAGACGAGCGCGTTCACCGGCGCCGGCTGGCGCACGATGCGCCGCCGGGCCTCGCCCCGGCGCGCCGTCTCCACCTCCCACACCTTGACCACCGAGTCCATGCCGCCCGAAGCCAGCTCCGCGCCGTCGGGCGAAAAGGCCAGGCAGGCCACGATGCCCTCGTGCCGCGGCCGCGCCGGCAGCTCCGCGTTCTGGTTCAGGTCCCACACGTGGATGGCGCCGTCCACGTGGCCCGCGGCCAGGAGCGCGCCGTCGGGCGAAAAGGCCAGCGCCAGCGGGCGCGCGTCGTGGCCGGTGCGCTGGTGCATCTCGCTGCGCAGCACGGCCAGGCGGGTATGGGCCCGCAGGTCCCACAGGCGGATGGCGCCGTCGGCGCCGCCGGTGGCCAGCACGTCCTTCACCGGCGACAGCGCCACCACCTGCGTGGCCGGCGGCTCGCCGAAGGTGACCAGCTCGCGGAAGGCGGACGCGCCGCGGGCGCGGATCTCGGTGGCGATGGGCGCGGTGGGCGGGCGGCGGGCCGGCGTCACCTCGGTCACCAGCGTCCCGTCCAGCAGCGGCAGCTCCCGGTCCGCGCGCGTGCCCTCCTCGGCCAGCCGCTTCTCCAGCGCGTCGGCCAGCTCGGCCGCCTCCGGCACGTCGGGCTGCAGGGCCTGCGCGCGCCGGGCCGCCTCCAGCGCGCGCTCCACCTCGCCCGCCTCGGCCAGGCGCCGCGCCTCGTCGAGGCTGCGCTCGCTGGAGCGGTGGCGGGCCTGCGGGGTCAGGATGTCCATGCCCGGCGTGACGCCCAGCGCGCGCTCCAGCGCCACCGCCATCTCGGCCAGGTCGGTGAAGCGCGCGGCCGGCTCCTTGGCCAGGGCGCGGCCGATGGCCTGGGGCAGGCCGTCGGGCAGGGACAGGGACGGATCGAGCGGGGGCAGCGCCTCGTGCACGATCTTGTAGGCCAGGGCGGCGAAGGTGGGGGCCTGGAAGGGGCGCTTGCCCGTGGCCAGCTCGTGCAGCACCACTCCCACCGACCACATGTCGGCCCGGAAGTCCACGCGGTCGGTGGCCAGCACCTCCGGCGCGAGGTAGCTGGGCGTGCCCAGCACGATGCCGGTCTGGGTGACCGTGGACTCGCCCATGCGCGCGATGCCGAAGTCCACCAGCTTCACGGTGCCGTCGGGCAGCAGGCGCACGTTGGCCGGCTTCACGTCGCGGTGGATCACGCCCCGCTTGTGCGCGAAGTCGAGGCCGCGGCAGACCTGCACCATGGCCCGCAGCTTCTCGTCCAGGGGCAGGCGGTCGGGCGGGACCATGGCCTCCACCAGGTCCATGCCCGGCAGCAGCTCCATGGCGATGAACAGGGCGCCGTCGGCCTCGCCCAGCTCGAAGATGGTGACGATGTTGGGGTGCTGCAGCCGGGCCGCGGCCCGGGCCTCGCGCTGGAAGCGCACGCGCGCGTCTTCGCTGGCCAGGTGCTGGGCGCTCACGGTCTTGAGCGCCACCATGCGGTCCAGGATGGGGTCGCGGGCCCGGTACACGGTGCCCATGCCGCCCCGGCCCAGCACGGCCTGCACCTCGAACTTGCCGATCCGCTCCGTGATGCCCTCCCCAGGCCCGTGCGCGCGCCTATGATACGGCCCGCCCGCACCCGCTCGCCCGGCCCGCGTGACCTGAAGTACAGTCCAGGGTCCGGGAGGCTTCCATGAGGCTGTCGCAACGGATGGCGCGGCTGGGCACCGAGACGGCGTTCGAGGTGCTGGTGCGCGCGCGGGCCCTGGAGGCCCAGGGCCGCAACATCGTCCATCTGGAGATCGGCGAGCCCGACTTCGACACCCCGGCCCATATCACCGAGGCCGCGGTGGACGCCCTTCACGGCGGAGCCACCCACTACGGGCCGGCCCCCGGCCTGCCCGAGCTGCGGGAGGCCATCGCCGAGGACTCCAGCCGGCGGCGCGGGGCCAAGGCCACGCCGGAGATGGTGGTGGTGACGCCGGGCGGGAAGCCGATCATGTTCTTCGTCATCCTGGCCCTGATCGACGAGGGCGACGAGGTGCTCTATCCCAACCCCGGCTTCCCGATCTACGAGTCGATGATCCGCTACATCGGCGGGGTGCCGGTGCCGGTGCGGCTGCTGGAGGAGAAGAAGTTCGAGCTGGACGTGGACCAGCTGGTGAGCCGCGTCTCGCCCAAGACGCGCCTCATCATCCTGAACTACCCCCACAACCCGACCGGGGGCACCATCAGCGAGAGCGGCCTGCGCGCCATCGCCAGCGTGGCCGCCAAACACGGCGTGCCCGTCCTCTCCGACGAGATCTACAGCCGCATCCTCTACGAGGGGGCGCACACCTCGATCGCCTCCATGCCGGGCATGGAGCCGCTGGCCATCGTGCTGGACGGCTTCTCCAAGACCTACGCCATGACCGGCTGGCGCCTGGGCTACGGGATCATGCCCGCGCCCATGGCCCAGGTGGTGGCCAAGCTGCAGACCAACGCCACCTCCTGCACGGCCACCTTCAGCCAGGTGGCGGCGGTGAAGGCCCTGCGCGGCGACCAGTCCTCGGTGGACAAGATGGCCTCCGAGTTCCACCGCCGGCGCGACTTCATGGTGGACGGCCTGCGCCAGATCGAGGGCTTCAAGTGCGTGCGCCCGCAGGGCGCCTTCTACGTGTTCCCCAACATCGTGGGCACCGGCTTCTCCTCCAAGAACCTGGCCGACCACCTGCTGGACGAGGCGGGCGTGGCCTGCCTGTCCGGCACCGCCTTCGGCGAGTTCGGCGAGGGCCACGTGCGCTTCAGCTACGCGAACAGCATGGACAACCTGGCCGAGGCCCTCAAGCGCATCAAGGGCTGGGTCGAGAACCACGGAGGCCGCCGTGCCTGATCCCTTCCGCATCTTCGCCACCTGCAACATCGGGCCCGACGCGCTGCAGCTCCTGCGCGACAAGGGCTGGCAGCTCGAGGTGTACGACCACGTGGACCCGCCGCCGCGCAGCCTGATCCTGGAGAAGGTGGGCGGCGGCATCGACGCCCTCATCACCACGCTGCGCGACAAGATCGACGGCGAGGTCTTCGCCGCCGGCCGGAAGGCGCAACTCAAGGTGGTGGCGCAGATGGCGGTCGGCTTCGACAACATCGACCGCGCGGCGGCCAACGCGCACCACATCCCCTTCAGCAACACGGCCGACGTGTTGACCGACGCCACGGCCGAGTTCGCCTTCCTCATCATGGGCTGCGCGGCCCGCATGACCTGGCCCTCCGAGCAGATGGTGCGCGAGAAGACCTGGTCCACCTGGCATCCCTGGCACCCCTGGCTGGGCGACGAGGTCACGGGCAAGTCGGTGCTGGTGGTGGGCACCGGCCGCATCGGCAAGAGCTTCATCAAGAAGGCGGTCGGCTTCGACATGGACGTGTTGTGCTACGACCCCTTCTACCAGGACGTGGCCTTCGTGGAGTCCATGCGCCGGCTCATGAAGGTGCGCCACGAGGAAGGGCTCACCCGGCGCCTGCAGGTCATCGACTACGTGCCCTTCGAGGAGGCCCTGCGGCGGGCCGACTTCGTGACCCTGCACGTGAACCTGACGCGCCCGGGCGAGGCCGCCCAGCCCACGTTCCACCTGATGAACGAGGAGCGCCTGCGGCTCATGAAGCCGACCGCCTACCTCGTGAACACCGCCCGCGGACCGGTGGTGGAGGAGCACGCCCTGGCCAAGGCGCTGCGCGAGGGCTGGATCCGCGGGGCCGCGCTGGACGTGTTCGAGACCGAGCCCCTGCCCGCCGACAGCCCCCTGCGCGACGAGGCGCTGAAGCTGCGCCTGCGCCTCTTCAACCACTTCGCCTCCGCGGCCGCCGCCACCCGCCTGTCGACGGATCCCGAGGTGGGCATGGCCGGCCGCACGGTGCAGGCGGTGATCGACGTCCTCGAGCGGCGCTACGGTGGCGACCCGAAGCAGATGCCGTACATCGTGAACAAAGAAGCGTTCTGACCATGGGTGCCGTGCGCTGCGCGCTGGCCCTGGCCCTGCTGATGGGCGGCGCGCCCTCCGCGCGCGCCGGCGATCCCGTCCCTCCCCGCCGGCGGTGTTTCACGGCCGAGAAGGAGGAGGCGGTGGAGGCCTGCGGCGCCGCCCTGCAGGCCGGGCTGGGCGCGCGCGCCGCGGCCGTGGTGCGGCAGGTGCTGCTGGCCACGCTGGTGGAGCTCAGCCGGCTGCCGGAGGCGGTCGCGCTGCTGCGGGCCGCGGCCGCCGCCGCGCCGGCCGACGCGGCCGCCCAGCTCGAGCTGGGGGCGGCCCTCCTGCACTTCGCGGATGCGGCGGACGACGCCCTGGTCCCGCTGCAGGCGGCGGTGCAGCTGCGCCCCGGCGACGCCCGGGCCTACGGCGAGCTGGGCCTGGCCCTGCACCGCCTGGGCCAGTACCCCGAGGCGGTGGCGGCCTTCGGCGAGGCGGAGCGGCTGGATCCGGCCTACTTCGAGGACCGGCCGGCCGCGGCCGCGATCTACGAGGCCGCCAAGCGCGGCCAGCCCTGGCCCTAGGGGGACGCCATGTTGTGTCCCACCTGTGGGGCCACCAACGAGCCGACGGCCGAGAACTGCTTCGGGTGCGGCCGGGGGCTGTTTGCGGTCACCGAGGGGGCGGTGCTCAGCGGGCGCTACGAGATCCTGCGGCCGCTGGGCCGGGGCGGCATGGGCATGGTCTACCAGGCGGTGGACCGCGAGCTGGACGAGGTGGTCGCGCTCAAGGTCCTGCAGCCGGCGCTGGCCCGCTCGCCCGAGATCGCCCACCGCTTCCGCTCCGAGATCAAGCTGGCCCGCAAGGTGCGCCACCCCAACGTGTGCGCCATCCACGAATACGGCCAGGACGGCAACCGCC
>Ga0111538_10007031_pt1 | contig 15204 bp, 13 predicted proteins | sample SoiMethybrSBSTD1_FD_79669 | JGI IMG/M metagenome (GOLD analysis project Ga0111538, IMG submission 79669) | Bulk soil microbial communities from a Populus tree surrounding site in Tennessee, USA - Soil MetaG P. TD hybrid SBSTD1 (version 2)... | ecosystem: Environmental > Terrestrial > Soil >...
AACCGTTCGCGCTGATATTTGCCCATCACGAACGGAACTATGATGCGCCCTTCCAGTGTCAGAATCGAAACCCGGTCACCCCCCTTAAATGAAAGGATGCGGCTGTCGTAGGGCATCGCGGCGTTGGAGCGAAAAGTTGGCAGAATGCTTTTATCCCGGCTGTAGGTCCCTCCGACGTGACGAATGCAAATAGAGGCCATCTGTGCGGACAGGCCGAACTGTTGGCGCAGTTCGTAATAAAAGTGTTGCTGAAGAGATATCTTGTTGGCTGTCTTGATTTCAAAGGCTTGTTCGGCGAGCCAGGAGCAGGCTTGGTTAAACCGCTCCATTGTGGATTTGAGTTGATCGGCCTGTTTATTGTCCGGCAGAAGCTGAATTTGCAAAGTCAGTTTCATGGGGGCGCAGGATAAAGACAAAGGCGCTCTACGGCAAGGAAATTATCGTCTCGAAGACTCGACGATGCCAAATTCCTCTCCACCCAAGCTCGAAGACTCGCTATGGGTGGAGAATCCTTTGGCGGAAATGTTGAAAGACGAAGCGGCGGATTATGCGTTCGGGTTGCTGATGCGGTAGACGAAAAATGCCTCGCCCGTGAAAACGGGCAAGGCATCGGCGTTGCTGAGAGGGTCGTGTTATCGAACCATGATCACTTTTTCGGCTTGTTTGCCCTTTGGCCCCTGCACCAGTTCATACTCCACCTCCTGTCCTTCATCCAGAGTCTTGAAGCCGTCCATCTGGATCGAGGAGTAGTGGACGAAAACGTCTCCGCCGCCTTCGGGCTGCTCGATAAAGCCGTAGCCTTTGGCGGGGTTGAACCATTTGACCTTGCCTAACTTCTTCTCTGCCATGGTGAAACTTCCTCCTGGGGATCATCGAAAAACGAATCTCGACTCCGGCGTTCGCGCCGGCGCCGAGCCTCGTCAGGTTAACTTTACGTCCCGCTCGCTCAGTAATCAGAGCTTGAAGTCTTCGGCTAAACTTCTGGCCGGACCTCCGGGAAAAGCCGATGCCTGAATCCGCGGGGCAACCACTCAAAGCAAAAAAAACGTCCGCGAAACCGAGACGGCGCCGCCTGCGGCTTCGTGTGAGGCTATTGCTCTGGTATAGATTGGGGTGTTCACGACGATATTATCGTTGTCCTAATCGTTCTGATTGTGCATTGGGCTGCGCCAGAATCGGCGCGGTGACAAACACGGCGCGCATACTACTTAACGTCCAATTTACTGTCAAGCTCTAAATCGATTTTGTAGCCGTCTCGGCTCATCACGTAATAGACGGCTTCCACCCCATTGATCACAGCCTTTCGGGCAAACTTCATCCCCAATTTCTCGATCACGCGGAAAGAAGCGGCGTTAGGCGGGTCGGCGCCGGCGTAGATATGCGTCAACTCACATTCCTCGAAACCGTAACCTAGAATCGCCCCGGCGGCCTCAGTCGCAACGCCATTCCCCCAATGCTCCGGCGCGACGCCGTAAAGGATTTCAACTTCACTCGTAACGCCGCCGTCTTCGGTGAAATGGCGTAATCCGCCGAAGCCGATCAGAGCCGCATCATTTTTGAAACAGATCGCCCAGGAACCGAAGCCGTGATTTACGAAACTTTCAATACTGCTTTCGACGACCGCGATGGCTGTTTCTCGCGAAATGATCTGGTCGTCCCACAGGAACTTCCTCACCCCGGGATCAACCCACAGACGATGCAGATTATCAAGGTCGTCCGCTGCGAACGGGCGCATCATCAACCGCGCCGTTTCTATCAGCGGAAAACCATCGGCCATAAGGGTGTCGCAAAAACAGATCTGGCCCTTCACCACACAGGAAACCTGTCACGAGTGATGAAGAGCCAGGGTGATCGCGTAAACGCGCTAGAAGATGAACTGCGCTCCGAACTCGGCGGAGAACGAACGCGGCACTATCACGCCACTGGGCGTGATGAAGTCGAGGGGTTTACCAAAGGTCGTGCTGCGGATGTTCCCGTCGAAGTTGTTGCCGAAGTTGGCGCGGTTGGTCAGATCGAAAGCCTGGAAGATCAGCTTCATTTTGGCGCGCTCGCTGAACTTGATGTCCTTGCTGAGGCGCGCATCCAACTGGAAGAAGGCCTGGCCGCGCAGGTTGTCAAAAGGCGCCTGCACGCAAGTCCCCGCCGCCAAGCAAGCGCGCAGATCTGCCACACTTTTGTCCTTGTTGGCCAGCAGGTCACCCGGCGCCGAAGTGTTGACCAGAGCGTGAACTGCGCCCGTGCCGCCGCCGAAATTGAAGACGTCGCCACGGCCCATCGCCGAATTGTAGGGGCGGGCCGAAGCGACCTGCATGATCGGCGCGACTTGAAGGCCCAACGGAAGATCAACCAGACCACTTACCACAAAACGATGACGCTCGTCGTTCGGCGTTGGACCGAAGTCAAACTCGGCGAAAATGTTGTCCACGATGGTGGCGCGGTTGCGGAAGGCCGCTGCGGCGCCGTTGTAAGCCACCGCCCGCGACAAAACGTAGCTGGTGTTGACGCTGAAGCGATTGCTCAATCGGCGGCGATACGAAAGGTTCAACCCGTCGTAGCGTGCGCGACCGACCGATGACTCCACGTCGATGCGCCCAAGTTTGGGCAGGCCGGCAGCGACAAAGGCTGCGTCCAGTAGGCGTGGCGGCGTGGCGGTCGAGCCTGGCGGGAGCACCTCGGGGCGTTGCCGGTTGATATTGATCGTCTTCGATTCGCGGAGCGCCAGGACGTGCGTGTATTCGACCTCGATGACCGAACTGGGCGTCAGTTGATAAGCGTAACCGACGTTCCATTGCTGCGTGTATGGATTGCGGTAGTCGGGATCCATCAGGCGTCCCACGTTGCCCTCGGCTAGTTTTGACTGCGGGGGCGGGATCGTCGGCAGCGGGTCAACGCCAAAGCGGTAGTCTGACAGCTTGATGTTCGTCCCCGGCACAATACCAGAGCTGGTTATCGAGAAAACTGTGGCGAAGAGCGTCGGGTTGGTCTGCTGAATCATGAACAACGGAATGTTCAGGAACGTCTGTCCAAAGTAAATGCCATAGCCGCCGCGCACGACATGCCTGCCGTTGCCAAAAACGTCATAAGCGAAGCCGATGCGCGGGCTGACGCCGCGATTATCGTCGTGCGGCAGTCTGGCGGCGAAGGGGCTGTTGATCGCCTTGAGCGCCTGATAGGTGCGGCTGCCCGCTTGAACGGTATCCCCCGCAAGCAAGTTAAAATCCCTGTCGTAGCGCAGTCCGAGATTGAGCGTCAGACGCGAGGAGAATTTCCAGTCGTCCTGAAAATAGACGCCGAACATCTTGGCGCCGCCCGGCAGGTTGAAATACGGGTCACCGGCGGTCGCAGTCATGCCCGTGAGCGCGCCCGGCGTGGCGAAGCCCTGGGGGTATTTGACTTTGTCATTGAGAATCACGCTGGGCTTGTCAAGAAAATCGAATTCAGGCGTCGGGTTGAACTTGAAGAAGCCGCCCAATTGCGGCTCCCAAACGAAGTCAAAGCCGGTCTTGAAGGCGTGCCTGCCTTTGATGATCGAGATGTCGTCGCGGAACTGCCACTTGCGCTGATAGGATTGCTGCGGCACGTTAACGTTGGTGCCGAAGAAGATGTCTCCGGGGAAAGTCACTGTCGGAACTTTCTGCTCGCTATCAATCAGGTTGTTCCAGTACTGGAAGCCGACCGTGAACGAGTTGACGACGTTCGGCGTCAGGATCGAATTGAGCGTCACGTTGGCGACCTGCAGCTCGTTCGTGGTGAAGTTGCCGCCCGTCAGGTCGTTGGTCGCGGTCGACTGGTCGTTCTGGCCTTTGTTCGACTGCGCGGTGTAACTCAGGAAGGCGTTATGCTTCTCGTTGAAGCGATAATCAAGCCGTCCGTTGTAGCGCGTGTCGCGATAGGGCGTGGGAATGGCGGCCGCCGGCTGCGCGCCGAGGCTCTTGACCAGGTTCAACTCGGCCAACGCGTCCGAGGTGACGGCGATGTTGGTCAATTCGCGCCCCTTTTCGAGCGCGAAGAAGAAGAAGGCATTGTCCTTGTAGATCGGCCCGCCAATCGAACCGCCATACTGCTGACGGCTGAACGGCGATTTGTCTTCCCGTTTCTGCCCAGTGGTGGGATCAACTAACGTGGCGTTGAAGCGCTCATTGCGCTCATAGATATAAGCCCCGCCGTGGAACTTGGTCGAGCCTGACTTGGTGATGACATTGACTGCCGCACCTTCGCTGCGCCCGTTCGCCGCCGAAAATCGCTGCGTGCTGATGATGAATTCCTGCACGGCTTCGAGCGGCAGTTGCATGACGGGGCCGCCGACGGTGTTGTCCTTGTTGTCAATGCCGTTGACGGTGACGTTGACGTTGCGCCCGCTGGAGCCGTTGATGCCGAAGATGGCGATGCGGTTCTTTGTGGGATCGTAGGAGTCTACAGGCTTCGCGCCGGGCGCGAGGATGGCCAGGTTGGCGAAGTCGCGCCCATTGAGCGGCAGGTTAGTGACTTCCTGAGGCGTAATATTCAGACCGACATCTGTCTTTTGCGTGTCCACAATCGGCGTCTCGGCGGTGACCGTCACTGTCTCGGCGGTCGCGCCCGGATTGAGGGTGTAATCGAGCGTCGTAACGCGTCCGACCAGCAATTCAACGCTTTCGGTCACTGCGCTAGCAAACCCGCTCGCGCTGACCTTGATTTCATACTTGCCAACCGACAATAGTTCGAAGCGGTAGACGCCTATATCGTTGGTTGAGGTGGTGCGCGTCACGCCAGTGGCCTTGTTGGTGATTGTCACCGTCGCGCTTTTGATCACGGCCTGAGTTTTATCAGTGACCGTTCCCTCCAGCGTCGCGCTCGCTGTGGCTTGGGCGAATGTAACCTGTTGTCCGAATGACAAGGTCAATAACAACAACGCGACAAAGAGAATTCCTTTTCGCATAATATCCTCCGACTTTTATGTCGATGATTTGTAACGGTAGAAATCCGCCACAGATGTTGGGCTAAAAGTCCTGTCCAGCCTAGAAGAGCAAGACCGAAACTAAACGCAAGAGTAGTGATTCAACTAAAATGACAAACAAAAAAAATGGCGGTGAGGTCCTTTCGAACCCCACCGCGCCGAGGGCTTTGCTGGGATGAAAACTCAAAAGACCATGGAGGACAAACTGTTAAATTTCGTCCTGATAAAATTAGGCCTGATATCTTATGAAAACTGGCCGCCGGATGGCGGTTAGGCGAACGCTGTATGAATGAGCAATTTTGGCGCCGCGAATATTCATTTGTATGCGCCTCGGCTTAGCCACTTCGCTTCAAGCATTTAGCCTTGCGCTCTTGTATTCTTTCGGTCGAGCAATCTGCGAAACTATGGATTTTCATCCATTTTTTCGTATCAGCATGAAGTCATCCCCGAGAAAAAAAGAGGCGATGACGCTGATTACGCCATCGCCTCTTTTGATCAGCGGGACAGGCTTTGAACTGCCCGTGACATAAGTTATATGCGGACAGACTAAAGTCTATCCTACCCATGTTTCTAGAACTCACCCATTCCGCCGCCGGGCATGGCCGGGGCCTTCTTCTCCTCGGGAATCTCGGAGACCAGGGCTTCTGTCGTAAGCATCAGCGCGGCGATCGATGCCGCGTTCTGCAGCGCCGTCCGCGCCACCTTCGCAGGGTCGATGACTCCGGCCTTGACCAGGTCCTCGAACTGTTCCGATTCGGCGTTGAAGCCCATGGAGTCGTTCTTCTCGGCCTTGACGCGTTCGACGATCACGGCGCCTTCGTGGCCGGCGTTCTCGGCGATCTTGCGCAGCGGCTCTTCGAGAGCGCGCTTGACGATGTTGACCCCGATCTGCTCGTCCTCGTCCTTGAGCTTGAGGCTGTCGAGCGCCTTCGCCGCGCGGACCAGCGTCACGCCGCCGCCCGGCACGATCCCTTCCTCGACCGCCGCGCGCGTGGCGTGCATGGCGTCCTCGACTCGGGCCTTCTTCTCTTTCAGCTCGGTCTCGGTCGCCGCGCCGACTTTGATCACGGCGACGCCCCCGACCAGCTTGGCCAACCGCTCCTGCAATTTCTCGCGGTCGTAATCCGACGTGGTCTCTTCGATCTGGCGGCGGATCGTGGCGACGCGGCCCTGAATGTCGGCGGCCTTGCCCGCGCCCTCGACGATCGTCGTGTTGTCCTTGTCAATGGTGATCTTCTTGGCCTTGCCCAGGTCTTCGAGCTTGACGTTCTCGAGCCGGATCCCCAGGTCTTCGCTGATCACCTTGCCGCCGGTCAGGATGGCGATGTCTTCGAGCATAGCTTTGCGGCGGTCGCCGAAGCCCGGCGCCTTGACGGCGCAAACTTGCAGCGTGCCGCGCAGCTTGTTGACGACCAGCGTCGCCAAAGCTTCTCCCTCGACATCTTCCGCGACGATCAACAGCGGCTTGCCCAGCTTGGCAACCTGCTCGAGCAGCGGCAGCAGATCCTTCATCGAGCTGACCTTCTTCTCGTTGAGCAGGATCAGCGCGTTCTCGAGAGTCGCCTCCATGCGCTCGGGGTCGGTCACGAAATAGGCCGACAGGTAGCCGCGGTCGAACTGCATGCCCTCGACCACTTCGAGCAGCGTGTCGAGCGACTTCGACTCTTCGACGGTGATGACGCCGTCTTTGCCGACCTTCTTCATCGCCTCGGCGATGATCCCGCCGATGGTCTGGTCGCCGTTGGCCGAAACCGTCCCGACCTGGGCGATGGCGTCGCCCTTAACCGGCTTGGATTGATCCTTGATCGCCTCGACCGCCCTCTCGACGGCCTTCTCGATGCCGCGCTTCAAGGCCATCGGGTTGGCGCCGGCGGCCACAGTCTTGACGCCCTCTTTGAAAATCTGGCGGGCCAGGACGGTCGCGGTGGTCGTGCCGTCGCCGGCCACGTCCGAGGTCTTCGACGCGACTTCGCGCACCATCTGCGCGCCCATGTTCTCGAGCGGCTCTTTCAACTCGATTTCCTTGGCCACCGTCACTCCGTCCTTGGTGATCGTCGGCGAGCCGAATTTCTTATCGATAACCACGTTGCGCCCTTTGGGCCCGAGCGTGATCGCGACCGCGTCGGCCAGTTGATTGATACCGCGCAGGATCGCCTGACGTGAATCTTCTCCGTGAATAACTTGCTTTGCCATAACTTCTAAATTCCTCCCGAATGTTTAGGCTTACTTCGCGCCCTTGCCTTTGGCCGTGGTCTCGACCACGCCGAGGACGTCGTCCTCGCGCAGGATCAGGTAATCCTCGCCGTCGAGTTTGATCTCGGTCCCGGAGTACTTGCCGAACAGAATGCGGTCGCCGGCTTTGAGGTCGATCGCGATTCGCTGCCCGCTGTCGAGCAGCTTGCCGTTGCCTACCGCCAGAACTTCTCCTTCCTGCGGCTTCTCTTTCGCCGTGTCGGGAATGTACAAACCGCCGCGCATCTGTTCCTGCTCCTCCATCCGGCGCACGATGATGCGGTCGTTGAGTGGACGAATGCTTACTGCCATCGAAAAACTCCTTTCAATGTTTGATTGTGATTGATGTTTTGGCCTATCCCAAACGCAGTCGTGCTACTTGAGTCTCTAACGCTCAAGTTTTATAGCCAGCCATATATCAAGCTATTTGGTATTAGCACTCTCCGCTTGGGAGCGCTAAGTATATGAATCGGGTGTTGCCCTGTCAACAACCAGAATAAAAATTTGAGGATTAAGGGTCGAGGATCTTCCGATTGCGGATTGCGGATTTGAGAAGGCGAGAATCAATAATCAATACTGTGCAATGAAATAAACGCAGCGGCAAAAAGAAAGCGGAGAACGGTAGTTGAAAATCCGCAATCCGGAATCCTCAATCCGCAATTCTCGATCCTCTTCGTTTCGGCTGCGCGTGTTTGTGTCCATTCTTGTGCCCGTTCCCATTCCCGTTAACACCGTTGGCGTATTCAAGCATGCGTTTGCTGAGGGTGTTGCGGTGAATACCCAGAGCTTCAGCAGCCTTGGAAAGATTGTTGTTATGGCGGCTGAGAACTTTAAGAATGAAGTTCTTTTCAAACTCCTTCACGGCCTCGTCAAAGAGAATACCGCGATTGATCATCTGGTCGATAATCGCTTCAAGTTCCATTTTCATAGGCTTCCTCCGGAGGAAGATTCGAGGATAGAGGATCGAGGATAGCTGATAGTGGATCGCTTCACGCGCTACAGACGCAGTCCTCTAATCTCTATCAGCTATCTTCGATCCTCTATCCTCTATCTTCGATTCTCGATCCCCAAGATCATGGCCGGTGAGCAGGCGATATGCTTCGAGATACTTCTCGCTGGTTATCCTCGTAACTTCAGGGGGTAGCGGGGGCGCAGGAGGTCGCTTGTCCCAATCGAGTGTCTCAAGGTAATCGCGCACAAATTGCTTATCGAAAGACGGCTGCGGTCTTCCAGGAGTGTAGGCGTCCCGCGGCCAGAACCTGGATGAATCCGGGGTCAACACTTCATCCACGAGGATCAATTGTCCGTTTATAAATCCGAACTCGAACTTGGTGTCGCAAACAATTACGCCGCGCGTCTCGGCGTACGCGGCGGCCTCGGTGTAAATTTTCAGGCTGATCTCTTCGAGCCGCCCGGTCAAGTCCTCGCCGAGCGACCGGGACATCTCATCAACGGAGACATTGATGTCATGCCCTTCTTCGGCCTTTGTCGCAGGGGTGAAGATCGGGCGAGACAACTCGGCCGACTCGACCAAGCCTTCGGGCAGACTATGGCCGCAGACGGCGCCCGTCCGCAGGTAATCCTTCCAGCCCGATCCCGCCAGATAGCCGCGGACGACGCATTCAAAGGGGATCACTTCGGCGCGGCGCACGAGCATCGATCGTCCGGCGAGCAGCGCTTTCGATTCGTGCGACAGTGGCGCCAACAGTTCCGCCGGGAACTCGTTCACATCAGCCGCGATCATGTGGTTTGGGACGAGCGTCGAGAAACGATCGAACCAGAATCTGGAAAGTTGAGTGAGCGCCCAGCCCTTATGTGGAATGGCGTTCGGCAGCACGCAATCGAAGGCGGAGATGCGGTCGGTCGCGACGATCAACAGACAGTCGTCGTCAACTTCATAGATGTCTCGAGCCTTGCCGCTCCGCAGGAAACGCAACTCCGGGATCCGCGCGTTCCCAAGCTCTCGCGAAATCATATTCGTCGTGATGTTCGATGACGACACTGGCGCTTCTCTCCCCGATTCAGTACCGCGAGCGGTAGCGAGCGTCGATTCAATCGCAAGCCCCGCCCGCTACCGCAAGCGGCGCCGAATCCACTCCAAGCAAAAGCTCGCTGCAAATAATAAATAGTGCTGATGGTGGACAAAGGTTGCAGAGATTCCAAATGTTTTTGTGATTACCGAGCGCAGATCTGATCTGGTCGGTTCGTGGGGTCTGGCATTATTTTCGTGGGCGCCGTCTTTGTCAAGTCATCACGGGTTCCCGGCTTTCCCCTTCTTGCCTTTCCTGGCAGGCTCCTCCTGCGTCTGAGGTTTAGTTTCAACCGTCGGTCTGATTATCTTCGGCTGCTCAGGCCGCGGGGTTTCGATCCGCTCTTCGCGGATGGGCGGCGCCGGTTTGACCACCGTCGCCGGCGCTTTATATTGGGTCGAAGGTCTGCCCGCTAGAGGGTCGAGGTTCGGCGCCTCGTCTAAGGAGCCTGGCAGAATGTCGCCCTCTTGGGCGGCGATGCGCGCGAGTTCTTTGGCGTGCTCACGCGCGCGGTTCGCCTGAACGAGTCTTAGATCGTCTGGCAGTTCGGGGATCTTGCCGAATCTGTCTTTCGGCTTGTACTTAAGGTAATTCTGCATGAAGTCGATCCAGAAAGGCAGCGCCGCCGAGGCCCCAGACTCGCCCTTGCCGAGCGGCTTCTTCCTGTCGCTGTACCCGATCCAGACTCCGCAGACGACCTTCGGCGTGTAGCCGATGAACCAAGCGTCGGTGAATTCGTTGACCGTTCCCGTCTTTCCCGCCAGCTCGTGACCGATTGAGCCGGCTGCCGTCGCCGTTCCGTACTGCACCGCGCCGCGCATCATGTCGACCATCTGCGCGGCCACGTATTCGGAGAGGACCTTGTACGACTTGGGCGGAGGCTGCTCTAGCACTCTGCCGTCGCGATCTACCACCTTACGGATGCGAGCCGGCTCGATGCGCACGCCGCCGTTCGGGAAAGCGGAATAGGCCGAGACCATCGCCAGCAGCGGCTCTTCGGTCGCGCCGAGCGCCGAAGGCAGGAACGGCGCCATCGGATTGGGCAGTCCCAATCGCTTGACCAGACTGGCGGCGTTTTGCACGCCGACCTCGTCCAACACCCGCACCGCGGGGATGTTGCGCGAAAGCGCCAGCGCCTTTCGCAAAGGCATCGCGCCCATGAAGTCATCGTCGTAATTGTGCGGCGCCCAGCTGCCGCGCTGGAACGGCGAGTCGTCGACAATGTCGTCAGGTCTGAGGCCCTGTTCTATCGCCGTCGCGTAAATGAAGGGCTTGAAGGCCGAACCGGTTTGGCGGTTGGCCTGCGTAGCGTGATTGAACTTGCTGGTGGCGAAGTTATAACCGCCGACCATTGCCTTGATCTCGCCGGTTTTAGCATCCAGCAGCACCAGCGCGGCCTGAACGTCCGGCTCGGGGTCCAGCGTGGCCGACAAAATCCTCTTCGCCCGGTCTACAGATTCGATCTTGAACTGCGCCAGGTCGCCGCGTTTGAAAATCTTCGAGGGCGGCTTGTCCAGCGCCTCGGTATGCTCGGCCGTGATGAAGGCCGAATAAGACCCGAAGGACACCTGCGCGCCGCGCTCGCTCACTTCCCTGATCATGCCGGTCATGATATCGCCGGCTTCCGGCACGGCGATCCACGAAGGATCGCGATAATCTTCGACCGAGCCGCCTCCTTCTTCGAGCACGTTGTCGAATTTGACTCTCCAACCGTGGCGGCGCTCGTACATCCGCGCGCCTTTGCGGACGGCGTCCACGGCCCATTTCTGCGCCTGCGCGTCGAGCGTCGTGTAGACGCTCAGCCCCGCCTTGTAAATGTCCATCGCGTCCGACTCATGGTCATCGACCATGATGCGCTGCAATTCCTGGCGCACCTCTTCGACGAAATAGGCGTAAGGCGAACGGTCGTTCTTGCCGCGCGGGTCTTCAACCTGTAGGGCGATCGGCTTGGCTTTGGCTGCCTCCGCCTCTTCCTCGGAGACGAATCCGGCGTCGGCCATTGATTGCAACACCAGATTGCGGCGATCTTTGGCCGTCTTCGGATTATTGATCGGCGAGAACTGCTGCGGCCCTTTCGGCAGCGCCGCCAGCAGCGCGTATTGCTCCAGGGTCAGTTCTTTAAGGTGTTTGGAGAAGTAGTAATTGGCCGCGGCCTCGAACCCGTACGCGCCTCCGCCCAGAAAAATCTGGTTGCAGTAAAGCGTTATGATCTGTTCTTTCGTATAGACCCGCTCTATCTGCAACGCATAGAGCGCCTCTTTGAGCTTGCGCGTCGGAGTCCTCTGAGTTCTCTCGTTGGTCAGGAAAAGGCCGCGCGCGAGTTGCTGCGTCAACGTCGAGGTGCCGCGAGCGCGCCGGTTACGCAAAACGCTCTCCACCACCGCGCCGACCAGCCGCACCGGGTCGATTCCCAGGTGATCGTAAAACCGCGTGTCCTCGATGGCCAGGATCGCCTGCTTCATCCGCTCGGGAATCTCCTTATATTCGAGCGGAAAGCGCCGTTCGAGCGCCAGCTCGCCGATCGCAGTCTTGCCGTCGTCCGCGAAAACCCTCGTGACCTCGTTAGGCTTGTAATTGGCCAGCCCGTCCACGTCGACCGCGTAATCTGAAAGGCTCATATGATAAGTAAACACCAGGCCGGTCATCCCGCCAGCGATCAGAGCCAGACACACCAGCGCCCAGGTCGTCGAGACGCGGAAGAAATCTTCCAACTTCGCCAACTTTTCTGTTAGTTTATCTGGCAACGCCACTAAGGGGGACTTTTTGTCGGAGCCGTTCGGCCCTTGATCCGGAGTCAAGAAGTAGTTGTCGGACATAGCGCGCCAATTATACCAAAAGACTTATAAGACGCATAAGTCTCAAAAGACCCGTAAGGGGAGATAAGCATGAAACACAAATTTTTATCACTCTTCCTGACGATCCTGATCGCGCCGGTCGCGTTGGGGCAAATTGCGCAGAAAGGCGCGCAAGAGGCCCAGCCGAAACAGGCCGCGAAACAAGGCAAGCCCGGCCCGTCGAAATCCGCCGCCGCCGAAATCCGCGCCGTTCTCGACGCCCAGGTCGCCGCCTGGAACGGCGGCAAGCTGGAAGATTTCATGGACGGGTATTGGCGTTCGCCCGATCTGACGTTTTTCTCCGGGGGCCGCAAATTATCTGGCTGGGACGCGACTATCGAGCGTTACCGCAAAACCTACCAGGCCGAAGGCAAGGAGATGGGCAAACTGGAGTTCTCCGACCTCGACATTCAACAGCTTGGGCCGAACTCGGCCGTCGTGCGCGGGCGCTGGGAATTGACGATGTCTGACGGCAAGAAACCCGGCGGACAGTACACGCTCATCTTCCGCCGCTTCAAGCAGGGGTGGAAGATCGTTCACGATCACACTTCGTCGAATCAATAAGCGCGGCGTCCGTCATTCCCCAAACAACTCCCTCAATTTCGCGCATCGTATCTCCACTCGTTTCTCGGCGGGGGTTATGACCTTGTCCGGCAAGGCTAAAAGCAGATCATCAAGAGATTCAAACCCGGAAAGACATCCCGCGTCTTCCATTGTCCCCGCTCGTCATGGAGCGTCATGACCTTGGTGTTTGGGCGAATTGTTTCCACACCCGTCTCCTATTCTTTCAATCGTGGACGCGCCAAAACGCGTCCCAATATGAACGTTCGAAATGGATCGGATTCTTGCCCGCGACGATTTCTCTAGCGACTTCCCCCAACAACTCTTGGCCGTGTATAAAGTTCGGGGCCAGCTCTTTGGCGCGAGCCTGAGAGATTTGAAAAATCGCTTCTAGCGCGTCCGACCGAAAGTAATAGATCTCAGACTCATCGTTTAGGATGACTTCCAGCCTGGGCAAAGCCCCGGAGTAGCGACCATTGCCGAGGAACCCGATGGCGTATCTTCGATTCCGCATGTCCTTATTGGGAAGTTCCTTCAGTACGAGCGGAACTACGCTGCGGCCAGTGAGGATAAGAGGGTCCATTAGCTGATCTTCCGCGCGATCCTTGGCCTCATAAAAATCCTCAAGCGCGTCGCTTGGATATCTCAACGGACCTTCGGCGACAGCCCACCACAAGCCGAGTAGCGCAACCAGGCCAACTACCGAGACGACGCTTCCCGCGATTATTCGGATCCTCATTTTGAGACGCTTCCCAAAGGCTCCATACCTTGAGCCTTGATAATTGGAGTGGCGGTCGACCCGGTGAGGAACTTGATCAAGCGCCTGGCCGCCTCCGACGCTTTTGAGTTGGCGCTGATTCCCGCTGTAAAAGTGACATATGACTGTATATCCGGCGGGAGTGGGCCAACAAGCTCGACGCCGGGAGTCGTCAGAATCTGAGTGATGACGACTATGCCTAGCTCGACTTCGCCCTTGGCGACAAGCTCGGAAACAATGTCGGATTCGGGCCGCGTCACTTTCGACTTGATGGCCTCGGCGACACCGAGGCGCTCAAGCATGCCAGCCAAATACACGCCGCTCCCAACTCTCAGGTAGGCGATCGACTTCGCCTCGAGCAGCGCGCGCTTGAACGTTTCAACCGAACTGACATCTGGCTTGCGCGCGCCCGCGCGTACTTCCACGCCGATACCAGAACGCGCAATGTCGGCGCGAGTCTCCGCAATTATCTTGCCATCTTTGATCCACTCATCAACGGGAGCTGACCCGCTGATCAAGACATCGAACGGTTCGCCGGCGTTGGCGCGACGCGCAAACCCGGTAGGGAGATCGCTAGAGACAGCGAGCTTGTAGCCCGTCGTGCGCTCGAATTGAGGGCCGACCTCGGCTAGCACGGTCGCGATCGCCCTTGCAGTCCAGACTTTGATCACGGGGGCATTTGCAGGGTCTGTTTGACCAAAAAACAAAGCTATAAACCCGAGCCCTGTTATCACAGAAATCGCCAGATTCATCTTCTAACCCCGATTGCGGAAGGCGCGGTTAAGAAATTGAACAGAGGCCTCACACTAACGTCTGATTAGGCTACTGGTGTGTCATCTTTCCTTGGCTGATGCGCAGTTCCCGCTCTCATATCCCGAAAATACGCCGACACTCGCGGGCGATAGAGAAAATATGCAATGACCGCAAACAGCAAACTGTGCGTTATCAACTCAAATACCGAGTGAAACGCGCTGAGAATGACGTGGTATGCGATCCAAATGAGCAAAAACCAGCGAGCCCAGTCACTGCCGCGGAGCAAAAACACTCCGCCAAGTATCGCAAGAACTCGGACGAGTAGCACCCAGACACTGTCGTAGTCAAAATGGCGCTGCGCCTTGAACTCGGCGCCGTGGTATGCGAGTCCGATGACTCCGGCTACTATGAATATACAACCGATGACCATGACTGAGTGTGGACGTTTGTTCATAAAGTCTTCAGGTATACACCAGCTTCGCCTGCATTTTTCGGATGTTGGCGCCGGGGAATCGTCCCGTGGCGTTAATCTCGGCTAGCCGTTTCTTGGCCTCCTCCAGTGTAGTTCCCGCGTAGACGGCGAGGAAGCCGAACTTGGAGTCGACGTTAGTATAGTCGATGTTCTCCTCGATATTATCGTCACACTGAAACCTCATGGAGAAGACTTTGCTCCGAGGGAAGAGCGCCTGGACCTGGAGGCGCTCTTCCTCCGTTACCATACAGCGCTCCGAAGTTTTCAGAATGACCGCATAGAAGGGCTCCGACAGATACTCCACGCGGGCCACTCCGTCCCTGGGTCTATCAAAGCAAAGCTCGTGAGGTTTGAAACCCCGACAGGCTTTTTTGGGGTCGGTGGGATCAGGTTGAACCTTCCCCTGGCTGTCGGCGGCCGCCGCGGCGGTCATAAGAAAGAAGGCGAAAGCGATCATGGTTCTGGAAGTTTTCATAGGCTGTGCTCCTCTTCGCCGGGCCGCCGGCTAAAGTCTTATAAAAATGACGGGGCGGCGGCCCCGGTGGAACGTCCGTTAGGCCTGCTCAAGATTTCCCCGGGGCCGATCGTTTGAACTCTTATGAAATTACGCCCGCCGCGCTCCGTTTGAT
>Ga0111538_10007032_pt1 | contig 15204 bp, 12 predicted proteins | sample SoiMethybrSBSTD1_FD_79669 | JGI IMG/M metagenome (GOLD analysis project Ga0111538, IMG submission 79669) | Bulk soil microbial communities from a Populus tree surrounding site in Tennessee, USA - Soil MetaG P. TD hybrid SBSTD1 (version 2)... | ecosystem: Environmental > Terrestrial > Soil >...
ACCCAGGAAATCGCGGAAATCGTCGGCGGCGCAGCGGCGCTTGAATAAACCCAGCGACCAGCGACCAGCGACCAGCGACCAGCGACCAGCGACCAGCGACCAGCGACCAGCGACCAGCGACCAGCACCAGCACGGCACCAGCACCAGCACTCGGCCCCAGCAACCAGTACTAGCACCAGCGTGCAGCAATCAGCAACCAGCCTGTCCTGCCCTGCCCTGACCTGCCTACCTCCTGATGCCAAAGCCTCTGTCCATCCTGATCTGGGTTCTCGTCTCGCTGGCCGGCGCCGGCGCCTTCGCAGCCATGGCACTTGGCCGCGGCGAACAAGTCAGCGCCGCCTGGCTTCTCACCGCGGCGGTCTGCACGTACCTCGTCGCGTACCGCTTCTATAGTCGGATCATCGCGGCGAAGGTTTTCGCCCTGGATGCCAACCGGGCTACGCCGTCGGAGCGGTTGAATGACGGGCGCGATTTCGTGCCGACGAATCGCTGGATCGTCTTCGGCCACCATTTCGCCGCGATCGCCGGGCCCGGTCCACTCGTCGGACCGACGCTTGCCGCGCAGTTCGGGTTCCTGCCTGGCGCCATCTGGATCATCGTCGGCGTCGCGCTCGGCGGCGCGGTACAGGACTTCGTGATCCTCTGCTCCTCGCTTCGCCGGAATGGCAAGTCGCTCGGCCAGATGGCGAAGGAGGAAATCGGGCCCGTCGCGGGGTTCACAGCGCTCGTCGCCGTGCTGGGCATCATGATCGTGCTGATCGCCGTGCTTGCCCTGGTCGTCGTGAACGCGCTCGGCGAGAGCCCTTGGGGCGTGGTCACCGTCGGCCTGACGATCCCGATCGCGCTCATCATGGGCGGGTACATGCGCTGGATCCGGCCGCACCGCGTGCTGGAGGCGACCGCCATCGGCCTCGTGCTGCTCCTGGTCGCGCTCTTCGTGGGTCGGGCCGTGTCGGAGAATCCGTCCATTGCCCCGATGTTCACGCTGAGCCGCGCGAACCTCGCGGTGCTGATCATGGGGTATGGGTTCGCGGCCTCGGTCCTTCCCGTCTGGCTGCTGCTCGCGCCCCGCGACTACCTGTCCGCATTCGTGAAGATCGGGGTGGTGATCGCCCTCGCGTTAGGCGTCCTGATCGTCCTGCCGCCGCTCCAGATGCCCGCCGTCACGCAGTTCATCGACGGCACCGGCCCGGTGTTCGCCGGCAAGCTCTTCCCCTTCTGCTTCATCACGATCGCCTGCGGCGCCATTTCCGGCTTCCACTCGCTCATCTCGTCAGGCACCACGCCCAAGCTCCTGCAGCGTGAGCCGGACGCGCGGTTCATCGGCTATGGCGCCATGACGATGGAGTCGCTCGTCGCCATCCTCGCGCTGATCGCCGCCTGCGTGCTCACGCCGGGCGAATACTTCGCCATCAACTCGCCGGCGGGGATCATCGGCACGACCCCGGAGACCGCGGCCGAGGCGATCCGAAACTGGGGCTTCGTCCTCGATCCCGAATCGTTCAAGCAGCTCACGACGAACATCGGCGAGGTGAAGTTGCTGTCGCGTACCGGCGGCGCCCCGAGTCTGGCCGTGGGCATGGCGCACCTCTTCTCGAACGTGCTCGGCGGCCCGACGGCGCTCGCCCTCTGGTACCACTTCGCCATCATGTTCGAGGCGTTGTTCATCCTGACGACGCTCGATGCCGGCACGCGGGTGGGCCGGTTCATGCTGCAGGACCTGCTCAAGCATGCCTGGGCGCCGCTGGGACGCGTGTCCTGGTACCCGGGTGTCGTCATCACCAGCGCCATCTTCGTGGCGATGTGGGGGTACTTCCTCTACCAGGGCGTCATCGACCCGTTAGGCGGCATCAACACCCTCTGGCCGCTGTTCGGCATCGCGAACCAGCTCCTGGCCGCGGTCGCCCTCTGCGTTGGCACGACCGTCATCATCAAGATGGGCAAGGCGAAATACGCCCCGATCACCATGTTGCCGCTGACGTGGCTCGCAATCGTTACGATGACCGCGGGCTACCAGAAGATCTTCTCCCCGGATCCGAAGCTCGGTTTCCTGGCGCGCGCGAACGTTTTTGAGAGCACACTGGCCGCGGGGAACGTGCCTGCGGGTGTCGCCAGCGCCGAGGCTGCGCAGCGATTCATCCTCAACGATCGCATCGACGCGGCGGTGGCGGCGTTCTTCATGATCTCCGTCATCATCATCATCGCCGACAGCGCCAAGGAATGGTACAAGGTGGTAACGGGTCGAATGCCGGCCGTGTCGAGCGAAGTGCCCTTCGAGCCGCGGGCAGCCGCAGTCGCCGGCGACTGACGGCGATCACGTCAAGAACTGATCGTCACAGCCGTGCTCACGGTCTCGCTGGCCGTGAGCACGTTGCGTTTCCTCGCGCAGATCGATGCGACCACGAGCATTCAAGTCGTGATATTGAGCGCTAGCGGCTGAGGCGGCACAGGGAAGCTCCCGATGGTGTACAAAGGCGAGGTCGTCTCTCAGGAGCCAACATGAAATCAATTCGTCTTACTTCGATGGTAACGCTGGTCACCGTTGCGCTCGCTCAGCTTTCGGGCTGCGCCTCCTGGAATCGCAAGGAAAAAGGCGCGGTGATTGGCGCAGCGGCCGGGGCCGGCGCCGGCGCGGTCATTGGTAACCAGACAGGCTCAACCGCTCGCGGCGCGATCATCGGCGCGGTGGTCGGTGGCACCGTCGGCGCCGTGATCGGCCACCAGATGGACCAGCAGGCGAAGGAGATCAAGCAGAACGTCCCGGGCGCTATTGTTACGCGCGTTGGCGAGGGCATCGCGGTGACGTTCCCGAACGGATTGCTCTATGACTTCGACTCGGACGCCATCCGCGCCGATGCGGCGCAGAACCTTCGCACGCTGGCGGCGAGCCTCGACAAGTATCCGAACACCGACATCCTCATTGTCGGCCACACCGACAACGTCGGATCGGATTCGTACAACCAGGCGCTGTCGCAACGTCGCGCGAGTTCAGCCTCGAACTACCTCGTGGCGCAGGGAGTGAGTGTCGGCCGCCTGCGTGCGACAGGTCGCGGTGAAACAGAACCGATCGCGACGAACGACGACGACTCGGGGCGCCAGTTGAACCGACGCGTCGAGGTGGCGATCTACGCCAACGCGGCGGCGCGCAATCCCTGAGTCTCCGTAATCCCGGGTCATTCCCAACCTGGAAAGCAGTTGTCACGCGGAGACGCGGAGATCGCGGAGGGAGCCCCATGGGTTCTCTCCGCGATCTTCGCGTTCTCCGCGTGAAAAGCATCGTTTATGAACATCGGGTGCTCACGGGATCGTTGCGAAGCTCCACAAAGAGACCGGCTTTCATTGAACTCATCACAAACCCGGTGGCGAGGGCCATTCTCGCACTTCAGATTCTCTGGCACGCCCGACCGTCTATCCCAGAGGATCATGAGAACAAAAACGTTCGCAGCCGTGGCCCTGCTCTCGCCAATCGTCGCCGGCGCGCAAAACGGGTCGAAGTTCGACTTGACCATCCCGAACATCATGCGCGGCCCCGAAGTCTACGGCCGCGAGCCGCAGAACCCCCGCTTCACGCCTAACGGGGAATGGCTCTACTTCAACTGGCTGCCACCGGGAACCGACTGGCGCGAAACCCCCAAGCCATATCGCGTCCGCGCACAGGCAGGCGCTCGCCCCGAGCGCGTGACCGAGGCGCACATGGATAGCGTCGGCCCTTCGCTCGCCGACGGAGCACTGTCGCCGGACGGCCTGCGACGTGTCGTCTCCTACAACGGTGACCTCCACCTCGTCGACCTTCGCACCGGCACGACTCGCCGCCTCACCGATACCCCGGCGATCACCGAGAGCAATCCAACCTTCGCCGGCACCGGCAATCGCATCTTCTTCCTGCGCGACGGGCAGAACGTGATGTCGCTCGACCTGGATACGCCGCTCATCCGCCAGGTCACCGATATCCGCCCCGGTCCCGCTCCGAACGATCCGCGCAACAATGACAAGCAGCGTCTCGCGCTCGAGACGCAGCAGAAGGAGCTCTTTGGTGTCATCCGCGACCAGGTGCGCCGCGATTCCATTGCTCGCGCCGAGCGCCTGTGGCGCGAGGGACTTCGCACGAAAACGCTATACCTCGGCCAGAACGAACGCGTGACCGGACTCACGGTCTCTCCGACTGGCAATGCGCTGATCCTCACCACGACGATCCAGGCGCCGAGCGCGAGGTCGACCATCGTGCCCAATTGGGTCACGCTCAACGGCTACACCGAAGACCTCACCGTCCGCACCAAAGTTGGTGACGTGCAGGCGGGTGGACGCGCGGCGTTCATGTCGCTGCCGTCGGGCGAAGTGCATTGGCTCAAGCCGATCCCTCGCGACTCCGCCGAGACGCCTTCGATCGCGGCGGTGCTTGGCTGGAACGACGCCGGTACGCAGGCGTTGCTCTTCGCCGAGCGAAAGGACTTCAAGGAGCGCTACCTCCAGCGCATCGACGCGAAGGACGGCCGCGTCACGACGATAGACGTCCTCAAGGACTCGGCGTGGGTCGGTGGTCCGTGCTATCCGTGCGGCGGATTCCTTCCCGGCAGCGACAAGCTCTGGCTCGTGAGCGAGGCCGACGGCTACGCGCACCTCTACACGATGAATCCCGACGGCTCGGGCAGGCAGCAATTGACGAAGGGGAAGTGGGAAGTCGAGGACGTTCGCATCTCGAACGACCGGAAGTATTTCGAGCTTCACACCAGCGAGGTGTCTCCGTTCGAGCGCCACTTCTATAGAATGCCGGTCGCCGGGGGAGCGGCGGAGCGCATAACGACGACGGTTGGCGGCCACACCGCGATCGTGTCGCCGAATGGCCAGCTCGTCGCCGATGTCTATTCGCAGGCCAATCGTCCACCCGAGCTGTACGTCGGACCGTACAAGGCCGCCACGACCCTCTCTCCGCTCACGACGTCGCCGACGGCCGCATGGCTGAGCTACAACTGGCTCAAGCCTGAGATCGTGCGGATCCCGGCGTCGGACGGCGTCCAGGTGCCGGCGCGCATCTACCGGCCGAAAGACGTCGGCGCCAGGCCTAACGGGGCCGCCGTGATCTTTGTTCACGGCGCAGGTTACCTGCACAACGTGCACAATTTCTGGTCGAGCTACCAGCGCGAGTACATGTTCAACCACTATCTCGCGTCGAAGGGATTCGTCGTCCTCGACATCGACTACCGCGGGTCGGCGGGGTATGGGCGCGACTGGCGCACGGCGATCTATCGCTGGATGGGCGGGCGCGACCTCCAGGACCAGGTGGACGGATCGCGCTACCTGCGCAAGGAGTACGGCATCCCCGCGGAACGCGTCGGGATCTACGGCGGCAGCTACGGCGGGTTTATCACGCTGATGGCGCTCTTCACCGCACCAAAGGAATTCGGCGCCGGCGCCGCGTTGCGGTCAGTGACCGACTGGGCGCACTACAACCATGGGTACACGGGCCGCATCCTGAACCTGCCGCAGGACGACACGCTGTCGTACCGCCGCTCGTCGCCGATCTTCTTCGCGGAAGGACTCGAGGATCCACTCGTTATGCTGCACGGCATGGTGGACACGAACGTGCACTACCAGGACATCGTCCGGCTGACGCAGCGGCTGATCGAGCTCGGCAAGACGAACTGGGAACTGGCCTCGTATCCCGTGGAGAACCACGGGTTCGCCCGTCCGGATTCGTGGACAGACGAATACCGCCGGATCTACGATATCTTTGAACGAAGCCTGAAGCCGGGAGCGAAACGATGAAGAGCCAGGGGCCCAGTCTCGATGCGAGCCAGTTCAGCCTCGCCGACCAGGTGCGCCGGATCGGGAAGGTGGTACGCACGATCATCGGTGCGCCCGACTACGATCGTTATGTAGCGCACCGGAAGGAGTGCCATCCCGGGGAGCCGGTGATGTCACGCGATGAGTTCGCGAAGAGCCGGATGGACGCGCGGTACAACCAGCCCGGGAATCGCTGCTGCTGATACGGTTCCACAAACGTTGAACCACAGGGAACACAGAGTCCGTGAACTCTGTGAACCCTGTGGTTCACGTTTCCTGGACCTGCCTGACGCTGGAACGATTCTACGACGTCATGGCGGGCGCGGTACGTCGCCCGCGGGCGGTCCTGGATCGGGTGCGCTTGCATCGGTGTGCCTCCGTGCAACTCTCTGCCCGATATGACACGGAGGTGTCGGCGAGGTTTTCGTCGCCTGGGTCACTTCGAGCCTTCTTGCCGCGTTCGTTTGCGGGTTGTAACCTCGGCTCCTCCATTGCTTTGCAGGTCAGGACCGGTGAGTTCTCCGTAAGCCGCGCGACCAGCGCCCCGCCACCGGAACTCCTTAACGAATCAACGGTCTGGCGCTCGAAACGTACGAAGAGAAGGTTTCACCGTTCACAATTCGTTCACAGTCAACAATCGGCATACAAGGAGCCCCAAGCAGATGCGACGGAATGCCTTGATCGTCGGCGCACTTTCACTCGTCCTCGCGGCCCCGCTCGCGAGGGCACAGCAGCCGAACTTCGCAGGAACGTGGACCCTCGTCCCCGATCCCAACGCCCCCACCGGTGGTCGTGGCGGCGGTGGCGGTGGACTCGGCCAGGGCGGGACGATCGCGCAGGATGCCAAGACGCTCACCATCACGCGTACCACGCAGAACGGTGAGATCAAAGTCGTTTACAACCTCGACGGCTCTGAAAGCAAGAACATGATGCAGGGTCGCGGTGGCCAGGTGGAGCAGGTCTCCAAGGCGGCCTGGGACGGCAGCAAGCTCGTGATCACCACGAACTTCATGATGGGTGAAAACGCCGTGACGAGCACCGCGTCGTATTCGCTCGACGCGTCGGGCCAGCTCGTGGTATCAACCACGGCGCCTGGTCGTGGCGGCGGCGAGCCGACGACGACGGTCCGGACCTACAAGAAGGGCTGATCAACGCACCATCCGAGCCCGGGAGGCCAACCTCCCGGGCTCTATCTTTTCCAGATGAGATTCCCGCGCCTCGCCATCTCCCTCGTTGCGCTTGCCGCCGTCCGCGGCGACGCGCGCGCACAGGCACGAAAGGCAGACGCCGTCTTTGCCGGCGGATGCTTCTGGGGCGTGCAATGGGTGTTCGAGCACGTGCGAGGCGTGACCGGTGTCGTCTCAGGCTACAGCGGTGGCGCACTCCAGAATCCGACATACGAACAAGTCGGAACGGGCATGACGGGTCACGCCGAGTCTGTGCGAGTGACGTATGATCCTGCGGTCGTCTCGTATCGGCAGCTCCTCGATGTCTTCTTTCGAGTGGCGCATGATCCCACGACGCGCGATCGGCAGGGCCCGGACGTCGGTTCCGACTATCGCGCCATCGTGTTCGCGCACGACAGCGCTCAACTCGCTGAAGTGAATCGTTATGTCGCGGAACTCACGGCGCAGCGAGTCTTTCCGCGGCCGATAGTCACCGAGTTGCGATTGGAGCAACCGTTCTACATTGCCGAAGCGTACCATCAGCGTTATGCTGAGCTGCACCCGACCGAACCGTACATCGTGTACAACGATGCTCCCAAGCTGAAGCGGCTGCAGCAGCTCTTCCCCGCGCTGTACGTAGCGAAATAGCTCTGGGCTCGAGCCCGCGTCGGAAAAAGAGCCTCTGGCGGAGAATTCCTGATACTACCAGATTCGTCCCGCTTTTTTGTCGCCGTTGAGCGCGGCCTTTCTTGACCTTTCCCAACTTTCACGGTCGTACCCTTCGGACGTTCCAGGCCCTCGCGCTTACGAGCGCCGTTACCTGGAGCGGTATCGGGCTCGCGCCAACCGGCGCGTCGCGTGAGCTGACCACACCTCCGGTCCTGAAGAACAGCTCCAGCGCTCCCGGTACCGTCGAAGTCACGATCACTGCCGCCGCAACACGACTCTCCCTCAAGCCGGGAGTGACCTCCGAAGTCTTCGCGTATAACGGCACTTCACCCGGGCCGACGCTCGAGGTCAACGAGGGCGATCACGTCATCATTCACTTCAAGAACAACCTCGCCGAGCCGACGACCGTTCATTGGCACGGGATCCACCTGCCCGCGGACCAGGATGGGAGCCCGTTCCATCCTGTGCCTCCCGGCGGATCACGCGATTACGTCTTCACTCCGCAACGCGGCAGCGCCGGCACGTACTGGTACCACCCGCACGTGCACCACAGCACCGGCCATCAGATCGCGAAAGGACTCTACGGCGCGATCGTCGTTCGAGCCGCCGATGATCCGCTTCCCAGGTCCATCCCCGAGCGTTTGCTGATCCTGTCTGACAATCGCTTCGCCGCTGACGGATCGATCGACCTGCCGGACAAGAAGTCGATGCCGGGTCGCATCGACGAAGAAAACGGGCGAGAGGGCGACGTGTTGTTCGTGAACGGCCAGGTGGGGCCGACCCTGGCGATCCGCCCCGGCGAAGTTCAGCGCTGGCGCATCATCAACGCCTCGGCGGCGCGTGTGTACCGCCTCGCCATTCCCGGCCAGACATTCCTGCACGTCGGCAGTGATGGTGGTCTTTTCGAGAAGCCGCTCGAGGTGAGCGAGCTCGTACTGGCGAACTCGGAGCGAGTTGAGATCCTGGTGAAGGGCACCGGAGCTCCCGGCAGCCGCAAGACGCTGCAGGCGCTGCCTTACGATCGTTATGTGCCGCAGACGCGACCGAAGGACTGGAACCAGCCGCGAAACCTGCTCACCCTGCAGGTGAGCCGCGAATCGCCCGCGTCACCAGTCAGCATTCCCGAGACACTGCGGCGCATACCTGCGCTCGACACTACCGCCGCCAGCACCAGGCGCGTGGTCTCGTTCAGCCAGGGGCTCATCAACAACCAGCACTTCGACATGGGGCGCGTCGACTTCACCACGAAACTCGGCGCCACCGAGATCTGGAAGATCGAGAACCTCGTGGGCATGGATCATCCGTTTCACCTCCACGGATTCCAGTTCCAGGTCATCGAGCGCAATGGAAAGCCGGAGCCGTACCGCAGCTGGAAGGACGCGGTGAATGTCCGGCGGCAGGAGACCGTGCGGCTCATCGTGCGATTTGACGATTTTCCCGGAAAGTGGATGTTTCACTGCCACATCCTCAACCACGAAGATCAGGGGATGATGGGCATTCTCGAAGTAAACCGTTAGGCAAGGAGGGGTTGATGAAGCATCTCGAACGGTTGTGCCGCTTGGTCGCGTTGGTGGTTCCGGTCGTCGTACTCGCTGCGTGCGAGCGGGAGGCAGAGGGTGCGGATGATGGGCCGATGACGACGGCGGATACGATTGCATTAGGACGGGCGACGATCCTCAAACACGGATGTGGCGACTGCCACGGCGGTGGCGACAACCCGGCTGCCCCGATGTTCCTCGTGGGCTTCCGCGCCGGAACCGAAGACACGCTTTTCCTCCCGGCCTTCAGGATTCCGACGCCGATGGGAGTGTTCCAGACGCGTCCGCGGAACCTGACGCCTGACAACGAGACGGGAATCGGACGATTCACCGAGCGGCAACTGTTCAACGCATTCCGTTATGGCCTGCGCCCGGGCGAAACGCCGGACGTCGACATCACGGGGACGACGCCCGGTCAGGGCAACTTCCCCGAGACTCCGAAGTACCTCGCTCCTCCGATGCCGTGGCCGGCCTGGCGTCACATGTCGGATCTGGAGCTCAAGGCGATCTCGGCGTACCTCAAGCGTGGACTGAAGCCGCAGACGAACAAGGTCGAGCCGAGTGAAGGGCCGCCGGACTTCTGGGCGGGCCTGTACCAGATGTTCGGGGTCCCGGCGTCGGCGACTTCGCCTGCTTTCCCAACGGACCGGGAAGTCGGAATCTCGAAGTAGTCGCAAAGCACAGAAAAAAAAACGCGTGCACGGAGCGTCCGGTCTCCGTGCACGCGTTTTCTTACTGCAATCCGGTTACTTCAGATCATCTCGAGCTAGCGGCTGAGTGCCACGGTGCGCGTCGTCTGAAGTGACATCGCCGTGCCGGCCGGCAGGACGCCTTCGACCTCGCCCATGCCGAGCGAGATGACCGTGCCGGCCGCAGCGCCTAACGCGCCGCCGAGCAGGATCTTGTCGAGTTCACCGCCGCTGACGATCGCGCCGAGCACGGCGCCTGCCGCGGCACCGACACCGGCCTTCTTCAGGGTTTCGTTACGGGTGTCGCCGCCACGGGTCTGCAGGTTGGTCGCAGTCACCTTCGCGTACAGCGGGTTGCTCCGTCCGTTGACCTCGATCCGCTCGAAATCGATCTTGATCGCGGCCTGCTCACCAACGCGATCGGAGTTATCGAGTCCGGTGATCTTGCCGTAGACCTTTGCGCCGGCGGGGACGGCGGTGGCGCCGTTCTGTGCGACGATGCGATCCGTGACGGTCGCGGAGAAGCTGTCACCGACCTTGCTCGACTTGGTCCCGATTTCCTGGTCCAGCGTCACGCTGAGCGTGGTACCGCTGGGAAGTGACCTGGCGTCGACTGGCGTCGCGCTGATGGCCACGTCTCCGGTCGATTCGATGGTCGCCTGACGAGCGCATCCCGAAAGGAAGAGGCCGACGACGAGTCCGGCGGCCAAAGTTGACGAACGCATCCTGACCTCCATGGGGAAATGGTCTGATGCGCCTCGTACACGGCTTTCAGGGATGTGGCTCATCCGTTTGCTGAAGGCGGGAGCGAGCTGAAGTAGCTAATCGCTCTCCAGTGCTCCTCTTTGCGAACTCGGCCGTCGCTGCCTAACGAAGGCGTCGCAGCTCGACCTCCGAGATGATGAACCCGAAGCCTGGCCACCCGCCGGACTGGATCGAGCGCTGGAACCAGGTTCGGGCCTGTGCCGTATCGCCGCGAACGAGGAACCAGTTCCCGAGACCATAGGCGAGCGTGGCGCGTTGCACGTCGGCGGTGTCGGCCGGCGTGAAGAGTTGCTCGGGGCCGATCTCCCCGCGGTAGAGCTTGAGCCGCTGCGCGTACGCGTTCACCACGCTGGACGTGTCGGGCCGGCGATCGAGCATCGCCTTCGCCTCAGCGCCGCGTCCGGCGCGCGAAAGCGACATCCAGAGCCAGTCGGTGGATCCGTTCAGTTCCCCGCCCTCCGGTGCGCGAGGTTGGGCGCGACGGAACGCATCGGCGGCACCGTTGAAGTCACCTCTCGCAAAACGAACGATGCCCAGGTGATACAGGACGCCGTAATTGTTGCTGTCGAGAGCGAGGCCGCGCGTCAGGTCCGCCATTGCCTTGTCGAACTCGCGAACCGACAGGTACCGGTGTCCACGCCAACGGTAGAGCATCGCGTTGTTCGGTGCGATCGCCATTCCCTTCGTGAACGTCTCGATGGCCTCGCGGAACTGTCGCACGCCGGACTGGGCGACGCCGAGCGCAATGATCTTGTCGACGTTCTTCGGGTCAGCGTTGAGCGCGGCCTGGGCGCGCGCGATGGCGCCGGTGTCTCGCTGCGATCGGTATTCGACGCCCGCCGGTGACCGATATTGCACCGTCTGCGCCGCGGCGAGGTTCGGCAACGCCAGCATCAGTACGACGAAGCCAGAGTGCACGCGCTTCATGAACTCCTCCGTGTAAGCCGTCGTTGCAGTTTATCCGACCTCCGCCATCCGCCATCCGCCATCCGTTTGACTTACGGCAGCGCAAACGCCACATACGTCCCGCCCGACGGTGCATCGTTCTTCCCGCCCCCGCACGCAATGACGATGTACTGGCGCCCGTTTACCATGTAGAGTGACGGCGTGGCATTCCCCGCGGCAGGAAGCGGCGCTTCCCACAGCAGTTTGCCTGTGGCCTTGTCAAAAGCGCGGATCTTGTTGTCGTACGTGGTGGCCGCAATGAACAACAGCCCGTTCGCCGTGACTACCGGGCCGCCGTAGTTGTCGCTGCCCGTGTTGCGAACTCCCTGGGCGGCGAGCTTCGGGTATTCACCGAACGGGATCTTCCACTTGATCGCGCCGCGATTGAGGTCGATCGCGTTCAGCGTTCCCCACGGTGGCGTGATCGGCGGGAAGCCGTCGGGATCGAGCCATATCTTGAGTCCCGTGCTTCGGTACTTCAGCAGGTTCGGGTTGTTCGTCAGGGTGTCGGCTACGTCACGGCCCGTAACGAGGAAGTCGGCGAGCGCCTTGACCGCGTTGCTGTCGAGCGCCGCCGCGAATCCCGGCATCCTGCCGGTTCCCTGCCCGATCACCTGCAGCAGCTGCTCCCGCGTTCGGCGCGTCGAGACTCCCACCAGCGACGGCGCGTCTCGCAGACCCTTCAGGTCATCGCCGTGGCAACTCGCGCACTGCGAGCGATAGAGCGACTTGTCGCTGCGCGGAACGAGACTGTGCGTCCACGGCATCTCGTTCGCATTCACGTAGAGCAGGCCAGTCGCGGGATCGAAGGCAGGGCCGCCCCATTCACCACCGCCGTCCACTCCCGGGAAGATGATGTTTCCCTCGAGTGCCGGCGGGTCGTACATCCCGCTCTTGTACTTCCTGAAGTCCGCCAGCGCGGCGGCGTGAGCTGCCGGCGTGCGACGCGTCAGCATGTCCTCGGTGAGATGCTGTCTTGTGAACGGTGGTGGCAACTTCGGATACGGCTGCGACTCCGCGGCGCGCTCTCCATCGAGCGTCGAAGCCGGAACTCTGCGGTGCTCGATCGGGAAAAGCGGCGTCCCCTTCGTGCGCTCGAACAGATAGACGTATCCCGTCTTGGTGATCTGCGCGACGGCATCGACCGGCTGGCCGTTTCGCGTCACCCTCACGAGCGTTGGCGCCGCCGGGAAATCCCAATCCCACAAGTCGTGCTTCACCGCCTGGAAATGCCAGAGAAGTTTCCCTGTCCGGGCATCAAGCGCCAGCAATGTGTTCGCGAACAGGTTGTCGCCGATTCGATTCGCTCCGTAGAAATCGAACGACGCCGAGCCGGTTGCCGCGAAAACAATTGCGCGTTGCTTGTCGAGCGTCACACCCGGCCACGCGTTCGCCCCGCCGGAAACCTTGTACGCGTCCGGCGGCCACGTCTCGTATCCGAATTCACCGGGCTGCGGAATCGTGTGAAAGGTCCAGCGTAGCTTGCCGGTGTTGATATCGAAAGCCCTGATGTGTCCCGGCGATGACGGAAGCGCTTCGGGCACCGTGCTGCCCATGATGAGCAGGTCCTCGAACACAACGCCCGGACTGCTCGCATTGACCGAGACGTTCGCCACCGGACGTCCCAGTCCTTCACGCAGGTCAACGAAGCCGGTGTCCCCGAAGGTTCGAATGGGCTGACCTGTCTTGCGATCGATGGCCCAGAGCCGGTTGCGATAGTTGAACAACACGCGATCGCCCGTGACGACCACGCCGCGATACCTGAAACGACCAGCAAGTGGCCGACCACCACTCGGATCGAAGCTCCACAGCTCTCGGCCGGTCGCAGCGTCGAGTGCAAAGAGGCGCATCTTGGGCGAGGTCGCGTACAACACGCCGTCGATCACGATTGGGTTGGCCTGCATCTCCGAACCCGGAAACTCGTCATGCGTCTCGTACGTCCACGCCACCTGCAGGCGCGACACATTCGCCGGCGTGATCTGGTCCAGCGTGGAGTAGTGCGTGTTATCGGTGTTGCCGCCGTACACGGGCCAGTCAACCGAGCGGCCTTGCGCGTTCACCATCGCGGGTACGACAAGGAACACGAGTTTCGTCAGGTTGCGCATGCATGCCAACGTACGGATACCGTCGTCATCGCGCCAGAAACTTCCAACACACTTACTTTGAGCATTGCTGTTCGCTGATCGCTGATCGCTATTCGCTGGTTTCATATGAACATCGCCAGGCAGCGACTTCACCGCACCTTTCTCGCCGGTAGCAGCCATGCCACCGGTCGCGACGTCGTGCGCGCGCTCGGCGCCGTGCAGGCGCAGGATTACGAAGGCGCGAAATGGGCGTTGTCGATGAGAACGAGCGGAGCGACCAACGCCGAACTCGAGCAGGAGTTCGACAGCGGTGCGATCCTCCGCACACACGTTCTTCGGCCGACGTGGCACTTCGTTGACCCGGTCGACATCAGATGGATGCTCGCGCTGACGGGACCATCCGTCATGAAGCGAATGGCGGTTTACAACCGCAGGCTTGGGCTCGAGGAAACGATGTTCCGTCGCAGCCGCTCCGTTCTCGAGAAGGCCCTGCGCGACGGGACGTACCTCACCCGGCCTGAGCTCAGGACCCTGCTCGAGTCGAAGGTTGGCCCGTTAGGCGCCGGCTTTCAAGGCAACCAGCGAATGGCGCACCTGATGATGCGCGCCGAGCTCGAGGGCCTCATCTGCAGCGGTGCTCGGCGCAACAAACAGTTCACGTATGTCCTCCTCGACGAACGTGCGCCTCCGACGGCTTCCCTCGAACGCGACGAGGCACTCCTCGAACTGACGCGACGATACTTCCGCGCGCGATCACCCGCCACGCCGCAGGATTTCTCCTGGTGGTCGGGCCTCACCGTGTCGGAGGCGAAACGGGGAATCGACATCGCTGGCGCGGACCTCGAGCCGGTCGCGATCGACGACGTGAAGTATTGGGTTCATGGCGATGTCCCGAGCCGGGCAAGACCATCCGCCCACCTGCTGCCTAACTACGACGAATTCTTCATCGGATATCGCGACCGGAACGCGATCGGCAGGCGCCTCAAGAGCGCCAGGATGGTGACGGGTGGCAGCGCACTCATTGCCTACGTGATCGCCGTCGACGGCCAACTCGTCGGAGGGTGGAAACGCTCGCCCGGTCGTGACGTCGTGAAGCTCGAGCTGAACCTCCTTGACCGGCTGACCACCGCCGAGGAAAAGCGCGTGCTCGCCGAAGTGCGGCGGTTCGAGGCCTTCGTGGGCCGCGCCGTCGAACTGCACGGGTTCGCCGCACGACGTTCGGCGCGAACAGCCCGCTGAGGAAACGCCTGGCAATCATTTTGGGTCGAACCTTTCGTGGACAACACACGGTGAGCCCATGAAGCGTTCCCCGTCGGCAGCACTTCTTCTCTCCATTGCGGCATCGGTTGCCGGAGCGCAAACGCCGGCGGCTCGCCCCGATACGGTCGTGCGCGTAGCCGACCAGCCGCTTCACCATGGGGTCGCGACGCTCGTCGAGGAAATGAGCGTCGGAGTGGCCGACGGCGCTGAGGAATACATGTTCGGTGATGTGGCCGACGTCGCCCTCGGCCGCGATGGCTCAATCTACGTCTTCGACCGTCAGGTTCCCATCGTCAGGCAGTACGAC
>Ga0111538_10007033_pt1 | contig 15204 bp, 9 predicted proteins | sample SoiMethybrSBSTD1_FD_79669 | JGI IMG/M metagenome (GOLD analysis project Ga0111538, IMG submission 79669) | Bulk soil microbial communities from a Populus tree surrounding site in Tennessee, USA - Soil MetaG P. TD hybrid SBSTD1 (version 2)... | ecosystem: Environmental > Terrestrial > Soil > Tree...
AATTGGGAATGGACTTTCGCAGCCGCGTCGGCCGTACTCAAACAAGGTTTCCAGTCAAATGACTGTGTTATTGATGATTGCTGTATCTCCGGTGGAACAGTTATCTCGCCCTTCACCACAATTGGCACAATCTCGCCACCCGGTTCTCGACAAGTATTGGTTGCGCGCCAGTGCTGCATCCGAGCTCTGAACTTGAAACACTCCCACGAACCAGGACGCAGAGGAACCGGACGTTTGTCTTGGAGTTCAGAGATCGGAGCCTCGCGACATAAGTCGAACCATGGCCGAAGCTCTTTGGAAACCATCTCACTGAACTCGAATATGCACCAATGCGACCCAAAATATTCAGGTGTTAGAAACGCCAGTAGGACTTCACTCTCTTCGATAGCGAACCTGATGGCTCTTTCAAGTTCAGCATCAGAGAACCAATGTTTCGTGTGAAGCGTATAGCCGTCGTAGAAGACAGGGGGCTCTCCGATTGTTTGTTCGATGATAGGACCAAGAACCGTTAGTAAAAAGTGATCGACAAGCGGTTTGATTCTCTGCACCTCGTCTACGCGGGTGGTGTAACTCACGAAGACGTGGAACCGTTCAGGTGGCTGACTAGTCATGCTATGAGAGTATGCACGGTCGGGATCTCAAGGCGAAACCTTGAAGAAGATCGTCTATTCGCCAGGTCGGTAGCCACAATTAACGCACCTCATCGCGAATGCGTGTTTATACCACCACTTTCGATAGAAATTCTTATTACAACGAGGGCACTTCCAATTTAATCGCCAGATGCCGGTAGCGACTATGGCCATGAACCATCCTGTAGCCACGATTTGAGCCACACTCTCCGAATTCAACCGCCGTCCGAGAGGAACCGCAACAAACCCAATGACGGGGAGCCCGCTGAGGAAGAGACTCCAAAATACAAGGTTTCGCTTGCGATACTCGAGAAGCGCCTCTCGCCTGGCAATTAACGAAGTCGTGATTCGTTTGAATCTCATGTAGTAAAATTGAAGCACACCTGGCTCTCTGGCCCAAGCCTACTGCGTATGTTGCTTAGAAGATGGCTACCATAGATGCAGTTGGAATTGTGCGCCTCCTTGGAGTGCGGTGACTTGTCACCGCTTTGATAAACCAAAGCGCCACCCACCCACTGGACTCTCATTACGCCCGCTGATGATTGATCCTCGGAACGTACTGTAGGGGCGGCCCTCCGTGGCCGCCCCTTGTCCGGACATTCAATCTTTGAAGGAGGGTCGTTGCCGCACGAGAGGCGGCGAGGCTTTCGACGGTAATTCATTTCCATGAAGGGGCGGCCACGGAGGGCCGCCCCTACAGTCCGTTCCGAGGAGCAAATCCTTTATTGGTTCGTTCTCTTCACGGGCTCGAGCCAGACGACAAAACTCAACTTCTCGTTTCGGTACTCGCCCGTGATCTCCCAGCAGCCCGGAGTGGGGACGTAGACGCCGACCAGCATCGCGGCGGCAGGGCCCGGAAATGCGTTCGTCGTCGGCAACGTCAGAAGAGGTGGAGCTGGTCCATCAAGCCGTCGTCCCGTGACTTTCAATTTTGGACGCCATTCCTTGTCCCACTTGAAATCCACGCTCGCCCAAAAAGTCTTTTCCGTCAACGGCTGGACCTCGTTCTCGTGTCCTCGTTGGTGCGGCGCCCAGTACCAGACTCCTGATTTACGAAGGCCGACCCATAGCTTTTCTGTCCCCAGTAAAAAACTCTTCTCTCCCTCATCTGACTCAAAAGGACTGGGAGGTATGAATCGTCGCTCGGGTGGACCTGTAACCGGACATGAGGCTGGCGGTGAAAAAGGCTGCTGAGCACTTGCGGTCACAGCCAGCACCGAAATTAACAGGAGTAGTCGCAAAACCGTCATTGCCAGATCCTCCTTATCAAATCTGTGAAGATGGCATCTCGAAACACCTACGCTTTGCGGTGCCGGCTAGTCTATTCCTCGCCAGGCGACAAAGCAATAACAATCACCGGCGTCACCAAAATAATGGTCCAATTCCATTATTTTGCACGCGCGATCTCACAGAACATTTACATCGCTTTTTAAGTATTAGACAGACAGTCTTCCCGGACGTTCCACGCACACCTTTATTCCGAAATTTTCGGAATACCTGCCAGATTTTGGAGAGGAGCACCGCGATGAAGCTCAAATTGTTTGTCGTTGCCACAATAATAGCTCTGTTAACATCTGCTGTTGCGAGTGCACAGCAACTCGACGCTTCACAACGTTCATACCAACAAGCGCGCCGCGTGCTCGACGACGCAATCACGGCGCACGGCGGAGTCGAAGCGTTACGCGAGGTCAAAGACTTCACTCTCAAAGAAAAGGGCAAACTCCACGCGCGCTATCAAAGCCCCGCGGCGGAACCGCCCTTTGTTGTCGGCACCTCGGAGGAAACTCTGATCGTCGATACTGAACGTGGATTTGTCTTCGATGATCTGAAAACAACTAATGCAGGCTTCAACAACTGGAACCGCACGGTCATTAAAGGCACGGAAGGTCAAAACTATGACATGTGGTCCAGGACGGAAACGCCGATCGCCAATGCTAATGCGAACAACTTCCGGCCACAGATGCGTCGCTTGCCGCCGTTCGTTTTACTCGAGGCGTTGGACCGAGCCGCAACTCTACGCTACCTGGGTGAAGAAGAAATTGCGGGCAGGAAGCAGAAAGTCATCAGCGTCATCCGGCCCGATAATCAACAGCTCGCGCTTTCGTTCGACGCGCAAACCAACCTGTTGACCAAGTACGGTTATCTTTACGCCGATCCGATCACGGGCGACTCGGAAATCGCGCAGAGTTATTCAAACTATCGCACAGTCGGAAAGTTGAAGCTGCCCGGCGCGCGTGTTCTGTACAACTCAGGCGGCGTCGTTCAGGAAGCTGACTACACCGAGATTCAAATCAACACGAAACCTGCGGAGAGTATATTCAAAGGACCCGATGGATTTGAGAAGCTGGAAGCCGGACCGGCAAATCCACCGCCCCCGGCCGTCGCGAAGATCGCCGAAGATGTTTACATGCTGAATGGATTAGCGGGCGGCACGCATAACATCATGTTCGTGGCCTTCAACGATTACATTCTCGTGCTCGAAGCACCGGAACAGATTCTCTACAACAGCAATTCAGTGCAGGCACTGGCCAAGATCAAGGAGACGGTGCCTGGCAAACCGATCAAGTACCTTGTCCTCACTCATCATCATTCCGATCACGCGGGTGGATTTCGCGAGTATGTTGCGGAAGGTGCGACGATTGTAACCACGGCGGGCAATAAAAGTTTTCTTGAAAAAGCGGTCGCGGTTCAATCGACGTTGCTGCCGAAGTTTTCACTGCAAAACAAATTGAAGGTCGAGATCGTTGAAAACAAGAAGCGCGTGTTTCAGGACGACAAGCATGTCGTGGAGTTGTACGACGTCGGCCCGAATCCGCACGCGAACGAGATGCTCGTGGCGTATTTGCCTAAAGAGAAGATTTTGTTTCAGGCGGATATGCTGAATCCGGCGGCGAATGGATCGATCCCGATTGCTCAGGACACGACAGTCAGTTTCAGCGAGAAGCTGCAACAGTTGGGATTGCAGGTCGATAAGATCTACGGCGTCCACGGCCGCCCCGCTACACCCGAAGAGTTGCGAACGTCTGTTGAAAAGAGACGCGCGTCAGAACTCAAGTCGGAAGTCTCCGGTCCAAAGTAGTTTGGTTATTGACCTTGGAGTGCGGCGGCCTGGCGCCGCTTTGGCCTCGATCAAACGTGATCGATAACAAAGCGGCGCCAGGCCGCCGCACTCCAAGGAGGTTCTCGACTGGAAAAACTTTGATCATTCCCAACCAATGGTCTAAGATTCGGCCTGCCTGCAACAACCCCCTTCAATCAATCGATCTCAAAACTTCGTGGGAGGAAGACTGAGATGTATAAAAAGATGCTTGCGCTGAGTTTACTTGTATTCGCCGCACTCTTCGGCGGGTTCTCTTCACAACCGAGGGCAGTTTCTGCCGCTAACCCCATTTCCGTTTATGGAGCGTGGCACTGCGGAAATGACTTCTGCACCTGGTCCACAGTTCGCAACATGACCGACTTCAACACCCGCAACCGGTGGATGATTGATCGTGGTGATGGCACGCCATCCGTCAACCTCGTGGTGTTGAGTTTTGTTCATCCAATGCGACTGCTGAACAAAACAAACGATGCCAGCACTTCGCAAGGCATCCCTATCGGAATGAATCAAGCTGTGGTTGATTACTTCAAGAGCCGCGGCGTCCGCGTGATGCTGTCAATCGGTGGCATCACTTATACCGATGCATGGAATCAGGCCCTCGCAACCAACCCGGTCCAGTTCGGATTGAACGCCGCGGAAGCCGCGCAACGTTTGGGTGTCGGGATCGAGATCGACTATGAAGAAAATACGAACGCAAACCTGACGGGGCTACAGGCGTTCATCGATGCCTATCGCTCAGTTCTGCCGTACGATCCATCCGGAAACAATCATGCCGCACGTTTGACGATCGACCTCGCTGCCGGCGATCGCTGGTTGATCGCCATCGCGCGCAAAGCAACTGCTGATTGGCTGAACACGACGACGCCTGTGCTGGATTACGCGAACGCGATGGTTCCGAGCAGACAACCTAACAGTGCGGCAACAGCTACGGCTGACTGGCAGGAACACGTAGACGGCAAGCCGCAGTTTGCGCCTCCAATACTGCCATTGGCGCCCGCGAAGTTTACCGGCGCTCTGTACATCGTTACCGGCAGTAAACCCGCGCCGGAGTGCGTCAGCTTTAGTAGTTCGTTGATCAACTCAACGGGCGCATACGTGCAGACAGTATCGCCAAACGGTGCGGGCACGACCGGCGGTATGTTGGGCTACATGTTCTGGGCCGCGGAATGTCCAGCGACAAGGCGCATTTGTACCGTGCCTCCTAATTCGTGCGAAGGTGGGGTGGGAGTCGGGGCTACGACGTACGGCATTCCGATCCCGATGCCGGCGCTAAGACAAAACTAAGATTATTAGCCGCAGATTTACGCGGATAAACGCGGATCAGAAAAGACATTAATAGTTTTCTCTGATCCGCGTTTATCCGCGTAAATCTGCGGCTTTAATTCTTCTTGTTCTCGCTGATGTACTGCTCCAGCTTTTTTCGATCGGCGTAGTCAGGTTTTTTGCGGAGCACTTCTTCGTATTCAACAACGGCCTTTTCTTTCAGTCCGGCTGCGTTATAGAGCCAGCCGAGATCAAGGTGGGCTTCTACCTTCCCGAGCCTCCCTGCCTCGTTTAAATATGGAATCGCCTTGGATCCTTTTTTCAAACGGAGATAAGCCTCACCCAAAAGCAAATTCGCGTCCGCTGATTGCGGTTGCAGATCTACGGCACGCGTTAACAGTTCCACTGCTTCTTCGAATTTCTTTTGTGTTATCCGAAACCTGCCGAGGTTAATTAATGGGAGCGCATACGTGGGCTTGAGTTCGATAGCGGTCAGGTAAGCCTTTTCAGCATCTTCAGGTTTTTCCTGGACCAGGTAGAGTGTGCCCAGCAAAGTCCAACACTGAAAATCGTTCTGATCTTTCGCAACGATCTCGGTGAGTAACCTGGTTGCGTTTGCGTAATCCTTCTTCTCCGTCGCCGCGTGTGCCTTTTCGAACAACGACTTGTTAGCGGGAGATCGCTCATAAAAATCTGCAGCCGAAACGACGCCGGCGTTATTTGTCCGCGCGGCAGGTTTTTCTTTCCATTCAAATTCAAAGTCCTGGCGAATATCCGACGTCGTGCTGCCGGTTAGCGTCAGACGCTGGCGTGTGATCTCGCCGCCATTAGCTTCGATTGCGACGTCGTAGTCTCCGGCGCGTAGATTTGTGAATCGATAGCGTCCGCCACTGCCGACTGTTTGACGGCCAACGATCTTCGTCGACTGATCGTACAAGACCACTGTGACGCTCGAAGGGCCTGCGTGTTCTGCCTTACTGTCGTCGATCTTTACATCGCCCCAGAGCGTGTAGCCACTCTGACTCATTGCCGGCAGCGCAGTCATCAATACTATTAGCACCAGCAGGGGTCGCAGTCTCATGTGCGTATTTTCCATCAAACCGCGGACATTGCAATAGTTTTACAAACAAAAAAAGGGACTCCCAAATTTCGGGAGTCCCACAAACATATTGAAGAGTGAAGTTGAGGCTAAAACTCCCAACGTATCCCGAACTGCATTACACGAGCCGTGCTTTGACTTGTCGTGATGCTGCCGAGGGTTGTTGAGCCAATGTCGATGTCAGGGATGCCAAAGACATTGTGGTTGAACAGATTGTACGCCTCAGCGCGGAGCTGTATGCGTTGGGTCTCAGACCACGGCAGTCTGAAGTTCTTCAGCAGCGCCGCATCAACGTTCCAGTAAGGCTGCGATCGAAGAATGTTTCGACTACCAGCATTGCCGTGACGCGGATACTGTCCAACGCCCGTTCCAGTGTCGAGATTGTGAACTGCATTCGGATCCGCAAAGAACTGGATCTGGCCATTGGCCGTGTCGTGAATCGAAGCTCGCAGAACACTCAGCTCTCCAGTGAGCATCGCGGGAACTCCGTTCGCTCCGTCGAAGATGAATGTCCGCGGCCACGAAGCGCTAGCCAAACTGAATGGCAGTCCGCTACGTGCGGTCAAGATGCCGGAAAGTTCCCAGCCGCCGATGACGCTGTTCACCCAGCCCGGCGCATCGCCGCCAATCATGCGCCCACGACCGAAAGGCAGTTCCCAGATTCCGTTTACATTCAGCAGATGACGAATGTCGAAATCCGAATTTCCGCGGCAGACGCGAAGGTCGGTCGCATCGCAAATGAGGCCACCCGCGGTCGTCGTGTTGGCAACCGTCGACTGGTTATCGATTGAATGTGACCACGTGTAGTTCACGTCAAACTGGAAGCCCTTCGAAAACCGTTTACGCAAACTCAGCAACATCCCGTCGTAACTTGACGAGCCTTTGTTGGTGACGAAAGCGTTCACAGCAAACTGGGAACTGAGTCCGACGTTAGGACCAAGCAGACCGTTGCGACGGAGAGCCTCGACGGTATCTGCCGTGTCGCCGATGGACACTTCGAAGCCAGTGAAGTTACCCACCACCGAGGTACAGTTTGGACCCAAACCGAGACCTGAACAGGGCACGCCAAACCTACTGATCGATTGTGCATTCATCTGGTTTTCGAACCACGCGATCGGCGCGAAATTTCCAGTAACACCAGCATTGACCTGATCTTGGAGCTGATTCAAAGCCTGGATCATGAATTGGCCCGAGGCGGCATCCTTGAAGTCCACGATCTGGGCGGCGTCTGCGAGCGTGAATAGCTTTCGCGCCTGACGGCCCACATACGATGCCTCAAAGATATAGCCGCTTGGCAATTCACGCTGGAAGCCAAACGTATACTGAATCGAGTACGGGATCTTGAAGTTGGGATCAACTGCATAATTCGTAGCTCGAGTCTGGCTTCCAGTTCCAACGCCGTTGGTTACGTTTGGTGTGAAAGGAACGGTCACGGGAGGTGCGACGTTTTGAACGGGCACCGTGTTGACGCTCGTGAAACGCGGGAAGTTCTGAAGCGCGAGTGCGCCATTCGTTGCGGGGAAATTGTTAGTTACGAAGTTGTCCAGAATGTAGGAGTTTTGATCCTGAAGGAATGTTATTGCACCACCCGGCCGATCGTAAGTAACAGTACCGCCGCCGCGAATCACTGTCTTCCGGTCGCCGAACAGTTTGCCTAACAAACCACTCGTGACAGAAGGATTCCAGGCAAAAGCCAGACGCGGTCCGAAGTTATTGAGATCAGTCGGATAAAAGTCGCGCGCATTGTTTCCCTTACCGCCGCGGTCGTATACCAAAAACGGTTCGGACGACGCGTTTGCAATGCCAGCGAGACCGTTGGCAATGCGGGTCTGGAACAGAGTCTCAAAATCCAGATTCTGAATTGACTGGCGTCCCTGTGTTTCATACGGCGCAGGATAGAGGTGCCAACGAACTCCATAAGTCAGCGAGAGATCGCTCCGAACTTTCCAATTATCCTGAGCATAGAACTCGTATTCGACATAACGCCAGTCGCGAATCCTTCCTGTATTCAACGGCAGGGCGTTTCCGGCAGCGTCGTAATTAAATCTGGTACCAACCGTTGGGATCGTGCCCAACAGGAAAGTCAACCCAGAGTCGTAATTATTACGCGCGGTCGTGTTGCTGAGAAGAGTGCTCGGACGAAGCGCATTCGCAGCAGAACTGGTTCCAAGGCTGGTTGGGAAGCCACCACCGAGACCCACCACTGGGAAGTTGTAATCGCTCGTCAGAACTGTCTGCTGATTGATGGTCTTGAGAGAACCGCCAAATGAAAACCCGTGACTGCCCTTATTCCAGGTCACGTCATCGCGATACGTCCAGACAGGAACGTCGCGAGCTTGAGTCCGGAAATCGGCAAAGGGCGCCGATAGCGGCGTGAACGTGTACGACTGAGGCAGGGTCGGGTGGAAGAAGTTTGGGAAATCCAAAACGGATTTACTTATTCCTACTGTTGCCGAGTTCACAAAGTTCGGGGTGAGTGTCCAGTTGTGGCCAACAGCAACAGCGTAGTCGCCGGTAAGAATCTGAGATGTTTCCGGATCGCCCGGGAACTGCGCGGCTACGGAGTTAACAGTGTCTGTTTGAACAGCACTGATCTTGCTTACCCTGACAAACAACCGTTGTACGTTTGAGACGTTGAAGTCGACACGCCCTGTGTAGTTGTTATCAGCGCGATGTGAAGGCACATTGAATCGAAAACCCGCAGTGTTTACGCCATCGCCGACTGTGAAATCGTTCGGCAGCGGATACCGCTGATTAATAAAATCCAAAAGCGCCTGGTTTCCTCCGATATGCAGCGGATCGATCGCCGCCACTTGTTGCGGCGTCAGAATCGTGATGCATTGTGGATCGCTGTTGAGCCGCGCTTGCGACGTGCAACCTGCATTCCTGTTTACGAACGCGAGGCTGCCGTTGCGAAGGTGTGGCAGTGGAACGATGCGGGTGTAGGACTGGCCCTGCGCATCGCGTCGAGCTTCGTAATCGAAGAAGAAGAACATCCGGTCTTTACCGCTCCAGTAGCCTGGACCACCTTCGCCAAAGTGTGGCAAGTAAACTGGTCCACCGATGCTGCCGCCATACTGGTTACGCGTAAGCTGCGGTCTCTCCACTCCGTTTTTGTTGTTGAAGAAACTGTTGGCAGCGGTGGCTGCAGTGCGGTTGTACTCACGGAGCGAACCGTGAAACTCGTTCGTACCGCTCTTGGTGATCAGTTCGATCTGGCCGCCGCTGCTGCGACCTTCTGACGCCGCCGGATTCGCCGTTACTGTGCGGAATTCCTGAATGGCGTCGATCGGCGCGTTGCCGGTGGTGGCAAACGCCTGGCCCGTGGCCTGATCGTTTGCATCGATTCCGTCGACAGTGATGTTGCCCTGGTCTGCACGCGAGCCGGTCACTGAACCGACGCGATTGGTAGCTGCAGTGCCGACGTTGTTTCCGACAACACCGGGTTGAAGACCGATCAGCGAAGCCGGCGAGCTGCGAATTTGGATCGGAAGCTCCTTCAGACGTCGCTCGTCGATCACGTTCCCGATGCTCGCATCGGTTGTATTCAAAGTGGCTCCGGCTTCAGCGGTCACCACCACATTTGCGGATACCTGACCCGCCGTTAGTTGTGCGTTGTGAGTTTCGGTGATTCCTACACCGAGTGCGATTCCTGACAGGTCCAGGCTTTCAAATCCGGTCGCTGAGAACTTAAGGGTGTAACCCTGTCCCGGCGGGACCTGTGCAAACAAATAAACGCCCCGATCGTTCGTGGTCGTCGTTCTTTCCTGAGAAGTTTTTGAGTCGACTAGTTTCACTGTCGCTCCTGCGATCACAGCACCCTGAGCATCTGTTACGGTGCCCGTGACTGCTGAGGTCGAGGAGGTCGCCTGGGCAAAACATACGACTGGCAGAAGGAGTAAGAATGTGCCAACGATCAGTGACGATGTTAGTTTCGTCATGTTTGTAAATCTCCTAATGTTGCATCCATTGATGACAACGAATCGACACAACTCGTTGGTGTGTGATTCGTTCAGTTGAATGATTAATGAAGCCAGTGATTAAAGAGTCATTAGTCGGGAGTGAGGACGTATTGCCCTTACATCGATCTACTTTTTCGTATTAACCTCGGCTTCCTTTCTTGTCTGTTCAGTCGAGACTGATCAAGACGAAGTGAAAAGTGCAAAGAGTGTGCCCACTCCATGCTTTTGTAATTTTCAATCTCGACGTTCGAGCGTGAGTTGAGAAATTCGGATTCTTTACGAGTTGATGAATTTGATTCATGCGTTAGTGCAAGCAACGCAAAAATTTGAATGCATAGATCTCTACGAAAGAATGTATAGTGCGGACTCAATGAGTGACTTGGAGGAAGATGCTAAAAAGAAAGCAGCTTCTACTTACAACGCTGCTTCTGATTATTACGATCATCCTGCCAACACATTTTGGGGACAATTCGGTCGTCGTACTGTCACGCGATTGGGGCTCGCGACCGGAGAACGCGTTCTCGATGTGTGCTGTGGAAGCGGCGCTTCGGCAATTCCAGCCGCAGAGATTGTTGGTTCAGATGGCGCAGTTGTAGGCGTCGATCTGGCGGAGAGCTTACTCGAGCTCGCACGCGTAAAAGCGAAACAACGCGGACTCAGGAACATACATTTTCAATCCGCAGACTTGATGAACTTACCTTTCGAAGACGAAAGCTTCGATACAGCGGTGTGTGTCTTCGGCATATTCTTTGTGCCTGATATGGAAGCCGCGTTACGTGAGCTCAAACGTGTCGTGCGCAACGGAGGTCGAGTAGCAATCACAACCTGGGGCCCGAGATTTTTCGAACCCGCAAGCACTGTTTTCTGGAACTCGATTCGTGACGTGAGGCCGGATCTCTATAAAGGCTTCAACCCGTGGGATCGTATTTCGGAAGTTGATGCCGTCATCCGGCTGCTTGCCGGTGCCGGTTTCAGTGAGATGGAAGCGGTTGCTGAATCTGACTCGCAAGCAGTCAATGAACCAGAAGACTGGTGGGCCATGATCATGGGTTCGGGCTATCGCGGAACAGTCGAGCAACTTTCTGCTGAAGATCGCGAGCGCGTACGCCGTGCCAACCTCGATTTTATTCAGCGCACGTCGCTCCGAGCCCTCGAAGCCAACGTAATCTACGGAACCGCACGGCGATAGGCTTTGCCAACCTTTTTCATTTCATCACGCATCCGACACCCGGCTATTCGTTGTCCTCTCCCGCTTGCAAAAGCACCAGAGTCTTGCTAAACCTCGTCATCGGAATGCCCCTGATTAGGAGAAGTATCATGAAGAAAACATTTCACCTTCTGCTCTCCGCTTTACTGCTGGTTTCAATGTCAACTCCACTGTTCGCCGACACGATTCGTCTCAAGGACGGAAGTGTTATTCGCGGTCAGGTGATCGGGTTTAAGGACCAGCAATTCACGATTCTGATTGGCGGGAGCGCGAGAGGGAGACGCGGGCAGACCACCGTCTATGTTGAGGACGTTGAATCGATCGAGTTTGACTCCTCCAATTCCGGTAACGCTGGCACCACCGATGACGGCAGCAGCGCGCGGAACAATGTCCCTCTATCACGGCCATCAAATCCGAGTACAAAGCCTGACAACAGTCCAGTCGATCGGACAGTCGACACCGTGCCGGCGTCGTCATCAACTCCGACCTTCTTTACGATCAAAGTCGGCGTCAGAGCTGACACCGCAAATAACGGCTGGACAAACAGCGGTCTTGTCGTGCGTAAAGGACAGCGCCTGCGGATAAGCGCTTCCGGACGCGTTTCACTAGGAAAGGGACGCTTTTCCACCCCAGGTGGCCTGACGAGCATTGCGGACCAGGACAAGTTGATGCGCAACGAAGCAACCGGGGCGTTGATCGCCGTCATTGGCGACGACAACGACGACTTCATCCTGATTGGTCCGCGCCGGGAGTTTGTCGCCCAACGCGATGGAGTGCTGTTTCTGGGTGTCAATGAGGGCGATTTGACCGATAATACCGGAAGTTACGATATCGTAATCGAGGCGGAGGCCAGCGGCCGCTAGCTGGTAAACTCGGGCTAACGCCCGCGCATCAGACGACTGAACCCATTGGAGCCGGAATCGCTGAGTGGAAGTCTGCCAAAAGGCAAGCCGTCATCCTTCCTCGCTTTTATGACCTTCGGGAGTCGAAATTTATGAGATTTAAACGTTCATACCGGTTTTTTGCTGTTGCGCTCTCGTTAATGCTGCTCGGCGCAAGTGTCAATACCGGGTGGTCGCAGTCCAGACGCCAGCCACCCACATCCAACGAAAAGAAGAACAAACGGCCCGACGAAACAAAGAAACCAAACGATCCGAGCCAGGAGCCTCTTCCCAAGGACATCGAGCCACCAAACAAGGCTCAGGAACTGGAAAAGGTCTCGATTACGACGCAGATCGTCAACGTCGATGCTGTGGTTTATCACAAGAAGAGCGGCCAGATTGTCGCCGATCTTAAAAAGGCAAACTTCGCCCTCTTCGCTGATGGCGTTCAACAGACGATCACAAACTTCTCTACACCGGAAGCGCCAATCACAGTCGCGATGGTGGTTGAATACAGCAAGTGGTCAGAGCTCTTCGGACTTTATGGAAGCGGGGGTTATGAGCCTGGCGTTTACGAAGTGATTCGACCCACGGCGATGTTTCTCTCACAGTTCATCAAGCCACCCGACGATTATGTTTCCGTGGTGGCCTTTGATATTCGTCCAACTCCTTTAACTGACTTTACAAACGATCCAGCTCGTCTGAATGCGGTGGTTACTCTTCTGTTGCGGAATACGCCTGCGTTTCGCGAAACGAACCTTTTCGACGCGTTGAAGTTTGTGCTGGTTGGTGGGCGCGGCGACTCGGTCGTGTTGGAAGATTCAAAGTCTGAGAAGTCAGATTATTCCGGTCTCGTTTCTATTCAGGGACGACGGCGCGCAGTCATCCTCATCGCCTCAGGTATCGATACGTTCAGCAAGATCAACTACGGCGACGCGCGCAAGGTGCTCCAGAACTCGGGCATTCCGGTTTACATCATCGGCACCGCAAACCTGTTCAAGAAGAAATACGGCGACCAGCTACCGGCAACAGACTCGCTCGGTGGAATGCCTGGCAGAATGTCGTGGCTGCAGGCTGACAACACGTTGCAGACTTTTGCGAAGGAAACTGGTGGTGCGTATTTTCCGGTGACGTTCGAAGGCGAGTTACCGAAAGTGCTGAGCAACATCAACAACCTGCTGCGCGCTCAGTACAGTCTCGCTTTCAACCCAGGCGACGTGCGTGATGGGAAACAGCACAAGCTGCAGGTAAGAATAGATATCGACGGCGATGGCACGTACGACGACAAGGAATACGTGATCCAGGCGCGCCAGTACTACAATTCACCCAAGCCACCGAAGTAGGAGCAGGTGCAGGTTACAGGAGCAGGAAATACTCTGCCTGCTCCTGCTCACTGTCCCTGCTTGCTAAGTTCCGTAGATCCGCAACCGAAACTCATCATTAAACGAAACGATCTCCGCCTTCCGGGTTGAGAATCGCTTCGCCTCACGCAAGAGCGCCGGTAACCCCTGCAAACTGAGTTTCAGACCATACGCAGGATTCGTTAACGCGGCCTGCAAGCGGGGATTCAAGCGCTCCGGCATTCCATACCGGATCGCCTTTTGCGCCACCGGCGAGAATCCAACACTCCGCCGTGAATTCACAAACTCGAGCGAGTGATCAAAAACGTGCAGCCGGCTCGGCAGATCTCTGAGCGCCAGATCTCTGTGCGCGAGCATGTTTGTAATCGCTTCCGCAACGACGCCACGGTGATAACTCGAACGCGCTTGCACCGGCGATTCTTCTGAAAAACTCTTCGGCCGTACTTCCGAGAGGTCGCAGTAGCGACGCAAGAAACCGGTGAGTCCTTCGTAAAGCGTGAACAGGTTGCCGGCTAACTTGACGCGTTCAATGATCGGCGACTGCAAAGAGTCGCCGGAAAACCTTGTCGCCGTGACTGCCGCACGCGGCTGCAATTCCGCCACCCGCTCGTCGCGACCAAACAAAAGCAATCCCGCCACTGTCGGAACAATCTCGTGCCCGTCGTTTGTCGCCAGCAGCAGATCTCGCTCGAGCACATCCGGCGTCGGATAACCAACGACTGTGGCTTCCTCAAATGCTCCGCCTTCAAACTCGCGCAGGTAACTCCACAAGTGTGCCTCGTCGATATCGTCAATCGTGGCGCCGAGTGCGGGAACGTCTTCATAACGGAGCGGTCGCGATTCCTCCAGCAGCGTCGAGATCTCTTCGCGCGAGGCTTCACGCTTCTCTGCTCCGATGCGCAGATAAAAACGACCATCGCGTGTTCGATACGGGCGGCGCTTGCTCTCAATATCAAGCGCGACGATGCGACGGCCGTTGTCGAGCGCGATCCGATCGATGAACGGGACTAGCGGTGGCTGAACTTCTTCACGACAGATGCGGACCAGGTCGTCCTGAACTCTTTCCGGATCGTCAACGCCTTCAACACGCAATTGATCGTTAACTCCAAAAACAATCACGCCACCGCCGGTATTGGCGAGGGCGACGATCTCCTGCGCGATCTTTTCCGTGTTTGAGAGTTTTACTTTGAGTTCGAGAAACGTGTCTTCACCGCCGCGGATGAGCCGCAGTAGTTCGGTTCTGGATGTTTGCGGTGCAGGGGTCGAAAGGATGTATTCCTGAAAGGAACGCTCCGTGGTTGGTTCGTGTCGCTGGTTGCTGCGAAATCTTCTACGAGCCATTTGTGTATTGACGGGGCTCTAAACCCGCCCGGACGCTGCGAAGCATCACTGGATTCAAAGTACCGGAAGCTAGTGTAACAAAAACCAACCAGAGATTACACAGAAGCAAATCTGTGTAATCTGTCGATGGATTTTACTCATCCGCGGGTTCGCGCACTGCATCCAAAATCTCAATCTCGCGTCTGGAGAGAAGTTTTCCCTGCCAGTTGATCATGATTGAGTAGAAAGCCACAGCAAGGAGTGTGAAAGCCGCAAGCGCGATGTATTCATTGAACAGGCTCTTCGTCGAATAGCCAATCAGCGTAGCGAGTGCCGGCGGAAGCATCAGCAGCCCGACCTGAGGGATAAGAAAAAGCCCAGC
>Ga0111538_10007034_pt1 | contig 15196 bp, 12 predicted proteins | sample SoiMethybrSBSTD1_FD_79669 | JGI IMG/M metagenome (GOLD analysis project Ga0111538, IMG submission 79669) | Bulk soil microbial communities from a Populus tree surrounding site in Tennessee, USA - Soil MetaG P. TD hybrid SBSTD1 (version 2)... | ecosystem: Environmental > Terrestrial > Soil >...
ATGGTAGCGGGGGCAGGATTTGAACCTGCGACCTTCGGGTTATGAGCCCGACGAGCTACCGGACTGCTCCACCCCGCGACCGAGTTGTCACCCTTGCGATGGGCGGCCCGCCCGCATCCGGACGCGCCGCTTCGGTCCCATCGCCTGAGGGGCCATCGTCGCGCAAGCGGCCTCGGGCCGTCAATCCCCACGGCGCCGCGCGGCCCCGCTCGCCTCTCGTTCCGAGCCTCTCGTCCCCGCGCGATGCATGGTGCCGGAAACAGGACTTGAACCTGCACCCCGTATGACCGGGACCAGCCCCTCAAGCTGGCGTGTCTGCCAATTCCACCATTCCGGCACGCACCGCAGTCGCGGGGCCCCGGATTGCAGCCCATCGGGCCGCACGGCGTCAAGGGCGAGGCGCCGCGCGGCCGCCGGCGGACCGCCCGACCGCCGCTAGTGCGCGCCCATCACGGTCGTCGCCTGCACCGAGAGGTCCGCGTCGCGCTCGCCCAGGCGCACGGCGATGACCGCCGCGTCGAAGAGCTTGAGCCACTGGCGCTTCTGCCGCCACTGTGCGGCCAGGACCGGCACCTGCTGGCCGACGCGCTGGGCCTCGGCCTCGCCCACGAGCGCGTCGAGCCGCGCGTCGAGCTTGGCCTTCTCGTCGTCGGGCATCTGGTCCTCCTTGCCCAGCCACTCCCGGAACTCGCCCTTGAGCAGCTCGGCCTTCTTCTGCAGGCGCAGCGGCCCGAAGTCGAGCACGGTGTCGCGCTCGGCGATGTACTCGGCGTAGGGGCTCATGATGTCGAGCAACGCCTCGGCCGAGCCCCAGGCCGCGAGGTTGGCGCGCGCGTCGCCGAGCCGCTCGAGCAGCGCCTTCGCCTCGGGCTCCGACCCGAGCGAGTCGCGGCTGTTCGCGTAGGCCAGCACGATCTCGCGCGTGAGGTCGTCGTCGGTCGTCACCACCGCGGTCGTGCCGTCGAGCACGATGTACGAGACCTCCTGGATCGGCAGGCCTTCGGGCAGACCGAGCCACTTGCGCTCGCCCACGCCCTCGTTCTGCTTGAACATCTTCTCGCGGTCGATGCCGAGGGCCTTGTTGCCGCGCACGATCGCCTCGTCGAGCTTGCGCCAGCGGTCGGCGTCCTTGAGCTTGGCCGCAAAGGCGAGCAGCGGCAGCGGCTGGCTGCCCGCGGGGATCGCGTGGTCGAGCGGCCGGATCGCAATCGTGATCTCGCCGGTCAGCGTGCGGTCGAGGTAGTCGATGAGCTTGGGCAGGTCGTCGACGTTGAAGCCCGGCGAGTAGCGCGCCAGGTCCTTGAGCGTGCCGTCGAGGAGCTGCAGGAAGTCGGGATCGAGCGAGGCCGCCAGCGCCCCGAGCAGCGGCTTGAGCTCGACGTTGGCCGTCACGACCGCCGAGACGTCGTTGGGCAGGCGCGCGAAGGCCTCGCCCAGCCGCTCGCGGGCGCGGAAGGAGTCGGTGCCGAGCAGGCCGGTGTGGCGCGCGGCCGCCAGCTCGGCGTCGAGCTCGGCGTGCGCGCGCAGCGAGAGCGAGTTGTCCGCCTCGAGACGCGCCACGGCCGTGCGCAGGATGGACGGGTCGAGCAGCCGCCGCGCGAGGTTGACCACGGCGTCGGGCCCGGGCGCCACGAGCGCCTCGGGCGCGATCGGCGCGGGCAGCAGCGGCTTGGGGTCGAACGCGACCTCGAGCGAGAGGCGCTCGGCCGGGTCCTGGTCCGCGGGCGGCGCGAGGTTCTCGAGGTACAGGCGCGTCAGCCCCAGGCTCGCCTCGCGCGAGCCCGGCACCGCCACCATGCGCAGCACGTCGCGCACGAGTGTCTCGTCCTGCCCGACGACGAGCAGGTCGAGCTCGCGGGCGTAGAAGAGCGGCGGGCTGCCCGGCTGCTCGAGGCGGTGCCACGCGACGCCGGGCACGTCGGGGTCGTCGACCGTCGTGCGAACCGCGTCGGGCAGCGCGCGCCGCAGCGCGAAGTCGAAGTCGAGCGTCTCGACGCACAGCTTGGCCCAGCGGCTGATGCGCAGCAGCGCCGCGACGCGCAGCGTCGGGTCGCCGCCGGAGGTGTCCCAGCGCCCGACGACCGCGACCTCGCGGCCGAGCAGGTCGCCCATCGGGTCGAGCGGCGCCTGCGCGACCTGCTGCTCGATCTCCTCGAACAGCGACTCGAGCCGGGCCGGCCACTCCAGGCCCTTGAACCACTCCGTCTGCTGCAGCTCCTTCCACTCGCGCGTCCGCACGAGCCGCTCGTAGAGCCGCGGCCGCGGGAAGCTGTCGACGTCGGAGTCGAGCCGCTCCCGATGCAGGAACAGCCCGACGTCGCGCGGCACGAGCACCGGGAAGGGCGGCTGGCTGTCCTCGAAGGGATTGAAGAACAGCTTCGTGAACGCGAAGTAGAGCAGCGGCACGAGCAGCGCCAGCCCGATGGCGAGGCGCGAGAGGTGGCGGCTGCTGGCGCGCCGCCGCTCGCGCCGGGTCTTGCCGCGGGCCGCCGGCGGGGGCGGGGCCGGCTTCTTCCTCGTGACGCGCGCGCGGGCCATGGTCGTCGGATTCTAGGACGGCCGCGGCCTGTTCCAGCGTCCCGGCCGATCCGGTATCGTCGCCTGGATGCACCTGGCTCCGCGCGCCAAGACCCTCTCCGCCTCGGCGACGCTCGAGCTGAACGCGCGGGTCGCCGAGCTGCGCGCGGCCGGGATCGACGTGATCTCGCTCGGCGCCGGCGAGCCCGACTTCCCCACGCCGCCCGAGGCGATCGCGGCGGCCCAGGCCTTCATCGCCAAGGGCCTGGTGCACTACACGCACGCCAACGGCCTGCCCGAGCTGCGGGCGGCCGCGGCCGAGAGCCTGTCGCGCAGCACCGAGGTGCGCTGGACGACCGAGCAGGTCGTCGTGACCTGCGGCGCAAAGGAGGGCGTGGCGCTCGCGCTCCTGGCGGTGGCCGGCGCGGGCGATGAGGTGCTCGTGCCCACGCCGAGCTGGATCAGCTACGAGCCCATGGTCGGGATCGCCGACGCGCGCGTCGTGCGCCTGCCCTGCGACGAGGCCAGCGGGTGGAAGCTGCGACCCGAGACGCTGGCCGCGGCGCTGACCCCGCGCAGCCGCGCGCTCGTGCTCAACACGCCGAACAACCCCACGGGCAGCGTCTACACGCAGGCCGAGCTGGCCGCGCTCGGGCGCGTGCTCGAAGGCCGCGAGGTGGTCGTCGTCTCCGACGAGATCTACTCGCCCTTCGTCTACGAGGGGCGGCACGTGTCGCCCGCCGCGATCCCCGGCATGGCCGGGCGCACCGTGGTCGTGAACGGCGTGAGCAAGAGCCACGCGATGACCGGCTGGCGCATCGGCTTCCTGACCGGGCCGCAGCCGATCGTCGAGGCGGTCAGCAAGCTCAAGGGACACATGACGAGCAACGCCGCCGCGCCCAGCCAGCATGCCGCGCTCGGCGCGCTGCGCTCGGGCGAGGCCTGCACGCGCACGATGGCCGAGGCCTTCGCGCGGCGCCGCAAGACGGCGGTCGAGGCCCTGCGCCGCATGCCCGGAATCGCGGTGGAGGCGCCGGCCGGCGCCTTCTACGTCTTCCCGCGGGTCGACGCGCTCTACGGCGGCCGCGTGCGCGGCAGCCACGACTTCTGCCGGTTGCTGCTCGACGAGGCCCGCGTGGCCGTCGTCGCGGGCGCCGACTTCGGCGAGGACCGCTGCGTGCGCCTCTCGATCGCGACCGCTGACGACCGCCTCGCCGAGGCGCTCACGCGCATCGGGCGCTGCGTCGCCGGCCTGCCCGCCGCCCTGACCCCGAGCCCGACCCGCAGCTGAGGACCGCCGTGAGCGCGAACGTGAACACCCCGACGCCGCAGAGCTCGGCCAAGCCCGCCGCCGAGGCCACGCGCGACGCCTACGGCCGCTCGCTCGTCGAGCTGGGCGCCGAGCGGCCCGACATCGTCGTGCTCGACGCCGACCTCTCGGGCTCGACCAAGACCAATGGCTTCGCGAAGGCCTATCCCGGGCGCTTCTTCAACATCGGCGTGGCCGAGGCCAACATGACCGGCATCGCGGCGGGCCTGTCCTTCAGCGGGCTCACCGTCTTCTGCAGCTCCTTCGCGATGTTCGCGTCGGGCAAGGCCTACGAGCAGGTGCGGCAGGAGGTCGCGCTGCCCAACGCGAACGTCAAGATCTGCGCCACGCACGCCGGCCTCACCGTGGGCGAGGACGGCGCCAGCCACCAGATGCTCGAGGACCTGGCGCTCATGCGCGTGCTGCCGAACATGCGCGTCTTCGCGCCGGCCGACGGGCGCGAGACCGAGCAGGTCATCCGCGCCGTGGCCGCGAGCAAGGGCCCGGCCTACGTGCGCCTCTCGCGCATGAAGACGCCGCTCTTCATCCCGGCCGAGAGCCGCTTCGCGATCGGGGTGGCCACGCGCCTGCGCGAGGGCGACTCGCTCACGCTCATCGGCACGGGCGTGACGACCTGGCACGCGCTGCAGGCCGCCACGCTGCTCGCCGCCGAGGGCATCGAGGCGCGCGTGCTCAACATGTCGACGATCAAGCCGCTCGACGAGGGCGCGGTGCTCGCCGCGGCCGAGGAGACGGCCGGCATCGTCACGGTCGAGGAGCACCAGCGCGCGGGCGGCCTGGGCGGCGCGGTGGCCGAGGTCGTGACCTCCGGCCGGCCCTGCCCCGTCGTGCGCCTCGGCATGCGTGACCGCTTCGGCGAGAGCGGCGACGGCCTCGAGCTGCTCGAGCGCTTCGGCCTGACCGCCGCGCACATCGCCAAGGCCGCGCACGGCCTGCTCGCCCAGACCTGAACCCTCCGATGAGCCCCTCGACCATGGCGAACACGACGAGCCGCACCGCCCCGCCGCCGCCGGACTTCGCGGCGCTGGCCGCCACCGCGCGCGAGCTGCGCATCGACGTGCTGCGCATGCTCGAGAAGTCGGGCTCGGGACACCCCGGCGGCAGCCTGGGGATGACCGACGTGTTCACGACGCTGTGGTTCGGCGGCTGGCTGACCGTCGACCCGGCGCGCCCCGACTGGCCCGACCGTGACCGCTTCGTGCTCAGCAACGGGCACATCTGCCCGATCCTCTACGCGATCCTGGCCAAGAAGGGCTACTTCCCGCGCGAGGACCTGTGGACGCTGCGCAAGCTCGGCAGCCCGCTGCAGGGGCACCCCGACTTCCACCACACCAAGGGCATCGACTGCTGCACGGGCAGCCTGGGCAACGGCGTGAGCGTCGCGCTCGGCCTGGCGCTGGGCGCGCGCGTGCAGGGCAAGCCCTACCGCGTGTGGGCCGGCAGCAGCGACGGCGAGGCGCAGGAGGGCCAGATCTGGGAGATGGCCACCGCGGCCGCGCACCACAAGGTCGACAACCTCACGATCATGGTCGACTGGAACAACATCCAGATCGACGGCTACAACCGCGACGTCATGTGGGTGCGCGACCTGAAGGCCAAGTGGGAGGCCTTCGGCTGGCACGCGCAGGTCATCGACGGCCACGACCTGCGCGCGATCGACGCGGCCTTCCGCGCGGCGCTCGAGGTGCGCGGCCAGCCGCAGGTCATCCTGGCCAAGACCGTGCTCGGCACGCCGATCTCCTTCATGATGGACAAGCCCAAGTGGCACGGCGTCGCGCCGACGCACGAGGAGCTCGAGACGGCGCTCGGCGAGCTGAAGGCGACGCCCGCCGAGCGGACACGCTGATGGCGGCGGGCGGACAGGCCGGGGCAGCGGGCAGCGGCCACGTCTTCCATCCGGGCCATGACGAGTGGCACGGTCAGACGGTCGTGGTCTTCACCCAGGGCTCGCGCACGATCGTGGGACGCTGGGACGCGATCGTCGGCAACGAGCTCCAGATGCGCGACGTCGCCGTGCACGACGCCACGCGCGACGAGGAGCCGCAGGACGCCTGGGTCGCGCGGCTCAAGCAGTTCGGCATCCCCGTCCAGCACGGCAGCTTCGCGCTCGGCGCCGCCGAGGTGAAGCGGGTCGTCCGGCTGCGCGACGCCTGACGCCACGCGCTACGGCAGCTCGATCGACTCCGCGTTGCTCAGGTTGCCGGTGAAGCCGAGCTGACCGGGCGGCCCGGCCAGCGCCTGCAGCACGAGCGGCACGCCCGCGAAGGCCGGCGCGACGTGCACCGTGACGGTCGAGGGCGCGCCCGGCCACGGCGAGGAGAGCCACGGGCCGGACAGGTTCAGGCCGAGCGTGCCCCACTTCTCGACGCTCAGCGAGCCCGCCGACGGCGCCGCGAGCAGGAAGGTCTGCAGGCCGGCCGTGCCGGTCAGGTCGATCTTCAGCACGCCGGGGCCGGGTGACGACGTCGCGAGCTTCACGTTGTCGAACTCGAGCGCGCCGCGGTCGACCTCCGAGCCCACGTCGAGCCGCCCGTCGAGCCGTCGCGGCGTGCCGGCCAGGTCGAAGCCGCTCACGCCGTCCATCGGGTCGCCCGTGTCGACGGCCGGCGAGCCCGGCAGCAGCGACCAGTCGCCGCCGGCCGCGTTCGCGAAGAGCGGGTCGGCGGCGGAGTTGCCCGTGCCCGGCCAGCCGCCCTCGACGATCGACCAGGTCGCGTCGATGGTGCCGGTGTCCGGCACCAGGCCGGCCCCGTTGTCCCAGACGATGCAACTCTCGAGCGTGACGTGGCCGTCGAAGTAGAGCCTGACCGCCGAGACGTCCTGCCCCGACAGCGTGCAGCGCCGCAGCGTGGCGTCGCCCGTGACGAAGAGGCCGTCGTAGTTGTCCGCGATCAGGCAATCCTCGAGGATCAGCGGACCCACGAAGCTCGACAGCACGGGCTCGAAGGTGTCGTGGCCGGAGATCGTGACGCGCCTGAGCACGATGGGCACCCCGTTCATGGCGTTCGCGTTGATCGTGCCGACGATCCCGGGGTTGTCGGCGATCACGTCGCCATCGAAGCTCGCTCCGTTCGTGATGAGGACGGTGAAGCCGACCGAGGCGTAGTTCCCGGTGATGCGGTTGTTCCGGTACGTCCCGCCGTACGCGTAGACGCCGGCGCCGTCGGAGTAGGAATGGTTGTCGGCGATCACGTTGTTCTCGACCAGCGTGTGCGGGTCGGACTCCAGGCCCCCGGCGCCGCCCTCGTCGGCGAAGTTGCCGCGGATCTCGTTCCCGCGCACCACGACCTGCACGTTCGAGTCGACGTAGATGCCGGCGCAGCAGGAGGACCGGTTGCCCTCGATCAGGTTGCCCTCGATGAGGACAGCCGAGTTCGTCACGTTGATGCCGCCGCCCGTGGTGCCTGAGAAGCCGTTGGACACGATCTGGTTGCCGACGATCTGCGCGGTCGTGCCCTGGGCGCAGTAGAGGCCCGCGCCGAAGTCCGCGCCGTTGTCCTGCACGACGTTGCCGATCACGAGCGGCGAGCCGCCGAGCAGCGCCATGCCGCCGCCGACGCTGCTGCCGAAGCAGCTCTCGACCACGTTGTCGGCGATCGTCGGCGAGCTGCCGTCGCAGTGGATGCCCGCGCCGAGGTCCGTGAAGATGCCGTCGCCGCCGCGCAACGTGAAGCCGCTGAGCAGAGCGGCGCGGCTCTCGCCGCCGCCGAAGGTCACGACGCTGCCCAGGCCCCGCGCGTCGACGATGGTCGTCGCGGCGCCCGTGCTCGAGCGCAGCTCGACGTCCTTGCCCAGGAAGTCGAGGCGCTCGAAGTACGTGCCCGGCTCGACGAGGATCTCGTCGCCCGGCGCGGCGGCATCCAGAGCCGCCTGGATGTTGCAGAACGGCGAGGCCAGCGTGCCGGCGCCCGGGCAGGGCGCGGCCGCGTCCACGTGCCAGGTCGTCGCCGCCGAGGTGCGCGCGACGAGGGCGACGGTCAACAGCACAGCGATGCGCAGCAGGGCCATGGCGGATCTCCGAGTGAGAGAGAGTGTGACCGGCCGTCCCGAAGGCAGCGCCCACCCTAAGCCCGATTCGCGCGGCCGTAAATAGCGGGACGAATTGACGCAAGCTTGACTGCCGCGGCGCGGGCCCTTCATGCCCGCCGAGGATCCTTCAGCGCGTTGACAGCTTTGGCGCGGCGGTCGGACGGCCACCATCGCCCCTCTTCGCCCTTCCCAGCCCCGTCCGACCGCCGCCTCTTCAGCGCCTCGACTCCACCGACCATCGAGTCAGGACGTCGATCAACCCCCGAGCGCGGCCTGCCATGCGGCTGGGTCGTCACCGAGCTGCAGGCCGGTGCACGCTCGAAGCGCCTGGACGGCCGCCGCGCGTAGCCGTTCGTCCCACCGGGCAATGTAGTAGGGCTTCTCGTGGAGCAGGGCGAGGAAGCTCGCCACAGCGGGCGCGGCCTCGCGCTGCGGCCGACGCTGGAGCAGGACCAGGGCGGGCAGCGCCAGAAAGCCGTGCACGTTCTTCGTCTCGTAGGTTCGCGACTCGAAGAGCGTGTCGAGCGAGTCGAGATCTCCCGTGTCGCGCAGACTGATCAGCGCACGCTCCTGCGAGGGGTCGTAGCACCAGGGGTACTTCTTCGTTGCTGCGAAATCGTGCTGCAGCTTGAACACGACCCGCGCGCCCAGCCAGTCGCTCGACTCGCTGGCCGCGGGCTCGAGCAGCATCTCGACGGCAGGCTCGATGGCCTCGTCGCCGATCATGGCCATGCCGTCGATGAGGTGCCCGGCCGCTGCGGGAACACCCACTTCGGCGCGAGCGAGCGCCTGGCGGTAGTAGGGACAGGCCTCGGCGCCGAGCACGAGCCCCAGGTGCATCCACGCCCACCGGGAGACGTCCTCGTCCGAATCCTCGATGGCCCGGAGGAAGAGCTCGCGGACGGCATCGCGGTCGGCCGAGCCGACGGTTGTGGCCGCGCGGACGCGTACCGAGAGGGGCAGGGACTCGTCCGCGGCCGCGCTGCGCGCCGCCTCGAGACCTCCTGGCGTCTGCTCCTCGTAGACCAGTTCCCAGACGCGCTGTCGGTCCTCCTCCGACTGGGCGCCAGTCGGGGAGAAGAGCGCCTCGGCGCGATCGCGGTCGCTGACCACCCCGGTCACGACGTCGACGACCCGGACCGACCGGTCGGTAGCGAGCAGGACCAGCTCCTCGCGTCCCTCCTCGATCCAGCTCGCCGCGCACCAGTGCTTGCTGGAGACGCTGCCGCTGAACCGGTCGGCGAAGCCGGGAAACACAGCGTCGGGCGAGAGCGAGTGGGTCACGGCGCCGGACCGATCGAGGACGATGACCAACTGCGCGTAACCGAGCGAACCGTAGCTATCGAGCAGCACGACTCGCCCGTCGTCGAGCACGTCGCAGCGATACGGGAGCTGCTCGAGCCGGACCGATGCGACGAGCCGGTCGCCCGCCTCGACCAGACCCAGCGGGCCCGTCGGAGGAAGGTCGTCGGCGTACACGGTTCGGGACTCGACGGGCTGGCGATCGGAGCGGCGCTCGACCAGGTGGACCGTCGAAGGCCGCCTGCCGCAGCCGCCGGTGAAAGCCGATCCGTCCACGACGACGTAGTGGCGGCCGTTCGGGGACACCGACACGCGGGTTCCGTACAGCCGCCAGCTGTCGGCCCATGCCGTCGTGGCCAGCACGGTCAGCCCGAGAGCGACCGCAAGCACTCGCGATGCCGGGCGAATCATGGAGACGATCTCCGCGGACGGGGAGGCAGGCCCCGCTTCATCGTAGCGCTATTGGGACTCGAGCCGGCTGGTCACGTCAGCCTCGCCGTCCTCGTCGAACTCGACGCTGATCTCGTTCGGCGCGCAGCAGACCGGGCAATCCTCGACGTAGCGCTGGCGCCGACCGGCAGACGGGTCGAGCGGGATCACGATGCTCTCGCCACACGAGCCGCAGATGTAGGCACCCTCGTCGTCGGCGCGCCCCTCGTTCGGGTCGTCGTCGACGGCATCGTCCGGATCGATGTCGCCGTCGCTCACGGCAATGACCTCATGAGCTCGATCCTGCCTGGCAGCGCAGCTCGAGTCGGACTAGGCTGGCCGTCACCGTGACGAGGAAGTGGCTGATCGAGTTCGGATGCGGCCGGACGGTGCGGCCAGCGGGGCTGGCGGGCCCGGCAGGCCCAGCGGGGCCAGCGGGCCCGGCGGCCGCCGCGGACGAGGCGCAAGTCGCGGCCAACAGCCAGCCGATGAATGAGAGTCGCATCCCCCTGACCTTACCGTCCGGTCGAATGCAGCCATGAGCTCGATCCTCCCGCTCCTCTGCCTTGCCGCTGGCGCGAGCATCGCCATCATCTGGACGATCGTCTCGGTCAGCGGGGTCAAGCAGCTCGCGATCGTCTGCGACGACACCTGGCGCGACGTCGTGCACGACCTCGGCCGGCGGCACGAGCTGGTGCCGCAGCTCGTCGAGAGCGCGAGGCCGCTGCTCTCCGAGCACAGCGAGCTGCTCGACGGCGTGCTCCGCGCGAGCGAGGAGGCCCGCAACCAGAAGGCGCCGCCGGGCGAGCTCGCGCTGGGCGAGAGCGCGGTCTCGGTCACGCTGCAGCGCCTGCTCGTCCTCGTCGAGCAGCGCCCGGCCCTCAAGTCGGACGAGCGCTTCCAGAAGCTGCGCCGGCAGCTCGTCGACGTCGAGGAGCACCTGCAGACCTGCCGCCGCGCCTACAACCGGCACGCCAAGGACCTCAACAAGCGCAGCCAGGGCTTCCCGGCCAACGTGCTGGCGGGCCGCGAGGCGACCGCGAAGCGCGAGGCCTTCGAGCTGCTGCCCGTCGGCGCGGCCCTCGCCTCGAGCAACGGCCACCGCCCGCACTGACGAGCGGCGCCGGCGACTCGCGGCGCGCGACGATCGTGGTGCGCGTGCGCCTCAGGTACGGCGTGACGCAGCCGCGGGGCACGGCATCCCCGCGGCCCGGAGACGAGAACCGATTCGGCGACGAGAGCATGCTCGCCGGATTCGAGCCGCTCTCGTCGCCGTCTCGGTCCCCACGTCACACCGGAACCGCGGGGATCAATGGAACACGCCTTCACCAGGCGTCGGGCGGGAGACTATCCCCGAGGCTCGGACGGGCAAGCCGTCCGCGATGACGCGTTCGTGGCTCAGTACTCCTGCGCGACGGCCGCGACGAGCATGGCGAGGTCGACGAGGTCGCGCAGGTCCATGGTCTCCACGCGCGAGTGGCTGTTGCGCTGCGGCCAGGCCAGCGGGCAGTCGATCGCGCCCTCCGGCACCCAACGGCTGCCGTCGTTGCCGCCGCCCATCACCGCGGTCTGCAGCGGCAGCGAGTGACGGTGGGCGATCGCCCGCACGCGGTCGAGCGCGTCGCGCGGCGTCATCGAGCTGTTGTCGAGGGCGCGCAGCACCGGCCCACCGCCCAGCGGCACGTCGGCGAAGCGCGGGTCCTCGCGCGGGCTGTCGGACGTGACGAGGGTGTCGACCGCGAAGACGGTCTCGGGCACGGGCCGCAGCGTGCGCGCGGCCACGTCGGCGCCCTCGAGGCCCGTCTCCTCGCGCACCGACCAGACGAAGACGAGCCGCCGGTCGAGGTGCTCGACGTCGATCCGCGCGAGCGCGAGCAGCAGCGCGGCGCAGCCGACGCGGTCGTCGTTGCTGCGGCCCGCGGCCCGGTGCGCGCCGAGGCGCTGCAGCTCCTTGGGCACGGTGGCCACGTCGCCCACCGCCACGCCGATGGCCTCGGCCTCGTCGGCGTTGCGCGCACCGACGTCGAGCAGGAAGGGGGCGCGCGGCTCCGCGCCCGCCTCGACCTCCGGCGGCGGCGGCAGCGCGATGCCGGGCAGCACGCCGCCCGTCGTGACGAGCTCGATCGCCGTGGCCTGGAAGAGGTGGTCGTGCAGCCCGCCGAGCTTGTCGCACTCGAGCAGGCCGTCCGGGCGGATGGCCTTGACCTGCAGCCCGATCTCGTCCATGTGCGCCACGAAGAGCAGCGTGCGCTTGCCGCTCCCGAGCGTGAGCACGAGGTTGCCGGCCGGGTCGATCTCGGGATTCCACGCGGGGTCGAGCCGCAGCAGCCGCGCGCGCAGCGCGTCGCGCACCGGCCGCTCGTGACCCGAGACGCCGCGCGCCTCGACGAGCGGCTCGAGCACTTCGAAGGCCGCGCTCTCGTCGTCGACCGAAACACCCCCACCGCCGATCGAGCGGCACGCCGGCAGCAGCAGCAGCGACGCCAGCAGCAGCGCCAGCGCCGACGCGACGAGTGACAGCGGCAGCCGGAACGCGCGCGCCGCGCTCATGGCCGGCTCTCCGGCTCGCCGGGCGGCGCCGCGGCCGGCCCGCGGTCGTCCTCGCGCGCCTCGACGTAGACGACCTCCTGGAGCAGCGCCTTGAACAGCGCCTCGACGTCGTCGGGCTCGACCTGCTCGACCGGCGTGCCGGCGTAGTCGACGCGCAGCTCGAGCGGTCGCCAGTGGCTGCCCTGGGCCTCGACGAGCTTCGAGCCGCTGTGCACGGCCTCGTCGAGATCGCCGGCGCCGCGCAGCACGAGCACCTCGTCGGGCCGCAATCGGCGCAGCACCGCCTCGCCGCCGCGGCCGAGCGGGCCGGAGCCCACCGTCGACTGCGCCACGAAGGCGAAGGCCAGACCGGCCGACTCGGCCACCTCGGGCACGTCGCGCAGCGCGCGCAGCATGACCAGCGCCGCGGCGCGCCGCGCGGCGGCGGGAGCGGAGACCGGGCCGCCGAGCAGGGCCACGACCTCGTGCTGCACGACCGGGTCGAGCAGCTCGACGCCGAGCGCCGCGACGTCCTCGGGCGAATCGGCGCCCACGTCGAGGTACATGTGCTCCTCGCCCAGGACCTCCGGCCGCGGGTTGCGGAAGTGCACCGAGTCGACGAGCAGCACGCCGGCGCGCATCCCGACCCGCGTCCAGACGCGGGCGGGGCGGCCCTCGCGCAGCAAGTGGAAGTCGCCCGGCGGCGTAGGCGCGCCGAGCGCCCGCACGCGCAGGTAGCCGTCGTCGCGGATCTGCGAGACGACGTAGCCGCTCTCGTCGACGCCGACCGCGATGAGCAGCCGCACCGGGCCGTCGGCGGAGCCCGGCGGGCCGCAACGCACGAGGAGGCTGCCGCAGCCGTCGCGCTCGGTGGCGAGGTGGTCGGGAAGCTGCGCCGCGACCTCGTCGAGGAAGCGCCCCTCGGCGCCGACCGGGGCCGGCGTGACGGCGAAGTCCGAGAGCGGAGGGTCGGACGGGAACGGTGCCGGCGACGGGGAAGCGACCGATGACACGGCCCAGAGCAGGGCGGCCTTCCACATCACTGCGCCTCCGTCACCCGCGAACCAAGAGGGCGGCAGGGTAGCAAACGTGCCGCGCGCTGCCTGATACCCTGGCGCGATGCGCGCCTCGTCCCGCTGCCCGCTGCGCGCGAGCCTGGCTTTCGGCTTCGCGCTCGTGCTCGCGCTCGCGCAGGCGGGCGGCGCGGCGTGGGTCGCGTGCGGCGGTGACGGCGCGACGCCGCGCAGCGAGAGCTGCTGCTGCGACGGCTCGGCGCCGGGCGCGAGCTGCTGCGATGGCGCCGCCGCGCCGCGCGACCGGCTCGTGAACGGCTGCGGCTGCGACCACACGCGCGTGCCCGGGGCCACGCTCGCGTCGCGCGAGCCGACGCTGGCCCCGGCGGCGGCCGCGAGCCTGCCCGCGCCCGACGCCCGGCTCGATCCGCTGCCCGCGACGGCCGCCCCGCGTGCGTCGCTCCGGCCGGTGCCCGAGCCGCCGCCGCCCCGCGCGCGAGCCTGACGCCGCTTCATCCGCGTCCTCGCGCCCGGCGCGAGTCTCTGCTCGCTCCCCGCGGCCTGCCGCCGCGGAGCGCGCGCTTCCTCCCGCGCGGTCCGGCCTCGCCGGCGCCGCAGCTTCCGGAACCCACGCACATGTCCGTCCGATTCCTCACCGCCGCCGCGATCCTCGTCGCGGCGCCGGTCGCGCTCGCCGATCACACGGCCTCGGCCCTGGCCGGTGGCGGCGCCGGCCCCATCAACACGATGAGCGCCGACACCTTGCCCGAGGGCCTCTTCAGCGTCTGCTGGCAGGTCGAGGAGCTCGACCTGACCACCTTCTCGAACGCCGAGCTGACCGCCTTCGCGGCCCAGGACGTCGACGCGCACAGCGTCGACCGGATCCTCGTGCAGTCGGTCTGCTTCGAGTACGGCGTGAGCGACGCCTTCACGCTCGGCGCGCGGCTGCCCTACATCGCGCGACACGACGTGCGCGAGCCGGAGGTCGACGGGGGCGTGCCCGGGGTGGCCGCGATCGGCGACTCGGACGGCCTCGGCGACCTCTCGGTCTACGGCAAGTACCGGCTGAACGACGCCGGGCGGGACGGCCTCGAGTGGGCCGTGCTCGGCGGCCTCAAGCTCTCGACGGGCGAGACGCACGAGCGCGACGACGAGGGTGCGCTGTTCGAGACGGAGTTCCAGCCGGGCTCGGGCGCGGTCGATCCGCTGCTCGGGCTCGCGGTGACACGGCGCTTCGGCGCCTCGTCGCTGAGCGCGAGCGTGCTCGGCGTGTTCACGACCGAGGGCAGCCAGGACACCGAGCTGGGCGACGTGCGGACCTACAACCTCGGCTACGCCTACCGGCTGGGCGGCGAGCCGCCGCGCGAGCCCGGGCACCCGCGCGATCGCGCGCACGACGCGGCCGAGGGCACGGCCTGGGACCTGATCCTCGAGCTGAACGCCATCCACCGGCAGTCACAGACCATCGACGGCGACAAGGATCCCAACAGCGGCGGCACGACCGTGTTCGTCTCGCCCGGCGTGCGCGCGACGGTCGGCGAGCGCTGGTCGGCCTACGCCTCGGTGGGCCTGCCCGTCTCGGACGACCCGAACGGCGCCGAGCAGGAGATCGACCTGCGCGCCGTGGCCGGCGTGAGCTGGTCCTTCTGAGCCGTCAGGTGAAGAAGATCAGCGAGGCGGCCGCGAACAGCGGCAGCAGGATCAGGAAGGACCAGCGCAGGTAGCCGAAGAAGGAGGGCATCTTCACGCCCGCGGACTCGGCCAGCGTCTTGACCATGAAGTTGGGGCCGTTGCCGATGTAGGACATCGCGCCCATGAAGACCGCGCCGCAGGAGATCGCGGCGAGCATCGTCGCGCCCCGCTCGCTCTCGATGACCTGCCCGAGGTAGCCGGGTGTGCCGACGCCGATGCCGTGCTGTCCGGCGAGCGTGGCCGCGAAGCTGATGTAGGTCGGCGCGTTGTCGAGCACGCTCGAGACGAGGCCCGTGGCCCAGAAGTAGTGCCAGGGCTCGGTGAGGCCGAGCTGGCCGCCGTGGGCATTCAACAG
>Ga0111538_10007036_pt1 | contig 15195 bp, 14 predicted proteins | sample SoiMethybrSBSTD1_FD_79669 | JGI IMG/M metagenome (GOLD analysis project Ga0111538, IMG submission 79669) | Bulk soil microbial communities from a Populus tree surrounding site in Tennessee, USA - Soil MetaG P. TD hybrid SBSTD1 (version 2)... | ecosystem: Environmental > Terrestrial > Soil >...
AGGCACGGGAGGCAGGGAAGGCACGGGAGGCAGGGAAGGCACGGGAGGCAGGGAAGGCGGGGAAGTCCTGACACCAGGAGTGCGAAGTCTGCAGCCCTCACAGTCGCCAGCGGGTGCCGATCTCTCGAAGTCGCCCGAGCGTATCGCCGGCATGTTCGACGCGATTGCCAGCCGGTACGACTTCCTCAATCACCTGTTGAGCGCCGGCATCGACAGACGCTGGCGTCGTGCCGCAATTCGCTCCTTGGCCCTCACAGGACGCGAGCGCGTCCTTGATCTCTGCACGGGAACCGCCGACCTCGCGATCGCTGCTCGATCGGGTCAGCCGCCAGCCGCTCGCGTCGTCGGCGTTGACTTCGCCGCGGCGATGCTGCGCGTCGGTCAGCAGAAGCTTGCGCCGGCCGGACATGCCGACCGTATCACGCTGGTACGGGGAGACGCGGCGCGTGTCCCTCTTGGTGACGGCTCAGTCGATGCGGTGACAGTCGCGTTCGGCATCCGCAACGTGGAGCAGACGGCGAAGGCCTGCGAGGAGATGCTGCGGGTGCTGACGCCGGGCGGGCGGCTGGCGATCCTCGAGTTTGCCATTCCTTCGACGCCGGTCGTGCGTGCCACCTACCTCTGGTACTTCAACCACGTGCTGCCTCGGATCGGCCGGCTGGTAGCCCGGCACGAGGCGTATGGGTACCTGCCGGCCTCGGTTGGGGCGTTCTACGGTCCAGGCGAGTTCGTGAAACTTCTGCGACATGTGGGATTTGCCGAGGTATCAGCCAGACCGATGACCTTCGGAATCGTCTATCTGTATACGGCCCGGAGGGAATCGAACTAGAACCCCGGCTCCGCCAGCCGCGGTTGTATACTTGCTGTAACCTCCTGATGTACTTCGATTTCGAGGACTACAGACCGGACATCACTCCGGTCGGCCGGGCGATCTCGTGGCGTGAAGGCATTCTGCTCTCGATCATCCTTCACTTATTGGGGGTGATCGCACTCATCACTGCGCCGCGCTGGATCTCGTACGTCGCCCCGGCGCAAGTCGAACGTGTGGAAGCCCGTCGTCAACCGCCGCAGGAAAATCCACGCTTCGTCTTCGTCCAGCCGCGCCTCGATACTCCGGCACCGAAGCCTCCGCCGCGTGCGGAACTGTCGGATCAGGATCGGCAGGCGCGGCAACAGCAGCGGCCGAGAAACCCGACCAATCCGTTGCCGTTCTCACGCGGCAATTCACCGGAGCGAGTTGAGCGGAGTGAAGATCTCGCGGCGCGTGGACGCGGGCAGCAACCGGAGCCCGCGACGCCGGCCGAGCCCACACCAGAGCCGCAGTCGGCATCAAGTCTGCCGCTGCCAGAAGCGCCTACGGCCACTCAGCCGGCCAATCAGCCGTCGCTCTCGGCGCAGAATCGATCGGAGCGATCGCCGGTGGCCGGTGGGCGACTGGGCGACGCGCTCCGCAACCTCGGACGCTACGTGCAGCCCGAGCAGTTCGAGAATTCGCAGGGCGACGCCGGAGCGTTCGGCCCCGCCATTCAGTTCGACACCAAGGGCGTCGAGTTCGGTCCGTGGATCCGCCGGTTCATCGCCCAGGTGAAGCGGAACTGGCTCATTCCGTACGCGGCGATGTCCATGAGAGGCCACGTCATCATCACGTTCAACGTGCACAAGGACGGAGCGATCACCGACCTGGTCGTCGTCGGTCCGTCGCCGATCGAGGCGTTCAACAACGCGGCGTTCGGCGCGCTGGCGTCGTCCAACCCCACGCAGCCCCTGCCACCGGAGTATCCGACGGACAAGGCCTTCTTTACGGTCACGTTCTTCTACAACGAACAGCCGTAGTGGTCGGCTGGTCCGGACATCGGCGTATCGCGAGCGTCCGTTCATGCACCGCAGCCAAGTGAAGGGGCTTCTCATCCTGCTGGCGATATTCGCCTGCTACGTCCTCTTTCGCGTGTGGTGACGGACCAGGCCGGCCGGCGGCTAGTCGTTGCGATACTTGGACCGACGGCCGTCGGCAAGAGTGCGCTGGCGATCGCGCTGGCGGAGCGCTTCACGGGCGAAATCATCAGCTGCGATTCCACGGCCGTCTATCGCGGCTTCGACATCGGGACCGACAAGGTGCCGATCACCGAGCAACACGGCATTCCTCACCATCTCATCGACGTTGTCGAACCAACCGACATCTACACCGCAGCCGATTACGCTCGTGACGCGTCTCGCACGATTCGCGAGATTCAGTCGCGAGGGCACTTGCCGTTCGTCGTCGGAGGCACAGGCTTCTACTATCGGGCGCTCACGCGTGGACTGTTTCCCGGGCCTGGCCGAGACGAAGCCCTGCGCGCGCGCCTCGACGCGGTGGCTGCCAGAAAAGGCACGCCGTACTTGCAGAGATGGTTAGCCAAGCGCGATCCGTCATCCGCGCGACGCATTCAACCCAACGACCGCATGAGGCTGGTCCGCGCGCTCGAAGTGCTCGCGCTGACGGATCGTCCGCTCACTGAGCACTTCGCCGCGACCGCGTCGCCGATCGCTGACATGCGTGTGCTGGCTATCGCGCTTCGGCAGCCAGCCGAGGAAACATCGCGTCGTGTGACGAGACGCGTCGAACAACAGTTCGAAACAGGATTGCTCGACGAGATGCGAGGCCTGCTCGCGCGTGGTGTGCCGGAACAGGCGCGACCCTTCGGCGGGCTCGTGTACCGTCAGGCGCTGGAGCACCTGCACGGTGTCAGGGACGAGGCGGCGACGCGCTCGCTTATCGCTCAGGAGAATCGGCGTTACGCCCGGCGCCAGTTGATCTGGTTCCGCAAAGAGCCTAATCTACAGTGGTTCGACGGCCCTGGTGAATCGCCCGCTACCATCGACGCCGTCGGCCGGCTGCTCGATGAGCAGCTGAAGACGCCTCAGTGACATCCCGTTTTCCCCGTCCCACCCGCGCCATCGTCATCGTGCTCGACAGCGTCGGCGTCGGCGAGCTGCCCGATGCGGGACTGTACGGAGACCAAGGCAGCGACACGCTGGGTCACATCGCGGCGCAAGTGCCTTTGCGCGTGCCACATTTGCGCACGCTAGGTTTGGCACGGGTAGCGCGGGTGGGCGAACCCTCCCCGCCACCCCGAGGCGCCTGCGGCCGGATGGCAGAGGCTTCGGCCGGGAAGGATTCGGTAACCGGACACTGGGAGATGATGGGGGTGGTCTTGGAACGGCCATTCCCCGTGTTTCCGAACGGATTTCCAGCCGACCTGCTCGCAGAGTTCTCGCACCTGACTGGCCGCGGCGTGCTGGGCAACAAGACCGCGTCGGGCACCAGCATCATCGACGAGCTCGGCGTCGAGCACATGCGCACTGGATCGTGGATCGTCTACACATCGGCCGACAGCGTCTTCCAGATCGCGGCGCACGAGGCGATCGTTCCGATCTCAGAGCTTTACCGGGCATGCGAGATCGCTTATCGCCTCGCTTCTGAAGGTCTGGGTGTCGGCCGGGTGATCGCCCGGCCATTCGTGGGCGAACCCGGTGCGTTCAAGCGAACCGCGAACCGGCATGACTACGCGCTGCCGCCGTTCGGAGAGACGTTGCTCGACCGCCTGACGGCGGCGGGCCGTTCGGTCATCGCCATCGGCAAGATTCAGGACCTCTTCGCCGGACGCGGCATCGGTCTGGGCATTCACACAGGGAGCGATGACGACGGAATGGACCGCCTGATGGAGCAGATGGCCACTGTGGCCGATGGTCTGATCTTCACGAACCTCGTCGATTTCGACACGCAATACGGTCATCGCAACGACATCGACGGATACGCACGCAACCTCGAGCGTTTCGACGTCCGGCTGGGCCAGTTGCTGCCGACGCTGCGCGAGACCGATCTCCTCCTCGTGACCGCCGATCACGGCAACGATCCGGCCACGCCGAGCACGGATCATTCGCGCGAGTACGTGCCGCTGCTTGTCGCCGGCGCCACGGTACGGGCCGGCATCGAATTGGCCACGCGCAGCACGTTCGCGGACGTTGGCCAGACCCTGGCGGATCTATTCGCGGTCGGCTCGCTGGCCCACGGCACGAGTTTCCTGGGTGAGGTGCTGGCGTCTTGAGCCTGCGTGAGCAGCTGGAAGCCCGCGAGCGCGAGACGCTGGCGCCGCAGGCAGCGAAAAGCGCCGACTCCCGCGGCCGGCTCAGGCCCGAGCGTGAAGACGACGTCAGACCCGCGTTTCAACGCGACCGCGACCGCATCATCCACTGCAAGGCGTTCCGTCGGCTGAAGCACAAGACACAGGTCTTCTTTGCGCCGACAGGCGACCACTACCGCACCCGGCTGACCCACACACTCGAGGTATCACAGATCGCACGTACCATCGCCAAGGTGTTGCGCTTGCACGAGGAGCTCACCGAGGCCATTGCGCTGGGCCACGATCTCGGCCACACGCCGTTCGGCCACGCCGGCGAGCGCATCATCAGCGATCTGGTTCCTGGCGGATTCAATCACTACGAGCAAAGCCTTCGCATCGTCGATCGCCTCGAGAACGACGGTCAGGGCTTGAACCTGACGTGGGAGGTTCGCGACGGCATCGCCAAGCACTCGAAAGGAAAGTCCGGGGCGCCGGTCGGGATGGCGCCGGAGCAGCGGGCCAGCACGATTGAGGGTCAAATCATGCGCGTGGCCGACCTCATCGCCTATGTGAATCACGACATCGACGATGCGACGCGTGCGGGATTGCTGCGTCCAGAAGACTTGCCCGCAGACCCCGTGGAGCGCCTCGGGAGGTCGTCTTCGGAGCGCATTGGAACGCTGGTCCGCGACGTGGTGCGGGAATCTATGTCCGGAGGGTTGGTTGACATTCGAATGAGCGACGAGGTGCTGGAGGCGGTGCTGAAGCTCCGAAGCTATCTCTTCGATGCGGTGTATGAGAACACCACCGCGACGGCTGAGTTTCGCAAGGCGGCCGACGTGCTGAGCGGGCTCTGGCAGAAGGTCCGCGAGCGGCCGGAGGCCTTCCTCGATCGCAAGACCGTCGAGTCCGAGGGCCTGGACGTCGCCGCAAGGGACTTCCTGGCCGGGATGACTGACCGCTATGCCGTCCGGTTGTTCGAGGAACTCTACATTCCCAAGCCCTGGGCCATTGATTGACCTGCGACGGCCGGGCATCTTCGATGTTTACGTGGGATGCGGCACGGCCTGTGCTCGAAAAATGGCGGTGGCTACCGATCCCGTACGGCAGCTGTCGGAACTGAAAACACTTTGCGAGCAGGCCGAACGACTTCGAGACATCGCCGAAAAGCTTTGTCACGACCTCGATGAGCGGATGCACAAGGTCGAATTGTCGAAGCGTAGGTCGCCAGGGGCTGCCGAGCGCAGGAAGGCCGACCGACGGAACAGTGACCGTCGGGAGCGCAGGTAAGCTTGTCCCATCACGTCGAGCGAGGCACCGCTTAGCTGGATGCGTGCCTTCCCAGTGACCCTGAGCCCATTAAGGCTGTGCTAGCGTCTTCGATGGTATGATTGGGGGTTCATGTTGTTACTGAACCTCGCGCGGATCCGCACGCCCCACGAGCGGTTCGACAAGGTCTACGAGCAGTCGGTCTTTGGCGCCGACCGGGACGCGTTCACCGTGGTCGAGCCGGTGACGCTCGGATTCGACCTCTACAAGGACAAGGATTTGTTTCGGCTGGTTGGGCGGGTCCAATCCATGCTCGAGATACCTTGCAGCCGGTGCCTCGAGCCGTTTCGTATTCCGGTAGATGCCCCGGTGGATCTGCGGTACCGTCCCCGACCGACCCACAGCGCCGAGGGAGAGCGCGAGGTTCAGGAGGACGATTTCTCGACGGCGTTCTATGACAACGATGCGATCGATCTCGGGCTGCTGATGTCAGAGCAGTTCTACCTCGCGCTGCCAATGAAGCCGCTCTGCACCGAAGGATGCCGCGGACTGTGTTCCCAGTGCGGCATCAACCTGAATCGCGAGCGCTGCAGCTGCATTTCGGAGTGGGAAGACCCGCGCTTTGCCGCGCTCAAGGCTCTCCAGAATCCATCGAGACATGAACATTGAATGACGCCGCCCGGAACATCCCGGGTGGTCGTGATGCGCCGACGCGAGTGCCGACGCGCGAGTAGAGACAAACGATGCCGAATCCCAAACGACGACATTCCAAGACGCGGACCGCGAAACGCCGTACGCACGATGCTTTGAAGGCGGTCGGCCTGAGCGAGTGCCCGCATTGCCACGAGCCGAAGCCACCGCATCGCGTGTGTGCCAACTGCGGCTACTACCGCGGTCGCCAGGCGCGCGCAGTCCCCGAGGAATAGGGAGCGCTCCTACGATTCGGCGCGTCGCGCGTCGGTTCCAGGTTCAGCATTCTGGGTGGTGGGGTCGAAGTTCACGGACCCAGAACTAAGAGCCCAGAACCCAGAACCACGGAACCTCGAACCCAGGACCCAGAACACAGAACCCGGAACTGACCAGCGTAAGTTCCCCGATGATTTGGATCGCCATCGACGCGATGGGTGGTGACGAGGCGCCCGGACACATCGTGGACGGAGCGCTCGCCGCGACGCGCCACTTCGACCTGGGCGTCACGTTAGTCGGGCCCGCGGGGCGGCTGGCTGATGAGATCGCCAGGCATCCTGAGGTCGATCCGTCCCGGGTGCGGGTGGTTGCGGCCGACGCCGTGATCACGATGTCGGAGGCACCGGCGGCTGCGCTGCGGCGCAAAGCGGGCGCCTCGATTCGAGTTGCGGCCGAACTGGTCGCGCGGGGTGAAGCCGCGGCGCTCTTCAGCGCTGGACACACCGGCGCGACGGTGATGGCGGCGCACGGCGCGTTCGGCATGCTGCCGGGCGCGGACCGGCCGGCTCTTGCGGCGACGATACCGACCCGCCGCGAGCCCGCGCTGCTGCTGGACGTCGGCGCGAGCGTCGAGTGCCGGCCGGCGCACCTGCTGCAGTTCGCCATCATGGGCAGCATGTATGCCCGCGTCGCCTTTGGAATCGAGCGGCCGCGGGTCGCCCTGCTGTCAATTGGCGAGGAAGAAACCAAGGGCAATGAGTTGACGCGCGAGGCGCATCGGCTGCTGAAGGCGTCGCCGCTGGCGTTCATCGGCAATCTCGAAGCGCGCAACGTGTACACCGGATCGGCGGATGTCATCGTCTGTGACGGCTTCACTGGCAATATTGCGCTGAAAACGAGTGAAGGGCTCGTCGAAGTCGTCGAAGACCTGCTTCGCGAGGAACTGACGGGCACTTACACCATGCGGCTTGGATCGCTCCTCATCCGTCGGGCGTTGCGCCACTTCAGGCGGCGCGTGGATTACTCCGAATACGGCGGTGCTCCGCTCCTCGGCGTTGCCGGGCTGGTCGTCGTCGGCCACGGCCGGTCGAGCGCAAAGGCCGTCCGCAACGCGGTGGCGATGGCCTACCGTTTTGCCGCCAGCCGGTTCCTGGAGCGCGTCGAGCGCGACATCGCCGCTGCGTCGGTATCCCACTCGTGATTGCTTTCCTCTTTCCCGGACAGGGGGCGCACAAGGTCGGCATGGGCCAGGCGCTGGCCGAGGCCTTTCCGCTGTGTCGCGACACGTTTGCTGAGGCCGACGAGGCGCTTGGCGAGCCGTTGAGCCGCATCTGCTTCGAGGGGCCTGAAAGCGCCCTGGTGCTGACGGAGAATCAGCAGCCGGCGATTGTCGCGGTCAGCACGGCGGCCTACCGACTGCTCGCCAGCCGTTATGCGGCGCCGTCGTTTGTTGCCGGCAGCAGCCTGGGTGAGTACTCGGCCAACGTTGCCGCCGGCACCTTCTCGTTTGCCGATGCGCTGCGGATCGTGCGGCGACGCGGCCGTTACATGCAGGAGGCCGTCCCGGTTGGAGCAGGCGCGATGGCCGCCATCCTCGGTCTCGATGCTGACAAGGTCAGTGAGGCATGCCGTGCCGCGGCGAAAGGCGCCGTGGTGAGCCCGGCGAACCTGAATGGGCCAGGCCAGGTCGTGATCGCCGGCGAGAGTGCCGCGGTCGCCCGCGCCGGTGAACGAGCCAAAGCGCTCGGCGCGCGCCGCGTGATGCCGCTGTCGGTCAGCGCTCCGTTCCACTGCGCCCTCATGCAGACGGCTCAGGATCGTCTCGAGCCCGAGTTGCGGGCCATGGCGGTTCACGATCCTCGAGTCCCGATCGTCGCGAACGTCGATGGCCGGCCGAAGCGACGCGCGGCCGAGGCCATCGACGCGCTCGTGGCACAGGTCTCCGCGCCAGTTCAATGGGAAGCGGTGGTGCGGCGCCTTGCGTCGGAGGGTGTCACAACGTATGTTGAGATGGGCCCGGGGACAGTCTTGAGCGGGCTCGTGCGCAAGATTCAACGCGAGGCCACCGTCCTCGGTCTCGAAAAGCCGGCAGATCTGGACGCGATCGATGCGCTGCTGGCCCGCGCGCCGGCGTCGGGTCCGGTAGAGCGGTAACCCAGCATGTTCGACTTGACCGGCAAGGTCGCGCTCGTGACCGGCGCTTCACGGGGAATCGGGCGGTCGATCGCCGAAAGGCTCGCCGCCCAGGGTGCGATCGTCGTGGCCGCGGCGCGCGGCGACAATGCCGCGGCGACCGCCGCCGCAATCTGTCAGGCCGGCGGTCATGCCGAGGCGGTCGGCGTCGACGTGACCGACTCGTCGGCGCTCGAGCGCCTGCCGGGATCGATTGTCGCGACCCACGGTCGACTGGATGTCGTGGTCAGCAACGCGGGCATCACGCGTGATCAGCTGCTGATGCGAATGAAGCGCCAGGACTGGGATGCCGTCATCGCGACCAACCTGACCGCCACGTTCACCTTGTCCCAGGCGGCCATGCGTCCGATGATCAAGCAGCGCAGCGGCCGTATCATCGCCGTCAGCTCTGTCGTCGGGCAGATGGGCAACGCCGGTCAGACGAACTACGCGGCGTCGAAGGCCGGGCTCATCGGGTTCGTCAAGGCGCTGGCCCGTGAGGTCGCGTCGCGGCAGGTGACGGTCAACGCGATCGCGCCGGGGATGATCGACACTGACATGACGAGGGCCGTCGCCGAGAAGGCGCAGGTGGACTGGGCCGCGCAAATTCCCCTTGGCCGTCTCGGCTCGGTGGATGACGTGGCGGCCGCGGCGTGCTTTCTTGCGTCAGATGAGGCAGCGTATATTACAGGACACGTCCTGGCCGTGAATGGCGGAATGTACATGTAGGAGGCGTGAATGGCAGTATCCGACAAGGTCAAGAGCATCATCGTGGAGCAGCTGGGCGTGGATGAGGAAGAGGTGACGCCGGATGCGTCGTTTGTCGACGACCTGGGCGCCGACTCACTCGACACCGTCGAGCTCGTGATGGCGTTCGAGGAAGAGTTCGGCATCGAGATTCCGGACGAGGATGCCGAGAAGATCACCCGCGTGAAGGAAGCGGTCGAGTACATCGAGTCTCACGCCAAATCCAAGAAATAGCTACCGACACAGAGGATCATGTCCAACACTCGGCGAGTGGTCGTCACCGGCATTGGTCTGGTGTCGTCGCTCGGAATCGGTACTGACGCCAACTGGGACGCGCTCTGCGCCGGTCAGAGCGGCATCGGGCCCATCACGCGCTTTGACGCGTCCGCCTTCTCGACGCGGATTGCTGGCGAGGTCAAGCAGTTCGACCCGCTGCAGTACATCGAGAAAAAAGACGTCAAGAAGATGGACATCTTCATCCAGTTCGCGATTGCCGCGGCGGATGGCGCGATGGTTGACTCCGGGCTGAAGATCACGCCGTCGAACGACACGCGCGTCGGCGTACTGATCGCCTCAGGCATCGGCGGATTCACGACGATCGAGCGAGAGCACAAGGCGTATCTGGAGGGCGGTCCCCGCAAGATCTCGCCGTTCTTCATCCCGTCGGCCATCATCAACCTCGCGGCCGGTCAGGTGTCCATCCGGTTCGGGGCGAAGGGGCCGAACTCGGCCACGTGCACGGCGTGCACGGCGTCGGCGCACGCGATCGGCGATGCGTACGAGATCATCCGGCGTGGGGCAGCCGATGCGATGATTGCGGGAGGCTCCGAAGCCGCCGTCTGCGCCATGGGCGTCGGCGGATTCGCCGCGCTGCGCGCTCTGTCCACTCGCAATGAGGAGCCGGAGAGGGCCAGCCGGCCCTTCGACAAAGACCGCGACGGGTTCGTGCTCGGGGAGGGCGCCGGCGTTGTCGTGCTGGAAGAGCTCGAGTCGGCACGGAGCCGCGGCGCGAGGATTTACGCCGAGGTCGTCGGCTATGGCATGTCCGGCGACGCATATCACATGACCGGCCAGCCGGAAGACGCGAACGGCGCTGTCCGAGCCATGGCAGCGGCCCTCGAGTCGGCCTCGGTCCAGCCGGACGTCGTCAACTACATCAACGCGCACGGCACCTCGACGCCGATCAACGATCCGACCGAGACGCTGGCGATCAAGAACTGCTTCGGCAAGCACGCCTACAAGCTGGTCGTCTCGTCGACCAAGTCGATGACCGGGCACCTGCTCGGTGCGGCCGGCGGGCTCGAGGCGGGCATCACCGCGTTGGCCGTACACCATCAGCTCGTTCCGCCGACGATCAATCTCGATCAGGTCGACGAGGCATGCGACCTCGATTACGCGCCGAACGTCAAGCGGCCGCTCCACATCGAGTACGCGCTGTCGAACTCGTTCGGCTTCGGCGGGACCAACGCCGCTCTCCTGTTCAAACGGTTTCAAGGGTAAGCTGTCCGGGCTGGACCATGGCGGTCCGGAGCCTGTCAGCCCGGAGGCCATCCGCGCGAGCGCACCATGAAGATTGCCGTCTGCATCAAGCAGGTTCCCACGCGTGACTGGCAGCCTCGTGTCAACGAGCAGGGCACCTGGATTCGTGAAGGCGACGTCAGTTACGAGATGAACGAGCCCGATGCCTACGCGCTGGAGGAGAGCCTGCGGCTCAAAGAGAAGCTCGGCGGGGAAGTCGTCGCGTGCTCCGCCGGGCCCGATCGAGTCGCACAGGTGCTCCGCGAAGCTCTGGCTCGGGGCGCAGATCGGGCGATACACATCGCGGGTGCCGGCTTCGCCGCTTCGGACGCGTTCGTGACCGCGGACGCACTCGCGGCGGCGATGAAGGACGAGCAGTTCGATCTGATCCTGACGGGACTTCAATCCGACGACCAGGGGTTCGCGCAAACCGGCGTCATCCTCGCCGACCGCCTCGGCCTGTCGCACGCCACGATCATCATGGAGGTGCAGGCCGACGCGACGAACCGATCCGTACGGGTCAAACGCGAGCTCGAAGGCGGGTGGTTTCAGTTCGTCTCCATGCCGTTGCCGGCCGTGCTGACCATCCAGAGCGGCATCAACCAGCTCCGGTACGCAACCCTCAAGGGCATCATGGCCGCCAAGAAAAAGGAAATTCGTCAGGTCGGCCCTCCAGCCGCCGCCGCGGCGCACCAGCGCATCGTCAGACTCTATGCCCCGCAGAAGTCGAAGCGCACCGAGCTCATCGATGGGCCGCCGGCGGAAGCGGCCAAGACGCTGGTCAAGAAGCTCCGCGAAGAAGCCCGCGTCATCGGGTGAGGGCGACATGATTCTGGTGATTGCCGAACAGCGTGGCGGCACATTGAACCGCGCCTCGTGGGAAACGATCGCGGCCGCGCAGCAGATTCCAGGCGGCCGCCCCATCACCGTACTCTTGGCCGGGGCACCGGGGTCGACGACCGCGGCGGCGCAGGGCCTGGCGGCGGCCGCTGTTCAGGAGGTGATCGCGCTCGAGCATCCGGCGCTCGAAACGTACACGCCGGACGGATACGTCACCGCCCTCCAGGCAGCCATCGCGGACTTCGCGCCCGAGCTGGTCGCACTGCCGCACACCTACCAGACCCGCGACTTCGCACCGAAGCTGGCCGCGCGCCTCGATCGCGCGCTCATCACCGACGTCACTGGATCCAAGGCCGCCGACGACGGGCGAGTCGCGTTTGTGAGGCCGATGTTCCAGGGGAAGCTCACCGCTGACGTCGTCCCGGAGGGATCCGGTCCGCACTTCATCTCATTTCAGATAGGCGCCTATCGTGCGGATGCCGCCGCTCGCGGGGACGCTTCTGCGGCGGTGCGAACCGTCCCGGCCGCCGTCGATGCCTCGGCGATCAGGCAGAAGCCGGATGCGCCGTTCCAGGAAGCGAGGCAGGCCGTCGACCTGTCCCAGGCCGAGCGCATCGTCGCTGTCGGCCGCGGCATCAAGGGTCAAGAGCACATCGGGGTGGCTCAGAGCCTCGCCGATGCGATCCACGCCGAGCTCGCCGCCTCGCGGCCGATTTGCGATGCCGGCTGGTTGCCAATGGAGCGTCAGGTTGGGAGCTCGGGGCAGACCGTCGCACCCAAGCTCTATCTTGCGCTGGGCATTTCTGGGGCGATTCAACATCTCGTGGGCATGAAGGGATCGAACGTCATCGTGGCCATCAACAAGGATCCCGACGCCCCCATCTTCGAAGTCGCCGACTATGGGATCGTCGGCGACCTGTTCGAGATCGTTCCCGCCATCGTCAACGCGCTGAAGTCGTAGCGGCGAGGGCGATGGCTGCGACCCTAGTCCTCTGGCTGTTGGTCGTCGGGTCTGTCGGTGTCTTCGCCGCCCAGGTGCTGACCCGGGTTCGCCTGATTCTAGCGGCGCCCGATACCTTCCCCGTCGACGACATCGGCGGGCGCATCGCACGGTTCGCGATCGACGTCATCGGCCAGCGCAAGACCATCCAGGAACGCCCGGTCGCCGGGACGGCCCACGCGCTGGTGTTCTGGGGATTTCTGGCCTTCGGCTTGTACACGACCGTTGAATTCTTGAAGGGTCTTGGCATTGTCGATCTGACGGGGACTGCCTGGTTTCAGGCGTATCGCGTCGCGCTGACGCCGTTTGCGGTGGCGGTTCTCGCCGGGATCGCCTATCTGGCGATCCGCCGCGGCGTATTTCGTCCGCCGGGGCTCGGGACTCACGTGTCCCTCGAATCGATCGTCATCGCCGCCTTCATCGCCACGCTGATGATCACGTTTCTGCTCACGTGGCGCCTGGACGAGGGGAGCGCCGCGGGGCGGGTGAACTGGTGGGTGCATGCGCTGGTGATCCTCGCGTTCCTGGCGCTGATTCCGGCTTCGAAGCACTTCCACCTGGTGCTGTCTCCGATCACTGTGTTCTTCAAATCGCTCGAGCTCGGCGATGTGCCGAACCTTGACTTCGAGAAGGAGCAAGTCGGGCTCGAAACCGTCAAGGACCTCAGTCGAAAGACGGTTCTTGATGCGTTCACGTGCGTGGAATGCGGGCGGTGCCAGGAGAACTGCCCCGCCTGGGGCGCGGGGAAGGCGCTCAACCCGAAGACGCTGATTCTTCAGACACAGGACTCGCTGCTGAAAGGGCCGAGGGACGCGAAGCTCGTGGACGTCTATTCCGCCGAGGTGTTGTGGCAATGCACGACCTGCGGGGCGTGCGAGAACCAGTGTCCCGTTGGCATCGAGCACCTGCCGCTGGTCATCGGATCGCGGCGCGGGCTGGTGTCGAACGGCGAGGCGCCCGAATATCTGGGCGGCATGTACAACAACCTCGAGCGGCGCAGCAACATCTGGGGCCTCACCTACGATCAGCGCCAGAAGTTCGTCGAGGCCGCGGGGCTTCAGCTCTTCGATCCCCGGCAACACGATGTGCTCGTCTGGCTTGGCTGCGCCGGTGCGTTCGAGGCCGACTTTCAGAAATCGCTGCGGGCACTGTTCGACATCCTGAGGGCGCACGGCGTGCGATTTGGCGTCCTCGCCAAGGAAAAGTGCACGGGCGATCCGGTCAAGCGGACCGGCAACGAGTACCTATACCAGGAGCTGGCTAACCAAAATATCGAGGACCTCAAGGCGGCGGGACCGAAAAAGATCCTGACGTCGTGTCCGCACTGCGTGAAGACGATTGGCAACGACTACAGAAAGTTCGGCTACGAAGTGGAGATTGTCCACTCTGCGGTCTTTGTCGAAGAGCTGACCCGCAACGCGCGGCCCGCGGGTTCGACGGCCGATGACACGGTCACGTATCACGATCCCTGTTACCTGGGGCGGTACGCCGGCAAGGTGGACGAGCCCCGCGCGCTGTTGATGCGATTCGGCGCGAAGGTCGCCGAGCCTGAGCGCACGCGGGATAATCCGTACTGCTGCGGTGCCGGCGGTGGACTCCTGTTCGCCGACAAGGAAGAGGAGCCGGGCTCACGGATCAGCGATGTGCGTTACGCACAGCTGCGGAACACCGGCGCGTCGACGGTCGTGACCGCGTGTCCGTTCTGCTCGATCATGCTGAAGGGCGCCAAATCGAGCGTTCCGGCAAGTGCCCAGGCTGCCGACGTGCAGTTCGTAGACCTGATGACGTTCGTCAACAGCAGGCTGGCCCGAACTTGACCGACGTCACATGGCAGAACTCGCCGTCCAGGCGTTTGCAGGCGCGGCTCATCGCGATGACGGGGTATCGACTCATCGCCGCCTTGGGCTCGACGCTTCGCTGGAAGACCGAGGGTCTGGAGTACTTCGAAGCGACGTTTCAGAACGGCCACCGCCCGATCATGGCCTTCTGGCACGGCCGCATTCTGCCTGCCACTTACTTCTTCCGCCGTCGCGGCATCGTCGTGATCACCAGCGAGAACTTCGACGGGGAGTGGATTGCAGGCATCATCGAACGGTTCGGCTACGGCACGGCTCGTGGTTCAACGTCCCGCGGCGGGATGCGGGCGCTGATTCAGCTCAAGCGCGAGCTGGCTGGCGGTCACCCCGCAGGGTTCACGCTCGACGGGCCGCGCGGGCCGGCGCGCGTGGCGCAGATGGGAGCGCTTTGGCTATCAAAGGCGACCGGCCATCCAGTGCTGCCGTTTCATTTCGAGGCGAACCGTCACTGGACCCTTCGCAGCTGGGACCGGACACAGATTCCCTCGCCGTTCGCGACGGTGGCGCTCGTCGTTGGTGAGCCATTCACGGTATCGCCGGACGCCAGCGATGCGGCGCTGGACGAGTCGCGATTGATGCTCGAGCAGCGACTGCTATCGCTCGAGCAGCGGGCCAAGCAGATCTTAGGCTTCTAAGGACGTGTCAGTTCCGCGTTCTGCGGTTCTGAGTTCTGGGTTCCCGGTTCTCAGAAGCACGAAGCAGCGGCACCAAGAACCAAGAACGAAGCACCAAGCACCGCGTGTCACCACTCAATCCGCTTTCGATCTGACAGAAACGCGCCAGTGGG
>Ga0111538_10007038_pt1 | contig 15194 bp, 9 predicted proteins | sample SoiMethybrSBSTD1_FD_79669 | JGI IMG/M metagenome (GOLD analysis project Ga0111538, IMG submission 79669) | Bulk soil microbial communities from a Populus tree surrounding site in Tennessee, USA - Soil MetaG P. TD hybrid SBSTD1 (version 2)... | ecosystem: Environmental > Terrestrial > Soil > Tree...
CGATGCCCACGAGCGAAGGGCGCGCGCTTTGGCGCGGTGCTGGAGGGGGCTTGGATCGCGCGGTCGCTTCGGGCAAACGGCGAGCCGGCATCGTCGTGCCCCTCTTCTCGCTGCGCAGCAAAGGCAACTGGGGGATCGGCGAAATCAACGACGTTCCTCGCTTCGCCGCGTGGGCGCACCGTGCCGGGTTCTCCGTGCTGCAGCTTCTGCCCATCAACGCGGTATCGGGACTCGACAACAGCCCATACGCCGCGATCTCGGCGCACGCCATCGATCCGATTTACCTTTCGCTTGACGACTGTGAAGACTTCGTCGCCGCGGGTGGCCGCGGCGCCCTCTCGCCGGAAGTTCAACGCGAGATCGAAACCTTGGCCGGGTCTTCGCGTGTGGAGTGGGGGCGGGTGCGCGCTGTGAAGCGAGAGGCGAGTCTCCTCGCGTTCGATCGATTCCTGCGCGACGAGTGGCGGCCTCACTCACCTCGGGCCCGCGAGCTCGCCAGCTTCATCAAGGAGCAGCGCGCATGGCTCGACCACTACGCGCTCTTCTCGACCCTCCACGACGAGCAGCACAAATCCTGGCTCGATTGGCCGCTCGGGCTGCGCGATCGCGCTCCGGACGCGTTGGCTCAGGTGCGCCGAAAGCACGAAGAGCCGTTGCTCCGCAAGGCGTGGGAACAGTGGCAGCTCGACCGGCAGTGGCGGGCCGCGCGGCATCAGGCCAGCGACGCGGGTGTCGAGCTGATGGGCGATCTCCCCTTCACCGTGGCGATGGACTCCGCCGACGTGTGGGCCAATCGTTCCATCTTTCGCACCGATTTGCGCGTCGGAGCGCCCCCCGACGCGCTCTCGCCGGACGGCCAGGATTGGGGGATGCCCGTCTACGACTGGGTGGCGCTACAACGATCGGACTACGCGTGGCTCCGCGCCCGCGCGGCGCGCTCGGGAGAGCTCTTCAGCATGTACCGCGTCGACCACGTGATCGGCTTCTATCGAACGTTCTTCAACTCGGCGAACGGAGACACCAGCGGGTTTACGCCCTCCGAAGAGGGCGCCCAGATACGGCTCGGTGAAACGACGATGCGCCTCATGTGTCACTTCGGCGAAGTGGTCGCCGAGGATCTCGGCACGATTCCGCCGTTCTTGCGGCCGTCGCTGGAGAAGCTGCGTATCCCCGGTTACCGCGTGCTGCGCTGGGAAAAGGACGGCGATACCTATCGCGATCCTGCGAGCTGGCCCGCGCTCTCGGTCGCGACGAATGCGACGCACGATACGGACACGACCGCCGGGTGGTACGACGGGCTCTCGGTGGACGAGCGCCGCGCGCTTCTACGCCTACCAGGCTTGGGGGAACTCGACCCCGAGCGCGGCTTCGACGATCGGGTGCGCGACGCGCTGCTCAAGTTGATCTACGGCGCCCCTTCCACATTGGTGCTCGTCCCGTTCCAAGACGCGATGGGGACGCGCGAACGCATCAACGTGCCCGGAACGGTGGGCGAGAACAATTGGAGCTACCGGATGGCCGCAGAAACCGAAGCGCTCCTCGCCGACGAAGCGTCGACCACTCGCCTCGCCGAGCTCGCGACGGCGACCGATCGCGCCGCCGGCGGCAACGGATCCTCGTAGCGTCGCGTCCTTCGCGCGGCGCCGTCCCTTGCTCTAAGAAGTCGCCGCGAGCATCGACGCGGCGGTCAAAAGAAGTGCCGAGCTCGGTTTCTCTACGAACGCGGGCGCGCTTCCGGGCGCTTTTTCCCATCCGACGCGCGGACTCGAACTAGCCGAGCCCCTCTCGTCGAAGTGCGGTAAAGGATCGGGCGTCGGTGCGGAAGCCCGTGATGAGCCGATTGACCCTTTCCTACACCGAGATTCGCGCGCGCTACGTCGACCGCGCCCGCCCCCTACCCGAAGCCATCGAGCGCGCGCTGCGATCCGATCCGCGCCCTTCGGCCCAGTCGATCCTTCGCGCCGTCGACAAGCGCCGGCGCGAACATCGGGCGGAGGGCCAACGGCTGCGCGGGATTCTTCGCTATGAGCGCGAGCTATGGGCGGCGGGGATTACGCGGGTCGCGGGCATCGACGAGGCGGGAATGAGCCCCTTGGCCGGTCCCGTCGCGGCGGCGGCGGTCGTCTTTCCGCCCGGGTTCCGCTTGCCGGGCGTAGACGATTCGAAAAAGCTCGACGAAAAAGAGCGCGACCGCTTGGCCCCCGCGATCCGCGAAAGCGCGCTCGCTTGGGCGGTGGCTTTCGTCGAGCCCGACGAGATCGATCGCATCAACATCTACTGGGCCGGTCTCTTGGCCATGCTGCGCGCGATCGAAGCGCTGGCCGTCGTGCCGCAGCATCTGCTCATCGATGGGCGAAGGCTCCGCGACGTCGCCATCGCGCAGCAGCGCATCGACAAAGGGGACGAGAAGAGCCTGACCATCGCGGCCGCGTCCATTCTCGCGAAGACGGCGCGCGACGCGCGGATGATGGAGTACGACGCGCGCTACCCCGCCTACGGCTTCGCGCGACACAAGGGGTACCCGGTGCGGGCGCACGTGGAGACGCTCCGCGTTCACGGTGCGTGCCCCATCCATCGGCAGTCGTTTGCGCCGGTGCGCGAGGCGCTCGGTCTTCCGCCACTGCCCCCGTGGCCTGTTCGAACCAGCCTGCGCCCCTGATGGGGTCTGGCCCTTTGGCCCCAAATGACAAGAAGTTGGCACGCGGGAACCTGCCCCGCGCAGCCTCGCCCCCTTAGAGTTTTCCGCCATGATGACCGCACCGGAGCTCGAGGTGAGAAACCTCCGATTCGACCTCGGCGACGAAGTCCCGCGCTATTGGCACGGCGGACGGCGCTCGATCACGCTCTTCTTCGATAACCTCTCCATCTTTTTTCCGGCGGGCGAACGGTTCTTCATCGCCGCCGTGAAAGCGCACGCCGACCAAGTGCGCGACCAACGGCTCCTCGAGGAAACCCGCGCGTTCTGCGCGCAAGAGGGCATCCACAGCCGCGAGCACATTCGTTACAACGACATGCTGCGCCGACAAGGTTTTCCGATTGAAGCGATGGAGCGGCGCGTTGAGCGCATCTTGGCGCGCGCGACCCGGCGCACGACGCCGCGAGCGCGCCTCGCGGCGACGTGCGCGCTCGAGCACTTCACCGCGTTGCTCGCCCATTTCCTCTTGAGCAACGACAAGCTGCTCGAGGGGGCGCACCCGGTGATGGCCGTGCTCTGGCGCTGGCACGCCGCGGAAGAGAATGAGCACAAGGCGGTCGCCTACGACGTCTATCGACAAGCCGGGGGCGGCTACATCGAGCGCGCATTGGCCATGATCTTCGCGACGGTGATTTTTTGGGCCAAGGTGCTCGAGCACCAGGTCCGCCTCATGTGGGCCGATGGCATCCTTTTCTCCGCGCGCGAATGGTGGACGCTCTTCCGTTTCCTGTTCATCGATCCGGGCGGATTGACGGGCCTATTCGTTCCCTATTTCGAATATTACCGGCCGAGCTTTCACCCCTGGCAACTCAACAACCGTGGGCTGCTCGATGCATGGAAGGCCGAGCTCGAAGCGTCGCCCCTCTACGAACAAGGGTTGACGGGGCGCGCGCCGAGCGCCTCGTCGGCGTAAGAGCAGCCGAGGGCGACGCTCGAGCACGTCCGTGCCCCCGCCTTATTGACTGCGATCCGCGCAGAGCGGAGTACCTTTTTTGCGTCCTGTGCCTCTCTTTGGCGATTCGGACGCACGGCAGGTGGCCAAACGAGCCAAGTCGACGATGGCCCTCTTTCATTTGCGATAGGCGCGAGCTAAAAAATATTTGCGGCGAGGAGTCTCATCTTCCGCCCTGGAATGCTTCAACTCGGAGGGTGGCCGATGGGCTTCGTACTGCTCGATCGACGTGCTTTTGTACGCAACGGAATGCGCAAACCGGTCGGACGGCGGCGCGGTCGCTTCAGCACCGCGCCGGCCGCGGTGACCGGTTTTCTCGTGGTCCTCGGCGTGTGCCTCGATCGCAGCGCCATGGCTTCGACGGCGTGCGGTTCGTCCCCCGCCGGCTGGAACGCCCCTGACGGGGCGCTCGTTCTTTCGCGATCGCAGGGCCCGGTAGGCGGAACGCTCTCGGGCGTCGGCGAGTACCGCACCCATTCGATGCTCGCGCACGGCAACGGTTGGGTCACGCACGCGACGATGTTCTCCCCTTCGACGACGAGTTGGCCGACCTACTGCAGCACGCCCCTCAATGCGGCCGAGCTTCGCAACGGATATCCGGGAGCATCCATCGTATCTCCCGGCGGGATCTACACCTTTCTTTACGGTGGCGGCGCATCGGTCGAGCACCTCGCGTACCAGCGAAGCTGCAACTCCGCGGAGTGCCCCAGCCAGGACGGGAGCGATATCGCCGCTTGGGTGTGGAATTCGTCTCCTTTCGAATGGGATACGTCGCGCCAAGACGGCAGCCAGGGGCTCTATCGGCTTCTGGTGGGGACGCCGCCGCGCGCCACCAATTATTCGCTCTTTCAGTATCGATCCATCGAAGATGTCAATTTCGGCGGCGTCGCTTGGAACAACGGCGCAGTGTGCTCGACCTTCCTCGCCTACGCCCAATACATGGCCGACAAGCGCGCCGTGACGGCCTACACCTATCCTCACGACGCGATCGTCGGCGCGATGAACGGCTTGATGGGCGCCGTGGAAAACGAATGCCGACAGGGCATCGGCTTTTGGAAGAACATCGCCACCACCATCACGTGCTTCGAGAACATCTGCGACGATGCGGCCCGCCAGGTCGCCAACTGCATGGCCGTCGGGCGTTGCGACACCGACGAGGACGACGCCCCCAACACCTTCGCCGCGGTGCGCAACGATCCAGCCGCCACTGCGACGTCCATCAGCCCCGACCGGCTCGGAGGTTGGAGCGGCCACCCCTGGGAAGGGTATCTCGAAGGAAGCGGCGTCAGCGTGTGGGCGGCGGACAACGAGCAAGCCGTGCAGTGGAACTCCCCGGGCAACGTCTACGGCTGTTGGTATTGACGCTGTATGAGTGAACGACGTAAGCGAGCGTGGAAAGCTGCGGCGCTCGCTGCGGTGCTCTTGTTGGCGACTTGCGCGATATTGCGAACGCGGCGGCCGGCGCCGCTTCCCTCCCCCACCGTGCAAGCCACCGCCGCGACCGACTCCCCCGCGCGCGAGACGCGGGTGCAAAGTCCACCGCAGCGCCCCGCCGAACCCCCGCAGCCACCCGTCATCGACTCCATTACGGTCGAGAAGGACGAGGTGTGCGAGGGAGAAGAGAACCTCGTAACGGTGCGCGCGCACACCTCCGACGGCAACGACGCGTTTCTTCACTATCAGGTTGGCTCGACCCGCGGTTCTCCCGTCGCGCTACGTTCCTATTTGGACGATCGGGGAAAGCCGACGTTTCAGCGCGTCACAGTATTCGGCAAGAACAACGTCGCGACCAGCGCTGAAATGCCGTCGTTTCGCGTCAAGCGGTGCGCCGACGCCGTGACCGTCGTGATCGAGCATCGGTTGCGCCCGAACACCGTCGCGGAATTCGAATTCGACGCCCGCATCATACGCATGGATTCGCATGGCAGCGACGCCGGCGCCCCATCGTTTCGGCCACGCAAATTCGTCTGGTCGTTCGGGGACGGCGCGCAAGAGGAGAGTCAAGAGCCCCAACGCACGCACGACTTCGCGGCACGCTCGCAGGACACGCTGTACTCGCACCTTCTGGTCAAAGTGAAGGTGATCGGCGATGACGCGCGTGAGCTCGAAGGGCGAGACGCGCTCGAGCTGCTCAACCCGGCGTTCGAAGCCTATGCCTACAAGGGCATCGTACTTCTCTTCGCCGAGCTCGAACCGCGATTTCCCGTGCTTTCCCCGGGGGGGGTCGTCGATCAAGGCGTTCGCCTATGGCACACGCGACCCGAGGTTCTCTCCATTGGCAAGGTTTCGGTTACGACGCGAAGGGTCGATGGCCAGAGATCGCCACCCGAGTACCCGCCGGTCGGCTCGGTGCTCGGCTCAGCCCTGATTCCGCCCGGGCGCGGGCTCGACTTTCACTTGGCGCTCGACACGCGCGCCGAGCCCGACACCCTTTCTCGCGACTACTACGTTGAAGGGCACACGGCGGACGGGCATCCCGTGCGCGGCACGTTCTCCGTCATGCGACCACCGGCTCTTCCGAGCAAGGACCGACACGAGCCGATTCGCGATCCCGTGCTCCTCGCCAAGGTCAAGGTCGCGCGCGAAGTTCTTCACCGCGATTACGTGACTGACGAGGACATCTGGACGCTGGAGCGCGCGGGAAAGTTCGACGGCCTGAAGCTCGACGCGGGGACCGCCGCTCCTCCGCCCTAAGGAGCAGATCGCTCCGTGCATGAGCTGACCCGGCATGGTGTCTGCAAGCATCGCCGGATGAACTGGGCAGGGCTTGCACGCCGCTTGCCGCGGCGAGCGCCATTCACGTCGATGAGTCCGGAGGATTCATGAATCACGTCAGCAGCCGCGACAACAATGCGAAGCATTCGATCGTGCTCGTCGGAATCGACTTCTTGGCCCTGTCCAAGGAAATCCTGGCCTATGGAGCCGAGGTCGCGGAGTCGTCGGGAGGCGAGCTTCACGTCGTCCATGTGCTCCCCGAGGGCGACGTGGCCGCCGTGCAGGGAGAACGGGCGATCGGTGTGGTCAATCTCGCGGCCGATGCGCGCGCCAAGCTCGAAACGTTGGCTGAAGATCTTCCGGATTCCGTCGCACGCATCTTCCTGCATCTCGCCTCCGGCAAGGTCGACATCGAGATCGTGCAGCTCGCGAGCGATATCGGCGCAGAGCTCATCGTGGTCGGTACGCGCGGACGCACCGCGCTCCAGCGGCTCGTGGACGGCTCCGTCGCGGAGAGCTTGCTAAGGCTCGCACCCTGTCCAGTTCTCGTCTATCGCCCCAAGTCGATCTCGACCTACGAAGAGATCCTGCCCCCGTGCCCCGATTGTCTCGAGGTCCAGCACGCTACCAATCGCGCGCGCCTTTGGTGCGAACGGCATTCGGAGCGGCACCCGCGCGCACACACCTACTCTTCTTCGGCGCTCGCCGGCTCTCGAGTGGACGGCGTGCCTTTCGCGGACTGAAGGGGCAACACGCCGACGGTTTAGAAGCCGGTCGCGAACCCGGTCAGGCTGGCAACGACGTCGATCAGCTCGGCAGGCTCGATGGGTTTGGCCAGGTGCATCGAGTAGCCCGCATCGAGCGCGCGGCGTCGATCTTCCGTTCGGGCATAGCCGCTGAGTGCCGCGGCCGGCACTCCGCCTCCTCGATCGGCGGGCAATTGACGGACCTTGCGAATGAGGTCGTATCCGTCTTGACCCGGCATGCCGATATCGGAAATGAGTACGTTGGGTACGTGGCGCCGGATGGACAGCATGGCTTCGTCCACGTCGCCCGCCGTTTCGACGGCGGCGCCGCACGTTTCGAGAACCGCGCGAATGAGATCGCGCGCGTCGTCTTGATCGTCGACGACGAGAACATGAATTCCATTGAGATCGCGATGCTTCAAGGCCGCGGGCGTCCCCTGCTTTCGCTCCGTTGTTGCGGGCGTGTCGCCGGACGCAACGAGGCTCACGGGTAGCGTGACTTTGAACGTCGTGCCGTGCCCCACGCCTTCGCTTTGTACGGTGATGTGGCCGCCGTGGAGCTCGAGCAGCCTGCGTGCGATGGCGAGCCCCAAACCGAGCCCTCCCCGGGTACGGCTGGGATTCGACTGGGCCTGGCGGAACGGATCGAACACGAAGGGAAGAAAGGCGGGCGCAATTCCCCGCCCGGAATCGGAGACAAGGATCTCGGCCGACGACTCCTCGCAGTGGAGGGTCACCGCGACGGAGCCGCCTCGCGGTGTGAATTTGACGGCGTTGCTGAGCAGATTCCAGAAGACCTGCTGCAGCCGCCCGGGGTCTCCCGCGAGAACGACGGACTCCGCAGCGAGAGAGGTCGTGATGCGAATGTTCTTGGCCTCCGCCGCGGGGGCGATCGTGTCGAGTGCCGCCCGAAGCACGTGCAAAAGATCGACGCGCTGTAGCTCCACGCGCAGACGCCCGCTCGCGACCCGCGACGCATCGAGCAGATCGTCGATGAGCTCGGCCATACCGACGGCGTTGCGCTCGATGGTGTAGAGCGCGCGTTTCTTCTTCTCCTCGCCAAGAGTGGGCGACATGAGGAGCTTGACCCACCCCATGATGGCGGTGAGCGGCGTGCGCAGCTCGTGGCTCACGGCGGCCAGGAATTCTGCTTTGGCCTCGTTGGCCAGGTCTGCGCTCTTTCGTGCGCGCAACTCGGCCGCGAAGAGACGCGCATTGTCGATGGCGATGGCGCATCTCTGCGCCAACGTTTCGGCGAATTGAAGATCGCTCTGGCGATAGTAACGATCCGTTTCGGCGTAGGCGAACGTCATCGCGCCGAGCACGTTCCCGCGCGCGATCAGGGGGACGATCATCGCCGAGCGAACACGAAGCTCGCGCAGGATGCGCAGGTGTCGCTCGTCCCGAGCGTGGGCTTCGAAGAGCACGTCGGGTACGTGCTCGAGAAGTTGGGGGCGCCCCGTCCGCAAGACGTCGGCAACGCCCATCGCGGTGTTGGGATCGAGCGGATACTTTTGACGGAGCTCGCGCGCGAGATCGACTTTCGCCGGGTCGATGTGGGCCACCGCCAGCCGCTCGGTCTGCGTATCGCCATCCTCGCGCACATCGACGGCGCACCAATCGGCCACCTCGGGGACGGCGAGCCTCGCCACGCGCGTCAGCGTCACTTCGTAATCGATCGACTCCGAGAGCGCGGCCACCGCCTGCGCCAGGAACGCCCGGCGCGCTTCCTCTCGTCGTCTTGCGCTCACGTCGCGAAAAATGACCACCACGCCTTCGATACTTTGGTCGGCACCGCGAATGAGAGCGCCGCTATCCTCGATGGGCGTCTGTCGACTTCCGTCACGGCTGAGGAGCAACGCGTGGTTGGCCAGGCTGACCGCGGCCCCCTCGCGCAGGACTCTGTCGAACGGGTTCTCGACTTGGCGGCGGGTCTCTTCGTGGACGATCGAGAAGACCTCGGCGAGTAGCTTCCCGCGCGCGTCCACTTCGGACCATCCGGTGAGATACTCAGCCACCGGATTCATGAGCGTGACCCGTCCCGCGGAATCGGTCGCGATAACGGCGTCACCAATGCTGCGTAAGGTCGTTTCGAGCGACGCTTGCCTGCGCTCGGCCGCAGCACGCGCTTTGTGCTCCGTTTCGAACCGCTCGATCAGGTTTGCGGTCTTCATCGCATGCGCACCGTTGCTTCTTAGTCGGCCTCGCTCTCCCCCGCTGGTACTGATCTGCAACCGTTCCGACTTTGGTCCGAACCAGTCGCTCCGCTAGAAGAACCCGTTGCTTATCCACTACTGCGTCAGTTTCTTGCTGCCAGATCGATCGTCGGAGTAGCGATGCGACCACTCAACCATCTGACCGAACAGGCGAATTCAGGTTTCAGCGGAGCTGGCGAGGCGACCGCCTCGCCGCATCCTCATGTGGGGACTAGCAGGGACAGCACCGCATGCTTCTTGCTTTTTGAGTCGCGGAGTCTAGCCATGCACACTCGAAACAGCAGCGCCTGGGCATTCGGTCTGATCGCTATGCCGCTCCTCAGTCTCGGCTGTCGCGGACTGAAGGCCGCCGAGCGGGACGCTCATGGCGCAGCGTCGAAGGCCAACACCGCCCAGAGCGCGGCGCCGCCCCCAGGTGCTCCCGTCGTTCTCCCGGGCGCGCCCGATGTCGCGACGCTGGTTGCCCGCGTGCGGCCAGCGGTGGTCAACATCACCGTCACCGCCGAAACGCGTATCTCCGAGGCGCCGTATCAATTTCCGTTCGATTTCTTCTGCGGCCCTCACGCCCCGCGCGGAGGCCCCGAGGGCGATCGAAGCCTACAGCGGCGCGGTCTTGGCTCCGGGTTCATCATCGACGAATCTGGGCACGTCATCACCAACGCTCACGTCGTGGCAGACGCAAAGACCGTCAAAGTTCGTCTCCTCGACGAACGCGAGTTCACCGCCACCGTGCGCGGGTCGGATACGCAGCTCGACGTCGCGGTGTTGGATCTTGCCGGCGCTGGGAAGCTTCCCGCGGTGGAGCTCGGATCGAGCGATGCAGCGCGCATCGGCGACTATGTCGTGGCGATCGGCAACCCCTTCGGACTCGGTGACACCGTGACCATGGGGATCATCAGCGCCAAGAGCCGCGCCATTGGCGCTGGGCCGTACGACGACTTCATTCAAACCGACGCCGCCATCAACCCGGGCAACAGCGGCGGGCCCCTGCTCAACATTTCCGGGCAAGTGATCGGCATCAACACGGCGATCAACCCCGCTGGTCAAGGCATCGGCTTTGCCATCCCCGTCGACGACGTGAAACAAATCTTGCCTCAACTGCTTTCGACGGGACACGTCAGCCGAGGGCGGTTAGGCGTGTCGATCCAAACCATGGACGAAGCGACCGCCAAGGCGCTCGGCCTCGATCGCCCGCGCGGGGCGCTCGTTGCCGAAGTGGCACCCAATGGTCCGGCCGGCAAAGCAGGACTCCGTGCGAGCGACGTGGTCTTGAGCGTCGATCAGACGGAAATCCGCAACGCGCACGAGCTGCCTCGCGTCGTCGCGACGCACAAGCCGGGATCGAAGGTGAACCTCAAGATCCTTCGCGAGAAGCGCGAGCAAGCGTTGACCGCGACGCTCGACGAGCTGAAAGAGGAATCGACCGCCGAGCGCCCGCCCCCCAGCCGCGAAGGAGCGGGAACCGCGAACCCTGTGCTGGGGGTCAACCTCACCGACTCACAGGTGGGTCCCACTGTCGCGCGCGTTCAGCCGGGCAGCGCCGCCGAAGGTCAACTCCAGACGGGCGACGTCATTCTCGAGGTGAATCGCACCGCGGTGCGCAACGTCGCCGACGTCACCCGACGACTCGAGCAAGTCCCCCGCGACCAACCCGTCCTCTTGAAAATCCGGCGGAGCGATCACGACCAGTTCGTTGGCATCACGCGTCGATGATCTTCATCACATCCGATACGTGCCGGCCATGACCGCCTCGTAGAACGCGGGGGTCAACGGCACGTATCCGTTGTCCGACCAAACGTACAGCGGATCGGCGATCCGCGAGGGATCGACCCCTTCCTTCCGGATTCGATTCTTCTGCTGCTTGTTGGTCGAGGTGACATCCATGGAAGAGAGCACGCGCACGAAACGCGGCTGCGCATAGGCGGGGAGCTCGCGCGCCTTCCGATAAAAAGCTTCCACGTCGAAGCTCGACTCCGGCACCACGCCGACGAGGCCGAACTGACCGTCGTACGCGGAGAGACGCACCCCGACCACCGCCACTTCGCGAATGCCGGTGGCTCGCGACAGCACGTCCGCCACCTCGGCCGTCGACACGTTTTCGCCTTTGCAGCGGTAGGTGTCGCCGATGCGATCGACGAACGCAAAATAGCCGCGCTCGTCCTGCCGCAGGAGATCGCCGGTGCGAAAATAGCGATCGCCTTTGACGAAGACGTTGGAAAGAACCTTGGCATCGGAAGCCGCGCGATCGGTGTAGCCCCGGTATTGCATCCCGGGCACCGAAGTGCGCCCCTGCATCTTGATGAGAAGCTCGCCCGTCTCGCCGGCGCGGCACGGAATGCAGAAGCCGCGCATGTCGCGCGGATGTTCCCCCTGCTCGGGGTCGAACTGCGCGAGTCTGTAGAGGTGGCGAAAGAGCGGCGGGGGCCGCCCCACCGATCCCTCGACGTTGTCGCGGTTCATGAGGATGCCGGGAGCCTCGGTCGCCGTGTAGAACTCGCGAATGTGCTCGATGCCGAACCGCTTTTGGAACTTGCTCCAGATGTCGGGGCGCAAACCATTTCCCACCGCGACGCGCAGCCGATGCTGCCGATCTTTCGGCGTCTCGGGGACGGCGAGCAGATACCGACAGAGCTCGCCGATGTAGATCATCGCCGTCGCATCGTAGCGTCGCACGTCGTCGAGGAAGCTCGTCGCGCTGAACTGCTCGCGTATCGCCAAGGGGACGCCCAGCGAGATGCAAGATCCGACGGCGATGAGCACGCCGTTCGCATGGTAGAGCGGGAGAGGCGAATACAGCTTGTCCCCTGGCTCGAATTCGAACATGAGCGATCCGTACAGCGCACCCGCCAGCGTGGCTCGGCTGTGCGAAATCCGGCAGGGCTTGGGTAAGCCCGTCGTGCCCGACGTGTAGATGTAAAGGTAGTCGTCATCCGCGGCGACGGATGCGAGCGGAAAGTCGTGATCCAACGCCTTTGCGACGAGCCTTTCGAGCTCGCTCGACGGCGTTCCGTAGGCGATGAGCCGCCCGCCTGGGAGGTGATCGGCGGTGACGCGCTCGCGAAAGCGCTCGTCGACGAGCGCAATGCGCGCCTTGCACGCGGAGAAGGCGTGAGCGAGCGGTCCGCCGGTCAGTTGGGGATTGATGAGGGCCGTGGTGGCGCCGACCCGCGTCGCGGCCAGCAGGAACACGACATAGTGGGGCGAATTTCGACCCATCAGCGCAAGCACGTCCCCTTGGCGCAAACCGGCATCGGCGAGCACCCGCGCGACGCGCGAGCTCAAGTTGGCGACCTCTCGCCACGACAGCTTCTCGCCTTCCCCTTCCAGCGCGAGCTCATCGGGCTGTCGCTCCGCGTGACGAAGGGCGAGGCCGAGAAGCGTCGGCCGCCGGCTGACCGTGGTGCGCACGAGCGCCGGCAGCACGCGGCGCGCGGCCGCCGTCAGCGTGGCCAGCTCGCTAAAGCGCGCACGCTGACGCGCCGGAGCGGCGGACGTCAGCGTTTCGAGCAGGGTAGCCATGGACCTTCGACCGTATCAGGCACGCGCCTGCCGTCCTCGCGAATCCACTCGCCCTCTCTACCAAATGGTAGACAAAACCGCAACAGACGGCCGTTCGGACCCCAGCCCTAAACACCTACCGGACGCAATTCAATGCACATTTTGCAGGCAAAATGGCGCATTCAGCGTTCGGACCGCCGTCGGCAGCCTCATTGATTCGGACGCCGAGCAGTGGTAGAGCTTAACGACCAGTTGGTAGATAAAATGAGCGTATCCAACCGACACATCCTTCGTCAGGGCCCGGTGCTGGCAGCCCTCGGTCGTACGGCATTTTTCGCGATGAGGCAGCGGCTGCACCGCGCACCGGGCGCGGCAGGGGCGCCGGTTACGCCGGGCCCCGAGGTCTATCGCTCGCGCCCACGGCTGCCGCGCGAGTTGATCGACGACTACCTTCAGCACGTGGGGGGCGATCCACGCGCCTACCAGGGCGAAGTGCCGCCGCACCTCTTCCCCCAATGGTGCATGCCGGCGCTGGCGCGCGGACTCGAGGGGTTGCCCTATCCTCTCCTGCGTGCCGTGAACGGTGGCTGCCGCGTTCGCGTGCAGGGGCGCGTGCCGGACGACGAACCGCTGGTGGCGCGGGCGCGCTTGCAGGGCATCGACGTAAGCGATCGGCGCGTGGTGCTTCACCAGCACCTCACGACCGGCGCGCGTTCACGACCCGACGCGCTCGCTATCGACTTTTATACGATCGTCCCCATCGCCCACGGGGGAACGAAATCGTCCAACGCGACAGATGCGCTCAAGAAGGAGGCCGCGCCGGAGAAAGAAAGACCGCGCGTCCCCGAAGGCGCTCGCGAGATCTTGCGCACCAAGCGCCACAAGGACGCGGGGCTCGCGTTCGCGAAGCTCACGGGCGATTTCAATCCTATCCACTGGCTCACCCCTTACGCGCGTGCCTCCGGTTTCCCCAACGTCATTCAACACGGCTTTGCCTCGCTCGCGCTGTGCTGGGAAGCGCTGACCCAGCGTCTCTTGGCGGGCGACGTGCACGCCATGCAGAGCTTCGACGTGAAACTATCGCGACCGCTCGTCCTACCGCGCGACGTCGGCGTCTACGTACGCGGTAGCGACGTCTTCGTGGGCGACGGGCCCGGCGAGCCGGCGTACCTCACCGGCTCCTTCACCGCCAAAGGTGTGTCATGACCGACGTATTGGTTTCTCTCGGGCAAAACAAACTGGCCCGCAATCTGCTCTCGCGCGCAAAGCTCCCCATCCCTCTTCCGCAGAAACTCGAGCGCTCCACGGGGCCGACCGCGGAGCATGCTCTCAAGGGCAAGGCAGTCCTCGTCGTGGGCAGCGGGATGCTCAGCGAACGCATGACGCGCGTGCTCACGCGCGCAGGCGCGGAGTGCCGCGCGGCGATGGGCCCCGCGACGCCGGAACCGAGTCAGACCGTGCACGGCATCGTCATCGACGCGACCGCGCTGGAGACGACCGCGCAGCTCAAGTTGCTTTGGCAGACGTACCATCCGTGGCTCGGATCGCTCGGCCCGAGCGGGCGATCGCTCATCATCGCGCGTACCCCGGAGAGCGCGGCGCGCGCCGACCAAGCGGCGGCCCGCGCGGCGCTCGATGGCTTCAATCGCAGTCTGGCCAAGGAGATTGGCAACAAGGGGGCCACCGCCAACCTGCTCTACCTCGACGACGGCGCCGAAGCGCGCCTCGACGCGCCGCTGCGTTTCTTTTTGTCGGCGTCATCGGTGTTCGTCAGCGCCCAAACGCTGCGCCTGTCGACGGCGGCGCGTTGGTCGGGCGAAGATCCGTGGACCCAGCCCCTCGCGCGCAAGGTCGCCATGGTGACCGGTGCGAGCCGCGGGATCGGCGAGGCCACGGCGCGCCTCCTCGCCGCCGAGGGCGCGCACGTGGTGTGCGTGGATCGCGCGGAAGAAGAGACGGCGCTTCTTCAAGTGGCACGCGAGATCGGAGGCTCGAGTCTGCTTTGCGACGTGTCCTCCCCCGCGACTCCCGCGCAGATCGCGTCGCACGTCGTCGAAAAACACGGCGGAGTCGACATCGTCGTGCACAACGCCGGCGTGACGCGCGATCGCATGCTCGCGCGCATGCCCGAAGCGACGTGGGATCAGGTGATCGACATCAACCTCGCCGCGGTGCTCGCCATCAACACTAAGCTACTCGAGGGCGCTCTGCGCGACGGAGGGCGCGTGATCAGTCTTTCCTCCATCGCCGGGATCGCCGGCAACACCGGACAGACCAACTACAGCGCCTCCAAAGCGGGCCTTATCGGAATGACGCGCAAGCTGGCCGAGGACCTTGCGACCCGCGGCATCACCGTCAATGCCGTAGCCCCC
>Ga0111538_10007042_pt1 | contig 15192 bp, 11 predicted proteins | sample SoiMethybrSBSTD1_FD_79669 | JGI IMG/M metagenome (GOLD analysis project Ga0111538, IMG submission 79669) | Bulk soil microbial communities from a Populus tree surrounding site in Tennessee, USA - Soil MetaG P. TD hybrid SBSTD1 (version 2)... | ecosystem: Environmental > Terrestrial > Soil >...
CGCCAGTGGATGTTCGAGGCGCCGGCCGACTGCGTCTCCGAGAGGATGGTGTTGTTGTAGAAGATCGCGCCGGCCGAGCCGTTGGTCAGCCGCGTCGAGCCGCCCGGCAGGTGATAGGCGATGTTGCGGATCCAGTAGACCGGCCCGCCGAGCGCCGGCTGGTTGCAGAGCGCGTGCGAGGCGTGGTTGATCAGCATGTTCCGCATCACCCGGATGTTGTGCATGCTGCCGTCGGCCTCGATCGGGTTGTCGTGGCTGTTGGTGATGTAGTTGCCGTAGAAGTCGATCGCCACCGGCCGCCGATCCCAGTATTCACGCGTCGGGTAATGCGGGCCGTCGATGATCCCCGGCCCCGACGGCGACGAGCCGTCAGGATTGCCGTAGGTCTCGACGTTGATGCCGTCGTGGAAGTCGGTGATGTAGTTGTAGGCGACGACGTGGCCGGGGCCGTACAGCTTGATCGCGACATACGACGCCATCGCCGGCGGAAACTTCTGGCCCTCGACGCCGTTGAACTTGGTCCAGAAGTTCCCCGACCAGCCAATCAGGTGCTTCGGATCGTTGCGGCCGATGAAGCGGTTGTCGGCGATGTAGAAGTTGCTCGAGCCCGAGTAGTTGGTGAAGATGGCAGCGCCGACGTTCTCGAACTTCGACTTCTTCACCGTCAGCCCCTTCGCGCCGGCGATGAACTGCGTGCCGGCGGCAATCGCCACTTCACTGTTCCGGAACGTCAGCCCCTCGAAGTAGGTGTAGTCCGCGGCCTTGACGTCGAACAGCGCGAAGGCGCCGTTGCCGTCGAAGATCGCCTCGCCGTCGCCGGCGCCCTTGATCACGATCGGCATCTCGGGCGTGCCGTCGGCGGTCAGGTAATAGGTGCCGTCGAGCGGCACGGTGCGGTTCACCGTCGGGTCGTTCGTGTATTCGTAGCGGTTGTATTTGTAGAGGCCCGCGTGCACCAGGATGGTGTCGCCCGGGCGGACGCGCGGCCGGCCGCTGGTCGCCCAGTCGGTCCCCGCGCACCAGAAGTTGTAGGCGCACATCAGCCCTTCGAACGCCGGCTCGGTCTTCTGGCCCTTGAAGCCGTGCGGGTAGACGTGAAACACGCGCCCGCCCTCGTACGGCATCGGCTCCGGCCGGGTATGGACGACCACGGTCTTGCGCGCGGGGCCGGTGACGCCGTCGGGGTCGGAGACGACGAACTGCGCCTCGTAGGCGGTATCGGGGTCGAGATCGAGGATGCTGCCGGCAAACATGTTCGGCGCGATGTAGTCGACGCGCGAGTCGGCGTAGATGCGCTCGCCCTGCAGCCGCAGCAGCGGCAGCGCGTTCTTCCACGCCGTGTCGCCCTTCTTGCGATACGAGACCGCGACCGACGCGTTGCGGTTGTCGTCGCCCTGGACGAACCACTCGAAGCCGAGGTTGATCAGCGTCGGCGGCTCGATGACGAACTCGCCCGGCACGATCGCGTTCGGGTTCACCGGCGGCGCTTGCGGACCGCCGCCGGGTGGTTGGGCGTGCGCGGACGCCGCCAATGCGATCGCTGTTGCCGTCAGTGTAAGGAAACGAGAAAAACGAGAAATCATCGGGCCCTCTCCGCTGGATAAGCGAGTGCTCGAACTCTATCCGATCTGCCGGGCGAAATTCAGGCCCGCCAGCCAGACTTCGCGAAGCCTCACCGCTCGCTCAGTCGCCAGTAGCCAGTCCACGAGTCGGACGCTGGCGTCAGTCGCCAGTGGCCAGTCCACGAGTCAGGCGCTGGCGTCAGTCGCCAGTGCGCAGTCCACGAGTCAGGCGCTGGCGTCAGTCGCCAGTGGCCAGTCCACGAGTCAGACGTTGCATCAGGCGCAGTCGCAGGACTGCGACTGACGACTGATTCCAGGACTGGCCACTGGCGACTGAGGCTGGCGGTGAGGCGCCGCGAATCGGGCCTCTAGGTTTTTGTCGCGACTGCGCCCAACTCAGCAAGGGCCGCGGCGGTACGCCGCTGCAGCGCAGTGAGGGTGTTCTCCGCCTCGCGCCAGCGGGTTTCTTCGGCGCGGACGAAGCGCGCGTAGGGGCCGACGAGATCTTGCAGCCGCTGCTCGCTCAGCTCCTGTGCCCGCCCGAACTCGCTCTTCAGCGACGTCGTCAACCGCTGGCGCAGGTCGCTGAGCTTCTCCGTCAGCGTCGCCTTGGCCTTCCGGCGGCGCGCCGGGATGATCAGGAAGCCGACGCCGAGGACAACGCTGGCGAGCAGGATGCCGGTGACGTCGGCGGCGACGGTCGACGCGGCGACGGTGACCAGCGTGCCGAGGCCGAGCGCGCCGGCGCCGGCGGCGGCCGACGCGGCGACCGCGACGCGCGCCTGATCGGCAATCGTCTCCCCTTCGCGCCGCTTGTCATAGGTGGCCACCACCCTCTGCGCCTGGCGGCCGACCGACTCGATCAGCCGCGCGCGGTCGGTATGGAACGTCCCCACCTCCGGCGCGCCGAGCATCCGCGACGAGTGCTGCCGCTGGCGCTCGACCAGCTTGCCCGTCACCGCCTGCCACTGCCGGAACTCCTGGTCGACGTGCCAGTCGATCAACTCGTTGACGGCGCGCTCGATCAGCGCCGGCGAATCGGCGACCACCCTGTCCTCGAACTCCTTCTGGATCCGCGAGCGGTTCAGCAGATCGACGACGCGGCCGATGCGGAGCGTGTCCTCGAAGTAGCGGTTGCCGCGGTTCTCCATGTCGACGAGCACTTTTTCGACCGCGCCCATGCGCAGCTCGAAGCCGCGCGCCAGGTCTTCGCGGTAGAGCGCGAGCTGGCGCTCGATGTCGCCGAGCAGCGCCGTGTCTTCCTGCATCAGCGCCAGCCGCTGGCCGGCAATGACGGCGTAGCGTCCGGCCAGCGCCTGGCCGACGCCGAGCGGGTTGGCGAGCTTCAGGCGGAAGCGCGCCGGCGCGTCGATCGTGTCGCGCAGGAAGGTCTCGAGCTGCTCGAAGCGGCTGGACGCCCACTCGGCCGGATTGCCCTGTTTTGAGCGCAGCGCCTGCCGCGCGCTGATCGGCAACACGTCCGGCACGTAGCCGAGCAGATCGCGCCCAGCGGTCTTCACGAAGTCGACGACGGTCTTGATCTCCGTCGAGTTGCCAAGGATGTCGATCTTGTTGAGGACGATGACGATCGTCTTGCCCCAGCCGCGAACCGCTTCGAGAAACACGCGCTCGGATTGGGTGAATGGCCGGTCGGCAGAGGTGACGAACAGCACGAAGTCGGAGCGCGGCACGAACTCGGCGGTGATTTTCTCGTGCTCGCGGAAGATCGCGTTGGTCCCGGGGGTGTCGACGATGTGGACGTCGCGAAGCAGGTCGGCAGGCGCATAGACCACCTGAAGGCCGTCGGGCCGCGTCTCGCGCTTGATCGTCTCGCCGTAGGTGAGGAGATGAATCTGCGCCGTGGTCGGCGTCACCCCTTCCTCGAGGACGTTCTGGCCGACCAGCGCGTTGATGAACGCGCTCTTGCCGGCGTTGAACTCGCCCACGACCACAAGCAGAAAGAGGTCGTCGAGCTGGCGAACGGAGGCGGCGAGCGCGGCCTGGTCCTGGCCGACCGCGCCGAAATCGATCAGGGCGTCGCGGACCGCGCCGAGCAGTTCGCGCGTTTCGGAGAGCTGGGTGGCCAGCGCCGGCTCGAGCACACGAAGCATTAGAGGAGGTGACGCAAAACCAGCGCCGCTTCGCTCACGTCCCAGCTCGTCTGTTTATGCCGCGCCGTCACGAGAGGCACGAAGACGTCTGGCGTAGCGACCCGTAGAGGCACGCCGTTCCGGTCGCACGAAAAACCTCGCGGAGCGAGAGTTCGCGGCGGTCTCGTGGAAAACGCCCGATTGGTGGCGTTGTCCAAGACCACACTCCTTCGTGCGCGGATTTCCCGACAACCCTGACCGCCGCGGGGCGTCAGGGTACCGAGCGGCGCGAGGTTTTTTCCGGCGTGCCGGCCACGGGGCGCGGAGCCGGACGTCTTCGTGCCGTCTCAGCGGCGCCGACAGGCGGCGAACAATCACTCTTAGTGTCCGGCTTCAGCCGGACCTCGAGCCGGCGTCGAGAAAGCCTTACGGCGCGGCTATACTCGGGCCGTGAAGACGATGCTCGCGCTGGCGGCCGCTGCCGCGATGGCGGCGCCGGGCCCTACGGTTCAGCCGGTCGCGGCTGACAAGATCAAGCTGGCGCTGGAAGTGAGAACCGAGGGGCGGCGCGACCGCGACGAGACGGCGACGCGGCTGTTCGACGAGCTGCGGCGCGGGCTCGAAGCGTCGGCCGACATCGAGCTCAATCCCCGCGAGCCCACGCCGCGCATCGTCTGGATCGTCGCCGGCACGGCGGGGCCGCCGTACGCGGCGTCGATGATGGTGACCGAGCGCTACAGCCGCGAGACGCTGATGGTGCTCGGCATCGAAGACGACGACATCGCCGAGCGGATGATGTCGCTGCAGATCGCCAACGACCACCAGATCTTCACCGACGCCGATCCCGCCGCGCTCGCCAGGCGCATCGTCACTGCGCTGAACGACGGCATCCTTGCAAAGCTGCGAGCGGTCAAGAAGAAACCGTAGGCCGTCAGCGGCGTCCTTGCCGGAAGACCGGCTGCGTCCAGGCGAGGCGGCCGTTCGACTCGAAGATCTTCGCCCGCACGTAGCGCTCGTCGCCGGCAAACGCGTAGGTCGCTGGGCTCGCGTCCGCTTCGGACAGCACCTTGCCGTGGGCGCCGATGAACTGGATGCGGTACTTGCTCGAGATCTGCGCCGCGATCGCGATCGTGATCGCCTTATCGGTGACCTTGTAGTCGATCAGCTCGACGCCCGTCGAGGCGTAGAAGTCGCCGTGCTCGAGCGCCTCGAGGATGGGACGCACCGCCAGGCGTTCGGCGCGCACCACCACCCACGCCCTTCCCGGCCCGGCGACGTCCGGGTTGCCCGGCTGCTTGAAGACGTGCGCATCGTCGTCCGCGATGCCGTACATCACCTTGCCACTCGACAGCATCCGGTCCCACACCTCCTCCATGCCGGGGACGCCGCCGCCGCCCAGGTTGTTGACCAGGTGGTGGCCGTTAAAGAGCTCGAACAGCCGCGTGCGCTCGACCTGCTGAAGCTCGTCGGCCGAGATGGCCCACTCGAAGTTCGGATGGTTCACGTGCGCGATGCCGCCGGCCTTCCGAATTGCATCGACGTTGCGCTGGATCACGTCGACGACGGAGGTGCCGTGCTGCGCCTCGACGGTGGTCGAGACGTTCAAGCCGTTGATGTGGATCGGCTTGTTGCCGGCCCGGTCGCTCACCTCCTCGCCTTTGATCACCAGGAACTGCTCGTCGGCGCCGTGGAGCGCGTTGAGGCCGTCGACGCTGGTCAGGAAGTTGTGATCGCTGAGGATCAGGAACTGGTAGCGGTGCTCGCGATACCAACGCACGACATCGTCCGGCGTCGAGTCGCCGTCGCTGTTCAGCGTGTGCGTGTGCGTGTTGCCCTTATACCAACGCAATGTCGCCGGCGATTGAGCCGACGCGCCATGAGCCGGCAGCAACCACGTCGCGCTGAAGAAAGCAGCAACCAGCACCGCCGCCGCGACGGGCCTCGACCACGCGGAAACAAGTTTCATGTATCAGCCTCGGTGACGGGACGCGTCTATGTTGAGGCCAATCCTAATCGAACGCCCTTAGTAGAAGTTCCCTAGTCGAAATTCCTAGTCGACACGCGCCGGCGATTGTGCAAGATTACGCCGCCCCCTAAAAGAATCTGGCTCCGAGGATGGCGCCGACCACCGTGCCGATCGGTGCGCCTATCAGGAAGCCTTTGAACCCCGGGTCGTCGCAGTCGCACCGGCCGTCGATCTTTGCACCGAGGTAGCCGCCGGCGAAGAACCCGCCGACGCCGCCCAGTGCACCCCCCACGATCCTCCGGCCCACCGACTTGCGCTGCGTCACTGGCTGCGGCATCCGCCGCTCCCTCGAGCGGCTCGATTACGGGTCTCTGATCACGATCGAAGCGACCCGGTGCAACCGCCATGCATTTAAACCCGACATGGTCCGACCTCCTTCACCCTGCGACTCGCTGCACAGGCGCACGCGGCTCGCTCAGGACATGCCTACCTGTTACTGCGCAACGGGCGCCGCCGGCGGCTCACGCGCGTGACCGGCCGGACACAACCTGCGTGGCGCGAGTGCAACAACCGCGCTCGGACACGTTTGACGACCAGCGGCGTCAATCTCACATACCGCGCGAGAGCAGTGCGAGCGATGCGTGTCGGCGCGAGCCGCGGCGGATCGATCGATTGGCGGCTCTCGCAACCGGCATTCATTTCACGAGTTAGAGACTCAGTGACGACACACACGCACGCGCGACGCCGAGTCGCGGTGGATGAGGGAACCGAGAGGAACCCAAGCGTGGCAAGTGCCGTAGTCACCGTCGATTAAGGAGGCATCGATGGCCCACATGTATTTGCCCTGGAACGCGTCCAAGGCGCGGCAGCGCGAGGCGCAGCGCGCCCGCGAGAACCGCGCCGAGATCATCAGAGAGCTGTCCTGGGGCCGCGTCTCGCGACGCGATCTGATCAAGTGGGGGCTTTTCACCAGCGCCGGCCTGCTGGCGCCGATCAGCGGCCTCAACCCCTTCGTCCGTACGGCGCTCGCCGACGGGGGCAGCGGTATCCCGCGCAGCCCGTTCGGCGACGCCAAGCCGTTCACGCAGCCGATGCCGCGGTTCGACGTGCTCGAGCGGATGCCGATCGCCGGCCTCTCGCCGATGTGCATGCCGGAAGCCAACACGACGCCGATCAAAGTGCCCGACGAACTGGGCGGAGGCTGGGGCCCGTGCGAGGGGCGGCCGCCCGGCCCGGTATGGGCGCACCAGCGCTTCAACGACTTTTATCCGAGCATCTGCATTGAAGCGACGCAGGCGCCGGCGAAGACCAACACGACCTACAACCCGCGAGTGCCTCCGGAGTTGAACTCCGGAATCAACCCGGCGCAGCCGATGCCGGTGCAGTTCCATCCCCTTCTGCCGATTCAAGCCCCGACATCGGTGTGGACCTTCAACGGCACAATCCCGCCGAAGCTCGTGCAGGGACGCTACGGCGAGGCGTTGCTGTTCCGGCATTACAACGGTTTGCCGCCCGACATCAAGAAGAACGGCGGCTTCGGGCGCCACACGATCTCGACCCACGAGCACAACGGGCATCACGGGGCCGAGAACGACGGCTTCACCGGCGCCTACTTCTTCCCGGGTCAGTTCTACGACTACCACTGGCCGATCGTCCTCGCCGGCCAGACCATGGAGACCGGAGACAAGGCCGGCACGCCCGACGGCAATGGCCAGGTGACCCACATTCCAGGCGACTGGCGGGAGACGATGAGCACGCACTGGTTCCACGATCACATGTTCAAATTCACCGACCAGAACGTCTACAAAGGCAACGCCGCGATGTTCAACATCTACAGCGCCCTCGATCGCGGCAACGAGGAGATTGACGATCTCAATCATGTCAACCTGCGCCTGCCCAGCGGCACGAAGGATGACTGGGGCAACCTCGATTACGACGTCAACCTGATGCTGGCCGACAAGGCGTTCGATCAGGACGGCCAGCTGACCTTCGACATCTTCAACTTCGACGGCTTCCTCGGCGACGTGATGACGGTAAACCTGGCCTACAAGCCGTACTTCCACGTCGAGAAGCGGAAGTACCGCTTCCGCATCCTCAACGCCAGCGTCGCGCGGTTCTTCAAGATCGCGCTTGCCGACAAGTTCGGCCAGGCGCAGGAGTTCATCCAGATTGCCAACGACGGCAACCTGCTGCCCGTTCGGGTGCCGCTGATGGAGACCGACGAGATGGGCATCGCCGAGCGCTACGACATCGTCATCGACTTTTCGAGGTACGCGCTCAACGACTCGCTCTACCTCGTCAATCTCTGTGAGCACGACGACGGCAGGGGGCCCGACGGCAACCTGTCGCTGGCGGAGGCGTTATCCGGCAGGTCGGCCGATCCGTGCGTCGGCCGCTTCCTCGAATTCAAGATCGTGCGGGAGCCGGCCAAGCCCGACACCAGCCAGGTGCCGAACGTGCTGATCCCGAACCCGCGTCTGGGCGAAATCCAGGTGGCGCGCGAACGCGTGTTCCGGTTCGGCCGCGGGGCCAAGCAATCTGGCCGCAATTTCGAAACGATGGCCGATGGGCCGTGGGGCATCGGCGTCGACGGCGGCGACAAGCTGGACGCCAACTATGGCCGGATTTCAGGAGCGCCGAAGTTCGGCACGCGCGAGGTGTGGCACCTCGTGAACGACGGCGGCGGCTGGGATCACCCGATTCACATCCACTTCGAGGAGGGGCAGATCCTCGCCCGCAACGGCAGCTCCGCCAACGTGCCGCTCGCCGAGCAGGGCCGCAAAGACGTCTACCGGCTGCGCCCGGGCGGCTCGGTGACGATCTCGATGCAGTTCCGCGACTGGGGCGGCATGTTCATGGAGCACTGCCACAACACGACGCACGAGGACAACGCGATGCTTCTGCGGTGGGAGATCAACGGCGGCGGCGATCCGTACCTGAAACCGTTGCCGTCGCCGGTTCCGACCCCGCAGGGCGTGACCTTTTTAGACCCGGAATAGGGAGGACACGCCGATGCTGACGACGGTTCGCAACGAAGTTTCCTCGACGGCGATGGCGATCGCCATCCTGGCGGGTGCCGCGTTCAACGCGGCGCCCGCCACGGCGGACAACGCGCGCTGGGGCGCCGGCTACTTCCCCAACGTGGCGCTGACGACGCAGGATGGCATGGAGGTGCGGTTCTACGACGATCTGGTGAAGGGAAAGATCGTCGCCATCAACCTGATCTACACGACCTGCAAGTACGCCTGCCCGCTCGAGACGGCGCGGCTGACGCAGGTGGCGAAGCTGCTCGGCGATCGGATGGGGCGCGACATCTACTTCTACTCGATCTCGATCGACCCGGAGCACGACACGCCGCAGGTCCTCAAGGCTTACGCCGAGAAGTATCAGGTCGGGCCGGGCTGGCTGTTTCTCACCGGCAACAAGAGCGAGATCGACGCGATCAGCAAAAAGCTCGGTCTCTACTCCGTGCCCGATCCGTCGAACCCGGATGGTCACACGCCGATGCTGCTCATTGGCAACGAAGAGACCGCGCAGTGGATGCGCATCTCGGCGATGGACAACCCGAAGTTCATGTCGCGGACGATCGGCGACTGGCTGAACAGCTGGCAGACGGCGAAGAAGCCGACGAAGTCGTACAGCGACGTGCCGGACTTCAAGTTGGACGAGGGCGCATACATGTTCCGCAATCACTGCGCCGCCTGTCACACGATCGGCCGCGGCGAGCGCTTCGGCCCCGACCTCGCCGGCGTCACCGCCAGGCGCGATCGCGACTGGCTCGCGCGCTTCATCGTCGATCCGGAGGCGGTGCGGGCGGCGAAGGATGCAACCGCGCTGGCGCTGCGGGAAAAGTATCAGCAGGTCGTGATGCCGAGCCTCGACCTGGGGCCGCACGACGCCACGGTGCTCATCGACTACATCGAGCGGCAGACGCTGGCGGCAGCAGCGGCTCCTGCAGCGCCATCCGCGGTCACGGCGCCCGCTCCGCCGACTGCGAACCTGAAGCCGATGGTCGACGCGTATCTCCGGATTCAGCGCGCGCTCAACGCGGACGATCCCACAGGTATCGCGGCCGATGCGCGGACGATCGCGGCCGCAGCATCGACGCTGGGCGTGGGCGCGCCACCGGTACTCGCGCCGGCCGGCGACCTCGAGAACGCGACGACGCTGGCGGCTGCGCGCGCGGCGTTCGGCAGAACCGGCGACGCGATCATCGCCTACGCGAAAGCCTCGGGCGTGGCGTTCGAGGCCGACGTGAAGATCGCGTACTGCCCGATGGCCAACAAGCGGTGGCTGCAGCGCGGCGGCGTGGTGCAGAACCCGTTCTACGGGAAATCGATGTCCGACTGCGGCCGCATCGAAGGCGCCTCGGCGGACGAACAGAAATGACGCCACGGCGACCCCGTGTGGCACACATATCTGGAGTGGATCATGTACAGCCGACAAGTGAGCGAGCCGGCGCCGTGCGGAGGATGCGGAGCGCCCGGCCACCGCTTCTACACGCTCAGCGACGCTGACGTCCCCAACCTGTGCCCGCGGTGCTTCCGGGCGCTGCTGAAGATGATCGACACGCTGGCGCTCGCCGAGGTCCCGCAGAAGCTCGCCGAGGTCCCGCAGAAGATGGTATAAGGCTGCTGATGCGGGTGACGGCGTTTTCCCTGGTGCTGGTGGTGGCGGTGGCCGGTGCGGGCTGCAGCAGCTCGCCGGTGTCGCCGTCGAACAACGTGCCGTTCAGCCAATCGGATCTGCGCGCCGGCACCGGCGCCGCGGCCGCAACCGGCCAGACCTTGTCGGTGAACTACACCGGCTGGTTCTACGACGCGTCGAAGGCGGATCAGAAGGGGCTGGTCTTCGATTCGAACCGCGGCAAGGCCGCGTTCACGTTCGCGCTCGGGACCGGCGCCGTGATCGACGGCTGGGATCAGGGCCTGCCCGGCATGCAGGTCGGCGGCATTCGCCGCCTGGTCATCCCGCCCTCGCTCGCCTACGGGTCGAGCCGCCGCGGATCGATCCCGCCCAACACGACGCTGCTCTTCGAGGTCGAGCTGCTCAGCGCCCAGTAACGGTCAGCGCAGCAGCCGCAGGCGCAGGCCCGCGACAATCAGCATCACGTTGTCGTCGATGCCGCCTTCGGCGCTGCCGATGTCGGTGGCCTTCAGCCGGGCGCGCTGCATCTCGACGAAGATCGCCAGACGCCTCGTCGCCCACGCTTCCACCCCGCCGCCGAACAGCCAGTTCCACCCTTTGGTCCGGTGCTCGAACGACTGCGTGCCGCCGGGAACGGTCACCGTCGAGTCGCCGACGGTGATGGTCGCGTCGGGGATCGTCTCCGAGGTGACGAGCGTTGCCTGGTGATAGGCCGTGCCGACGAGACCGTAAATCCGCGCCGCCCGCGCGCGGGCGCCGAAGGCGGCGGCCACGGTGACCAGCCGCGTGTCGAGGGTGGTGTTGAAGCGGAACGCGTCGCCGCTGCCGTTCGCCGTGACCTTCGCCGGCCTGGCGAACGTGACCTGCGCGCCGACCCAGTTCTTCAGCCAGAAGGTCGCGCCCGCCGACGCCGCGCCCGAGAGATCGTCGCCGCGGCACGAGGTGACGTTGCCGCAGGCCGTGTCGACGGCCTTGCCGAAGGTGGAGATGCCGAGCCCGCCGCTCGCCACCAGCGCGGCCGGCGGCGGGGTTTGAAACCGCATCCGCGCCGCGCGCGCGGCCTGCGCGGCGCCGAGCCATTCGGGCGGCGGCGGCCCCTGCCTCAAGTGCATGTTCACGGCCGTGCCGTCGACCTCGACGACGAAGGTGGTGACCCGCCGCATCGCGAAGAGATCCGGAATTGCGGTGCGGTTGCAGCCGGCCGCCGGGGCCGGCGGCCCGGCGCCGGCGCTGCGCATGTAGACGCGCACGGCGGCAGCGCAGACATCGACTGCGAAGCGGACGTCGACTTCTTCAGCGGAGGAGGAGGGGAACCCGACGGCCACCAGCGCGTCGCCGTTGCTGTCGGCCGCCGCGGTGCGGGCGGCCTCGGCGTTCAGCTGCACTTCGATCGCCGCGCCGGCCGGCGCGCTCCTGACGATCACGGTTTGTGCCGACGCCGGCTCTGCCGCGGCGATCGCCGCGAGCGCCAGGCTGCATCGCCACAGCCACACCCATCTCGGTCTGGTCATAGTCTCGGTCACGCCTTCGAGCTGGTTCACACGCGGTCACGGTCAGCCTCGATCGAACCCGCACGCCGCTTTCGCGACTTAGGATCTTAAGGCATCCTCCCTGTGTTAGCTATTTGATGCCGGCCTGAACGTCGCTCGGCGTCGCGCGAGCGCGTACCGACACGACCGTTTTCCCACAAAAGAGAAAAGCGTCGGCGAATTGTGGCCGGCTGCGTTCCCTGCGCCACGGCGCTCGCCGCAAGCGCGACTCGCGCACCGACGGAACGTTCGATTCCTGGGGGGCTGCTCTGGCTCGAACCGTGCTTTCGTGCGCCCCGCGGGCTTTTTCATGACGCGCGCTCAACTCCGACATGTCGCCGCGGCTCCACTCTATTGGGCGCGGCACGTCCTGAGCAACGCGCACGGCATCTGGACGGTCTTCGTCCTCGCCTGGCTGCGACCAACGCCCGGCGGCGTCATCGACATCACGCATCCGTTCGCCACCGGCATCGATCCACGGACCGGCCGTCGCGTCTGGCGGGAGAACTTCTTGTACCGGTCTCGCGCCTCGGAGATCGGCCTGGAGGAGGACGTTGCGATCATCGAACGGGTGATGGACTTCATGCGCGGGCGCGTCGAGCAGTCCGCAGCACGACCGTCAGCGCCGCGCGGCCTGCCCGGCCGCATGCCGCCCGCCGTCAACCTGCTCCATGGCCCGGTCCACTTCCACGCGATCTCGCTGTTGTTCGACGATGTGCCGGATGCGGTCCAGCATTTCACCGACGCGCGCTTCCTGCGCGAGGTGCGGCGCTGCATTCGTGAACAGAAACGCGAGCTGGTGGTCGTGCTGCGCCAACGCGAATACGATCGCGGCGCTCTGGCGGGTCTCGCCTGCTTTTTCCGCACCCGACTCCCGTTCTGGGCCAACCCGAACGGCAACAAGAAGCGGATTCAGTGGGGCGTACCTGCGCCCTACCCGAACATCAACGTCATCACCGGCGCGTGGATCGCCGACACGCTTGCGCTGGTGGCGTCGGGCGGCAGCACCGACGTCGTGCGGCCGCCGGTCGGATCCGGCCGCTACTTTCAGGATGGACCGTATACCGGCGGCTGGCGCGAGCTGTTGTTCCCCGAGCGCTGGCTCGCGCGGTTCACCACCTGGCGGGTGGAGTCGCGCGGCGAGAAGGGCAACCTCTACTTCACTGATGCACGCGAGCTGCGGGCGGGGTTTCACTACGATCCGGCGGCTCTGCCAACCCTCGCACAAAGGCTGAAGGCGCGCGCGCGCACGAGCCTGCGGCGCGTGCACGCCTGAACAGGAATCACTGCATATGTCCCGTCGCGCACTCTCCATCTACCTTCTATTCCTGACGGGAGCGCTCTGGTGGCTGCGCGCCCAACTCGTGGCCGAAGTCGGCGTGCCGTTGCAGCCGGCGCTGGCCTTGGGACTCCCGTGCGGCGTGCTGCTCGATCTGGCGATGGCACTGCTCGTCTGCGGCGCCGCCGCCTGGGCCGGCGCGAGGTGGCCGGCCGCGGCGCATCCCACGGCGGCCGCCCTGTCGATTCTCATGTTGGCCTTCACGGCGTCGAACGTCGCCTACTTCGGCTACTTCGATGCGCGCCTGGAACCGTGGGTGATTGCGAACCACCTGCGCGATCTGCCCGCCATCGCCGGTTCGGTGCGGAGCCTGCTCGGCACGCCTGCGTTGTTTGCGGCGGTCGTCGTGGCTCCGATCGTCCTCGTTGCCCTCCTTGTGCTGGCATCGGTGCGCGTCCAGTCGAGTCGGCCGGTCCTGCCCGCCCGATTCGGCGCGGCGCTGGTGGCGGCGGCGCTCGCGCTCGCGGTGGGTGCCACCGCCATCAAGTACCGGGTGGTCGAAGGCAGCTCGATTCTGGCCGAGCAGGTGTTCGTCATCTGGATCGAGGGCGAGCTCGGGCTGCGGCCGCTCCAGGGGACCGCGCGGCGCGCGATCGAGCAGACGTTGCGCGACGCGACCGACGTCGACGCGTCGGCCCCGAGCCGGGTGCTGGCGACGCTGCGGGATTGGAGCCCGGAGACCCAGCCGTTGCCGGCCTTCGACGACTTCGCTGCCGCTCAACCGCTGGCGCGGATGCGCAAGGCGACGCCGGCGCACACCCGCGAGCTTCGGCTTCGGCTGGGGCTGCCGGTCGACGGTCCGATCAACGTCGTCGTTCTGTTCCTCGAGAGCGTCCGCGCGTTCGAAATGGAGCATCCCGGGCTGGGGCCGGACGTCTTTCCGCATACCCGCGCGGTGCTCGCACGGCATGCCCTCCAATTTTCAACCGCGTATTCGTCCGCACCGGGCGCCGCCAAGACGGTTGAAGCGCAGTTCGGGACGACGTGTTCGATCCTGCCTGGCTTTGGCGGTCCCGCCACCTACATCGCGCATCCCGACCTGCGGGTGACGTCGCTGGCGGATCTGGCGCGCGAGCAGGGCTATCACACCGTGTGGGTTTCCGGCGGCCTCGAGAATTTTCACAACAAGCGCGCGTTCGAGTCGCGGCACGGAACCGACCGCTTCTTCGGCGCGGACTACCTGGAGGCGATTCCATTCGACGGCCCTCACTCCGAGTGCGGGTATCCGGATGGACCGATGCTGCAGGAGGCGGTGCGCATCCTCGAGCGTGAAACGCAGGACGGCAGACCGGTGTTCGCGAACGTCCTCACCCTGAGCACGCACAATCCGGTGAGCGAGATCCCCGAGGGTCCGGTCCCGCCGGCGCTGCGCGCCGCGGCGATCCGCTGGCCGGCGACGAAGGACTACGTCGGCTACTTATCGCGGCTGCGGTACCTGGATGACAGCCTCGATCGATTCTTCAGCGCCTTGTTCGAGAGCCCGCTCGCCGATCGGACGCTGGTGGTCCTGCTCGGCGATCACGGTCAGCGTTACCGGCCTCACGTGCCGATCGCGCAGCATCAGGTGGTGGAGCTGATGTCGCGCGTCCCGTTTGCGTTCGTCACCAAGCATCAACCCGCGCCCGGCGTCATCTCCTACCCGATACACCAGATCGACGTCGCGCCGACGGTCGCGGACATCGTCGGATTCCACGGCGAGGTGTCCTGGATGGGTCGAAACGTGCTCGATGGCCCCGGTTCGCCGTGGGTCCTGGCCGAGGATGAGCAGCTCCACTTCCGGGTCGGCGATCGTGCGTGCTACACGCTGCAGGGCGACGACGCCCCGCGATGCTATCGGATCGACCGGGGCGTCGACCCGATGCTCGACGCCGAGTTGCCGCGCCTGCGCGCCGACACCGCGGAAGTGCGCTTCTTTCAATGGGTGACCATCGCCGCGCGTCAGGCGATCGCGCTGAACCATGTTGTGCCGGCCGTAGAGGAGCGCTGAATCGATTGAGCCGCAGGGTTCCTTACGCGCTGTCGGCGGCTGTGGCGATCGTCATCGCCGCGGTGCTCGTGC
>Ga0111538_10007043_pt1 | contig 15191 bp, 15 predicted proteins | sample SoiMethybrSBSTD1_FD_79669 | JGI IMG/M metagenome (GOLD analysis project Ga0111538, IMG submission 79669) | Bulk soil microbial communities from a Populus tree surrounding site in Tennessee, USA - Soil MetaG P. TD hybrid SBSTD1 (version 2)... | ecosystem: Environmental > Terrestrial > Soil >...
GAGCGCGGCCAGCTCCACGCTGTCGCGCGCCAGACGCTCCATCCCCGCGGTGGTCAGATCGGACGTGTACGTCACCGCGGCGCGCTCGTCCTTGATCACGCGCAGGCCCAGCGCGCGGCTGCCCGCCTCCTTGATCAGCTCGGTCTCACCCAGGCGGACCTTGACCTCCAGCTCGGCGCCGTCACGCACCAGCACCTCGGCGCCGTCGGCGCCCGCCTTGCGCACGATCGCCAGCATCTGCTCGGCGAGATGCTGGCACGCCTTCGGATCCGGGACGCGGCGGCCGCCCCCGCCTTTGGCCGTCATCGGGTCTTGGTCCCGCCCACGGTGATCTCGGCGATCTTCATCGTCGGCGTACCGATGCCGACCGGCACCGACTGCCCGTCCTTGCCGCAGGTCCACGTCCCTTGCGACAGCTCGAAGTCACCGCCCAGCATCGTCACCTTGCGCAGCACGTCCGGACCGTTGCCGATCAGGTTCGTCCCCTTGAGCGGCGCGGTCAGCTTGCCGTCCTCGATCAGGTAGCTCTCGGTCAGCGCGAACACGAAGTCGCCGTTCGAGATGTTCACTTGCCCGCCCGCGAAGCGTTTGGCGAACACGCCGCGCTTGACGGACTTGATGATGTCCTCGGGATCATCGTTGCCGGGCGCCATGAAGGTGTTGGTCATGCGCGGCATCGGCTCGTGCCGGAAGCTCTGGCGGCGCCCGTTGCCCGACGGCTTGGCGCGGAAGTGCTTGGCGGACAGCCGGTCCTGCATGTAACCGACCAGCGTCCCGCCTTCGATCAACACGTTGCGCTGGCCGGCGTTGCCCTCGTCGTCGACGTTGATCGATCCGCGGGCGTTGTCGATGGTGCCGTCGTCGACGACGGTGCACAGGGGCGACGCCACCTGCTTACCGACCTGATCGGTGTAGTTCGAGGTCCGCTTGCGGTTGAAGTCGGCCTCCAGGCCGTGGCCCACCGCCTCGTGCAGCAGGATGCCGGACTCGCCCGCCCCCAGCACGACCTCCATCGGCCCGGCAGGCGCCTCCACGGCGTGCAACATGCCGATGGCCAGGCGCGCGGCCTCACGCCCGTGCTCCTCCGGGCTCTGGCCGGGGCGCGCGAAGAACTCCATGCCGAACCGCCCCGCGCCGCCCGAGCGCCCGCCCTGCCGCTGCGCCCCCTCCTCGGCGACGGCGGAGACGCCGAAGCGGATCATCGGCTGCTGGTCGCGGGCCAGGTGGCCGTCGGACGTCACCACGAGCACCTCGCGCCATTCCTCGGCCAGCGACGCCTCGACGCGGACGATGCGCGGGTCGTAGGCGCGCGCCGCCGTGTCCGCCAGCCGCAGCAGCGCGACCTTGTCGACGCCTGGACGCGACAGCGACGGCTCGCCGATGCGGTAGCGATCCGCAAGCGGTACGGGACGCACGGCGATCGGACCAGGCGCGGCGCCGCTGGCCGCGATCTGCGCCGCAGTGCGCGCCGCGTCCGCCATCCGTTCCTCGTCGAGCTCTTCCGTGTAGGCGTAGCCGGTCGCGTCGCCCCGCAGGACGCGCACGCCGAGGCCCAGCGTGACGCCGCGTCCGACGGTGCGGATGCGTCCGTCCTCGAGGACATAGTCGGCGCCCGAGCGGTGCTCGAAATAGAGATCCGCGTAGTCGCCGCCGGACGACAACGCCGCCGAGAGCAACCGTTCCGCAAGCGCGGCGTCTATGCCATCGAGAGGCGACGCGGGCGCAATCGGGCTGGCGGTCATCGCCGCCCCTCCTGCGCGCGGCCCGTCAGTGACGCCAGCGTGTCGTCGATCGCGGCTGCGGCCTGCTGGATCTGCTCCTCGCTGCCCCCCAGCCAGACCCGGCCCACCGCCCCGAAGGTGACCATCTCGAGAACCCGGATGTCGGCGCGTTTTTCGGCCTCGTTGGCCGCCAGCGCCGCGTATCCCGCGGGCGCGACCTCGAGCGTGTACAACGTCTCACCGTCGCGCAGCATGTCGCCGTGTCGCATGCGATTGATCATGGCCGACTGGTGCCCGTCGATGCCAGTGATGATTTCGCGCGACAGCGTGCGTGGCGCCAGTCGATCGGTCTCGGCGAGCTTCATCTCGGCGAGGATCGCCGCGGCCGCTGCCCGCACGTCGCCCTGATCGAACGCGTGCAGCTCGAGCAGGCCGTACGCGCGTTCGACGATCTGCATCCCCGGGGCGACCCGCGCGCGTTTCAGCGCGACGTCGGTCAGCGCATTGATCGCGATGCCGGGCGCGATCTCGACGATCAGGGAAGCCTGGCCGTCGAGCGGCAGGAACCCCTGCGCGACGGTCTGCAAGAAGCCGGCAAGCTGCGGCTGAAGGACATCGATGAATGTCAGGGCGCGCAGTTCCATCGCGGCGCGCGCAGGATAGCCCGCCGCGACGAAACTGACTACGACGCGCGTTCCGGAGGAAGTCCGAGCTCGTTGCCCGTGTGATCCTTGATCTTTGACAGCCCGCGCACCTCGACCTGCCGGATGCGCTCGCGCGTGAGATTGAGGATCGCGCCCACCTCTTCGAGCGTGATGCCGCCCTTGTCAGCGACGTCGAGCGAGCAGGTCTCGGCCATTTCCCAGACTTCCAGGTGCGGGAAGTTGAGCTTGATGGCGCCCGTCTGCGGATTGACGTCCAGGTACAGGTGGTGCGAGCAGCTCACGAACGGGCACGGCCGCGGCATGCTCTGGCATTCCTGGCGGCACCCGGGCCGCTCCACGTCGGACGGATAGACGAGCAGCTCCGACAGCCGCCGCTCGTCGCGCGTCAGACGCTTGGGCGCGATCGTCTTGGAACGGACGCGCCCGTCGCGGCCAGCCGAATGCACCTTGCGGCGAATGCGCGCCACTTCGGGTTGTGGTGCGTCGTCGTCTTCGTATCTTGGGTCGTCGGAATCATCATCCATGGGGCTCCTCCTCGGTCGGTCGCTCAGCCACGGTCAATACAGGTCGCTCCCACCGCCGGGCGTTGAGCCGCCGGCGATCGGATCGACGTGTTCAGAAATTCGTCTCTCGAGGCTGGCGATGCGCCGCACCAGCTCGCTGGCGGCGCGCTTGGCCTCGGTGATCTCGCGTTCCAGCTCGCGCCGCCCGTCGGCGGCCACCGTCGGCGCCTTGGCCTCACGCTCGAAGCCGCTCATCAGGTCGCGCAGATGCGTCTCGACCAAGTCAATATCGTCTTTGAAGCGCGCGAACGAACGCTGAATCTCCTCGATCGTTCGGTCCTCGGCCATCATCCCCTTGACGACGTTCACGCGCCGGATGACGTGCGACGGGTAGACGCCACAGGAGCCTCGGTGCTTGCCCTTGCGGCCCACGCGCACGGAGCGCGGGAGCAGCCCGAGCTGCACGTACTTGCGCAGCGTCGCTTCCGAGAAGCGAATCCCGCGGGTCTCGAACACGTCGACGATCTGGCGCGACGTCATTCCGTCGGGCCACGCACGTTCGATCTCTTCGAGCTCGCGATCCGCCAGTAGCCCGCGCAGTGACGACGGCGCGCGCAGGGCGTCGTCGGCGAGACCGCCGGGACCGCGCGAGATAGGGACTGGCCGTTTCATTATCGGATACTGAACCTAATCTATTGAATAGAATCTCCTCAATAGAAAAATAGCTGTGAATCTGTTCAGGGGATTGCTGGGCCGCGACGCTGGCGAACACTCTCCCGGCGCGGAGCGTGCCCTTAGACCGACTGTCGACGAGCCCCTATACTGGCCGCACCATGCGCGCCGCGATGCCCGTCGCCGCAATCGCCATCGCCATCGCCGCGTTCGTCGCCGCGACGACGACACGCGCGAGCTCCAGCAGAGACCGCCGCTTCTTCAGCGCCCGCCACGGCGTCGGCGTCGAAGCGCCGCCCGGCTGGGCGCTGTCACAGCACACGGGCTATCCGACGGTGCTCGTCGCGCTGGTTCATCCCGGCGGCAGCCGCATATCGCTCGCCGTGGACAAGACCACCGTCAAGGACGCGACCGCGCTCGTCGACCAGAGCAAGCCCGGGTTGGCGGCGCAGGGCCTGACCATCGACCGCGTCGTCCCCGGCCCGCACAACGGCATCCAGCTGGACGCCCGCGCCGCGCGCCGCAATCAGGCGCTTCGCCAGCTGTACGTCGTGCGCAACCTGGACAGCGGTCCCGACGGCAAGCAGGCCGTCGTCATCACTCTGGCGACGCCGGTCGCCGAGCTCCCCGCCGCAAGCGGTCCGTTCGACTGGGTCCTCGCCCACCTCACCTTCGAGGCACCCGTTCGACCCGACGCCAAGCCGGACGCCGGGCGCTGAACGTCAGCTGGTCGGGTCGCCCGCCACGAACGTCAACGGCAGCTCGCCGCGGAACAGACGGCCGAACGCCGCAATGGCGTCGGCGCCGACCGTGTCAACCGGTGGCCGCCCGTACGGCACGCTCATGTACTTCCACATCTTCTTCCACCACCTGACCGGACCCTTGTCGACGCAGCCGAGGCTCCGATCGGCCGGCGCGCAGTAGAAACGGATGTGCATGTGATCGTCATGCACCTCGGCGTCGCTCGGCTGCTTCATGATGAACGATGCGCGCGCCACCAGGGCCGGGTCATCGCCGGCCCTCGTCGCCTCGTGCAGCAACGCCGCCGCGAGCCCGCGATGGATGAAGATCCACTGCACCTCGCTTTCGGGATCGCTGAGCAGCGCGCGAACGAACGCCCAGTTGCGCCGCGCATCGAAGCGCACGGCCGGTACCGTGCCGACAGGCGCGCGCACACCGTGCGGCGGGGACCAGCGGATGGCCCGGCCGTCCGGCGCGAAGTGGAACATGCTGTCGCCGGGAAGCACGGGACGTCCGTCGCGCTCGACGCCGTAGAAAAACACATCGACGTCGCGCCCACTCTGGTGCGACTTGTGCTCGGCGGATCCGCCGCCCGCGCGGCGTGACAGGTCGCCGATCGCCGCGACGCCGCCCGGATCGCTGCGCGCGACCGTGCGCGACGCGCGCACCACAGCGCCTACCAGCTCCTCGGTCGCATAGTTGGCGCGGCGTGCACGCCACGGCCCTGGAACCGTGTAGCCGTCGCCGTCGAACGGAAGCTGCGTCGGATGCCGGAGCGTCCCGTCAGCGTGCGTGCCGATCGATGCGCTTCCGAATTCGAACGCCAGCGGCCCGGCGCAGCCGCCGCCGGCGATCGTGAGCGCCGCCAGCGATACGACGGCTAGCCGTACGCTTTTTCGATTCGCTCCTGATCTTCTTTGCAGCGAATGCACAACGTCGTTTCGAGTCGCGCCTCCAGACGTTTCAGCGATATCGGCTCGCCGCACTGCTCGCACACGCCGAAGGTCCCCTCTTTGATCTTCTCGAGAGCGTGGTCGATCTTCTGGAGAAAAACCTTCTCGCGCCCGCGCAAACGGAATGTGAACGAGTGCAAGTACTCCGACGATGCCAGGTCCATCTCATCCGGCAGGTCGTCGGCGTCGAGCGTCATGTCCTCATTCAACGTCCGCTGCGCATTGCGCAGAATCTCTTTCTTCTTGGCGAGCAGGATGTCGCGAAACCGCTTGAGGTCCTTCTTCTTGAGCCCGGTCCCTTCCATGGCCATCCCCGCGCCTCACGGCGCTGCGAAACGTTGAAAGAAATAGCCCGCTAGAATAGTGGCCGGAATTCCGCGCGTCAAGGTTGGCCGCACAGCGCGATACTGTTCGTCGTCGTTCCTTGACACCAGACGCGCCGACATCTTACACTGTCCCACCTCGACCACACCACGGGAGGCTTCGTCATCCACATGGGCGGTTCCGACAAGCGCAAGCAGAGCCTGTACTTTCCCGAAGAGATGTTAAAGGAGATCCAGGATGAGGCGACTCGTCAGGACCGTTCGCTCTCGTGGATCGTGCAGAAAGCCTGGAAGATCTCTCGCAAGGAGATCATGAAGTACCCCTCGGTGAATGAATTCCCCGGGGAAGAAGACGAGCGCGGCGCGACCGAGTAGCGGTAGCCCCCGACCGAGCGATAGATAAACGTAGTGGCCGGCCGGGACTACCTGCTAATTGCCGACGCGGTGGCCCCGCTCGGCGAAGGCGTTGCGCCGCTGGGCGCGGCGGGACTGAGCCGCGCGCTCGCGGCGATGGGGCACCGGACCACGGTGCTCACGCTGGCGAGCGCGGACGTCGCGTCGCGCGTTCCGGGCCTGGCGCGGCGGCTGCGAACGGTGAGCGCCGCGGTCGGCGGTCGCACCCACGAGCTGACGTTGTTCGAGGGGCGCGCGCTGATGAGCGACGCGCAGCTGCTGGTGCTGGCGGCGCAACCCGAAAGCCGCGCCGAAACCGCCGCGCTGCTGGCGGCGGCCGTGCGATCGCTCGCCAACGACAAGCTAATCTCCCCCGAAATCACGATCGGCTGGGGTGAACCGACGGCCGCCGCGCTGTCGGCGACCTCAGCCACCGTGCGCCTCTTCGTGCTGCCCACCGGCCGCCTTGGGCCGTCGCTGGCCCCGCCGGAGGCGGAAATCCTGGGCCCCCTCCTGCTCGGCGACGAATCGGCCTCGCATTCGCTGGTCGCGCTTGGCTGTCTCGGGGCGAACGCCATCGTCGCGCCCAGCCCGAGCGCCGCCCGCGCCACCGAGGGCGATCCCGGACTGGCGTCGCGCGCATCCGACGAGCCGGTGATCGCCGTTCGCTTCGGGTGCGACGACCCGCCGAACGATCCGGGGAGCGATCCCGCGCTGCCCGCCAACTTCAGCGCCGCGGCGCTGGCAGGCAAGGCCGAATGCCGCCGCGCGATCTCCCGGCGCTGCTCGCTCGCGCTTGGCCCGCGCACGTTGCTGCTGACGACCGGGCCCCTGCATCGTGACGGCGGTGCCGACGCGATCCTGGCGGGCATCGAACGTCTGGCGCCCTTCGACGTGGCCACCATCATCGTCCCGCGCGGTGAAGCCGACGTCGTCGAACGCGCGCGGCTGCTGGCGCTCAAGCAGCCGGGACGCGTGGCGCTGTATCCCGGCGTCGACGGCAGCGACGAACGACTGGCGCGCGGCGCCGCCGACGCGATCCTGCTCGGCGACGATCACGACCGCATCGGCCGCGCCGCCGGGTTGGCGCTGCTCTACGGAACGCTACCGATCGCGCCCGCGGTGGGAGCGAACGGCGACTACCTGGTCGACTACGACGCGGTCTCGCGAACCGGCCACGCGATTCTTTACAGCACCGCGACGCCTTTCGAGATCGAAAGCGCCGTGCGGCGGGCGCTGACCTTGCGTGCGGACGGCGACGTCTGGACACCGCTGGTCAAGACGCTGATGACGAGCGCGCCGCGCTGGTCGGCCGCCGCCGCGTCGGTCACCGAGATCGCGGCACAGTACCTCGCGAACGCCTAGCGGGCCGCCCTCGCGGAGGCGAGAGCGGCTAGTCGCTCCGCGCCGCAGGTGCGGTGTGCGACTATTGTTTCTTCAGGTAGCCGCACTCTCGCGCTTCGCGCGAGAGCGGCTAGTCGCTCCGCGCCGCAGGTGCGGTGTGCGACTATTGTTTCTTCAGGTAGCCGCACTCTCGCGCTTCGCGCGAGAGCGGCTAACGGTTCGCGACACGCGTGACGCGGATGCCGAGCTCACCGTCGATGTCGACGATCTCGCCCTCCGCCCAGACCTCACCGCCGACCCTCAGGGAGACACCTGTCCGTCCCATCCCCATCGCGAGCACAGCGCCAGGCGCCAGGCCCAACAGCTCGTCGCCGCGCAGGCTGACGCGCCCGAGCTCCGCGACGACCTCAATCGACGCCGCGGCCAGCACGGTCGTCGCGTCCATGTTCGAACCAGAAGCGCTCATTGTCCCCTCCTCGTCTCGCAGCGGTGAGAATCCCCCGTCGATCGAAATCTTCCCGGCGGCGTCCACGATGACGTCAGCGGTATGACCGCCGACGCGAAGCCGACAGTTCCACGAGGCATCGGCGGCGAACATCGCCGCACGCACACCGTCGAACACCACCGCGTCGCCCACGGCCACGCCTGCCAGCGCGCGGGCCGGCACGCCGGTCGCCGCGATCTCGACACTGCCTGTGACCGGAATACGTCCCGCCCGCGCGCGCCAGGTGTCAGGGCCATCGATGCGCGGCGAGAGATCGCCGGCCGGCGGCGTCAGGCGCAGCCATCCCGAAGCGACCACGGTCTCGAGACGGAACAAGACCGACGCCAGATCCCGCTCTCGGCCTTCGCGCCGCGCCACGGGACCGAGGTGCACGCTGCCGCCGATGCGATCGAACACGGGCGCGAGCACACCGACCAGAACGCCGCGACCGGCAGGGCCGATCGATCGGGCCGTGGAAAACACCGCGCCCCCGCCCAGCACCGTGTCGACCAGGCGGGCGGCGAACGCTGATTCCACGCTGACGCGACCGCGGCCGCCACCGAAGCTCACCGCCAGCTCGGCGGCGTCGATTCGATCGGGGTCCGAATCGTAGCCGGCGAACGTCATCGTGGCGGATCCCAGGGGCGGCAACTCGACCGACCACCGCACGGGAAGCAGGGCGCAGGCCCGAAGCACCGCCCGGGTCGCGCGCGCCTGCCGCGCACGGACGCGCGGACACGTGCCGAGATCGAACGCCCGCGCGTTCATGGGCCCGACCCCGTCCGCGCACCGGATCCCGGCGTCGCCGACGCCCCCTCCGCGGCGACGACCTCGCCCGCGGGCGTGGGCGAGCGTGCGCCCGCAGCTCGCGTGGCCAGGACGATGCCCTTGTCCCGCAGCCGCGACCTGATCTCGTCCATCACCACGGACAGCGTCTGCCGCGAACTCGCCGCGTGTGTCAAGAGCCGCGCCTCGACCGCCTGCCCCGAAACGCTGGACAGGTGGATCTCCGTCCCGGCGAGCGCACCGGCGCCGATACGAATGCGCGCCTCCGCACCGTCGGGACCGGAACCAATCAGAACCCGATCGACGGCGCGCGGTGCCGCCACCCCGGCGACGCCCGGCCCCCTCGCAACGGCGGGCGCGGCGGCAGACTCCGAGCGAAACCACCCCGCCAGCGCCGCTGCCGAGGCCCCGTCGTCGATGCCTCCGGCGGCCGGGTCGCGCCGCCCGCGTTCGAGCGCCTTGCGAAATCCCTGCCCCGCTCGTGGCCGCGCGTCGCCAGTCCCTGGGTCAGCGACGGCGCGGACGTCTTCCTTTCCGGCTGTTCCGGGGGCCGGCACGGCCGGGCAATCGTTGACCTGCATGGCAACCTCATCGGCCGGATCGGCGACGGGTTTCCTACATGTATTGCCCCTAAGGCCTTCAATTGCGTATGATTCTGCGAAACCGCCGCCCCGGGCGGCCATCGAAAAGCTGGGAAGGCCGGCACCGCATGAGGGCAATGAGGGACGGTACACCGTGATTAACTGTCACGAGCTCATCACGTTCTGCATGGACTACCTCGAGGGCGACTTGCCGAGCGACGAAGAGGTCGGTTTCCGTCGACACCTGTCCCAATGTTCTGATTGCGTAGCCTTCTTCGAGACGTACCGAAAGACGCCGGAGCTATCGCGCGAGGCGCTGTCCGCGCAGATCCCGGTCTCGGTCAAGGAATCGGTCCGCAGCTTTCTCGCGTCCCGCCGCTAGGCCGGGCGTCCGGCCAGGGTGGCCACAGCCTTCCCGCGAGTCCACGCACGGCGTGTTTTTTTGACGGGGTATTCTTTTATGCTACCGTATCCTACATGTATGACGCTCTCTCACTCAACCCCGACGATCGTCGCACCAACCCGCGCTTCCCGCTCCGAACGTACATGAAGCAGTACGTCCGGGATGTGCCCTACCAGGCCCTCGCTCTGGACGTCAGCGAAGACGGGCTCGCCATCCGTAAGCCCACCCAGCGGATCCCACACACGCGCGTGGTCGGGCTGGAGCTGGAGCTGCCAGGCACCAGCGAGATCATCTGGGCCAGCGCCGAGCCGCGTTTCCACTCCGTCGACGCGAAGGCCCACTTCTCGGGCCTGCACTTCCTCGCCATGGCGACGAAGCATGAACGCCTGATTCGCGATTACGTGCGCGAACGGCGCGATCGCTGGATGCGCCTGTTCACGCCGCGCCCGATCTACGTCAGCCGCTTCGGCTGCCGCTTTTCGTAGCCGCGCGGCCAAGTTTTTCAAGATCCTCGGACGGCCCTCGATCTCGCAATGGTGCGGGCTCGGGGGCCGGTTTTTTTTTGCGCTGCATCGCCGGTACGGGCCCGTCCCGGCCAGAGAAGGCGCCTCCGGCGGTGCTATCTTTCGGGTGTGCGGCGTCTGGCGCTCGTTTCGGCCCTGCTCGTGCCCTTCGTCGTATCGCTCCCGGCGCGCGCGGACTGGGAGGTTCGCCGTACCGATTCGACCGCGCTGCTCGAACGCGCCGAGCGCGCGCTGCTCGAACGCCCTGACGACGACGATCTCGCGCGTCGCCTGGTCAAGCTCGCGGGCCCCGCCGGTCGGGCGCGGCTGCGCGAGCGTTTTCGCGCACGGGCCGAGCGCGCGGCGACCGCGGGCGATCGCGCCGCGTACGCGCCGCTGACCGCGTACGCGCACCTGCTATCCGCGCTCGGTGAGGCGCAGGCGGCGGTCGCCGCGTTCGACCAGGTCGTCCGTCTCGCGCCGCAGTCCGTTCCCGCGATCGCCGGCCGTGCGCGCGCGCTGGCGGCCGCCGGCGACGACGCCGCCGCGCTGCGGGCGTACGACGACGCCTTGAACCTCGAGAGTCACCCGGCGGGGCGGCGGCGCCTCATCGACGCCGCGCTCGCGATCCTCGCCCGTTCGGGGGAAACCCCCGACAAGGAAGCGCAGGGTAAGAGCATCGCGCTGCTGCGCGAGCTGGCGCGCGTCGAGCCGGCACGCGACGAGATCGCCGAGCGCCTCGCGGATGCGCTGGAGCACGCCGGCCAACCGGTCGCGGCGGCCGAGGTGCTGGAGGCGCGGCTGCGCCCCGGCCACGCCACCGCCAAGCTGGAGCTCGCGTTGCGCGCGGCGCGCCTGCGGATCGCTGGCGGCGATCCCGGCGACGGCGCCCGCGTCGCCGCGGCCCTCGCCGCTTTGCTGCGCGAGCTTCCACCGGGCGACGCCGAGCGCCGGCGCGCCGTATGGGCGGTCGCCTTCACGGTGGCGCGCAGCCGCGGGACGCTCTCCGAGCTGGCCGGCGAGCTGGAACGGGCGCCGGGCCCCGTCGAATGGGATGTACTGGGGCGCGTGCGCGACGCCCTGGGTGATCTCGATGGCGCGCTCGTGGCCACACGTACCGCGCTGGCGGCGGCGCCGCGCGACATCGAGCTCGGGCGCCGGGTTGCCGCGCTCCACGATCAGCTGGGCAACGAGCGCGAGGCCACCGCAACCCTGGAGGAGCTGGTGCGACGGCTGCCCGACGATTCCCAGCTTGCCGTCGATCTCATCGATCGTCAGATGCGGCGCGGACACCGCGCGGAAGCTGCCGCCACGTTCGACAAGGCCATCGTCCGCTTCGCCGGAAACCGGAGCGCGCTGCAATCGTTGGCGATGCTTGCGTCGCGTTCGGGCGAGGATCGACGCGCCCTCAAGACGTGGCAGCGGCTGCACAAGCTCGATCCCGGTAACGAAATCGTCATCATCGGCCTGGGCGAATCACAGTTTCAGGTCGGCCAGAAGCCCGAAGCGCGCGCGACCTGGGCCGCGCTGCGCGAGCGCCTGCGCCCACCGGTGCGCGGCCACCTGCGGTTGGCGGAGGTACTGCTGGAGCACGATCTCGGCGCCGACGCGGTCGCCGAGGCAAAGCGGGCGCAGGCGCTCGAACCCAAGAGCATCGAACCACACCGGCTGCTGGCGCAGATCTTCGAACACATGAAGAAGGTCAACGAGGCGGTCACAGAATGGAGCACGGTGCTCGCCCTCGCTGACCGCAGGCTTCCGGGCAATGAGCAACACGCCGCCCTCAGGCGCGAGGCGCGTGTCCGGCTGCTGGGCCTTCTGATGCGTCAGGGACGCGGTCGCATGGACGCGCAGATCCGCCAGCTGCGAGAGGACGCGCGCCTTCATCCCGACGATCCCGAGGCCGGGCTTTTCCTCGCCGAGGCGCAGCAGCGCACCGGTGATGCGGCGGGCGCGATCGCGACGCTCAAAGAGCTGCTGGCGCGGGTCGGCGCGACGGCTGCAAACAGCGCCGGGCGCGACGTCGCCGTCGAGGCCGGGTTCGCGCTCGTGCACCTCCTCAAGCGCACCGGCCAGCTCGACGAGGCGGTGTCGCGCCTCGACGAAATCGCGCGCCTCGCGCCGGGACGCGCGCGCGAGGCCCATCTGCAGATCGCCGACATCGCGCTCGCGCGTTACGACGTCAAGCGCGCTCTGTCCCACGCAACGGCGGCTGCCGCCAGCGCCGATCCGCAGACGCTCGCGCGCATCGGTGATCTGCAGGCGCGCGCCGGTGCTGATGACCTGGCGATCGCAACCTACCGGGCCGCGGTCGCCCGTGACACCAACCCGGCCGCAACGCTGGCGCTCGCCCGTCTCCTCGTCCGGCGCGGCGACGAACAGGAAGCGGCGGATGCGCTCGGTGGGCTGCTGCGCTCGTCACACGACGACGACGCAATCACGGAAGCGGGACGGCTGGCCATCGAGCTCGCCGAATTGCGCGGGCGGTTGCCCGCGCTCGAATCCGGGCTCGCGGAAGCGCTCGCCGCCGGGCAGGATACGCCGGCACGGCGCAAGCTGCTCGCGGCGGTGCTCAAGCGGCTCCTGCCACCGATGTACCGCGATGCCGGCGCGGACGGCGCGCGCACCGCGCTCGGCAAGAGCGTTCTGCGCCCGCTCCTGGAAATCATCACCGAGGCCGACCAGACGCCTGACCGCGCGATCATCGATCTGATCGGCATGCTCGGCAATGGCGACGCGGCTCCCGCGCTCGTCCGGCTTGCCCTTCGCGAGAAAGAACCCCCGAGCGCGACCCGCGTTGCGGGGCGTTCGTTCGGCGTGGCGGCGGGCGCGGGGGCGGACGTCCAGCTGGCGGCGCTGGTCGCGCTGGCGCGTCTCGGCGATCCGCGGGGGCGACCCGCGTTCGCTCGCTTCGCGACACCGGGGGCGGATCACCGCTTTCGCGCCATCGCCATCTGGGGTCTTGGCCGCCTGGCCGACGCTCCTGCAGGCCCTGAGCTGATCAAGGCGCTCGACGACAGGCAACCCCAGGTGGTGGCAGCCGCTTGCCTCGGCCTCGGCCGCCACCCAAGCGTCGAATCGCTGCAGCCGCTGTTCGCGTTGGCATCGGACACGAGGCGGCCCACTGATATGCGGCGCGCGGCGATCATCGCCCTCGGACACGCGTCCTCGCGCAGCGCCGCCGCCCGCAGCAGCGCGTCGCAACCACTTCTCGAGCTGATCGATTCCGGAGATCCGGAACTGGCGCAGGCCGCCGGGCTGGCTCTGGCATGGTCCCGCGATCCACGTGGACTATTGCCCCTCCTCTCGCGTGCGCTGCTGCCCCGTCGCTTCGCGATGAGTGACGCCAACGTGCCGCTCGAATCGCTGGCCGCATGGCAGGTAGCCTCCGCTCCTCCCGACGAGGCCCGGGCGCTCGTCGGGACGCAGATTGACGTAGACGCCCTGCTTTCCGTTCCAGGCGCGCTGCCCCAGGATTTGACGGCGTTGTGGCGTGGGCATACGCGGGAGCTGCAGGAGTTGTTGGCCGACGCCCTGGGACGCGGTGGCGAGGCGCGGCACGAAGCCCTGATGGTGCTCGACTATCGCCCTGATGCGGCCGGGCTGGGTGCGCTCACGGGCGAACCGGACGTCGCGCTCGGCCACGAGGCCGCCGCCGCGGTCCGCGAGGTCGTGTTGCCGATCGCTGACAGGCTTGCCTCATTGCTTGACGACGCGGACGCGGAAACGCGGGCGGCCGCCTTGCGCGTGTTGGCCAAGCTCGGCGACGAACGCGTGACGCCCGCGCGAATCGCAACCGCCGCCTACGACGCGTCGACCGCGCTTGCGGCCGCCGCGGCATTCGCCGCCGCCCGCGTGACCGGCACGCGCCCCGCCCTGGCGCCCGCCATCGCAGCGGCGCTTGCGCCCGTGCTGGGCGACGAGTCTTGGCGGCGGCGCATGGCGGCCGTCGACGCGCTGACGGGGCTGGGGCCGGCCGGCGTCCCCTTGCTCGAGCGGACGCGCGCCGACAAACACGCAGTCGTCCGCGCCGCCGCGCTCGAAGCGCTGGCGCGGAAATCATTCTGAGGGCAACCGCCGCCGGTTCGCCCGATGCCGGCATCTTGACCAGCACCGCCGGACATCGAGTATGCTGCTGCCCCATGGCGTTCAAAAACTGCCCAAATTGTGGCGCCGAGATTCCCGTGGACAACCGGTTCTGCGGCAGCTGTGGCGCGAAGATCGACCTCCCCGCCCCTGGCGGAGGGCCGGCGAAGACGATGTTCTTCGGCGCGACACAGCCCGCCGGCAAGGCGAAGCTGACGGTCATCAAGGGCGAAGGCATGGACGGTGTCACCTACCTGCTCAACGCGACCGAACACCTCGCCGGCCGCACCGAGGGCGCAATCATGTTCCCGGACGACCCGCTGCTGTCGCCCCGGCACGCGAACTTCCTCTACCGGGAGGGCCGGCTGCACGTCCTCGACGAGGGCTCGGTCAACGGCGTATTCATCCGCATCAAGGCCCCCGTCATCCTCGGCCCGGGCGCGCTGTTCCTCATCGGCGAGCAGCTGCTGCAGGTCGAGCCGTCGCCGCCTGACCTCGGGCCGCAACCCGACGCGGAGGGAACCTATTTTTACGCCAGCCCCAAGCGGCCGTCGAAAATGAAACTGATCCAGCGGTTGCGCGGTGGCGAAATCGGCATGATCTACCGTTCCCGCAGCGACACCATCTCGATCGGGCGAGAAGGCAACGACGTCAACTTCCTGGACGACCCGTTCATTTCGGGCCGCCACGCACAGATCGCAATCAGCCCCGAAGGCCAGGTCACGCTCTCGGATCTCGGATCGAAGAACGGCACGTTCGTGCGCATCAACGACGAGATCGCGCTCGACCACGGCGACCATGTTTTCGTCGGTCAGCAACTGCTGCGCGTCGAAGTCACCTGAGCCGATCGACGACGGCCAGACGCCTCAACCGGCCACCCGACACGTTGACGCTGCGGCGTCGGCGTGTTAGTTGCGTTAGGTTCCCCGGGGGTCCATTTGATCACCTGTAACCGCTGCGGCAAAGAAAACCAGGACCACTACAAGTTCTGTCTCGGTTGCGGAAACGAGCTGACCCGACCTGCCCCGGCGCC
>Ga0111538_10007044_pt1 | contig 15191 bp, 9 predicted proteins | sample SoiMethybrSBSTD1_FD_79669 | JGI IMG/M metagenome (GOLD analysis project Ga0111538, IMG submission 79669) | Bulk soil microbial communities from a Populus tree surrounding site in Tennessee, USA - Soil MetaG P. TD hybrid SBSTD1 (version 2)... | ecosystem: Environmental > Terrestrial > Soil > Tree...
GCCTCCGAGCTCTATCGGCACCTGCGCGCCGGACTGGGAGCGTGGTTCAAGGCCCAGGGTTTCCAGAGGGCGCCGAAGGCGCAGCTGGGCTGGCACCGCGGCGGTGTGTTCGTCTGGTTCCAGTGCAACAAGTGGGGCTGGGACCCCTACGCCGGCTCCAGCTTCTTCGTGAACTTCCAGGCCGGCGGGCCTCCCGAGCCGTGGGGCGGTCCCACGGAGCGGCTGCAGCTCTACCTTGGGGACGATGAGCTGGAGGCGGCCCGCGCGCTGCACAACCGGATCGTCGGAAAGCTGAGCCCGCCCCCGCGCGCGCACGTCGAAGCCCTGCGCGCGGCCTTCGCCCGCACGGCCAACGACCCCGACAGCCTCATCGACGCCCTGCTGGCGGAGTTCCGCCCGGCCGAGCAGCCCTTCCGCGCCAACCAGGACTTCGCGCTGCGATACTTCCATCCGGTGGACGTCCAGGACTGGTCGTCGTTCCTGCTGCGGGTCCTGCCCCGCATCGTGGAGCAGCTCCAGCAGGGCCGAAGGGAGGAGTCGCGATGAAGGCGGTGTTCGGAGCGATGGCGGTGGTGGTCCTGGGCGCCGCGGCGCTGGCCCAGGAAGGGACCAAGGCGTCCCAGATGGTGTCGTTTACGGAGCTGAAGTGGACCGAGCTGCCGGAGCGGAAGGGCATGCAGTTCGCGCTGCTCTCGGGCGACCCCAGGACGGGGCCCTACACGCAGATGCGCAAGGTCCCCGCCGGCACCGACAACCCGCTGCACGCGCACAGCAGCACCATCACGAACGTGGTCATCAGTGGCGTCTGGTACACGGGCGCCAGCGCCGCGTCGGCCCGGGACTTCGGGGCCGGATCGGTCGTGACCATGCCCGCCGACTGGCCGCACGTGAGCGGGTGCCGCCCCGGAAGCGAATGCCTGCTCTACCAGGACGGCAAGGACCGGTTCGACTTCAAGCCCCTGACGGAGAAGAGCCCCGCCCGCTGAGCCCGAACGAAGATCGCTGAAAGCTTGGTCAGCGGGCGGTCCGGCGGCGCTGCAGGTCGGCCAGCGCGCCGGCGAAGTGGGCGCGGTCCGCGGGTGTCGACGCCAGGGCCAGCCCGGCTTCGAACTCCGCCTGCGCCTCCGGCCAGTGGCGCGCATCCGCCAGGAGGCCGCCGAGCAGCGTGTGGCTGTCCAGGGCGCGCGCCGCGGCCAGGGCCGCCGCTCCGTCGCCGGCGCGGAGGGGCAGCGGGTCCTCGCCCCGCAGGCGGTAGACGAGCTCCAGCGCCGCCGCATGGTCGGCCGAAAACGTGCCCACCATCACGCGCCCGGTCCGGTAGGGCGAGGCGTGGAACTCCAGGAAGGGGCGGTCGTCCGTGACCAGCGGGGCGCCCTGCGCCGCGTGGCGCACGCCCCGCGGCCCCAGCATGTGCAGCGCCAGCAGCTCCTCGGGCCCGTCCACGCGGAACCGCGCCAGCTCCTGGTGCAGGGAGGGGTCGGCCAGCCGGCGGCGCAGGCCCTCGAGCTCGGACTCGATCGGCGCCTCGCGCCGGGCCACGATGACGCCCGTCCCGAACTGGATCCAGAGGGTGACCTCGGGGAACACGTCCTGCACGGTGCGCAGGATCGAGCGCGCCTCGGACACGCTGACCAGGTGGAACGGCAGCCACTGCGCCAGCAGCCCTCCGGGAGCCAGGCGCTCCCGGGCCAGCGCGTAGTACTCGCGCGAGTAGAGGCTCGAGACGCCGGCGAAGCGCGGGGGCATGGGCTCCGAGGTGATCACGTCGTACGTCTCCCGGGTGGTGAGGAGGTAGTTGCGGCCGTCGTCCACGATCAGCTTCGCCCGCGGATCCTGGGCCACGCCGCGGTTGGCGGCCGCGAAGTGGCCGGCGAACGCGAACACCGTGGGGTTGATGTCGACGGCCGTGACGCGCGCCTGCGGGTAGGCCAGCCCGGCGCCGGCCGTCGTTCCCGTCCCGAAGCAGATCACGAGCAGGCGCCGCGGATCGGGATGCAGCAGCATCGGCACGTGGGTCATGAGGCCCATGTAGGCGGACCGCGGGTCGTCCACGTAGGGCCCGCCGCTGCGCCGCGGAGGGTCGGCCGCCGCCGCCTCGAAGCCGTCGATGCGCAGCGAGCGGCCGCCGGCGGCGTCCCGGACCACCGACACGGAGGCCGTCACGTCGTCGTGGTGGGCCTCGATGTCCTCCGGCCGCACGGCGGCGTCGAAGGGATTGGGCCCGCGCAGCAGGAGCAGAGAGCCCAGCAGGCCGGCCGCCAGGCCGGCGGCCGACGCCGCCATCAGCAGCCGCGCGCGGCCGCGCCCGAACCGCGCCGCGGGCACGAGGGCCCAGCCCAGGGCCATCTGCGTGACGGCCAGCAGCACGAGGCTGTTCTTGAGCCCCAGGGACGGGATCAAGGCGAACCCGGTCAGCAGCGAGCCGAGCACGCCGCCCACCGTGTTCACCGTGTAGGCCCGGCCGATGCCCCGGCCCGTGCGCGCCAGGTCCCCGGCCAGCATCCGGCTGGCCAGCGGGAACACGAGGCCCATGAGCGTGGCCGGCACCAGGATCACCATCCCGGCCGAAAGGGCCATGGCCAGGGCCACCGAGCCTTCGCCCTGCCGTCCCGCGTCGGCGAAGGCCTGCATGACCGACATGGCGCGCACGCTCAGGGGCACGAAGAGGAGCGACAGCACGCCGGCCAGCGACTGCACCGCGGCCATCAGGCGCTGCCGGTCGAAGCGGCCGTCCGCCAGGGCAAAGAGGCCGCTGCCCAGCGCCAGTCCGCCCAGGAACGTGGCCAGGATGACCGCGAAGGCCTGGACGGTGCTCGTGAACGTGAACAGCAGGACCCGCGTCCACAGGACCTCGTAGCCCATCGACGCGAAGCCGGAGAAGAAGATGACGGCGGTCAGGACCCGCCGGGGTGCCGCGGCCTCCGCCTCCGCGGCCGGCTCCGGCGCGGCCGCCTCCCCTCCCTGGGGGCGGTCGCGCAGGATGCAGACCGCCCCCAGCAGGAGGTTGACGGTCGCCGCCGCCAGCGTGGCGCCGTGGACGCCGAGCCGCTCGAGGAGCACGAACCCGGCCAGGAGCGTGCCCGCCACCGCGCCGGCCAGGTTCGCGCCGTAGAGCGCACCGAGGTCCCGGCCGAAGCGCGCCTCGCTGCGGCCCACGAAGCGGACGAGCACGGGCAGCGTGCCACCCATGAGGATGGTGGGCGGCAGCAGCACCAGCGCGCCCAGCCCGGCCCGGAGCGCGGTCAGCAGCGCCGGCTGGCCGGCGGCCGCGCGGGCCAGCGAGACGTAGGCGGGCGTGCACCAGCCCAGGAGCAACGGCATCAGCAGCGCATAGACACCGACCGCGGCCTCGAGGTAGCCGTAGAGCCGCAGCGGCGCGCGGCTGCGGTCGGCCAGGCGGCCGAAGAGCGACGCCCCCAGGGCCAGGCCGCCCATGTAAACGGCCAGCACGGTGCTCACCGCGGCGGTGGTTGCGCCGGTGGTCAAGCGGAGCTGGCGCATCCACGCCACCTCGTAGACGAGCGCGCAGGCGCCCGACAGGAAGAGGCAGGCGGCGAGGAACCCACGCTGGACGCCCCGGGGATCGGATTTCACGCCGCCATCCTACCTTCCTGCGCCGCCGCCGCCTCCGGAGGCACAATAGGCATCCCGGTGGCACCCATCGCGACTTCCGGCGAGCCTGGCTTCCGCTCGTACCGCCTCAGCCCCCACGTGGGGACGGGCGAGGGCTGCTTCTGGGGCGTGATCGCGGTCCTGTGGGCCTTCAGCGGCTTCGCGGCCGCCAAGACGCAGAACCCGGCGCCGGCCGTCGCCCTGCTGCTGCTCATCAGCGTCGCGCCCCTGTTGCTCGGCCTCAAGGTGAGGCGCACGCGCCTCCGCTACGCCGGGGCGGCGTTCGAGGTGACGGCGCCGGCCCGGCTGGGCGGACGGCTGGAAGGGGTGCTCCACCTGCCCCACGCGGTCGGCGAGGAGGCCCGCGTCCGGGCCGACCTGGTGTGCCAGCGGGTGACCGACGCCGACTCGGCCGATCCCGTCCTGGGCAGGAGCTACGCGTACGGCTCCCCGGCCTCGCCTCCCGACCCGGCCGCCGGCCGGTTCCCGCTCAGCATCGACATCCCGTCCGGCGGCCTGGCCAGCGGACACAACGGCGCCTACTGGACGCTGACGTGCACGTCGCAGGCGGGCTTCAGCGGGTTCGACGCCTCCTTTCGCGTGACCGTCGAGGCGTGAGGCCTCCCCTGCGCACGCCGCTCTTCCAGGTCGACGCCTTCACCACCCGTCGCTTCGGAGGCAACCCGGCGGCGGTGATGCCGATGCAGTGCTTCCCGGAAGACGCCGTGCTGCAGGCCGTGGCGGCCGAGAACAACCTGGCCGAGACGGCCTTCCTGGTGCCCGAAGGCGGCGACTATTGCCTGCGCTGGTTCACGCCCACCACCGAGGTGCCCCTCTGCGGCCACGCCACCCTGGCCAGCGCGGCGGTCGTCATGGAGCGGCTGGAGCCGGAACGCCGCACGGTCGTCTTCCACTCCGCGAGCGGACCCCTGACCGTGCGCCGGACGGACGGCGGCTACGTGATGGACTTCCCCGCCCGGACGTCCGAGCGGGTGGCGGCCCCCCCGGGGCTGGCCGAGGCGCTGGGCGTCGTTCCGGTCGAGGTCTTCGCCAACGCCTTCAACTACATGGCCCTGCTGGAGAGCGGACGGGCCGTGCGTGCGCTGGATCCCGACCTGGCGGCCATCGCCCGCCTGGACCGGAGCGGAGTGATCGTGACCGCGCCCGGCGATGGAGTCCACGACTTCGTCAGCCGCTACTTCGCCCCGGCCAAGGGTATCCCGGAGGATCCCGTGACCGGCGGCGCCCACTGCATGCTGGCGCCCTACTGGGCGGCGCGCCTGGGCAAGACGGCGTTTCGCGCCTGGCAGGCCTCGCGGCGCGGCGGAGAGATCGTCTGCCGGCTCGCCGGCGATCGCGTCGAGCTGGAAGGCTCGTGCGTCTTCTACCTGGAAGGCCAGGCGGAGATCTGACCATGCCCGTGAGTCCGGCCGACACGCTTTCATCCCTGGTGTGCCGCACCTTGTCCGCCCACTTCGCGCGGGTGAGCGCCAAGGTCCATGCACTCGTCGCACCGCTGTCGACCGAGCAGCTGTGGCTGCGCCCCTTTCCCTACGGGAATTCGATCGGGCACCTGCTGCTGCACCTGACCGGCAACCTCAGCTACTACATCGGTGCGCAGATCGCAGGGTCGGGCTACGTCCGGGACCGGCCCCTGGAGTTCGCCGACGCCTCGCGCCGGCCCCAGGCCGAGGTCCTTCGGGATTTCGGCCAGGCCGTGGACATGGTCCTCGCTACCCTCGCGGCCCAGCGGGAGGCCGACTGGGCGGCCCCCTTCCAGGGCGTCGGCGCGGAAGACGTCACCGACCGGCTCGGCATGTTCCTGCGCTGCGCTTCCCACCTGGACCACCACGCGGGCCAGATGATCTACCTCTGCAAGCAGGTCTCGCCTCCGGCTGGTCTATGCTGAGGGCGCCATGGCCCGCGCCCCCGAAGTCGCGTTTCCCTGCCCCGCCTGCGGCCAGGAGGCCCTGTCCGGCCTCGACGGCGCCGGACGCTGCGCGTCCTGCGGCGCCGCGGCCCCGCTGAGCGTCCCCGAGGCGGTGGCCGCCGCGCGCGTGGTCGAGCAGTGCCTGGCCTGCGGCGGCGGGCAGCTGTACGTCCAGCGCGACTTCAACCAGAAGGCGGGCCTGGCCGTGGTGGTGGTGGGCGCGGTGCTGGCGCCGTTCACCTACTACATCAGCCTGTTCGCGGCCGCCGGCATCGACGCCGCGCTCTACCTGATGCTGCCCGAGATCACCGTCTGCTACCGCTGCCACGCCCACTACCGCGGCTTCGCCCGCAACCCGCGCCACGAGGCCTTCGACCTCCACCTGGCCGAACAGTACGACCACAAGTGAGAGACCAACTCCATGCTGCTCGCCTTGATGTTGAGTGCCGCCGTGGCCGCTAAGCCGGCGCCGCCGGCCCGGCCGCTCCTGCCCTTCAAGGCCGTCGAGCGGACGCTGCCCAACGGCCTGCGGGTGGTGATCGTGCCCACCGGCCTGCCCAACATCGTCTCCCTCCAGATCCCGGTGCAGACGGGCTCGCGCAACGAGGTGGAGCCGGGCAAGTCGGGCTTCGCCCACTTCTTCGAGCACATGATGTTCCGGGGCACGCCCACCTTCCCGCCCGAGAAGTACCAGGCCGCGCTCACCCGGGCCGGCGCCCGCTCCAACGCCTACACCAGCGACGACCTCACGAACTACCACACCACGTTCGCCAAGGAGGACCTGGAGCCGGTGCTGGCCATGGAGGCCGACCGCTTCCAGCACCTGGCCTACGCGGAGCCCGAGTTCAAGACCGAGGCCCGGGCCGTGCTGGGCGAATACAACAAGAACAGCGCCCAGCCGCTGACCAAGCTCTTCGAGGTGCAGCGCGACGCGGCCTTCAGCACCCACACCTACAAGCACACGACGATGGGCTTCATCCGCGACGTCGAGGACATGCCCAACCAGTACGCCTACTCGAAGACCTTCTTCCAGCGCTGGTACCGGCCCGAGCACACCGCGCTCATCGTGGCCGGCGACGTGGACCCGCTGAAGGTGCTGCCCCTGGTCACGAAGTACTGGGGCGGGTGGAAGCCGGGCAGCCGGGCCGCGGTGGCCATCCCGGCCGAGCCGCCCGCCAGGGGGCCGGTGTACGCGCACGTGCCCTGGTCTTCGCCCACGCTGCCCTGGGTGACGGTGGCCGTGCACGGGCCGGCCTTCTCGACCACGGCCCGGGACTACGCGGCCCTGGACCTCCTGATGGACCTCACCTTCGGGCCCACCTCCGACCTGTACAAGCGGCTGGTGGAGCAGGAGCAGAAGGTGGACCAGCTCTTCGGCGACGCGCCCCGGCGCAAGGACCCGCCGCTGGTCACCGTGGGCGCGCGGGTGAAGGACGCGAAGGACGCGCTGGCCGTGCGCGACGCCATCCTGCGCGCGCTGGCCCAGGCCCGCGAGGAGGCGCCTCCGGCCCAGCGGGTGGCGGACGCGAAGACGAACGCGCGCTACGGCTTCGTGCGCGGCCTCGACAACACCGAGAGCATCGCCCAGACCCTGGCCCAGTTCGTGAGCATCGAGCGGAAGTACGGCACGCTCAACGACTACTTCCGCCTCTACGAGACGCTGACGCCGGCCGACCTGAAGGCGGCGGCGCGGAAGTACTTCACCGACCAGGGTCTCGTGATCACGACGCTGGCCCAGGCCCCGCTGCCGGCCGAGATGGGCACGCCCCGCCCGCTGGCCTCGTACGCGGCGCCGCCCGCCGCCGGCGATGCGCTCAAGACGATCGTGGTGCCCTCCCAGCTGCCCCAGCTCGACGTGAAGCTGCTCTTCCGGGCCGGCTCGGCCCACGACCCCAGGGGCAAGGAGGGATTGGCCGCCCTGGCCGGCTCCATGATCGCGGAGGCGGGCAGCCAGGCCCAGCGCATCGACGAGATACGGCAGGCGCTCTTCCCCGTCGCCGGCAGCATCGACGTGCTGGTGGACAAGGAGATGACCACCTTCACCCTGGCCATCCACCGCGACAACTGGGCCCGCTTCGCCGACGTGGTGCTGCCCATGATCACCCAGCCCGGCTTCCGCCAGGAGGACTTCGACCGCCTGAAGGACGCGCAGCTCAACGCGCTCACCCAGGACCTGCGCAACAACAACGAGGAGGAGCTGGGCAAGGAGCGGCTGCAGGAGACGGTCTTCGCGGGCACGCCCTACGGGCATGCGGTGCTGGGCACGGTGGCCGGCCTGCAGGCCGTCACGCTCGACGACGTGAAGGACTTCGTGCACAGGGCCTACACGCGGGCCGGCCTGACCGTCGGCCTCTCGGGCGACGCGCCGCCCGAGCTGCTGCCGCGCCTCACGCGCGAGCTGGCCGCCCTGCCGGCCGGCCCCGCCCTGGAGGCGCCGGCGGGCGTGAAGGGCCGCATGCCGCAGGGGCGCGAGGTGGAGATCGTCGAGAAGGACACGCGCGCCACCGCCATCTCCTTCGGCCATCCCCTCGAGGTGACGCGCGCACATCCCGACTTCGCGGCCCTCTCCGTGGCCCGGGCCTGGCTGGGCGAGCATCGGGCCTCGATGTCGCACCTCTACCAGCGCATCCGCGAGCTGCGGGGCATGAACTACGGCGACTACGCGTACATCGAGGCCTTCCCGCGCGGCATGTTCCAGTTCTTCCCCGACGCCAACATCGCCCGCCGGGCCCAGCTCTTCGAGGTCTGGATCCGGCCCGTGGTGCCCGACAACGCCCAGCTGGCCCTGCGCATCGCGCTCTTCGAGCTCCAGAAGCTGATCAAGGACGGCCTCTCGCCGGAGGACTTCGAGAACACGCGCAACTACCTCATGAAGAACGTGTACCTGCTCACGGCCCGGCAGGACCAGCAGCTCGGCTACCGGCTCGACTCCGACTGGTACGGTATGCCGGAATACACGGAGGCCCTGCGCGCCCGGCTGGCCGCCCTCACCCGCGACGACGTGAACGCGGCCATCCGCCGGCACCTCTCGGCCGACAACCTCTCCATCGTGATCATCACCAAGGACGCGGCCGGCCTGAAGGAGAAGCTGCTGGCCGACGCCTTCTCGCCCATCAAGTACGACGGCGAGAAGCCGGCCGCGCTGCTGGAGGAGGACAAGGTCGTCGGCGCGCTGAAGCTGGGCCTGCGCAAGGAGGCGGTGCACATCACGCCCATGGACGAGGTGTTCGCCCGGTGAAGGGCGGGAGCTGAAGGCGGCGTGCCCGAGCTCCCCGATCTCATCTACGTCGAGGGACGGCTGCGCGAGGCGCTGCGCGGCCAGGCCATCACCGCCGCGCGGCTCACCGAGCCCATCGTGCTCCGCTGCCTGGTGAAGGGCGACCTCTCGCTGCTGGTGGGGCACCCGCTCGACGACGTCTTCCGGCGCTCCAACTTCCTCGTCTTCCGCTGCGGGCCCTACGACCTCTCGGTGAGCCCCATGCTGGCCGGCAAGTTCCGCCTGGCCCGGCCGGGCGAGCGCGACGAGGCCGCGCTGGCCTTCGCCCTCGGCTTCGGCCCCGAGCGGGAGCTGCGCTACATCGACGACAAGAACATGGGCAAGGCCTACCTGGGCCCGGCCGGCCAGTGGAAGGACATCCCGGGGCTGCGGCAGGTGGGCGTGTCCGTGCTGGCGCCCGAGTTCACGCTGGCCCGCTTCCAGGAGCTGCTCAAGAAGCGGCGCGACCAGGTGCGGCTCTTCCTCATGGACAAGACGGCCCTCGACAGCATGGGCAACGCCTACGCGGACGAGGTCCTGTTCGAGGCCTCTCTGCACCCCAAGACGTTCTGCCGCTCGCTCTCGCCCGACGACGCCGTCCGGCTGCACGCGGCCATCGTCAAGGTGCTGGGCGAGGCCACGGCCGAGATCGCGCGGCGGGCGGAGCCCATCGAGGTCAAGGTGCGCGACTTCCTCAAGGTGCGCCGCAAGGACGACTGCCCCCGCTGCGGGGGCAAGATCCGCAAGGCGGGCGTGCGCGGCATGGACTCCTACTTCTGTCCCCGCTGCCAGCCGGCCACCCGCTCCTCCCTCGTGGACTGGACCAAGACACCACGGTGATCACCCTCGGCCCCTTCCGCCTGCACGAGGTCCTGGGGCGGGGCGGCATGGGCGCGGTGTGGCGCGGCTCGCACGCGGCCCAGGCGGTGCCGGTGGCGGTGAAGGTGCTGCACGGCGGCCCCTCGCGGCAGCCGCGCTACCGGCGCGACTTCCTCAACGAGGCCCAGGCGGTGGCCGGGCTCGACCACCCGGGGGTGGTGGTGGTGCTCGACTACGGCCAGGCCCCGCCGGAGGCGGAGTCGGCCTCACAGGGCCGCATCGTGGCCGGCAGCCCCTTCCTGGCCATGGAGCTGGCCACGGGCACGCTGCGCGACGTGCGCGGCGGCATCGGCTGGGCGGCGGTGAAGGGCACGCTGATCTCGCTGCTCGACGCGCTCGGCCACGCCCACGCGCGCGGCGTGCTGCACCGCGACCTGAAGCCGACCAACGTGCTGGCCTTCCCCGGCGGGCGCTTCAAGCTGGCCGACTTCGGCCTGGCCGAGGTGGCCCGCGCCGGCGCCCAGCCGCGCGAGCCCATCGCGGGCACGCCGCGCTACATGGCGCCCGAGCAGCTCCTGGGCCGCTGGCGCGACGACGGCCCCTGGACCGACCTCTACGCGCTCGGCTGCCTGGCCTGGGAGCTGGCCAGCGGCGCGCCGCCCTTCACGCAGTCCACGACACTGGCCGTGGCGCAGGCCCAGCTCAGCCAGGCCCCGCCGCCGCTGCGCCCGCGGGCGCCGGTGCCGACCGGCTTCGAGGCCTGGCTGCTGCGCCTGCTGCAGAAGGAGCCGCACCAGCGCTTCCAGTGGGCGGCCGACGCCTCACTGGCCCTGCGCCAGCTGCCCGATCCCGACGGCCCGGGCGAGTTCGGCATCCTGGAGCCGGCCGAGCGGGCCACCGGCCCCGTGATCAACGACGACGCCACGGCGGTGGGGCTGCGGTCGCTGGCCGAGCCGCCGCCCCTGGCCCTGGCCTGGAACGTGCCCCCGGGGCCGCGCCCGCTGCCGCCCCTGCCCGCGCGCTGGCAGGCCCGCGGGGACGACGACGCGCCCACCCTGCTCGGGGCCGGCCTGGGCCTGTGGGGCCTGCGCCCGGTCCCGTTCGTCGGCCGGCGCACCGAGCGCGACGCCTTGTGGCGCGCGCTGGGCCAGGTCACGCGCGAGGGCCGGGCGCGGCTGGTCCTCCTGCACGGCCCGGCCGGCAGCGGCAAGACGCGCATCGCCGAGTGGATCTCCGAACACGCGCAGGAGGTGGGGGCGGCCTCCGTGCTGGAGGCCGTGCACTCGCCCATGGCCGCGCCCAGCGAGGGCCTGCCCCGCATGGTGAGCCGCTTCCTGCGCGCGCAGGGCCTGCAGGGCGCCGAGCTCCTGGGGCGGGCCGAGCGCGCGCTGCGCACGGTGGGCGCCGACGATCCCGACGAGTGGATGGGCCTGGCCGGCGTGGCCGCCGACGCGGGCGATGCCGCCCTGCCCGCGCCCGCCGCCAACGCGGCCGAGCGCCACGCCATCGTCACCACGCTGCTGCGCCGCCTGGCCACCCTGCGCCCGGTGATCGTGCGCCTGGACGACGTCCAGTGGGGCTCCGACGCGCTGGCCTTCTGCGCCGGCGTCCTGCGCCGCCGCGAGGCCGACCGCCTGCCGGTGCTGCTGCTGCTCACCGCGCGCGAGGAGGCGCTGGCCGGGCGCCCGCGCGAGGCCTTCCTGCTGGAGACGCTGCTCACCCTGCCCGGCGCCGCGCGCCTGGAGGTGGCGCCCCTGCCGCCCGACGACCACCGCCTGCTGGTGGAGCGCGTGCTGGGGCTGGAGGGCGACCTGGTGCGCCAGGTACAGGAGCGCACGGCCGGCAACCCGCTCTTCGCCGTGCAGCTGGTGGGCGACTGGGTGCAGCGGGGCGTGCTGCAGGCCGGCCCCCGCGGCTTCACCCTGCGCGCCGGCGAGGCGGCGCCGCTGCCCGACGACATCCACCACGTCTGGGCCGCCCACGTGGCCGCGCTGCTGCGCGGGCGGCCGCCCTCCTTCCGCACCGCGCTCGAGATCGCGGCCGCGCTGGGGCTGGCCGTGGACGGCATGGAGTGGGAGGAGGCCTGCCGGGCCGCCGGCGCCGAGCCGCCGCTCGACCTGCCCGACCTGCTGGCCCGCCACCGCCTGGCCCGCCGCACGGGCGAGGGCTTCGCCTTCGTGCACGCCATGCTGCGCGAGAGCCTGGAGCAGCTGGCCCGCGAGGGCGGCCGCTGGGCCGCGCACCACCTGGCCTGCGCGGCCGTCCTCGACCGCCGTTACGCCGGCGGCGAGCCGGGAGCGGCCGAGCGCGTGGCCGGCCACCTGCTGCAGGCCGGCCGGCCGGGCGCCGCCGTGGACCCGCTGCTGCGGGCGGCCTCCGAGCGGCGGGAGACGAGCGACTACGCGCGCGCGCTCGACCTGCTGGAGCGGCGCGAGCGCGCGCTGCACGCGGCGGGCACGCCGCCCCACGACCCGCGCCACGGCGAGGGCTGGGTGCTGCGGGCGCGCGTGCACCTGAACGGCGGCCGCATCGACGAGGTGTTCGAGTGGGCGGAGCGGGCGCGGCGGCGGGCCGAGAGCCACGGCTGGACGCGCGCGCTCTCGGAGTCGCTGCGCCTCTCCGGCGACGCGGCCCGGCGCCGGGGCGACCTGGCCGGGGCGGCCGCCCTCTACTCGCGCTGCATCGGCCTGCTGGACCGGCTGGACGACCCGCTCGGCGTGGCGGCCAGCCTGTGGGGCCTGGGCGACGTGCACCGCCAGGACGGGCGGCTCGACGAGGCCCGGCGCTGCTTCGACCGCTCGCGCATCCTCTACGCGCGCATCGCCGACGCCCACGGTGTGGCCGACCACGCCATCGGCGTGGCCGACGTGGCCTGGCAGAGCGGCGACCTGGAGGGGGCCGCCGCCTACTACGCGCACGCCCTGGAGACCTTCCGCGAGCTGGGCAACCGCTACGGCGTGGCCCGCAGCCTCAACGGGCTGGGCGAGGTGGACCGCGCCGCCGCCCGCCTCGACGCCGCGCGCGAGCGCTACCGCGAGTCGCTGGCCATCCTGGAGCGCGTGCAGTCCGCGGACGCGCTCTTCCCGCGCGTGAACCTGGGCCTGGTGGCGGTGGCGGCCGGCGACTGGGACGAGGGCCGCGCGCGGCTGGCCCCGCTGGCGCGCGAGCTCTCCTGGCTGGGCTGGCGCGGCCCGCTCCCCTGCACGCAGGCCGCGCTGCTGGCCTGCCACGCGGCCGGCGGCGACTGGGCGGCCTGGGACGAAGACTGGGCCGCCTGCGGCCACCCCCCCGCCACCGGCCACGCGCTGGAGCCCGACCTGGCCTGGGCCCTCGACCACGCCGCCCGCCAGGCCGAGGCCGCCGGCCGGTCCGATCGCGCCCGCCTGGCCTTCGAGACCGCCGCCGCCCACTGGCACGCCCTCGGCCGCGCCGACGAAGCCGCCCACCCGCAAACGGACTGACGCAACGGCCGTTGCTTGGCTGCCTAGAAGGTCAAGGTGAAGGCGGCGGCGAGGAAGGCGGACATCTGCTCGCGGGTCACGGGTGAGGCCGGACAGAAGTTTCCGGCGCCGCAGCCGGCCGTGAGGCCGCGCCGCGACAGCGCCTCGATCCAGCGGCAGTAGGGGCTGGCCGCGGGGACGTCGGCGAACAGGGGCGCGGTGCAGGCGGGCGGGCTGAGCGCGGGATCCAGCGCGCGCAGGAGGAAGACCGCCATCTGCTCGCGGGACACGGCATCCTGCGGGCAGTAGCGGCCGCCGCCGCAGCCGCTCGTGATGCCGCGCCGCGCCAGCTCTTCGACGAAGGGGCACGCCGGGCTGGCCGCCGGCACGTCGGAGAAGAGCGGAGCCGCACAGGCCGGCGGCGCGTAGCCGGCGCCTTCGGCGGACACGAGAAGGAAGGCCGCCATCTGCTCGCGCGTGGTGGACGCCTGGGGGCAGAAGGCGCGCGGCCCGCAGCCGCTCGTGACCCCGCGGTGCAGCAGCGCCTCGACGAAGCGGTAGAACGGGCCGCCGCGCGGCACGTCGCCGAAGCTGTCCCCCACGTGCAGCGTCCAGCGCTTCTGCAGGCCGAACAGCGCCTCCGGCTGCACGGACTCCAGGAACGTCGCGTCCCAGTGCGCGGCGGGCCGCTCCGGAGGCGCGGACACGCGCACGGCCAGGCAGTCCGTACACTCGGTGCTGGCGCCCGGCGCCACCACGCCGTAGACGCCGCCCGCGCGCACGATGGTGTACGTGGCCCCGGGCGGCCCGCCGAACGCGCTGGCGAAGGTCCCCAGCTGGAGGTGCTGGGCCAGCGTGTTCCGCCAGGAGGGGCGCACGTCGACCTCTTCGCCCGGCTCCAGCACGCCGTTGCCGTCGCTGGACGGGCCCGCGGCCGTGTCCACCCGCAGGGCCACCGGTGACACGCCGCCGAAGCGCTGCGCGAAGACACCCGCGCCGTCTCCGTCCTGCGTGAACGAGACCCACGCCACCACGAAGTTGCCGGCCGCGTCGGCGGCGATGCCGCGCGGATCGCCCGGCACCAGCGACTGGGCGAACGTCGTGTAGGTGTTCACCGTGAAGTCCGGCTCGGTGAACCCGGTGCGGAAGCGTCGCCCGCGCACGCCCAGCCCGCCGCCATCGCCTTCGCTCGACCACGCCGCCACCAGCCGGCCGTCGCCGTCGGCCGCCAGTGACCCCACGCCCTGGAAGCCGGTCGTGAACGTGTTCAGCGCGAACTCGGGGGCGGACGGCGCTCCCGACGCGTCGAGAGCGCGCGCGACCATGCCGAAGCCGCCGGCGTCGTAGCCTTCCCAGCTCACGACGAACTGGCCGCCGGCCACCGCGGCCACGGCCCCGTAGAGCTGCTCGCCCTCGCCGTCCTCGTTGACCTGGAACTCGGGTCCGCCCAGGCCGGCGGCGGAGAAGTGGCGGGCGAAGATGCCGTAGCCGTCGCCGTCCTGCTCCTCGCTCTGCCACACGACCACGAACCCGCCGTCGGCGGCCACCGCCACGTCCGGGCTGCGCTGCTCGTGGGTGGTGGTGACGTTGACCCGGAAGGCGCCGCCCCGTGCCGCCCCGGCGCGGTCGTACCGCCGGCCGAACACCGAGAGCGTGCCGTCGTCGTCGTCGGCCGGCCACACGACCACGACGTCACCCTGTGCGTTGGCCGCGGCCACCGGCTTCACGGCCAGCCCCGCGGTGGCCTCGCTGACCTGGATCTCGCCGCCGCGCCGCGAGCCGTCGGCCGCGAAGCGCTGCGCGAAGATGCCAGGACCGCCGCCGCCGGGGAGCGGCCCGCTCCAGGCCACGGTGAAGCTCCCGCGGCCGTCCATGGCCACGCTGGGCTCGTACTGCGCGCCGGCGGTGGTGGTGTTGACCACGAACGGGCCGCCCAGGGCCTCGCCGCCGCTGCCGTAGCGCTGGCCCAGCACGTCGAAGCCGTCCGGCCCCGCGGTCGTCTCCCACACCACCACGAAGCGGCCGGAAGGATCGGCGGCCACCGCCGGCGCTCCCTGCTCGCCGGTGGTGGCGGCGTTCACGCGGAACTCGCCCCCGGCGCGGAGCTGCGCCCCGGCCGGCGCCGCGGCCAGCA